>Ga0068852_100002003_pt1 | contig 13890 bp, 15 predicted proteins | sample KBSCornC22_FD_66594 | JGI IMG/M metagenome (GOLD analysis project Ga0068852, IMG submission 66594) | Corn rhizosphere microbial communities from Kellogg Biological Station, Michigan, USA - KBS Corn C2-2 | ecosystem: Host-associated > Plants > Roots > Rhizosphere > Soil ... | reverse complement strand
GTCGAACGTGTGATCTATCCGGGCCTGAAATCGCATCCGCAACACGCATTGGCGCGCCGCCAGATGCACGGCTTCGGCGGCATCGTGACGATCGAAGTCAAGGGTGGCCTCAAGAAAGCGCGCCGCATGCTTGAGCGCTGCCATCTCTTTGCGCTGGCCGAATCGCTGGGCGGCGTCGAAAGCCTGATCGAACACCCCGCCATCATGACCCACGCTTCCGTCCCGGCCGCAAATCGCAAGCGGCTTGGCATCAGCGATGGCCTGATCCGGTTGTCGGTGGGCGTCGAAGACGTGCGCGATTTGCGTGACGAGTTAGACCGTGCGTTGGCGTAGGGTTCGCGCCGCGCCGGTATAATCGCCCAGTCAGTCGAACGACACGACAATTTCGCACCGTTTTTCAGCCAATCTTCGCGGCATGGAGTGCACGCCAGTCATGACGACATCTGCGTATCGCTTGATAGACCCGCTATCGCCATACGTCGCGCTGAAGCGTCATTTCGCCTTGATCGTGCAAATGGCCAAGCGCGATGTGAAAAAGCGCTATCGGGGCTCCTTTGCCGGACTATTTTGGTCATTTTTCAATCCACTTTTGATGTTGTTGATCTATAGCTTCGTGTTCGGCGTCATCTTTAAGGCTCGATGGAGCGCTCAGGTCACTGGTCACTTGCAGTACGCGATCGTACTGTTCGCGGGCCTCAATATCAGCACCATGTTTTCCGAGTGTGCAAACAAGGCAACGACGCTGATCGAGGAAAACACAAATTATGTCAAGCGCGTTGTATTTCCATTGGAAACGCTAACGTGGAGTACTATCGCGGCCGCACTGTTTCATCTCCTGATCGCAACCATTGCGTTACTTGCCCTATCCCTCATAGTCAATCACTACCTTCCTTGGACAGTGATTTTGTTCCCTATCGTAATCGTCTGCTTTTTGCCTTTTATTGCTGCTACTGTGTGGCTGCTCGCATCGCTGGGCGTCTATTTTAGAGATATCAAACAGTTGGTCGCCATTATTACGATGGCACTGATGTTTCTGGCGCCAATTCTTTATCCGAAGACGATGATTCCGCCGCAATACCAAATTGTTCTATACATGAATCCGTTGACGATTATTGCTGAAGCTTCTCAAAACGTATTGCTTTGGGGAAAGCCACCAATCTGGAGTCATCTAGCAGCGTACGTCTTGGTATCTGGATTTTTGGCGTGGATTACCTTCGTCTGGTTTGAACAAACCAGAAAGGGCTTTGCCGATGTCCTCTGAGGAAGTTCGAATCCAGGTCGAAGGTTTGTCCAAGCGTTACGAGATGTATGCTCAGCCATCGGACCGCCTCAAGCAGATGATCTTCCCGCGCGTGCAGCGCGCAGCAAGGCGTGTGCCCCGGGCTTATTTCAAAGACTTCTGGGCACTCCGCGACGTGACATTCAATGTGCGACACGGAGAGACAGTAGGGATCGTAGGCCGCAATGGATCCGGCAAATCGACCCTTCTGCAGATGATTTGCGGAACCCTCAGTCCGACATTGGGAAGCGTAAACGTCGACGGTCGCATTTCTGCGCTGCTCGAACTTGGCGCTGGCTTCAATCCCGAGTTCACGGGACGCGAGAATGTCATGCTCAGTGGTCTCGTGTACGGCATTGCAGAAGACGAGATACGCAGACGATTCGACGAGATACTGGATTTTTCCGGCATCGGCGAGTTCATCGATCAACCGGTGAAGACGTATTCCAGCGGCATGTACGTGCGGTTGGCTTTCGCCGTGGCAATCAATGTTTCGCCGGACTTGCTGGTCGTCGATGAAGCCTTGGCGGTCGGCGACGAGGCGTTTCAAAGGAAATGTCTTGCCCGCATCGATGCCATACGCGACTCCGGTGCGACGGTGTTGTTTGTCTCGCACTCCGCCGGCACGGTGATCGAGCTATGTGACCGGGCGATCCTGCTCGATCAGGGCGAGCTGCTGATGGAAGGGACGCCCAAGGTGGTCGTGACTGCCTATCAGAAACTTGTATACGCTCCACGCGAGCGCGCGCCACAGATTCGTCAGGAAATGCTCGACGCGCGCCGGAGCATTGCGGCGTCGCCATCATCCGCCGCAACCATTGCAAACGGCGAGGTCGCAACATGCCTGGGAAACCTTGATGGCGTCGAAACCGTCACCGTTCGCGATGACCCCGCCTACTGGGAAGAGGGAATGGTGTCGGTTAGCACCGTGGAGTACGAGCGGCAAGGCGCCTGCATCGACGACCCGCATATCGAGACGATTGATGGCCGGCGGGTGAATGTCCTGTCGCCGGGACGAACGTATGTCTATTGCTACAGAGTCACGCTGGAGCGCTCGCTCGCCCGCGTGCGTTGCGGCATGATGGTTCGTTCCATGACCGGAATCGAGGTCGGGGGCGCCGCCAGCATGTTGCCGCAAGATGCCTTGCCGGTAGTTGAGTCCGGCGCCGAACTGGAAGCACGATTCAAATTCCGTTGCGTGCTCCACCCCGGTGTGTATTTCCTGAGCGCGGGAGTTCTGGCCGCGCTCGGGGAAGGCGAGGACTACATTGATCGGCGGATCGACGCATTCATGTTTCGGGTAATGCCGTCCGCGACGCGCTTGGCGACGGGGTTCGTCGATCTCCTCGATGCCGAACCTGAAGTGAGCTTGCTCGGGTGAGTTCGAACACCGCCATCCTGGTCGCGGGCATGCACCGAAGCGGCACTTCCGCGCTGGCGGGTGCATTGAATCTGCTGGGCATACCTTTGGGCAGCCGCTTGCTCGAATCCGGCCCCGATAATCCAAAAGGCTATTGGGAACACCGTGACATCGTGGTGGTGCATGAGCGGCTGTTAGCGGCGCTTGGTTCGCGGTGGGATGATGTGCGGGCGCTTCCGGATGGGTGGCTGTCGAGCGAACCTGCACGTCGTGCGGCCGCGGCAATCACCGAAATCCTCGAGCGGGATTTTGCTGGCATACCGTTGTGGGCTGTCAAGGATCCCCGACTTTGCCGCGTCCTTCCGCTCTGGTTCGAAGTGCTCGACAAGTTGGGCACTCGGCCGACGGTGTTGTTCATGGTGCGCGATCCGGGTGAGGTATCCGCATCCATTGCAGAGAGAAACCTCTGGGCGCCCCCCATTGGGGAAATCCTGTGGCTGCGCTATGTGACCGAGTCCCTCGAGCATAGTCATCACGTACCGCGAAGCGTCGTCACGTTCGACGCCCTGTTGGCGAATCCCGCTGTCACCCTGTCGAATGCCCTGTCGGAATTAGGCTTCCGTCCGAAAGCCATTGACGCGGGTGCGAACGAATCGCTCGGGGAGTTCGTCGATGTCGCGGATCGGCACCATGTGCACCCGAATACCGCGGCGCCTTGCACGAGATTCGGCATCCTTGCCAAACGCGTTTACGACTTGCTGGTCGAGGTCGCTCAAGATCGCGGTGATTGGTCCAAGGTGACCCGTGCGGCCGCGGGGTTTGCCCGTGAGTGGCGGGCGCAGCACGAGGTGCTCGAAGCTTTCGGCGGCATGGCTGCGAAGTTGCACACAGATTTTCAGGACGCCGAAGTGCGTATTGCACGACTCGAATCGGATTTGACAGCGCAGATACGTTGGTCTGAGGGAGCCAAGACCGCACACGAAACCCTGCAGGCCGAGAACGCCGAATTGTCGTCCAAGCTGACAGCACAAATCCGGTGGTCGGAAGAAGCCCAGGCCCGGCAGGAAGCCCTTCAAGCCGAGAAAGCCGGGTTGTCGTCAAAGCTGACAGCGCAAATCCGATGGTCGGAGGAAGCCCAAGCCCGGCAGGAGGCCCTTCAAGCCGAGGACGCCGAACTGGCGCGGGCCAAGGCCGAGGCGGTGCAGACGCAAGAGGCACTGACAGTGAAGTTGGCGGCGGCAACGAGCGATCGGGAACGGCTGGATGCCGAACTGGCGCGGGCCAAGGCCGAGGCGGTGCAGACGCAAGAGGCACTGACAGTGAAGTTGGAGGCGGCAACGAGCGATCGGGAACGGCTGGATGCCGAACTGGCGCAAACCACGGCCGAGAAGAAGTCGCTTGCAGAAGCTATCGCAGCGATCCACGCTTCGCCTTCATGGAAAATGACACGTCCCTTGCGCGCGATCTCCAGATTCCTGGGTCGCTCGTCACATACATGAAGCGCACCATGAAGGCAGAGGCTGTATGCAACGCATGCACGCTTGTATCATGGCGCGCTGTGCACTTTCACGTATGAGGCTCCTTGCAAGGAGGCGGCTGCAGTGATCTTCTTCACTTCCATTTGCTCCAACTATCTACCCAAGGCGATGACGCTGGCCGAATCGGTCAAGCGGCATTGCCCGGGTGCAAAGTTCGTTCTGTGTCTGGTGGAAAGAGAGGTGCCCAAGGTCGCGACCGAGTACCCGCACTTCGACAAGGTGATTCTGGCAAAAGACGCGGGTTGGGAAAATTTTGATCAGTTCATGTTCCGTCACGCGATCGTCGAAGCCTCGACCGCCGTGAAAGCTCAGTTCATGCTGAATCTGATGGACCGGTATCCGGATGAGTCCAAGTTCGTCTACCTCGATCCGGATGTCCTTGTTTACAGCGATTTGGTCGAACTCGAAACGCTTCTCGACAAGGAATCTATCGTCTTGTGCCCGCATTTGCTGCGGCCGGGCAACATCGATATGGAAATCAGCTCGCTCGCGCATGGCTGTTACAACCTGGGTTTTCTGGGCATCGGCAGGACCGAGAATTCGCGCGCCTTCCTGAACTGGTGGGCGGAACGGCTTTTCCGGTTCTGTTACGACGACATGAGCCGCGGCATCTTTACCGACCAGCGCTGGATCGATCTTGCACCGTGTTTTTTCGAGGTTTCGGTGCTGAAACATCACGGTTACGATTTTGCCACCTGGTCGCTCCTCAACAGCGACCTGCGCGAGATCGATGGACATTACGTCGTCAATGGTGACCCACTGCGCTTCATCCACTTTTCCGGCCTGGATTCGGGCACCATCGACAAGGCAATCGACTGGTGGCTGACCGACGACAACCGCGATACTTTCGTCAAGCTGTACGGGGAGTACAAGCAGTTGCTCGCAAAGCATGGTCAGGAAACCCTCGGAAAGCTGCCGTGGACTTACGCCAACTATGCGGACGGTCGCAAGATCAGCAATGAGGCAAGGGTGGCGTACCGGCGTTGGGAACTGTGGGAGCGCGTGCCCGCTCCGTTCGCTGCCTCCGACGCGGAAATTCTGGCTACGCCGGATCACCCGAAGGCGGTGGAAACCATTCCCGCGCCGATCGAAGCCGTAGCGGTACCAACGGAGGATGTGCAGCTTGGGGTGCTCGACCGCGTTGCGCGGTCCGTGCGGACTGTCGGGATGGGTCCGACGATGATCAAGGCAATTCGGAAGGTGGGCCGGCGTCGCGTTCGACACTGAGCTCCAGAGTTGCAAGGGAACAAACAGAGTGGAAAAGGTTTCTGTCGTGATCCCGTGTTTCAATGCGGGTCAATATCTGGATGAGGCAGTGCGCTCCGCGCTGGCCCAAACGTACGAGACTCTGGAAGTCGTCGTTGTCGACGATGGTTCGACGGACGCGGAAACCGTCCGGGTTCTAGCTGCTGCGGATTGGCCACGAACACAAATATTCCGTCAAACTAATGCCGGACCGTCCGCTGCGCGGAATCGCGCCATCCGGGAAGCGCGCGGCACCTACATCCTGCCGCTGGACGCCGACGACACCATTGAGCCCACATACGTGGAAAAGGCAATGGCTGTGCTCAGCACTCGTCCCGAAATCGGGTGCGTCTATTGCAAGGCTATGAAGTTCGGGGCTGAGCAGGGACCATGGGACTTGCCGCCTTACAATCTTTATGAATTAGTCATTGACAATGTCATTTTCGTTACGGCGCTGTTCCGCAAGCACGACTGGCAAGCCGTTGGGGGGTTTGACGAACAACTACGACATGGCGTCGAGGACTATGATTTTTGGGTGAAGATGATTGCCTCTGGCAAGCAGGTCGTGCAGCTTGATGAATACCTCTTCAACTACCGGGTGCAAGAGAAGTCTCGCACGACACGGTTTCAGGATGGGTTGGAAGGGAAGGTGGCCACCTATGCGGAAATCTTTCGCAACAACAAGGATTTCTACGCGGCCAATGCGGAATTGCTGTTTCGGCATCGCTTTGGCTTATACGCGCAGGTAGGTGACTGGCAGCGCCGTTGCGAGAGCCTGAAGGCAAACTTCGATGCACAGCAAGAAGAGTGGCGCAAGCGTTGCGAGGCGCTCGAGTCTGAAATGCAGCAGTATCGCGTGTACTGGCAGGGGCGTTATGGTGGACTAGATGCATTCGTCAATCGGCACACCATGCTGCGCAAAGTTGCGGATTTCGTCAGGCGCAGGTTTTGACACGGCGCGGTCATGCTCTTCACGTTTGGAACCTATAGGAAAATAGAACCATGAAAAAGATGCAACTACTGCTGGTCTCGACCTGCAGCATGCTGTTGGCAGCGTGTGGCCAGACAAGCCAGCAACCTGCAACCTCCACACAGTCAACAGGCACAAATTCCAGCGCCCCCGTTGCATCTGCTCAAGCGACGGCGGTCGTACGTCCAGTTGATGCCAATGTTCTTGCTGCGGCGAAACCAACGGGGCAACCTTGCTCTTTCGACTCTGATCCGCACCTGACGCTTGGCAAGCCACATGTGCTCAGAGGTTGGCTATTGGGTCCTGAGCGGAAGCCGGCGGGGGCATTCACACTTGTCTTGCAAGGACCGCAGACGCTTGGCATCCAGGCAACTACGGGCGCGCAGCGTTCGGATGTAGGTAAGTACTTGGGGAACGCTGCGCTTGCTTCAGCCGGATTCACGTTCACAACTGAATTGAAGGCGGTTCAACCTGGCAGCTATGACGTAAAGCTGCTCGTTAGGCGTGGAAGTGAAGCCTACATCTGCGACACCGCCAAAAAGTTGCTTGTCGCAAAATGAGATCGCGAACACAGCTGGTACAAAGTCGTCTTAGCACTACAGCGTACCCGTTTTATCGGGGCGTAGTCCTGTCTTCATTCATAGGTCTGGCAATTGCGCTTGCTGCATTTCATTCGCCAGGCGAAATGTCCGTTGACTCTGTGATGGCTCTGTATTCAGCGATGAAAGGGGCAGCCCAAGGCTGGGGACCCACTTTCATGTCTGCAACGTTGGCTTGGCTGGGTGGTGGTGCTATCGGTACAAGTTTGTTCGTCGCTCTTATCTGTGTCTTGACCTATGGGTGCTTTGCAATAGTTTTGACCGACCGGCATGCGTCAAAAGTACCAGTGTGGCAGATCGTTCTCGCCATCCTTCTGGCGCTGAACCCTCTGTTCATGTTCTACGTCGGAATCATCTGGAAGGACGTGATGCAGGCGACAGTCGCGATGGTTGCGGCAACCCTGCTACTGCTAGCCACCGATCGTCACGGTCGCAGTCGATTTGCTCTTCTTGGCTTGGCTGCAGTTATTGCAGGCATTCTGGTGCCGATAAGACAGCAGGGTGTTCTGCTCGCTGTACCAATTGCGACCGCAATAGGGTGGCTAACTGTTATAGAGCTGTGGCAGCGTACCTTGCCTCGTCTAATGGGGACGGTCGTGTGCGTAGGGTTTGTGTTCGGGTGCAGTTTCGGGTTTTACGCGTTATCCGCAGCGACAGTTGCCCCCCAAGCTAATGGGCCAGTATCGGTCGGGATATTTACTATTCAAGCGTACGACATAGCTGGAATGATCAAGGATGCGAAGCCGGGTGACCCGAGCGCGTGGTCACACGCGCCATTAGATGTCCAAGAAAGTATTAAGGCCCATTACAGTCCCGAACGTATTGATACCATCTGGCACTTGGAAAATGTTAGAAACTATTTCAATGGGCTGAGTGCTGAGCAATACATGGCGGTGTGGTTGCATGGAATTGAACACGACCCTAGCGCGTACATCAAGAGTCGCTTCAGAGCCTTCGGGTCCCTGCTGGGCCTTCACAATATCACTGGTTGCGTGCCCGCGTTTGCGGGAATCGGCGCACTACCTGAGCAAGTCGCTCAACTAGGACTAAAGAACGGAATGAATGAGCGCGCGCATATTCTCGGACGTGCCGTGGTTGCGCTCTATCCGACCCCTGTATTTCGCAATTGGTTTTACGGCTTCTTGTTGCTAGTGGCCAGCGGATGGATACTGTTTGGTACGCGAGGCGATGTGCGTGTGGGTGCCGGAGGGATAGCCATTGCAGCATGGCTTTACTTGCTATCTTTCTTACCAACGACTATTGCGTGTGATGTTCGCTATTTGTATCCAGTGGCCAGCCTGTCTACAGCGCTCTGCTTATTTTTACTCACGCATACGATATTGATCCAAGGTAAGGCCAGTCGTGATGCAGACTGACATGGCCATCTATTTAGTCGATGGATACATGCGCCAGTGCGCGAAGTACTTTCGCCTACCACAGAAGCTACGTCGCACCGGCCTTTTGCGCAGATGAACATTGCGCGCCAAGGGGTTAGCTTCGTGATCGTCGGCTGCTGCCTGATCGTCGTTGATTGGGCCGTGTTCGTCGCGTTGAGCGTAACTGGTATGACGCCGGTGTGGGCCAATGTTCTCGGGCGTGTGGCTGGCGCGTTGGTGGGGTTTTGGGCGAACGGCCGAGTTACCTTCGGGAGTCCGGGTGCCCCACGATTCGGCTACCATCGCTTTGCAAAGTTCTTAGCATCATGGGTCGTGGTAACGCTGCTCAGCACAGTTCTGATCACAGAGCTGGCGGATCACTTAAGTTTGCAAGTCGCATGGTTGGCCAAGCCGATGGTCGAAGGTGCATTGGCGGCAATTAGTTTCTTTGTCTCGCGCCATTGGGTATATCGCTAAGATGAATCAACTTGGTGAACCGTGTATCGCCGTGGTAATCCCATGCTTCCGAGTGGCTTCCAATGTGTTAGAGGTGATTGATCGCATAGGCCCGGAGGTCGGCTGGATCATTGCCGTCGATGACGCCTGCCCGGAACACACCGGCGACGTGATCAAGCAGAATTGTCATGACCCGAGGGTGCGTGTGCTGTGGCACGACAAAAATCGTGGGGTAGGCGGTGCCGTAATGACCGGTTACCAGGAGGCGCAGGAGTTGCCTGCTGAGGCCATCGTCAAGCTTGATGGTGACGGGCAGATGGACCCCGCGCTAATCCCTACACTGTGTGAACCATTGCTGCGTGGCCGCGCAGACTACGTCAAGGGCAATCGCTTCTATCGGCTAAATCACGTGGCCGGGATGCCAGCAACGCGTATGTTCGGCAACGCAGTACTGTCTTTCTTCACCAAGCTTTCGTCTGGCTACTGGCAGTTGTTCGACCCGACAAATGGTTTCACGGCGATCCATCGCGCTATATTGCCAGAACTTGACTTCGGAAAGATTGCCAACCGCTATTTCTTTGAATCTGATTTGCTATACCACCTCAATCAATTGGGTGCCGTCGTGGTGGAGATGCCGATGGCAGCGAATTATGGCGACGAACCATCCAGCCTGCGACCACTAAAAATGATTGGTCCGTTTCTCTTTGGCAACATCCGCAATGGGATCAAGCGCATTTTCTATAGCTATTTTTTGCGCGGATTTTCGGTCGCTTCATTAGAACTATTGATCGGATTTGCATTATTCCTATTCGGTATTGTGTTCGGTAGCTGGCACTGGTGGCTATCGAAGATGGAACGCGTACCCGCCACTGCCGGAACAGTAATGCTTGCTGCTCTGCCGCTTATCCTTGGCATCCAGTTCCTCCTGTCTTGGTTGGGCTTCGACATCGCATCCGAACCACGACATCCAGTGCATGGATTGCTTTGGCGTGGGACATCGACGAAAGAAGCACAAAAGAGGCCGACCGAGCGACAAGTGCCTAACAAGAGCGGGTCTGCGTGACACCCGGACTGCCGTATTACAGTCAAGACTCACCCATTATTAACGGTACATGACGCGATAGGGTCCGCAGTTCTGTACGGTGTCATAAGCGAATGGCTAGTTCCTACTATTTCCATTGTTTCGACGGCTGAACACCGCTATGCAACCGCTATGCAAGCACCATCGACAAAATGCTTGCGTTCACGTTGACAAAGTTCTAATCGTTTACCGTATGCGGAGAAACCATGATTAACTACCAGCCAGTGAAGACAGATGATGAATCACTGGCTCACTACGCGAGCCTGTTGAAGACGTGTTTTCCCACAGCGCCGCACTTGACTCCAAGTTATCTGAAATGGTTGTATGTAGGGAATCCGTGTGGCACGGTGATCGGGATGGATGCTGTGTCAGATGGGGTACTAGCTGCGCACTATGCTTGTGTACCGACTCGAATCTCGTTGGAAGGGAAAGAGGTTGCGGCCCTGTTATCGCTCAATACTGCGACTCATCCAGATTTCCGCGGAAAAGGTTTATTCACTAAGCTTGCTGATGCAACCTATGACGTCGCGGCGCAAGATGGTTTTGTTGCGGTGTACGGGGTCGCGAATGCCAACAGCACACCAGGCTTTGTTCGAAAACTTGGGTTCCAGCTTGTGAGTCCCCTTGACGCAAGGCTTGGGCTTGGACGTCAGTTGTCGATTAAATGGGACAGAGTCGTGGAGACAGCGCAGTTCCGGCGGGTTTGGGATGAGGCGCAGATGGAGTGGCGAGTTCGTAATCCTTCGAATCCCATACACGCGGTTAAGAATGCGTCGGGATATACGGAGCTTTACGCGAAAACCGATAGAAACGGTATCATGGCATGGGGAGAGTCTCCGGTTGTTGTACACGAGACTGAGCTCAGGGACCCGGCATTCCTTTTCCCGAGGTTGTTTCTTGGGCTTACCCCACTGGGTTGTGCGCGCAGCAGGATCAGTCTCCCAATCCCGAGCAGGCTCCGCCCGTCGCCATTGAACTTCATTGTTCGCCCGCTAACAGGAAGTGTAACTCTTGACAAGAGCACGGTGAGCTTTTCGTTTATTGATTTTGATGCTTACTGAATGGAAACCGTGTAGTGAGAAGTGTTTTCATTTTTGCTCATCCTGACGATGAGTTCGGGTGTTATGAATCGATCCGCCGTGAAGTTCTGCTCGGACGTTCGGTTGGGTGTTATTACCTAACTGATGGCGGCTATGGTGGACAGCCGACGGCGCCGCGAGAGAAAGAAAGTGTGCGTGTTTTGAAGAGACTTGGAGTTGCGACAAACGCGATCTGGTTTCTCGGGCGGATGTACAGCATCCCAGATGGGGGTTTACCTGGCAACATGTTGCTTGCTGCCAAGGCACTAGTGGAGAGGGTTAAAGATAGTGGGGATGTCGCTGCTATCTATGTTCCCGCGTGGGAAGGAGGACATCAAGATCATGATGCGGCTCATGTGATTGGATGTGCCATCAACGCTCAGGTTAGGGCGCGCGATGGCCTCTGGCAGTATTCTCTGTATCAAGGAAGCGGGTTGAAGTGGATATTATTTTGGGTGATGAAACCGTTAAGGATTAACGGTCCACTCCGCACTCAGTTGATTTCGTTGAAGTACCGATTTGTTTATTTGCGACTGTGTCTTTGTTATTCTTCGCAGTGGAGGACATGGATGGGGCTTTTCCCATTTGTTGCGATGAAGCTGATATTTTTCGGTCGTTTTTATCTTCAACCTGCATCATTAAATATATGCTTACGCCGGCCGCATGACGGTTTGCTGCTGTATGAACGTAGAAGAATGGCGTGCTTCGAAGAAGTTGAAAAGCATATTCGCCAATTTGTAAAAGACTATGGAATTTCAGCAAGAAGTATTTGAGATTATGGGGTGTGAGGATGGGATTGTCACCCAGTGTGCTGCCCCGTGTGTTGCCTCTGATGTGGCATCAGCGATGGGTACCTGATTGCGCCCGGCGAGTTCCAAGAGCATTCGGGGGCCGTCAGAAACGTGCATACCAAGGCGTAAGCAGGCGATGAGCATCGCATGGGAAACGTGCATCATGCCGGCTGAAGGAGCACGTAAATGTGATTCCTTGATCAATATTCACGGTTCTATCACACCAGCCACACCGGGCCAGTTCCACGCCGTTTGAGTGCCAGACATGCGGCAATCGTCGAAACAAATGCGGACAAGTTGGCTGGCTGCCGGGTTCTCGACATTGCGAGCCACGATGGACGTTGGTCATTCGCAGCGCCGCAGGCTGGCGCTGCGCACATCGTAGGAATCGAGCCACGCGTGGAGCTTGTCGATAACGCGCGTGAAACGTTTTCGCTGTACGGAACCGAGCCTGAGCGTTTCTAGTTCTTGTGTGGCAGCGTATTCGATCTTCTAAGGAGCGAAGAATCGCGGTTCGATATGGTGCTGTGCCTCGGTTTTTTCTATCACACGATCCGGCATGCCGAATTGCTGGATCTCATGAAGGGAACCGGAGCCACGCTGGTGGTGATCGATACTGAGGTGACGCCTGCGGTCGATCAGATTCCCCTAGTATCGACCGACGATCCGCGAATCGTTTACCGCAACCCTACATGATCCAGTTGCTTCGAGATCCGGTCGATGACGAACAGATGGCATGGCAGGTTCCATGACGCGGAACGGCTACACCATGGTGGCGCGTCCATTGCGAGCGGCCATCGAGTTCCTGGCGCGGCATTTTGGTTTCGAGTGCAGCAGTTTCGATTGGCCGGGTTATTTCGCCTCGCTCGAACATGCCCGTTCTTCGGTGGTGGATTATGACAAGGGCTGGCGTGGAACCTTCTATCTTCGTCGATGACTTGACTCATCGGTATCCGCTGCACGGCGTTGCGCGTCGCGATCGCAGCGATAGACTGTTCTCGCGCTGATCAGGATTCCAGGTGAGCAAGGTTTCGATCGTCATTCCCTGCCACAACGCGGGAACCTATCTTGCCGAGACGGTGCAGTCGGCACTCGATCAGACCTTGCAGGACGTCGAGATCGTCATTGTCGACGATGGTTCGACCGATCTGGTGACGCTTCAGCTGCTTGACTCGATGACCGACCCGCGTGCGCGAGTGTTCCGTCAGTCGAACGCGGGTCCGGCCGCGGCACGTAACCGTGCAATCCGCGAGGCGCACGGCGAATACATTCTGCCGCTTGATGCGGATGATCTGCTGGAGCCGACCTATGCCGCCAAGGCCGCGTCCGTGCTGGACGCACAGCCGGATGTGGGTATCGTGTATTGCCAAGCGGCGAAGTTTGGGGTCGAAGACGTGCCATGGGAATTGCCCGAGTTCTCGCCGGATGAGCTGGTGTTAGGGAATGTGATATTCGCAAGCGCCATGTTTCGAAAAGTCGATTGGGAGTCCGTGGGCGGCTTCGACGAAGGGCTGCGGCATGGCATGGAGGACTACGATTTCTGGATCAGGCTTGTGCATGCAGGTAGCAGGGTGGTTCGGTTGCCGGAGGCATTATTTCGCTATCGCATCCGCGAAGGTTCCAGAACGGCCTCGTTCGAGCAAGATCGCGGGCGGGTGGTCGAAACGTATGCGTATATCTTTCGCAAGAACCGTGATTTTTTCGCTGAGCATGCCGAAAGTTTGTTCAGGCGGCAGTTCGAGTTGCTGAAAGAGGTCGCCGCGCTACATGCACGCCTCGCGGAGGAATCGAAAGGCGCCGCTGGTGAACGGGCAAGCTTGGTCGAGGCCAAGGCGGAAGCTGACCGCTACAATGCCGCGTTGTGCTCCGAGCTGGAGCAGACCCGGAAGCGGTACGCCGCCCTGCAACGACGCTTCCGATGGTTGAAGCCGCTGTGGCCTCGTCGAACGCCGAAATGAAGCCTTTGATTTTTTTCACTATCGTCTCGCGCAATTACCTGGCTTACGCGCTGACCCTGATGCAGTCGGTCGCGGCGCAGTATCCGGCTTCGAAGCGCTATTTGTGTCTGGCTGACGAGCGCGCGGACGACCCTGCGCTGGATACGGACCTGTTCGAG
>Ga0068852_100001989_pt1 | contig 13934 bp, 10 predicted proteins | sample KBSCornC22_FD_66594 | JGI IMG/M metagenome (GOLD analysis project Ga0068852, IMG submission 66594) | Corn rhizosphere microbial communities from Kellogg Biological Station, Michigan, USA - KBS Corn C2-2 | ecosystem: Host-associated > Plants > Roots > Rhizosphere > Soil ... | reverse complement strand
AGGTTAGGTAGAAATCCTCTGAAACTTTGTTGAGATATTATGTCTTTTTCCAACGAATGACTTTCTGTAACTGATTGTTTCCACCGCATACCTGCACCAAAACCAATTTTTTTTGAAGTATAATTATAATTTATCGCAACCGCATTGCTGTTGGTATTGTTTGTAAAATGATAGCTAAACGAATCATTGAACAAATTGTACTGCTCACTTTGTTCATTGAAGTCATACACTTCTTCCGGCATATTGTTTTTATCAGAATTATAAATATAACTCAGGTTAAGCATTTGATGAGATGTAAGCGGCTCACTATAGCTTATGGTTGTACCCATATTTACATTTCTGTTGTCATTAAGCTGCAGTTGTTTTAACTGCGACGATGTATCTGCAGGGAAAAAGAAATTGTTGAAATTATTATAAAACGCAACTGTGCCATTGTTTAAAAAATTTGAAAAGTGTATAAAAAGATTTCTTCCCGAATTACTTAATCGCCGGTTATAACTTATTTGTCCGTTTATTGAAGATATTTTCGACAACCCGTTATTTTCGTTAATGCCTTCGCTTATTTTATATGTATCAAATGTTGTAGTGCTAAAATCGGAAACAAAATGGTAATTATTGTTGATGTAGTTTACCGATTCATTAACCCGAAGAACGGAAAAACTATCAGGTTTATACTCGAAATACAAGCCACTATAAATGTTCTTTGAAAGATTGTTGTTTTTATTATCGGCAACATAATTAGTAGCAGAATCAGGAAGAAAAATTTGCCTGTTGAGTATTTGTTGCACGATGTTTTTATTTTCATTATAAGCTGTCCATGCACTGAAATCAAAATTGTTCCTGATCTTGTTTGCATAACTGATCTTTACCTGCCTGTTTTCAGCATTGCTGAAGTTGTTGTTATTCGTACTGCTTCCATCATAACTGCCGGTGTTATTCAATCCGGCTATTGCAGAAAGTTTTTCATCATCATTAAAAAGGTTGACATTCGCTTTCGCTTCATAACGATTGCTTGCACCATAACCAATATAATCTTTTCCGAAGACTCCTTTTTTACTATTCTTCTTTAATGTGATATTGATAATTCTTTCAAAGGAGCCATCATCTACCTTTGTTTCTAATGCCTGGTCGCTTTTCTTATCAATGATCTCTATTTTATCGATCACATCAGCAGGGAAATTTTGTGTAACTGCTTTTAGATCGTTGCCAAAAAATGGTTTTCCATCTACATATATTTGAGTAACCACTTCTCCCATTGCTTTTATAGTTCCATTTTTATTTACTTCAACGCCCGGTATTTTTTTAAAAATGTCTTCAACCGTTGCATTCTTTTCAGTTTTAAATGCAGAAGCAACAAATTCTATTGTATCAGTCTTTATTATAACAACCGGTTTTTTTGCCGTTACTACCACCGATTGAAGTTCCTGGTAAAGTGGTTGCATGAAAATAGTATCACAGAAATTTTTATTTTTTGAAACAGAAACATTTCTGGTTGTGCCTGAGAAACCAATTGCATCTACTTTCAATATATAAGTACCGGCAAAAATATTTTTGAATGAAAAATTGCCTGTGCTATCTGTCAATCTAAATGCTATAGGCTGTAAATTTTTATCGAGCAATTGAATGTTTGCCTGTGCGATTGCATTTGAGTCAGATGAAAAAATTTTACCACTTATTTTTTCTTTTTGTGCGTGTGCAACAAAACTTATCGCAAGAAATAAGATGAAAAGCAGGTTTATTTGGGTTGAACTCTTCATTGGTATTGGAACAATCTAAGCAAAACTAAATGTTCGTGTGACGATCAATACATTGCACAGGTTTTTTTAATGGCTTTTGAATTGGGTTTTAATCACTCAAGAGGGTAACTATATTTCACTCCCGTTTTGATTTACGCAACCTCACACAAAAAATACTTTTACCTTTACAAAAAATACCAAAACACTCGCTGGGAAATTTCAACTGAATATTTTTTACACACCGACAGGCACTCGCTCCTCATCGAAAAGTTTCAAAAATTTAAAAACAAAATTTATGAAAGAATTCATGCTGCTTATTCGCAATGAAAGCGATAGCAAATCTGGTTTTTCATCAGAAAAAAATCAGGAGTTTTTAAAGTCATGCGAGCACTACATTGATAACCTTATGAAACAAGGCAAATTAAAATCAGCACAACCATTGGTGCGGGAAGGGAAAATGATTTCGGGTTCCAAAGGCTTATGGAAAGAAACAACGTTCACTGAATCAAAAGAAGTGATCGTTGGTTATTATCATATTCTTGCAAATGATCTTGAAGATGCAATTGAAATTGCAAAAGGCAATCCTGAATTTGAGTACACATCCACCGCCCGTATTGAAGTACGTCCAATCAAAATGAAAGAAGAAACAACAGGTTTTGTTTATCCTGAAAAGCATGCGGTTTCATAAAAGTCAGGTGATTATTTTTTTGATTTATAAAACACAAGCCGGAATAAAATATCCCGGCCTGTGCGTGGTTTTCATTTGTCAGCTTAAAGTTTCTTTCTCCTTTTTCTTCGAGGGATCAATTATATTAATGCCAATGTTTTCCTGCACTTCCTCTTCTTCTTCTGTTTCTACAGCGACAGGCATTCCCTCGGCTTCAGCAAGACGAGTTTTTGTAAGTTCATTACCCAGCATCTGCAATTCGCGAACACCATTGAAAACTTTGCTCCATGCGGCTTCCGCTTTCTCTCTGTATTTAGGTCCCCATGGATCTACAGGAACCGGTCCATTCGGACCTAATACCCACAAAGGTCCATCTGCAAGACTGCCAATTAAGAAGTTCACCAGCATTTCATTGAATTCCCACGGCAACTTCAACCTCCAAACATTTACCGGATAAGGAGCTGAGGAAATACCATTCGCCACAACATAAATTTCCGCATCACCCAACTCAATATTATAGGGAACATGAAATGTTGTTGATTGAATTGATGTACCTGTTGCAACTCCCATTGTACTATGATCAAAAGTGCGGCAATAAAATATGTGACCTGTTGTTTTATTTCTTATGCGTATCAAAGGATAATTTGTTGCAGAAGCAGCATCATCACCGTAGCCAACGGCTTGTGATAAACCATTTATTTGTTGTCCCTGCAAAGTGTAAGTGCCACCTGCACGCAGATAAGAAGCAACGGAAGTGATATGTGGTCTCCATGCATCTTCAATATATGAGCAATAACTGTAAGCATAAATTTCATTGCTTGCAGATGCATACAAAATATTTCCGGTTGGTGTAAGCATCATACGTCCCTGGTATGGTTCCTTTGAATTGTTTGGCGGATCTGCAACGCGATAGATAGATGTGCCATCGAATTCAAAGAAGTATGTTGGCGTGAGATAATCAAGTCTTACTCCATCAACAGGGCCGCCACTTATTAATACTCTTCCGTTCGTCATTAAACATGAAGGAGAATCTTTACAGCCAATTGTTTGACCATTTACTTGCGGAATATCGGGACCTGTAGTCCATGACCCCGGATCAGTTGGATTTACAGGCGGCGTATAGATCGCAGTTTTTCCTGTCGCGCCAATAAACAAAGCCCTTCCATCATTCAATGCAATTGCTGCACCGATTTCACTTGAAGCAATTTCGATAAGATTCACAGGAGTAGTTCCCGCACTTACCCAGGTGTTTGTTGATGGAATATATTTTTCTGCCTGCTGCATACTGTTGCAACGAACTGTAAGCACAGAGCCATCTGCGAGCAGTACCCAACTTTCTTCTGATGAACTTGTTCCTTTGTTCGGACCTGCTGTCCATGTGTTTGTTGACGGATCAAAAATTGCGGTGCGAGTATCATCTAAGTTGCCCATCAATATTCTTCCATCAGCAAGCACACAACATGCGGCATCTCCTACCCTGCCCCATCCTGCGGGTGCTGATATCGAAGTCCATGTATCGCGTACCGGATCATAAATTTCGGTTGCATTTGTTTCAGAACCTGCATTAGAATATTCGCCGCCTGAAACCAGCACTCTTCCATCAGCAAGCACCGCTGATGCATAATATAATCTTGTTGAGTTCATGGGTGCAACATCAAGCCAGGTCCCGTTTATATAACTTCCGTTCATATCGGGCACCAATCTTTTCCATGTTACTCCACCAGAATTTTGACACATAACAGAACCATCAGTTAATAACAACATGGTGCTTGCATTAATGCCGGGGTTGTTGGCAAGTTTCACCCAATGACCGGGCAACCATAAGCAGATGTACTTTAAAAAATCAATCCATTTAATCGTGTATTGAATGCGGTTAAAAACTGTATCTATTACTCTATTCAATTCGTTAACAGAATATTCAGGCAAGTGTCTTTGCAATTCCTCAACGATGCGTGGTTTATGCTCGGCCAGTTGCTTCGCATGGAAATATTCACTGATCGTGTTTTCCAAATGAGCAGCCAGCGACATACGGGTTTCATGTGTTTTCATAAACAATTTTTTTTGTGATTAATTTATTATTGAGAAAAATGTGATTTCATAGAATCAGTAATTGAATGATTGGTAAAAATATCTCTAAGGTGCAAGTTGAAAAAGGTGATTTCTCACATCAGAAGTATGGACTTTTCACAGCAAAAAATTAATTTTTATAATTTCTGCAATCATTATTTATAAGAATTTTTTGTGCCGGTCATTTGAACAAATATTAAGCTTTTGTTGCGTCGCACTCTTGTACGTTCTGTAATTCTGTTGACCAAAAACCTGTGAGGTTTTCAAAACCTCACAGGTTTATTTGCAAATGGTTTAATCAGCAACATGTATTTAACAGAAGGACGGATAACCGATTTTAAATTAAGCAGCGAGTCAAATTGTAGCAAGGATATTTCCAATCATTATTTGGTGATATAAATATAAGTACGATTTCAGGCAAACACATCACTCAAAATGAAAAATAATTGTAAACATTTTTGTCGTTATTATTTTGATGTGAATGATCTTTAAAATTTAAATTCCAGGTGGGAGCATTTAGCAACTCAATGTTTAAAGCGGTTTTCAGATGTTATAAAGAAGGTTTTGAAGTATGATTATTTATTGACAAGGCAAGATTTACATTCTCATTGCGACCATTTCGTCGGCGTTCTATCCCAACGATGCTTTTTCAATTTCTCCAGCAAATCCTTTTGTAAACCTTTTCCATTTGAGGCGGCAACGTTTGATTCAACATGTTTCACCTTTCGCATACCGGGAATAATTGTACCAACATCAGGATTTGATAAAATAAATCTCAGTGCCATTTCGGGCATAGTCATTTCTTTTGGTATCAAGGGCTTTAACGCATTTGCATGATCAACACTTGCTTTAAGATTTTCGGGAACAAAATAAGTAGAGCGCCAATCATCTTTTGGAAAAGTTGTATCATAAGTTAATGTGCCCGTAAGCGTACCTTCATCAAATGGTACACGTGCAATGATACCAATATCAAGTTTTTTGCAAACAGGAAATAAATTGTCTTCAGGATTTTGATCAAAGATGTTGTAAATAACCTGTACTGCCGAAAACAAATTTGTCTGCAAACTTTTCAATGAATTATCCGGCTCCCATCTATTTACCGAAATTCCCCAATGCTGCACTTTTCCTTCACGAGTTAATTTTTCAACTGCAGATTTCCAGTCATCATTATCCGCCCATGCATCTTCCCAAACATGAAACTGCAACAGGTCAATTGTTTCTATATCTAAATTTTTCAAACTTTTTTCTGCATATTCAATAATATGAGTTGCAGGAAAAACTTCTTCAAGTTTATATTCCGGCTTCGAAGGCCATTTGAAATTCTTAGGTGGAATTTTTGTGGCTGCATACAATTTTTTATCAGGATAAGCTTTTATCAGCTTTCCAAGAATTTGTTCTGAACGACCTGCACCATAACCCCATGCAGTGTCAAAAAAATTACAGCCAAGCTCAACCGCCTTGTGTAAAGATGCTTCCACTTCTTTATCATCAGAACCGGTCCAGCCTGCAAGTCCCCACATACCATATCCAATTTCAGAAACCTGCCAATTTGTTCTACCAAATTTTCTGTATTGCATAATTTTAAAATTTTTCGATTCTTTTATTCAACCATTCAACCACTTACCATTGACCACTCACCGTTCACCCTCTCACCTCTTTTATTATTTTCAAAAGCTCCGTTGCTCTTGCAAACACTTCATCATAAGCTTTATTTTGCAAAATTTCTTTGCTCACCAGTTTACTTCCCATACCCACTGCAGCAACGCCGGACTTAAACCATGCAGAAAGATTTTCTTTACTGATCTCTACACCGCCTGTTGGTATAAATGCTTGCGTCGGAAAAACTTCTTTCACTGCACTGATAAAACCAGGACCTAAAACATTTGCAGGAAAAATTTTTATCAAAGCCGCATGGCTTCGTTCTGCAATATGAATTTCAGAAGGTGTCATGCAACCTGGAATCCATAATTTATTTTGTCCGAGTGCAAGTTGACCTACACCTTCCAAAAGATTTGGTGCAACAAAAAAATCTGCACCTGCATTTTCAAATGCCACAGCGTCCTTTACAGTTTTTATTGTGCCTGCACCGAAGAACATATCGGGGAGTTCATTGGCAACCTGTTTTCTTACTTCTCTGTAAACTTCTAGTGCACCTTCTGCACGATTGGTAAATTCCATTACCCGAATGCCGGCTTTGTAAAGCGATCTTATCACCTGCATCGATACGTCCACATCATTATAATAAAATAAAGGGAGTGCGCCTTGCTCTAAAATGGCATGTAAGCATTCATCTTTTGTTTTCTCGGTCTGCAATGCATTTTTTGACATCATCAACTGTTTTTGTTGTTATATCTGATTCGACAAACAATTTTGTAAAAGCCGCGGCGGCGGCGAATTCCAGCGTTTCTTGTAATGAATATCCGTTGAAGAAACTGTAGATCAAGCCAGCCATAAAGCAATCACCACTGCCTACTTTATCAACTATTTTTTCTGCAAAATATTCTTTTGAAATCAACAACTTTTCCGCATGCAAAGTTGCATAATAATTTATTCCTTTTTCACCATGATCAAAACGAAACGTATTGGCAACAACTTTTACCTTAGGAAATTGCTCTTTTATTTTTTTGCTTGTTACTTCTGCTTGTTTCAAATAAATTTCTTTGGTGCATTGCTGATTTATTTTCTCACTTAATTCAATGCCTAACATTTTTTCTGCCGACCAAATGTTGCCCATTACTATATCGCAGTATTGAACGAGTTGCGGAATTACATCTGTTGGATTTTTATCCTGCCAAAGTTTTGCGCGATAATTCAAATCAACAGAGGTAGTAATATTTTTCTTTGAAGCAACTTCAAATGCTTCTTTACACACTTCAACAAGACTATCAGAAAGTGCAGGAGTGATGGCGCTTACATGCAACCATGATATGTTTTGTAAAATATTTTCCCAATCAATCGTGTTGGGTTGAAGTTGTGAGACTGAAGAATTTTTTCTGTCATAGATAACGCTTACATTTTTTACATCTGCTCCTTTTGGTAAATAGTAAATGCCCATTCTTTCACCTTGCAAAAGAATATGTGACGTGTTAACATTTTTTGATTTAAAATATTCTAATAATTCTTTTGATAAAAAATTATCGGGCAAAGCTGTCAGATAGGAAACAGGAATTCCCCAAAGCGCCAAATCCGTTGCAGCGTTGGCTTCGGCACCCGCAACATAAACGGAGATATTATTTTGTTTGAGCCATGCGCTGCTTATATCGGGACATAAACGAAGAAGCAATTCACCGAAGCATAATACTTTTTTTGTTTCGTCTCTGAATAATATATTTTCTGTTTGATTCATAATTTTTTTCGAACCACATAGGCACATAGGATACTTAAGTGACACATAAAATTTTGTCTATGTGATTCTATGTTTCTATATGCCTATGTGGTAAAACATTTTCTTACATCATTAAGAATTTTTATTTACTCATCGCTTCTGCTCAATTTATATTCTGCAGATGAACGGAATGCGACGCAACTAAGATGCCATGAAAAACAAAAGCTCGTACCAAAATTATTCGCTCACCAATTCATACACTTTTCCTTTTTCTGTTTTGAAAGAAAGCACAAATCCATACGATGATTTTTTTGATTTGATGTTTGTTCCTTTCAAAACAACAGGTTCGTTTGTTCTTACCACACAGTTGTTACCAAGCAAGGAAATAATTTTTGCATTTACTATTTCATTATTCTTCCATTCAATGGTTACTTCAAAACCGTTGCGTGCCCGCAAACCCTTTACAGTACCATTTTTCCACGCATGCGGCAGCGCTGGCAACAAATGCAATTCGTTGTTCTGACTTTGCAACAACATTTCCGCAACACCCGCAGCTCCGCCGAAATTTCCATCGATCTGGAACGGAGGATGCGCATCAAACATGTTGGGATAAGCTCCGCCGCCATTGCTCATGTTGTAACCGGTTTCACGTGTTAGGCGAAACAAATTCCGGTATAACTTATATGCATGATCGCCATCGAGCAATCGTGCCCAGAAATTTACTTTCCATGCAAGACTCCAGCCCGTGCCGTTGTCACCGCGCAACTCCAATGTTTTTATTGCTGCCTTTGCAAAATCAGGTGTTGTGATTGGAGAAATCTGATTTCCGGGATACAATCCATACAAATGCGACACATGACGATGCGTTGGTTCAACATCATCAAAATCTTTAAACCACTCCTGCAAATTTCCCTTATGACCGATTTGAAAAGGATACAATTTATTTTTAGTTGTTGTCAATGAATCACGAAAAGTTTTATCAATGTTAAGTGTTTTACTTGCTTCAATAAGATGGCTGAACAAATCGCGAAGAATACTCATATCCATTGTTGTAGCAATAGAAACCTCTCCTTGCTTATGATCATAGTAATAAAAATTATTTTCGGGAGAAACAGATGGCGCTGTAACAAGATAACCATTGCTGTCTGGCACTAACCAATCCATCATGAATATTGCAGCTTCTTTCATCAAAGGATATGCAGTGTCTCTCAAAAAATTTTTATTACCGATGAATTGATAATGTTCCCACAGATCACGCGACAACCACGGCGCACCCATTGTCCAGTTTGCCCAAACCGGATCGCCTTTTCCTTTATCACCAACGGGATTCGACATCGCCCATATATCTGAATTATGATGCACCACCCAGCCATTCATTCCATAAAAATCTTTTGCAGTTTCCGTTCCCGTCGCGGAAAGATTTTTGATAAGATCAAACAAAGGGTAATGCATTTCAGAAAGGTTGGTTTCTTCGCACAACCAATAATTCATTTCAACATTGATGTTCGTTGTATAGTTAGAACTCCACGGTGGTCGCAGTTCCTTGTTCCAGATTCCCTGCAGATTTGCAGGCGCACCAGGTGTTCTTGAAGAAGAGATCAAAAGATAACGACCGTATTGAAAATACAAAGCTTCAAGTGCATAATCATCGCCGCCGTTTGTGTATGCTTCGAGACGTTCATCTGTCGCCAAAGCATCTTTGCTGTTGTTATCATTATTTAAGTTTAAAGAAACACGATCAAAGAAGCGATGATAATCTTCTTCATGTGCTTTCAATAATGTTGCATACGATTGTGCAGCTGCTTTATTCAAATAATTTGTTGCAAGCGCGTGTTCATCTTTTCCATCTTTATCTGGACATTTATCAAAGCCATTAAAACTTGTTGCAGCAGAAATTAACAACACAACTTCGGACGCATCTTTTATATTCATGCCGCTTGTATCAGTTGTAACAACTCCATCTTTACTTGTTGCATTTACAAGCAATTCAAAACGCATTCCTTTGCATCCGGTTGAGTCTTCATAAATGATCGGCTCTTTATCGTAACTAACATAACTTGGATCAACATGAGATGGTGCTTTACCTTTTAATTCAAATGTATTGTTGTTGATCACTGCATGCTGGTAATGCAGTTGACTTGAAGTTGCAACATGTATATTTATTTTTTTTGGTTTGCTTGAAGTGATGCGCACAACAATCACCTGGTCGGGTGCACTCGCAAAAATTTCACGGGTGTAGGTAACGCCGTCAACAGTAAATTTTGTTGTGCTAAGCGCATCACTGATGTTCAGATCTCTGTAATAATTCGTTATATTTTTCCCGTTAAAGCTTTGGTGAATTTTCAAATCTCCCATCGGCATATAACTCTCAGAATACAAACCCTGCAAGTGTTTCGTGAGTTCCCCAGCTTGCTGGTAATCGCCTTTGAACAATGCTTCTCTTACTTTCGGTAAATAATTTTTTGCTTCAGGGTTTTGATCTTCATTCACGGGCCCGCCTGACCACAATGTTGCTTCGTTCAATTGAATTAACTCATCTTGTGTGCCACCGAATATCATTGCGCCCAATCTTCCGTTGCCAACCGGCAACGCTTCTGTCCACACCGATGCCGGTTGCTTGTACCAGAGTTTTAATTGTTGTGCATGGGAAAAAGTTATTGATAAAAAAGAAAGACATACAATAAAAATGTTTCTCAATAATTTCATGTGCTTTATTTTTTATGAGCCTAACTTTTGTATTTAAATTTAGCTTTCGTTGCGTCGCACTCTTGTACTGATTGTAATTCTATTCATCTGTGCGAAGAACAGAGGCGTCATTCTTCGGCATGGACAAACAGAAGGTTTTTGATTAAGCTGAAAGTTCATTCATTAGCTAATCATAGCTCTTCAGCTTGTCATTTCGACGTTAGGAGGAATCTATATTTCTACCATTGCTTTAATTACTCCGCTTTCAGGCTTCAACCAATTTTCAAATTCATCTTTCACTTCATCAAACTTTGCTCTGTGTGTAATGTATGTTGAAGGATTGATCAATTTTTTTTTCATACAATCCATTACATGTTCAAAATCTTCTCTTGTTGCATTGCGACTGCTCATTAATGTTGTTTCGCGTTTGTGAAATTCGGGATGACTAAAAATCAATTCATTTTTTTGTAATCCTATCAGCACATATCTTCCGCCATGCGCCACATATTGCAATGCATTATTGATTGCCTTTTGATTTCCTGTTGCATCAATTACAACAGTAGGCATATCACCTTTCGTAATTTCTTTTAGTTGTTCATTTGCATTATCGTTTGCATTGATTACATGATCAACATTCAACTTCTCTTTGCAAAACTGTAAACGCTTTTCATTTACATCCATTGCAATTACTTTACCGTCTGCAATCTTTGCAAACTCCATTGTTCCCAACCCAATTGGTCCCGCCCCAATGACTAAAACAAATTCTCCTTCCTTTACATCAGCACGACGAATTCCATGCGCACCAATTGCTAAAGGCTCTATCAGTGCAAGCTCATCGTAACTTAGTCCTTCGCTATTTACCAATGAATAAGATGGAACAGAAAAATATTCTCGCATGCCGCCATCAATATGCACACCGCACACTTGAATGTCCACACAACAATTAGGCTTGCCATTTCTGCATGCAATACAAACGCCGCAATTGAAATAAGGAATGATGGTTACAACATCACCGGGAACAAAACCATCTGCGTTATCGAAATCAATTAAGTCTCCCGAAAATTCATGACCTAAAATTCTTGGATAATTAAAATAAGGTTGTGTTCCTTCAAATGCATGCAGGTCTGTTCCACAAATTCCGATGCGTTTTATTTTGATGATCGCATGACCCGGTGTTAATTCAGGCGCATTGATATCTGCGTATTCAAAATGATATGGTTGTTTACAAATTAGAGATTTCATGATGCTACTTTAGACCTCACCCTCATTTCCTCTCCAAGGAGAGGGAGGTCGAGCAAAAAAATAATGATAAACTACATCCCTGACAACTCATCTAAAGAATTTCTATCGTACTTTAAACGTATACTTTATTATGAAACGTTTTTAAAGCCTCTCCTTTGGAGAGGTTTGGTGAGGTTGCTCTTATGCATTTGCCAGCGCTCTGTCCAAATGCACATAACCACCATCTACATGTATCAACTGTCCTGTTGTGTGACTGGATTTAGGCGACAACAAAAATGCCGTTGTGTTTGCAATTTCTTCTGCTGTTGTCATGCGATGTTCAAGCGGAATATTTTTTACAATTGATTCCAATTTCTCAACAGGATTCGGTAAAGTAGAGATCCATTTTTCATACAATGGTGTCCAGCATTCTGCAACAATGATTGCATTCACACGAATACTATACTTTAATAATTCAACAGCCCATTCACGTGTTAATGCATTACGACCACCATTAGACGCAGCATAAGCGGATGTTCCGCCTTGTCCTGTTTCCGCAGTCTTTGAGCTAATGTTTACAATCGCCCCTTTTGATTGTTTTAAATATTGCAATGAATGATGCGCCATCAAATAATAATGTACAACATTTTTGTGAAGCGATGCCATAAAGGCTTCATAATTCCCATGCTCAAGACCAACGCCGTCATTCACCCCGGCATTGTTTACCAAACCTTCTATGCGACCAAATTCTTTTGTAACTGCATCCACTGCTTTTTTACATTCTTCCGGCTTTGTTAATTCAGCAACGACCTGGAAAGCCTTGCCACCACTTGATTCTACGTCGCTTAATGTTTTAATATTGTCTTCTTCATTCCGTCCGACAATAACAGGAATTGCGCCTTCATTAGCAAGAACTTTTACAATGCCTTCGCCAATTCCTTTTGCGCCGCCTGTTACAATGATGACTTTGTTTTGAAGTTGTAAATCCATAACCTCACCCCTTAATCCCATCTCCAAAAGAGAGGGAAATTTTATAGTTTATAAAAATTAATTACATTTTTTCCGAAGAACTTTTCTTGTTCGTCTTTTGAAAACGATGAAAAATAACCGTCAACAATACTTTTCATTTGTTCATAAGTTGCAGCTACAAGATATACGGGATAATCAGAACCGTACATAATCCGATCAGTTCCGAATGCCTTTACCACAACATCAAGATAAGGTTTAAAATCTTCTTTCTTCCAATTATGCCAATCGGCTTCTGTAACCATTCCTGAAATTTTGCAATAAACATTTTCATGTTGTGCAACTGCTTCAATATCTTTTTTCCATTCATCAATTTTTTGTTCTTTGATGTTTGGCTTTGCAAGATGATCTATCACAAAAAGCTGATCGGGAAAAGCAGCTACAAATTCTTTTGTATATTTTAATTGATCAGTGTAAATAAGAATGTCGTATGTGTAACCAAATTTTTTCAGTTTTCTAATGCCATTCATGAACGCAGGTTTCAACATTAGTGCTCTGTCAGCTTCACCCTGCAATATGTGACGAAAGCCTTTCATCTTTTTATACTGTTTATAAAATTCCAATCTCTCTTCAACATTGTTTGATTGCAAATCAACCCAACCAACAACACCTTTTATAAAATCATTTTCTTCCGCGTTCTTTAATTGAAAATCATTTTCTGTTTCGGTTTGATCAACCTGCACAAGCACCGAACCACTGATTCCATTTTGTTTTAAAATTGGTTCAAAGTCTTTTGGTAAAAAATCTTTTCTTATAGCAGACATTTCATCTGTGATCCATTCATGACGAGCGGGATCATAAAGCCAGAAGTGATGATGAGCGTCTATAGTCATAAGTTATCTTCTAAAAAGTACCTTTAGAGATTTAGGGTAAAAATCTTCTCCATTAAAATCCATTTCTCTCCTTCTTTTGCCCAAGGCAATGGTTGCTGAAATTTCCACATCAGTTGTTCCCACTCCTGAACTTTTTGGTTTGCATCATCCATTGCTGCTTTCTTTTCGAAACTGAAATTTTCATTTGTTTCCATTATCATGAACAAGCGATTACCTGTGCGGTAAATTTCCATGTTGGTAATGCCTGAACCAGTAATACTTTTTTTTATTTCATCCCAAACATGCCGGTGATATTTTTCATATTCTTCGATGAGTTGAGGATCATCTTTGAGATCGAGTGCGAGGCAATACCGAGCCATGATTTATTATGATTA
>Ga0068852_100001988_pt1 | contig 13942 bp, 12 predicted proteins | sample KBSCornC22_FD_66594 | JGI IMG/M metagenome (GOLD analysis project Ga0068852, IMG submission 66594) | Corn rhizosphere microbial communities from Kellogg Biological Station, Michigan, USA - KBS Corn C2-2 | ecosystem: Host-associated > Plants > Roots > Rhizosphere > Soil ... | reverse complement strand
GCTCGATTGTGGGCAGCCTCGCCTCGGGTACAACCGTGTTCTCCCGCCCATGTTTCGTCACTCCTACATCACCGTACGCACGCCGATGCCGAATGCCTCCAAGCCGACCACCATGCCGTCCTTCGCCGACTTGCACCTTCATACCGATCGGCTGCATCTGCGCCCGCTGCAGCCCGGTGACGAAGCGGCGCTCTTCGCGATCTTCTCTGACCCGGCGGTGATGCGCTACTGGAGCACCGGCCCGTGGAGTTCCATCGAGCGCGCGATGCAGCTCATCGGCGACGACCAGCGCACCATGGCCGCTGGCGAGCACATCCGCCTCGCGTTGCTGCGGCGGGTGGACCAGGCGTTCCTGGGCACCTGCAGTCTTTTCAAGCTGGACGCGCAATCGCTTCGTGGCGAGATCGGCTATGCGCTTGCGAAAGAAGCGTGGGGGCAGGGGCTGGTGCAGGAGGCGGTCGGGGCGCTGATCCGGCATGCGTTCGAGGTGCTGGGCCTGCGACGGCTCGAGGCGGAAATCGATCCCCTCAATACCGCATCGGCCAAGAGCCTGGAGCGCTTGGGGTTCGTGAAAGAGGGCTTTTTGCGCGAGCGCTGGATCGTGGAGGGCGAGGTGTCGGATTCGGCGGTTTATGGCTTGCTGGCAAGGGACTGGCAGACGCCGAAGTAGCGAGTAGCGTCGTTTCCCGTAAGGCTGCCTGTATTGCCGCTGGTGCCGCCACGAGCTGCTGCATCGACAGTCGCTTGCCGTCTTGCCGCTATGCCATCTCGTTCACCCGCCGGCCCACCGCCGCCATCACCTCATTGCGCTGCTCTGCAGGCACCGTCGTCTGAGTCAGCAAGGCACACACGATGATCGGCGCGCGCCCTGGCGGCCAGACGATGCCGACGTCATTGGTGCTGCCCAGCCGGCCCGTGCCGGTCTTGTCGCCGATGCGCCAGTCGGCGGGCAGCCCGGCTTTCAGACGTTCGCCGCCGGTCTTGTTGGCAAGCAGCCATTGCGTGAGTTGATCGCGACCCGCCGGCGACAGCGTGTTGCCGAACACGATGCGCTGGAGCAATCGCGCCATTGAGGCGGGCGTGGTCGTGTCCCGCGGGTCACCGGGCAGGGCCTCGTTCAGCGCAGGCTCGTTGCGGTCGAGCCGCGTCACCTCGTCGCCCACCGAGCGCAGGTACCGCGTGAGTGCTGCTGGCCCGCCAAAGCTTGCCAGCAGAAGGTTGGCGGCCGTGTTGTCGCTGAGCGTGATCGCCGCTTCACACAGCGCGCCGATGCTCATGCCGTCGCCGCCGGCATGCGGTTCGGTGGCAGGCGAGTAGGCCACGAGCGCGTCGCGGCCGTAGCGCACGCGCCGCTCGAGCTGCTCCTGGCCTGCGTCCACGCGATGCAGCACGAATGCTCCCGCCAGCCATTTGAAGACGCTGCACATCGGGAAGCGCTCATCGGCGCGATGGCCGGAGGTGGCGCCGTTGACGGTGTCCACCACCATCACGCCGAGCCGGCCGCCAGAGGTGGCTTCGATGTCCTTCCAGCGCGGGTCTGGAATCACGGGCTTCGCCCGTTCGGTGGCGCCGGTGATCAGCGGTGAAACGAGTGCGCCGGCGAAGGCGGCATTGAATGTTCGTCTATCCATGGCCGCGCACGATAGCAAGCTGCCCGCACTCGCGAGTGCATGACCCATGGCCCGATCGGGCCATCACCCGCGGCCGCCTGGCTGGCCGGCCTGCCTGCTTGCGAGGGCCGCTCGTGGCCCATGCGGGCGATGCGGCGCAAGCCGCCGATCACGAGACTTCCTCCGATGCGCCGCATCCGCCGCGCAGAAGTCATCCAAGGAGGAACACACCATGAAAATCGGACGTATCTATCACCTCATGAGCGCGCTGGCCATCGGCGCCGCGGCGCTCATCGCCGCATCGAACTCGCACGCCGCAACCTGGACCTTTGCGCAAGGCGGCTACTCCGCAGGCACGCAGGTCAGCGGCTTCTTCACGGGCGACGACCTGGACCATGACGGCTGGCTGCTGGGCACCTCAGCCTGATCGCCGAAGCGCTTGTTCCCTCTCCCGCTGGGAGAGGGCCAGGGTGAGGGCGACGGCCGTCGCATGAAACCCACGGCGACGCAAGGCAGAATCGGCCCTTCAGCCAGCCTGCCGTCGCCATGACATTCGCACGCACGAAGATCCAGCCGCCGCGACAACGATTCGGCCGCATCGCGCGACCCACGCTGGAAGGCCGCCTGGGCGAGGCACTGAAGACCAGCCGGCTCACGCTCGTGAGCGCGCCGGCGGGCTTCGGCAAATCAGCGGCGCTGGCGAGCGAGCTGGAGCGGTTGCCCGAAGGCACGGCGCTCGCGTGGGTCTCGGTGGATGAAGACGACGACCTGCCGCGCCTGCTCGAATGCCTCTTCGCCGCGCTCGAACCCTTCGACCTGCCGTGGCGAATCTCTCCAGAGGCACTCGCATCTTCGGTGGGGCACACGCGCGAGCAGCGCCGCTCGGTGGCCTCGCAACTCGTCAACACGCTGGCCGCCACCGAGATTGCGCGCGGGCTCATCGTCTTCGACGACCTTCACCGCGCCACCGACCCGGCGGTGCATGAATTCCTCGACCTGCTGCTTGAACACCTGCCCGACCACTGGGGTGTCGTGGTGGCCGCCCGATTCGACCCGCCGCTGGCGCTGGCCCGCATGCGCGCCTCTGGCGAGCTGGCCGAATTCCGTGTGCGCGACCTGCAGTTCAGCCACGACGAGGTCGCCCAGCTGTGCGCGCACTTTGCCGCACGCGATCGGGCGCTGCCCGTCACCGATGCCGACGTGGACCTGCTGCTCACGCGCAGCGGTGGCTGGCCGGCAGGCTTGCGGCTTGCGCTTGCAAGCGCCGCCGCGCGGCCGGCGGGCACGAGCACCAACCCCGAGGACGCGAACGTGGCCGCCGCGCACAGCGGCATCGGCTGGGAATCCGCCGGCCGCACGATGGACCGCCACGTCTTCGACTATCTCGCGGCCGAGGTGCTGGACGCGATGCCCGCGGAGCTGCGCGACTTCCTGCTGCGCTGCTCGGTGCTGGCCGAGCTCACGGTGGAGCGCTGCGCCGCCGTGTCCGGCGATGCGCGCGCCGCGCAACACCTGGCCGAGATCGAGCGGCGCGAGCTCTTCGTGTCGGTGCTCGAAGGCAGCGAGCGCGCCTTGCGCCTGCACGACCTGTTCCGCGACTTTCTCGACGACCGCCTGCGCCGCGACTTGCCCGAGGAGCTGCCTGCCTTGCTCCAGCGTGCCGCGGCGGCGGAAAGCGACCCGCTGCGCCGCGTGCTCTACCTGCTTCGCGCGCAAGCCTGGCCGCAGGCGAGCGACGCACTCGCGGCCGAAGGTCCCGGGTTGCTGAGTGCCGGCGCCATCGATGCGGTGGTGCGCCTGATCGAACACTTCCCGGCGGAGGTTCGCGACCACTCCCACATCCTGCAGCGCATGCGCGGCTTCGCGGCCTGGGCACGATGGGACTTTCCAACCATGGTGCAGGCGATGCAGCGCTCGCTGGCGGTGGCGTCAACCGATGCCGAGCGGCAAGTGGCGCGCGCCTACCTTGCCATCGCGCAATCGGGTGCGGGGCAGCGCGAGCAGGCACGCAGCCTCTTGCGCACCATGGCCTCGCAGCCGCTGGAAGGCGATGCGCTGCTCATCGCCTTGCTGGGCGAAATATGGACCGCCTTCGACGATGGCCGCTTCGACGAATTGCCTCGTCTCTTCGAGCGGCAACTCGATGCGCTGGAGCAGACGGACTCCGTGCCGATGTGGTACCAGTGCGTGCCCATCCCGTCGTACATCAGCCTGCCCGGCATGCGCGCATCGCTGCAGCGCTTCGTGCACGGCGCGCTCGCGCGGGCGCCGGCCACCGCCACCACCTTGCGCGCGCTGGCGCGAGGCGTGCAGGGCGGCCTGCTCTACACCGTCGGCGAGGTGGACGAGGCGCTGGAGGTGCTGCGCGAGGCCGAGCAGGACGTGCGCTGGGTCGGCCAGCCGCTGAATGCATCGAGCATGGTGTACGGCCAGCTTGCGCTCGTGCACACCGTGCGCGGCGAAGGCGATGCGGCGTTCGGCCTGTGCGAGCTGCACCTGCATCAGAACCGCCGCGACAACGACGAGAACGCCTCCGCGCGCATTTCCTTCATCGCCTACTGCGCCGGGCGCATGGCGCTGGCGGTGGGTGACGACGAGGCGGCGCGCCGCTTCTTTGCGCAGGTCATCGACCGCCCGTCCGACAGCGAACGGCCGGCGCTGGCCCGGCATCGCCAGGCCTTGCCGGGCTATCGTGCGCTGCTCGTAGGCGACGTGGACGGCGCCATCGCGGGCTTCGAGCATGCGCTTGCCGATGCGCAGGGCATCGACCTCTTCGGCCATGCCACCGAGCTGCGGCTGCGATTGGCGCTGTGCCTGCTGCAACGCCCAAGCCCCGTCGATGCAGCGCGGCGGCTCGAGCCGGTGTTCGCGCGCCATGCGGATTCGCCCGAGATCGCACCGGTGCTCATCACCGGGCCGCGCGTGTTGCGTGCGCTGGCCGATGCGGTCTGGGGCAATGCGCTCGACGCGCGCCAGCGTGCCTTGCTGGCGCAATGGGCAGCGCTGGCCGAATCGAAGCGCGTCGTGCGCGGCCCTGCGGTCGCTGCGGCGCGCCCGTCGCTTGGCCAGATGCAGCCGGCCGCGAGTGCCGTAGCACGGCCGCCGGACAGCGGGTTCGTCGCGCCGCTGTCCAGCCGCGAAGAGGAGGTGCTGGCGCGCATCGCGGCCGGCGACAGCAACAAGGTCATCGCCCGCCTGCTGGACCTGAGCCCGCACACCGTGAAGCGGCACGTCGCCAATATCCTCGACAAGCTGGGCGTGTCCTCTCGCGGGCAGGCCAGCGCCTGGTACCTCAACTCGACGCTGCGCTGAATGCGACGCACACGCGTCCCAGGCCTCAGCGATTGCCGGCAGCCACGGGCGGCAAGGTCTTGAGGTGCGTGTACAGCGCCTTCGCATCGGCATCGGTCAGCTCGCGCAGCGACGCGAAGGGCATCACCTGGCTCACCGCGCTGCCATCGGGCCGCTGGCCGCTGCGCAGCATCGCCATGAATTGCTGCGCGCTGCCGTAGCGCGCCATGGCGCTGCCAACGCCTGGCGTGAGGTTGGCAGCCGCCGGCCATGCGGGCGGTGCGCCGGGAATCTTGCCGCCCGACAAGTGGGGGCCATGGCAGCCCATGCACATGTTCGCGATGTAGGCGCCATGCGTGGCCGAGCCGTCTTCCACCACGGGCGGAGCAGGCGGCAGCGCGTGGTCGATCTTCTCCGCCGCGTCGCGGATCAGGCCCGCGGCATACAGCGTCTTCACGAGCGGCGGCACGCGGCGCACCAGCCCTTCGCCGCTGGCCGGCGGCATCTGCTTCAGGTAGGCCACGAGCGCGCCGAGATCCGCATCGCTCAGGCGGTTGTAGTCGTCACTGGGCATGACGAAGAGCGGCTGGCCCGATGGCTTCACGCCATGCCGGATGGTGCGCGACCAGTCCTCGGGCCGATACCCCGCCACCACGTTGCCCGGCCCGGTGCTGATGTTGGGTGCCTTCACGTACATGCCGCCGTCATCGATGAAGGCGCGCCCCGCGCCGTCGCTGCCATGGCAATCGGTGCAGCCGCGCGTGGCGAACAGGTAGCGGCCGCGCGCGATGCTGGCCGCGTCGCCCGGGATGGCGATGGGCCCGACGGCCACGTCCACATGCCGTGTGCTCTTGCGGTCGCCGAGGTAGGCGCCCAGCGCGAGTCCCGCCGCGCCGATGGTGGCAATGCCGACCAGCGCGGCCAGCGTGCGTTTGATCCACTTGTTCATGTCGAAATCCTGTTCGGCCGTGCGTTGGTCTGGCTTGCGTGTCAGGCGGCCGGTGCCATGCCGATGACCGGCGCGAGCTTGGTCCACCCGGTGGCGTCGATGTGCGGCCGCACGTGCTGCACCAGAGCCTGGAATGCGGGTGCGGGCGCCTTGGCCTGGATGCCGGCGAGCATGCCGGCGCGCTCCGTGGGGTTCAGCGCCGGCACCATCCAGCGCGCCACTTCAAGCGTCTCTTCGGGCGGCAGGCTGGCGAGCAGCCGGTCATGCAGCTCGTCGAGCTCCGCGTCGCTGTACAGCGACCACAGCGCTGCGTTGTGCACGGTTTCCTCGTAGTGCATGTGGGCGAAGTTCTCGCCGACGAAGAGCGCGAGGTGGCGGTACAGCCGCAGTGCCAGCAGCATGCGCTGTCCGGGCACGGCGCGCCGCAGCTGCTTCGCGTCCTCGCACAGCGCGTCGATGCTTTCGAGGTGCTCGACGTGCTCGTCGGCAATGCGGCGCGACACGCCCGGGCGGCGCGCCTCGATGGCGGTGTGCACGAACTCGTTCTCATGCGCGAGGTGCTTGCCGCACAGCGTCATCAAGGCATCGAACTGGCCGAGCGTGGCGTCCATCTCCGCTGCATCGAATACATCGAGCCGGCTCACGCGCATCAGCGTGTCGAGCATGAAGTGGCGCAGCGCCTTGTGGATGGGCGCGTACATGTCGTGGCGCGGCTTGGCGGGCGGCGTGACGCTGGCGATGGTGCTGGGCGTGTTGTGCAGGATGTCGGTGGTCATGGTGGTCTCGTGGCGTTGAACAAGGAAGGGCGGCTCGACGAGTCGCATGCCATGGCATGCAGCGTTCGTTCGATGGCCCGCAGTGTGTTTTTTCGCGTCCCGCTGCACATCGGTCGAAGGAGCCATCGCGCGCCGTCCCGGCGGGCCACCCCATTCGGGGGATGCGCCGCTGGCCGGGTCAACCGTCCACCGGCATCGGTGCCCGCGTGAAGACCCAGACGAGCTGCAGCGGGGTCTGCGCGCTGTTGACGATCTGGAAGCGCAGCTGCGCGGGGATGAGCAAGGTGCACGGCCCGTCGAAACGCTGCGGGCCGCCGTCGAGCACGAGCTTGCCGCTGCTGCCGCACATCGCCAGCACCACCAGCTCGCCCTCGTGCCTGAGTTCGTCGGTGCAGGCGAGCGCGTCGAGCGTGCGCACCCAGACCTCGAACGCCTGAATGCCGCGCGCCGCGTCGGCCACGGACACCCTCGACTCGCCAGGGGCCAGCTCATGGGGCAGGTGGGCGTGGTGGACGACGTGCATGTGCCGGGCCTGCCGGTCGGCGGCAGGCCGTCATGGAGATGGCTTGCAGTGTGGTGACGGCGGTGGGGGGTGGCATCGCCCGAAAGAGCCATTGCCCTCCAACTGCACCAGCGATGGCTCCTTCGGCCGATGCGTCGCCACGCTCCGATTCCTAAAGTGCCCACACCGATTCACGGAGCACGACATGACCCATCCCACCGAACCCAGCCAGCGCCTCTCGATGCTGGAAAGCATGATGCTGATTCGAGCGCATGAAGAGCGGCTCGCCTCCCTCGCCACGCCGACTTCGCCCGGCACCTGCACGGCAGTCGGCCAGGAGGCCGCGGCCGTCGGCGTGGTGCGTGCGCTGCAGCCGCGCGATCGCATCCTCACCAACCACCGCAGCGCGGGCCACCTGCTCGCGCGTGGCGCCGATGCCGGCCGCCTCATGGCCGAGGTCATGGGCCGCGCCGACGGCTATTGCAAAGGCAAGAGCGGCTCGCTGCACATCAGCGCGGAGGAGCTGGGCGTGGTGCTCACTTCCACCATCGTCGGTGGAGAGCTGTCGCTCGCGCCCGGCGTGGCGTTGGCACAGACCATGGGCCAGCAGGAGCCCGGTGGCATCACCGCGGTGTTCTTCGGCGATGGCGCAGCCTGCGAAGGCATCTTTCACGAATCCATCAATCTCGCGGTGACGTGGCGCTTGCCCGTGCTCTATGTGTGCGAGAACAACCAGTGGCAAGCGTACGTTCGGCGCGACGAGACCATGCCTGTCGAGCATGTGGCCGACTGGGTGCGTGGCCATCGCATCGAATCGCGCACGGTGGATGGCAACGATGTCGAGGCGGTGCACGAGGCTGCACTCGAAGCGGCGGAAGTCATCCGCGCCACCGGCCGTCCGTACTTCCTCGAGCTCACCACCTACCGCACGCGCGGCCACTTCGAGCCCGATGACCAGGCCTATGTCGATGCCGGCGAACTCGCCGCATGGAAGTCTCGCGACCCGATCGTGCTGATGACCGAGCGCCTGCTTCGCCAAGGCGTGGCAGGCCACGGCGAGATCGCGCACCTGCAGCAGCGCGTGGCCGCCACCATCGATGCGGCCCTTGCCTTCGCCCAGAACTCGCCCTGGCCCGACCTGCGCGAGCTCACCACCGACGTCTACGCATGAACCCCCGGAGAACACACATGCAAACCATCACCCCCCACGACGCGATCGGCCAGGCCATTGCGGAAGAAATGCGACGTGATTCGCGCGTGCTGATGTTCGGCGAGGGCGTGGCCACCAAGCGCCGCGAGCTCGTTGCCGAGTTCGGCACCCGGCGCGTGCGCAACACGCCGCTGGCCGAAGGCATCATCGCCGGCACCGCGGCGGGCGCCGCGGCCATGGGCTTGCGCCCGATCGTCGACCTGCTCTTCGCGCCCTTCCTCACCTTGGCCATGGACGCGATCATCAACAGCGCCGGCAAGCTGCGCTTCCTGTCGGGCGGACAGTTCGAGTTTCCGATGGTCGTGCTCACGATGACCGGCGCCGGCTGGGGCGTGGGCGGCCAGCACAACCACAACCTCGAGGCGATGTTCGTCCACGCGCCGGGGCTGAAGGTGGTGATGCCGTCGAGCGCCGCCGATTTCAAGGGCCTGATGAAGGCAGCCATCCGCGACGACAACCCGGTGCTGTTCTTCATGGACCTGGCGCTGGCGCATGCACCGGGCGCCGTGCCCGACGACGACCACCTCGTGCCCATCGGCCGTGCGGCCGTCGTTCGCGAGGGCCGTGACGTGACGCTCGTGTCCTATGCGAAGACGGTGGGCCATTGCATGCAGGCCGCGCAGGCGCTGCAGGCGCAGGGCGTGAGCGCGGAGGTCGTCGACCTGCGCACGCTCAAGCCGATCGACGAGGCGACGGTGCTCGCCTCGGTGCGCAAGACCGGCCGCCTCGTCGTCGTGCACGAGGCCAACCGCCTGTGCGGCGTAGGTGCGGAGATCGCGGCCATCGTCGGCGAGAAGGCCTTCGATGCGCTCAAGGCGCCGATCGCGCGGGTGACCGGCCTCGACGCACCGGCCGCGTCCTCATGGGTGCTGGAGCAAGCCAGCGTGCCTCAGCCGGACGCGATCGTCGCGGCGGTCAGGCGCTTGGTGGATATGGAGCTGGCGACTGCCTGATGATGGGGTCGAAGGTGCGGTCCCGCACGGCGCCGGCAGTTCACGCGGCAGTCCTTGCGTCCACCTTCCGCACCGAATCCCGCACCGACGCCGTCGGCTCGAACTCGCGCGACACCTTCAAGGCCATGCCGTAGCACGCGTTCATCAGCATGCGGCAGGCGTTCAGGCCCATGTCGGCGATGGGGATGTGCACGCTGGTCAATCGTGGCGACAGGAAGGCCGCGACGTCGGTGTCGTCGTAGCCGAGCACTGACACCTCGCCGGGCACGTCGATGCCGGCGTTGTGCAGGCAGCTGAGCGCGCCCATGGCCATCTGGTCGTTGGCGCAAAAGAGGGCGCTCATGCCGGCGCGGCGCTTGAGCAGGCGGTCGACCGCGGACCAGCCGGAGATGGCGTCGAACTCGCCTTCTTCCACCATCACCGACTCGGCGCCGATGCCCGCATCGGCCAGGCATTCGAAGAAGCCCTGCATGCGCTGCCGGTTGTCGCCCGCGGCACTCGGGCCGGAGATCACGGCGATGCGGCGGTGGCCGTGGTCGAGCAGGGTCTGCGCGGCCACCCGGCCGGCGGCGCGGTGGTCCACCGTGAAGCACTGGCTCTTCATGCCCTTCACGTCGCGGTTCACCACGGCGATGTTGGGGAACTGCTCCTTGAGCTGGATGAAGTCCACGTCCTTCAGCGCGGTGCTCGTGATGATGATGCCGTCGCACTCGCGGTCCACGAGAAAGCGCACCCCGTCCAGCGCCTGCTGCCGCGCATCCTCGTGGCCGCAGCCGTTGGCAGCCACCATGTGCCGGTCATGCTGGCGCAGCTCGGTGTCGATGGCGTGCAGCAGCGGGCCGTAGAAGGGGCCCTTGAAGTCGGGGATGAAGACGCCGATGGTGCCGGTGCTGCGCAGCGAGAGCGCGCGGGCGGTGGCGCTCGGGCGAAAGCCGAGCTGCTGCACGGCGGTGGCGACGCGCTCGGCCGCGTCCTTGGAGAACGAGCCTTTGCCGCTGATGACGCGCGAGGCAGTGCCCACGCCGACGCCCGCGAGCCGTGCCACATCCTTGATCGTTGCCATCGCCCTCCCGGCCTGCACCTTCATTGGTTTGCGGGGCGGATCATAAGAGGTCGATCAGAGGCGCTCTTGCGTCGCTGGGTTGAAGGCGCACGCGCGCGTCAGGTCCATCACGACGCCGGTGCTGCTGCCGAGCTCGGGTGGCTCGGGCAGGTTGATGCTGGCGGCGATGCGCTGCCCCTGCATGTCCAGCCACACGACCTGGTGCGAACCCATGGGCTCCACCAGCGTGACCTGCGCGCCGGGGCTGGCTTCGCTGGCCGGCATGAGCGTGATGTGCTCCGGCCGTACGCCCAGCACCACCTCGGCGTTCAGGGGCGGGCGGTTCACGAAGACCTCGTGAGGCAGCGTCGCCTCGAAGGCCCCGGCATGGAAGCGCACGCCGGTGCGGGACACCTCGCCCAGCCGGCCGCGGATGAAGTTCATGGTCGGCGAGCCGAGGAAGCCCGCGACGAACATGTTGGCCGGCTTGGCATACACCTCGCCAGGCGCGCCGATCTGCTGGATGTGCCCGCCGCGCATCACCGCCACGCGGCTGGCCAGCGTCATCGCCTCGACCTGGTCGTGCGTCACGTAGATCATGGTGGCGCCGAGCTCGCGGTGCAGCTGCTTGAGCTCGCGGCGCAGCTCGGTGCGAAGCTTGGCGTCGAGGTTGCTCAGCGGCTCGTCGAAGAGAAACACCTGTGCTTCACGCACGAGCGCACGGCCGATCGCCACGCGCTGGCGCTGCCCGCCCGAGAGCTGCGAAGGCTTGCGCGACAGCAGCTGGTCGAGCTGCAGCATCTTCGACGCGCGCTCCACGCGGCGCGAGATCTCCTGCTTCGGCAGGCCGGCCACGCGCAGGCCGAAGCTCATGTTGCGCTCGACGTTCATCGTCGGGTACAGCGCATACGACTGGAACACCATGCCGATGGATCGGTCCTTCGGGTCGGCCCAGGTCACGTCCTGCCCGCCGATGTGGATGCTGCCCGCGTCCACGTCGATGAGCCCGGCGATGCTGTGCAAGAGGGTGCTCTTGCCGCAGCCCGAGGGCCCGAGCAGCACGAGGAATTCGCCTTCGTGCACCGACAGGTCGAGTGCTTCGAGGATGTTGGCGGCGCCCATGCGCACGCCCAGTTGCTGGATGGAAACGCTGGACATGATGAATCAGCCCTTGACGGCGCCGGCGGCGATGCCGCGCACGAACCAGCGGCCGGACACGAGGTAGATGAGGAGCGGCACCAGCGAGGTGAGCAGCGTGGCCGCCATGTTGACGTTGTACAGGCGCTCGCCCGTGGTGGTGTTGATGACGTTGTTCAGCTGCACCGTCATCGGCAGGTGCTCGCGGCCGGCGAAGACGAGGCCGAGGATGAAGTCGTTCCAGATGCCGGTCACCTGCATGATGATGGCCACCACGATGATGGGCAGGCTCATCGGCAGCATCAGCTGCATGAAGATGCGCCAGAAGCCGCCTCCGTCGATGCGCGCGGCCATGAAGAGCTCGCGCGGCACGGTGGTGTAGTAGTTGCGGAACAGGAGCGTCATCACCGGCATGCCGAAGATGGTGTGGATGAGGACGATGCCGGGCAGCGTGCCGAACAGGCTCATGGTGGCGAAGGCGCGCACCAGCGGGAACATCACCACCTGGTAGGGCACGAAGGCGCCCATCAGCAGGACGAGGAACATGCCGTTGCCGAACTTCGGACGCCAGAAGCTCAGCGCGTAGCCGTTGAGCGCGCCGAAGAAGATCGACACGATGGTGCTGGGCACGACGATGGACACCGAGTTCCAGAAGCCGCCGCGGATGCCCTCGCACTGCAGGCCGGTGCACACCGTGAACCAGGCCTGCGCCCACGGTTCCAGCGTCATCTTCATCGGCAGCGCGAAGAGGTGGCCGAGCCGGATTTCCTCCATCGGCTTGACCGAAGTGATGAGCATCACGTACAGCGGCAGCAGGAAGAACGCGGCCGAGACGATGAGGAAGGCGTAGATGCCGATGCGCGCCGGGCGAAGCAGGCTGCGTGGACGGCGTGCGGCGGGCAGGGCGGTAGGCATGCCGGGAGTGTGAATGACGGCGCTCATCCGTGGGCTCCCTCATGCTGCCGGCTTCGCTGCCGCGAATACAGCCACGGCGCGAGCACCGCCAGCACGGTGATGAGCAGCACGGTCGATGCCGCCGATGCGAGCCCGATGTTGGCCCGGCCGAAGAGGTTGTCGATGATGAACTTGGCCGGCACTTCGCTAGCCAGCCCAGGCCCGCCTTGCGTCATCGCCACCACCACGTCGAACACCTTCACCACGCCCACCGACAACAGCACCAGCGCCGTGCCGATGGAGGGCCCAAGCATGGGCAGCACGATGCTCAGGTACACCCGCCAGGCGGGAATGCCGTCGATGCGCGCCGCCTTCCACAGGCTGTCGTCGATGCCGCGCAGGCCGGCGAGCATCAGCGCCATCACGAGCCCCGAGGCCTGCCAGACGGCGGCCAGCGCGATGGCGAACATCACCATGTCCTGCTGCACGATCCAGTCGAAGGTGAAGTTGGGAAAGCCCAGCCCGCGGATGGTCGATTGCAGCCCGAGCTCCGGGTTGAGCAGCCATTGCCACACCAGGCCGGTGGCGACGAAGGACATCGCGTACGGATAGAGAAACACCGTGCGCAGAATGCCTTCGCCTTTCACCCGCTGGTCGATGAACACCGCCAGCAGGAAGCCGATGACCATGCAGCCGACGATGAACAAGGCGCCGAAGAGCGCCATGTTCTCGAGCGACAGCATCCAGCGTTCGCTCGCGAAGAGCCGCGTGTACTGCGAGAAGCCGATGAAATCGCCGATGGGCAGCGTGCGCGAGCTGCTCACCGACACGCGCACCGACCAGGCCACCGTCCCCAGGTAGGCGAGGAGCACGGTGGCCACCATCGGCAGCAGCGCGGCATAGGCAGCGGCGTGGCGCAGCCCGCGGCCGCGTCGCGTTGGAGGCATGGAAGAACTCCGGGTCAGCCTTGGAACGTCAACCCTTGATCGCCAGCGCCACCGCCTTGACCGCGTCATCCGCGCTCTGGTTGGTGTTCCAGTACTTGGTGACGACGTCCTGCAGCACGCCGGCCATGTCGGGCGTGACCAGCATCTCAGGATTGGGCAGCTGGCGCGACGGGTCTTTCATCACTTGCAAACCGGTCTGGGCGCAGATATCCATGCCCTTGGCGTCGACGTCGGTGCGGATCGGGATGGAGCCCTTCTTGTTGTTGAAGGCCACCTGCGTCGCGGGCGAGGTGAAGACGTCGGCCAGCAGGTGCTGCGACTTGATCTGCGCCGGGTCGGTGGTCTTGGGGAACACGAACACGTCGCCTGCGACGATGTAGGGCGACTTCGGCCCGAAGCCCGGGAAGCAGCCGTATTCCTTGCCCGCCGTCTGGTTGGCGGTCTGGAACTCGCCCTTGGCCCAGTCGCCCATGATCTGCACGCCGGCCTTGCCGGTGATGACCATGGCGGTCGCGTCGTTCCAGTTGCGGCCGGGCGAGCCCGGGTCGATGTAGTTCTTCAAGCGCTTGAACGACACCATCACGTTCTTGAAGGCCGGGCTGTTGACGGCGTTCACGTCGCGGTCGCGGTA
>Ga0068852_100001986_pt1 | contig 13956 bp, 11 predicted proteins | sample KBSCornC22_FD_66594 | JGI IMG/M metagenome (GOLD analysis project Ga0068852, IMG submission 66594) | Corn rhizosphere microbial communities from Kellogg Biological Station, Michigan, USA - KBS Corn C2-2 | ecosystem: Host-associated > Plants > Roots > Rhizosphere > Soil ... | reverse complement strand
GCGCTGTTTCGTTCGAACAGTTTCCGTCGGCAGCAGACCGAATTGGTGATCGTGGTCACGCCTTACATCGTGAAACCCGTCGACGCCGCGCAGATCAAGCTGCCGACCGACGGATATAAGGCGCCGACCGATGCCGAACGCTGGCTGCTCGGCACCAGCGTCAAGGGCGACAGCAATGCGCGTCGGCCGGGACCGGTAATGGCTCCTGCCCCGTCGGCTACGCCAGCAGCACCGGCGCCGGCCTCGGCTCCGGTGGGAGGGAAGTGAGATGAGGACGATGCGTCACATGGGTCGGGCCACGCTGGGCCTGGTCGCGCTGCTCGCGGCGAGCGGGGTCGAGGCGAAGAAGGATTTCGGTGTGGATTCGCGCAACCAGCCGGTCGTCACGGCGGGCACCGCACTCGTTCCCAATTGCCCGAACTGGACGACGGCCAGCCTTGATTCGGCGGCGGTCAACAACAGCAATTATGGCTGCGCGGTCAATTCGAACCTGGCGGCGATGATCGCCGACCCGATGGACCTGATCCACGGCAAGTCGGACCAGGCAACCGACACGGAGAACGTCATCCGCGCGATCAAGGCGTGGCGTGATGCGCCGGCCACATCCAAGGTCTGGACCACCACCACCAGAGAAAGCAGCAAGGGAGGCGGCCAGTGAACGCGCCTTTCCAGCGTCCCGGGACACGCGATCCGTTCAGCGCGTTCATGAGCGACCTCGATGCCGAAGACGTGGTCCGCGCGACCGCTTTGTCCTTCGGCTGGCCGCTCGAACGCATTCACGCCGGCGGCATCCATTATGCGGTGCAAAGCCTGGCGGTGTCGCAGAGCCCCAGCATCCTGCTGGTCGATCTCGGCGAATCGAGCGATCCGATGGAAGACATCAATGCGCTTGCCGAAGTGTGCGAGCCGGGCACGGTCGTGATCGCGTGCGGGCGGATCAATGACGTCCGCTTCTATCGCGAGCTGCTGGGGTCGGGCGTCCACGATTATCTGCTCAAGCCCTTCACCCAGGATCAACTGCACGACTGCATCGCGCAGGCGCAGACGATCCAGGCCGGCGCGCGTGCGGCGGAAGCGGCGCGGGAAACGCCGCATCAGATGACCGCGGTGATCGGCGTGCGCGGCGGCGCGGGCTGCTCGACCATCGCGGTTTCGCTCGCCTGGCTGATGAGCCAGCGCGACAAGAGTACCGCTCTGCTCGACCTCGACGTCCATTTCGGCACGGGGGCGCTGTCGCTCGATCTCGAACCCGGTCGCGGCCTGACCGACGCGATCGAGAATCCCAGCCGCATCGACGGTCTGTTCATCGAGCGCGCCTTGGTGCGTCCGAACGATCAGCTGGGCGTCCTGTCCGCTGAGGCGCCGATCAGCCAGCCGCTGACCGGCGACGGCACGGCCTTCCTCCAGCTTCAGGACGAACTGCGCGGGGCGGTCAATTGCTCGGTCATCGATCTGCCGCGCCATATGCTGGTCCAGCATCCGTCGCTGCTGCAGGACGTGGCGGTCGCGGTCGTGGTGACCGAACTCACGCTCGCCGCGACGCGCGACACGATCCGCATCCTGTCCTGGCTCAAGGCCAATGCGCCCGCGACGCGGGTCGTGCTTGTCGCCAACAAGGTGCCGGCGCCGGGCCAGGAAGAGGTCGCACGCAAGGAATTCGAAGCCTCGGTCGAACGCAAGATCGACATCGCCATACCCTTCGATGCCAAGCTCGCCTCGCAGGCCGCGAAGGTCGGCAAGCCGCTCGCCGAATCGGCGAAGAACGCCAAGATCGGCCTCGTCATGGTCGAGCTGGTCAATCTCGTCATGGGCGAGGAAGGCGGACCCAAAAAGCACAAGTCGCTGCTCGGCCGGCTGACCGACGTCAAATCGATCATGCCGCACAAGCGCGCGCCGTCCGCCGACTGACGTGCTGGCAATCCTCGCCCTCGTCTTCGGCGGCCTGCTGGTGTTGGGCGGGCTTGCGCTCGTCGGCCCGGCCGGCGCGCGCACGCGCAGGCGCCGACTGGAGGCGCTGAAAGCGCGCCATAGCGCGACCGCGAATTCGGTCGAAACCCAGCTGCGGCGGATCCATGCCCAGCGGTCGACCAAGCTCGATGAGGCGTTCCACCGGCTGATCCCCAATCCGGAGCTGCTGCGGCGCCGTCTAGAGGCCACGGGCAAGAACCTGACGCTCGGCCATTATGCCGGTTTTTGCGCGGGCCTCACTCTGCTCGCGATCGTCGGCCTGCTGAGCAGGGGCACGCCCTTCCTGCTCGCGTTGATGCTCGGAATCCTCGTCGGCGTCGGCCTGCCCCACATGATCGTCGGCCGCATGATCAAGAAGCGGATGAAGCAGTTCATCGCGCGCTTCCCCGACGCGATCGAATTGCTGGTGCGCGGCTTGCGCTCCGGTCTGCCGATCTCCGAGACGATGGGCGTGGTCGGTACCGAGGTGCCCGATCCGGTGGGCGCGGAGTTTCGCGCGGTGGCGGATCGCATGCGCATCGGGCGGACGATGGAGCAGGCGCTGCAGGAGACGGCGGACAAGCTCAATACGCCCGAATTCCAGTTCTTCGTCATCACGCTCGCTATCCAGCGCGAGACCGGCGGCAATCTGGCCGAAACGCTCGGCAACCTTTCCGACGTGCTGCGCAAGCGCATGCAGATGAAGCTCAAGATCGGCGCCATGTCGTCGGAGTCCAAGGCTTCGGCCTATATCATCGGCGCACTGCCCTTCTTCGTGTTCGGCATCATCTACTGGATGAACCCGGCCTATATGGGGGCCTTCTTTACCGACCAGCGGCTGGTCTACACCGCGATCGGCGGCGGCATCTGGATGGCCATCGGCGTGTTCATCATGGCCAAGATGATCAATTTCGAGATCTGAGGCGAACGATGCCCACCCATCTTCCCTTCGGCCTCGATGTCACCACCATCGCCACTCTGATGTCGACGATGGCGGTCTTCGCGTTGATGGTCGCGCTCTACTTGGCGACCACGGTGCGCGATCCGATGGCGCGTCGCGTCAAGGCGCTCAACGAACGGCGCGAGCAGTTGAAGGCGGGCATCACCGCCTCGACGCGCAAGCGCTCGCGCCTCAATCAGAGCAGCCGTGCGACCGAGCAGATGAAGTCACTGCTCGGCGGGCTGAAGGTGCTGCAGGACAAGCAGCTCAAGGAAACCCAGACCAAGCTGATGCAGGCGGGCATCCGCTCCAAGGATGCCGCGATCGCGGTGATCTTCGGGCGGATGGTCCTGCCGATCCTTATCGGCGGCACCTGCATCTTCGGCGTCTATGTGCTCGACTGGTTCCCGACCTGGGGCGGTATCAAACATTATATGCTCGTCGCCGGTTCGCTCATCCTGAGCTACAAGGCGCCCGATCTGTTCGTGCAGAACCGCGTCACCAAGCGCACCGCGGCGATCCGCAAGGGCCTGCCCGACGCGCTCGACCTGCTCGTCATCTGCGCCGAGGCCGGCCTCACCGTCGATGCCGCTTTCGCGCGCGTCTCCAAGGAATTGGGCAAGGGCTATCCCGAGCTGGGCGACGAAATGGCGCTGACCGCGATCGAGTTGGGCTTCCTCACCGATCGCCGCATCGCCTTCGAAAATCTGGCCAATCGCGTCGATCTCGATTCGGTCCGCGGCGTCGTCACGACCATGATCCAGACCGAGAAATATGGCACGCCGCTCGCGTCGGCGTTGCGCGTGCTCTCCGCCGAATTCCGCCACGAGCGCATGATGAAGGCCGAGGAAAAGGCCGCACGCCTGCCGGCGATCATGACCGTGCCGCTGATCCTGTTCATCCTGCCGGTGCTGTTCATCGTGATCCTGGGCCCAGCCGCCTGCTCGATCGCCGACAACATGATGAAGAACTGACGCCGACCGGTTGACCGCAAGGCCCCGGTCGCGCAATCCTGCCGCTGACAAGAGCAGGGAGAGCGCGACGTGCCCGAATTCACCACCAATCAGTGGGCGATCCTGTTCCTGGTGTTCGTGCTGGGATGGCTACTGGGGCTGGTTTCCCGTTCGGGCGGCAAGAAATGGAAGCGCGCCTATGAGGCCGAACGCGACGCGCGCGCGGACGAGCAGGCGGAGCTGGACGCGGCGCGTGCCCGCATTGCGGAACTCGAGACGGCGCCTGCCGCGACCGTGGTCCAAAAGCCCGTTGTCGCTCCGGCCGACGTGCCTGTCATCGAACCCGTCGCCGAAACCCCGACCGCCGAGACGCTCGATCTTCGCCGCGACGATCTCGCGCGCATCCGCGGCATCGGTGCCGCCGGCGAGCGGCGGCTGAATGAAGAAGGCATCTATCTCTATTCCGACATCACCGGCCTGACGCCGGAGGAAGAAATCGCGCTCGAACGCCGTCTCGGCGCCGACGAAGGCTATATCGAGCAGGAGCGATGGCGCGACCAGGCGGCCATGCTCGATGCGGGCCGGATCGACGAACACCGCGCCACCTACGGATAAGGTCGGCTCACAGACTATCGTCATGGCAGGAGGGCGCCCAGCAAAATGCCATTTTGCTGGAATCCCAGCTATGCGGGCATCCATCTCCTTCCGTCCTGCGAGACTGTAAGCGCGGGAGATGGGCTCAGCTTCCGCTGGAGCGACGAAGTCATGCATTGTGCACGGCGCTTCCCACCAAAAAGCCCCCTTCCGTAGGGGCGGAAGGGGGCATTTCTGGCGGGAGGCTTGATGCCGCCGAAGGTCCCGCCCGATATCCTCCGGACGGGATTGATCTCTAACCTTTGAGCGCCGCCTGCGCCGCTGCCAGCCGCGCGATCGGCACACGGTAGGGCGAGGCGGACACATAATCGAGGCCCGCACTCTCGCAGAAGGCGATCGAGGCGGGGTCGCCGCCATGCTCGCCGCAAATGCCGAGCTTGAGGCGCTCGCGCGTCGCACGGCCGCGCTCGGCGGCGATGCGGATCAGCTCGCCCACGCCCTCGGTATCGAGGCTGACGAACGGATCCTTGGCGTAGATGCCCTGTTCGACATAGGCGCCGAGGAAGCGTCCCGCATCGTCGCGGCTGACACCCAGCGCGGTCTGCGTCAGGTCGTTGGTGCCGAAGGAGAAGAATTCGCCCACCTCGGCGATTTCCCCCGCCCTGATCGCCGCACGCGGCAGCTCGATCATCGTGCCGACCAGATAGTCGACCTGCTGAGCTTTCTCGGCGAACACCGCCACCGCGGTGCGGTCGATCAGCGCCTTGATAATCTCCAGCTCGCGGCGCGTCGCGACCAAAGGCACCATCACCTCGGGGATCGGCGCGGCACCGGTCTGGCGCGCCACATCGCATGCCGCCTCAAAGATGGCGCGCGCCTGCATCTCGTAGATTTCGGGATAGGTGATGCCCAGCCGGCAGCCGCGATGCCCGAGCATGGGGTTGAATTCGTGCAATTCGGCCGCGCGGCGCTTCAGTCGCTCGATCGAGACGCCGGTCGCCGCCGCGACCTCGGCGAATTCCTCATCCTCGTGCGGCAGGAATTCGTGCAGCGGCGGATCGAGCAGCCGGATCGTGACCGGCAGGCCGGCCATGATCTCGAAGATCTCGGCGAAGTCGCTGCGCTGTTCGGGCAGCAATTTGTCGAGCGCGGCGCGGCGGCCTTTTTCATCCTCGGCCAGGATCATCTGCCTGACCGCCGAGATGCGGCCCGCGTCGAAGAACATATGCTCGGTGCGGCACAGGCCGATGCCTTCGGCGCCGAACTGGCGCGCGGTGCGGCAGTCGAGCGGGGTCTCGGCATTGGTGCGAACCTTGAGCCGCCGCACGTCGTCGGCCCAGACCATCAGGGTCCCGAAATCGCCGGCAAGCTCGGGCTGCACGGTTGCGACCTGGCCCAGCATCACCTCGCCGGTCGCGCCGTCGATCGTGACGATGTCGCCGTCACGCACCTCCTTGCCGCCGACGCGGAACAATTTCGCCTTGGCGTCGATCGCAAGGCTACCCACGCCCGACACGCAGGGGCGTCCCATGCCGCGCGCGACCACGGCGGCGTGGCTGGTCATGCCGCCGCGCGCGGTCAGGATACCCTTGGCGGCATGCATGCCGTGAATGTCTTCGGGGCTGGTCTCGACGCGCACCAGGATCACCGCATCGCCCGCCGCGGCGCGCTTCTCGGCGGTGTCGGCGTCGAACACGACCTGGCCCGATGCCGCGCCGGGCGAGGCGGGCAGGCCCTTGGCGATCACCTCGCGCGGCGCATCGGGATCGAGCGTCGGGTGGAGCAATTGATCGAGCGCGGCGGGGTCGACGCGCAGCACCGCCTCCTCCTGGCTGATCAGCCCTTCATTGGCCATGTCGACCGCAATCTTGAGCGCGGCCTTGGCGGTGCGCTTGCCCGAGCGCGTCTGCAGCATCCAGAGCTTGCCCTGCTGCACGGTGAACTCGATATCCTGCATGTCGCGATAATGCGTCTCGAGCAGGTCGAACACGCGCGCGAGCTCGGCATAGGTTTCGGGCAGAGCCTCTTCCATCGACAGCGCTTTGGCGCCCGCGCGCTCACGTGCGGCCTTCGTCAGATATTGCGGGGTGCGGATGCCGGCGACGACGTCCTCGCCCTGCGCATTGATCAGGAATTCGCCATAATAAGCGCGCTCGCCGGTCGAGGGATCGCGCGTGAAGGCGACGCCGGTGGCCGACGTCTCGCCCATATTGCCGAACACCATGGCCTGGACGTTGACCGCGGTGCCCCAGTCGCCCGGAATGTCGTGCAGCCGGCGGTAGACCTTGGCGCGTTCCGACTGCCAGGATCCGAACACCGCGCCGATCGCGCCCCACAATTGATCGTGCACGTCCTGCGGGAAGGCCTTGCCCCATTGCTCCTCGACCAGGCCCTTATAGGTCCTGACCAGCCCGCGCAGATCGTTCGCGGTCAGATCGGTATCGAGGCTGACGCCGCGATCCTCCTTGGCGATCTCCAGCGCTTCCTCGAAGGCGCCATGGTCCAGTTCCAGCACCACGTCGGCATACATCTGGATGAAGCGGCGATAGCTGTCCCAGGCGAAGCGATCATCACCTGACGCGGCCGCCAGCCCCTCGACCGTCTGGTCGTTGAGCCCGAGGTTGAGCACCGTGTCCATCATTCCGGGCATCGAGATACGCGCGCCCGAACGGACCGAGACGAGCAGCGGATCGGCCGCGTCGCCGAACCTTTTCCCCGTCACCTTCTCGATATGCGCGATCCCGTCCGCGACCTCGTCGCGCAGCGAGTCCGGGAAGGCGCCGCCTTCCTCGTAATAACGCGTGCACATAGAGGTCGAGATGGTGAAGCCGGGCGGCACCGGCAGGCCGATCGAGGCCATGCCGTCGAGATTCGCGCCCTTGCCGCCAAGGAGATTCTTGTCGCCATTCCCGCCGTCGGAGACCCCGCCGCCGAAGCGATAGACGTAACGTTCCCGCTCGACGCTCACCGGCACGCTCGCCATCTCCAACGCGCTCCCCTGAACCGTTTACACCGTCGCGGTGCAAAAAGCGCTAGGCGCGCAAATTTATCCAATCAACCCGAGCGTTCCGAATGCAAATTGCGTAATTGCCTTGGCCGGTGCGGCGGTAGCGCTATCCCTCGATCCTGGAGAAATCGGCGACCCGGTGCACCGCGCGCCGGATCCGCGCCAGCAGGTCGAGCCGCGCCGCGCGTTTCGCCGGATCGGCATCGTTCACGGTAACGCTATCGAAGAAGGCATCGATCGGCGCGCGCAGGGCCGCGAGAGCCGCCATCGCGCCTTCGAAATTTTCGTCCTTAACGGCGGCCTCGGCGGCTGGTTCCGCGCGGTCGAGAGCGTCGATCAGAGCCGACTCGGCGGGTTCGGGCGTGTAGGACAGTGGTTTCGCCTCACCTGTGCCGGCCCATTCTTCCTTGCGCAGGATGTTGGCCGCTCGCTTGTAGCCGGCGAGCAAATTGGTGCCGTCCTCGGTCGACACGAAGGCCTGCAGCGCCTCCACGCGGGCGAGCAGGCGGACAAGATCATTCTCGCCGCCCAGTGCGAAAACGGCATCGATCAGGTCGTGGCGAATGCCCGCCTCGCGCTGCTGCACCTTGAGGCGATCGGCAAAGAAGTCGAGCAATTCGGCGGGGATCTCGAAGCGCAGGCCATTATGGGTCAGCAGGCGGATGATGCCCAAGGCCGACCGGCGAAGCGCGAAGGGGTCTTTCGAACCGGTTGGTGTTTCGCCGATCGCAAAGAATTGCTGCAGGCTGTCGAGCTTGTCCGCCAAACTGACCGCAACCGTCACCGGCGCGGTCGGAACATCGTCACCCTGACCCACTGGCTTGTAATGGTCGCGGATCGCTTCGGCGACCTCGCGCGGCAGGCCTTCGGCAGCGGCATAATAGCCGCCCATCACGCCCTGTAATTCGGGGAATTCGCCCACCATGCCGGTGACGAGGTCGGCCTTGGCCAGCCGCGCCGCCTGTTCGGCCATATCGGCCAAGCCCGTCGCCCCGGCGGAGGCCGGGGCCGCAGGAGAAGGTCGGCCGCCCTTGCCGCCCGCGACGATCCCGTCCTCGACCAGCCAGCGCGCGAGCTTGGCAACACGATCGACCTTGTCGGCGACCGTGCCCAATTTCTCGTGGAAGACGATCTGATCGAGTTTCTTCGCCTGCTCGGCGAGCGGAACCTTGAGGTCCTGCTCCCAGAAGAATTTCGCGTCCGACAGTCGCGCCGCCAGTACCTTGCGATTGCCCGCGACGATCGCGGCGCCCCCATCCTCCGCGACGATATTGGCGGTGCAGATGAAATTGGGCGCAAGCTTGCCGCCCTTGTCGACGCAGGCGAAATATTTCTGGTTGGTGCGCATGGTGAGCTGGATCACCTCGCGCGGCACCTCCAGGAAGGCGGGGTCGAAATCGCCGAGCAACGGCACCGGCCATTCGGTCAGCCCGGCATTTTCCGCGACCAGGCCCGGATCGGGGATGACGCTGAGGCCCCTGGCGTCCGCCAGCGCGCGTGCCGCGCCCTCGATGATCCCGCGCCGTTCGGCGGGATCCAGGATCACATGGCAGGCGCGCAGTTTCTCGGCATAATCCTTGGCCGATCCGATCGTGATCGCACCCGGATGATGGAAGCGATGGCCGAGCGTGGTCGCACCGGATTGGATGCCGTCAATCTCGAACGGCACCACCTGATCGCCAAGCAAGGCAATGATGCCCTGCAGCGGCCGCACCCAGCGAAGGCTGGCGGTCGAGGCCGACGCCGCACCCCAACGCATCGACTTGGGCCAGGGGAAGGCGCGGACGATCGCGGGGATCGCCTCAGCTAATACTTCCGCGGTCGCGCGGCCGGGCTTCTCGACGATCGCGAACAGGATGCCGTCGCGTTCGACCAGCTGCTCGCGGGTCAGGCCGGTCTTGCGCAGGAAGCCCTCCAGCGCCTGCGGCGGCGCGGAGGTCTTGGGGCCCTTGGTCTCTTCGGACACCGCCTGCGTCGCGGCGGGAAGGCCGCGCGCGATCAGCGCCAGCCGGCGCGGCGTGGCGTAGGTCTCGATCGCCTCGGCAGTAAGGCCCGCCTTCGCGATCTCGGTTTCGAACAGGCGTGCGAGATCGGCGGAGGCCTTCTCCTGCATCCGCGCGGGGATTTCTTCGGACAGGAGTTCGAGGAGGAAGTCAGTCATGGACCACCTCCGCCCGTTCGCCCCGAGCCCCTCGACTGCCTGCCAGGGCAGGCGCTCGGGACAAGCTGCGGGCCAGCGGCCCGCAGTCGAGGGGCATTGCCGAGCGCAGCGAGGCTTCTCGCTTCGCTCGAAAGGGGGTCTCGACTTCGCTCGACCCGAACGGAGTTGGGGGCTGGACTGGAACTCCCATCACGCGTCCCACCCGTTATGCGCCATCCACGCCTCGCACGCGCCTTTCGCCAGTTCGCGCACCCGGCCGATATAGGCCTGGCGCTCGGCGACCGAGATCACGCCCCGCGCCTGCAGCGTGTTGAAGATGTGGCTGGCCTTGATCGCCTGGTCATAGGCCGGCAGCGGCAGGGGCTTGTCGCGCTCCAGCAGCGCCTTGCACTCGTCTGCAGCCTGCGTGAACTGCTTGAACAAGGTGTCGGTATTCGCCGCCTCGAAATTATAGGCGCTGAACTGGCGCTCATTCTCCAGGAAGACGTCGCCATAGGTGACGCCTTCATCGTTGAAGGCGAGGTCGTACACGCGGTCGACGCCCTGGATATACATGGCCAGGCGCTCGAGCCCGTAAGTCAGCTCGCCCGCAACCGGCTTGCAGTCGAATCCACCGACCTGCTGGAAATAAGTGAACTGCGTCACCTCCATCCCGTCGCACCAGACTTCCCAGCCCAGCCCCCAGGCGCCGAGCGTCGGGCTTTCCCAATCGTCCTCGACGAAGCGGATATCGTGATTGCGGAAATCGATCCCGATCCGCTCCAGCGAGCCCAGATAGAGGTCCTGCAGATTGGCCGGGCTCGGCTTCAATATTACCTGATACTGGTAATAGTGGCCGAGCCGGTTGGGGTTCTCGCCATAACGGCCGTCGGTCGGCCGGCGCGACGGCTGGACATAGGCCGCCTTCCAGTTATTGGGGCCGAGCGCACGCAGGGTCGTCGCCGGGTGAAAGGTGCCCGCGCCCATCTCCATATCGTAGGGCTGCAGGATGACGCAGCCCTGCGCGCTCCAATAATCATGAAGCGTCAGGATGAGGCTTTGGAAGCTGAGCGGCTTGCCGTCGGCCAAGGAAAACTCCGGAATTCACGTTTTTGTTGAATTCGGGCGTTTGGCGGACCCTTGCACGGGGGTCAAGGCGACCGCTCTCACATCCGTTCGTGCCGAGTAGCCATCGAGTAGCTGCGAAGCTGCTTATCGAGATGGCGTATCGAGGCATGTCTCGATACGGTTCTCGACAAGCTCGAACCTACTCGACACGAACGGACTCCTGTACCTCATGCGCCATCTCCGCCTGCTCGGCCCCTTGCTCCTCCTTGCCGCCGCGCCCGCCCAGCCGCAGGCGCATCCCGCTTTGTGGAAATTGGCCGATGCGGACACGACCATCTATCTGTTCGGGACGATCCACATATTGCCTGCCGGCACCAACTGGATGGACCCGGCGATCAAGCGTGCGGTCGATGGTGCGCAATCGCTTACGATCGAGACGGTGCTCGACCAGGATCCGAGCAAGGTCGCGACGATCCTGATGACGACGGGCACGGCCAAGGGGCTGCCGCCGCTGGTCGAGCGTGTGCCCGCGGCCAAAAGGGCGCAATTGGCGGCGCTCGTGAAATCGAGCGGTTTCCCGCCGCAGATGCTCGACGGCATGAAGAGCTGGGCGGCGGCGATCATGCTGACCGGCGCGGCTTTGTCGCAGATCGGGGTCGACGCCGCCGCGAGCCCCGGGGTCGAACCCCAGCTCACCGCCTTGTTCCGGGCGGCGGGCAAGCCGGTGGACGGGCTCGAAACCCCCGAACAGCAATTGGGCTTCTTCAATCAGCTCCCCGAAAGCGCGCAGCGCGCCTTCCTCGTCGCGACGCTCGACAATCCGGAAAAGGCGCGCGCCGAATTCCGCGAGATGATTGCCGCCTGGGGCCGCGGCGATCCGGAGGCGATCCAGCGCGCCTTCGACAAGGATCCCGAATTCACCCCCGCCTTGCGCGACCTGCTGATCCGCCAGCGTGACCGCAATTGGGCCGACGCGCTCGCCAAGCGACTGGACCAGCCCGGCACCGTGTTCGTGGCGGTGGGGGCGGGGCATCTGGTCGGCCCGGATTCGGTCCAGAAAATGCTGGCCGCAAAAGGCCTTAAGGTCGAGCGGGTGAATTGATACCTTTGGACTAAAGCCGCCTGCGGCCGATCGGCCTTTCGCTCAAACCCTCAAACGGACCAAGTTCAGAGGCGTCACCGGTTGCTTTTGGTCTTTGCTTCGGCGAAGTTCCGCGATGATGGGGGACGATGTTTCAAGCGAAGACGCGTTCGCCCCGCGGCTCGATCTCGCGCTGCGCGTGCTCAACATCAGCCGTGTTCGTCTTGCCGCTTCGGTCGGTGTGGACAAGTCGCTCGTCAGCCGTTGGGTCTCGGGCAAAACCAGGCCGACCTCGCATAATGTCACCCGCATCAGCGAAGCACTCGGAATGGTGCGCGACGGGTTCAGCGCTTATTGGTGGGATCTCCCGTTCGCGGAGTTTCGGCAGCTGCTGGGTATATCGGCACCTGCCATCGAATTGGCTCCGGAACCGTCGCCCACACCGGGCAATGCAAGCCGCGGCCTTCCCGACCTGCCGGTGGCGGCGCTCGAAACCTCGCGCAACGGCCGGGCTTATTTTGGACTGTGGCAGCTTTGGGCCGTATCTCCCAACTGCCCGGGCCAGATTTCGCGCTACTGGGTCGAGTTCCGTCCCCACGGAGCCGGCATGGATTTCCGCATGGGTGGGGCGGGCCTGGAATGGCGCGGGCTCGCGAGTCTCGCGCCCGATGTGCTTTGGTGCGGCGGCTTTGCGACGGACGACGAAACGCCGCTCAACCTTCTTTGTCACGCGGTGCGGCTGCCATGGGCCGAAGCGTTCGAGGGATTGATGCTGTGCGTCGCCAAGGGCGTACCGCGCCGCATCTTTGCCGAACCGGTCATTCTCGAGCGCATCGCCGACCATATCGAGGGCCCAACGGAGGCGGAAACACGCTGGCTCGAATATCGGAATCGCGACGTGTTCCTGCCCGAGGAGGAATGGCCTGAACATTGGCTACCGAGATTGCTGGGCAATCCCGACGGACCTGATCCGCGCGACGCGGTTCTGCGGTTGTGTACCGCCTCGGCGGTGCTCAAAGGCAGCCTGATCGAAGGGAACCATCTGCCACTGCTGCGGACCTGAGTTCCTCGCGGGTGGCGCTCCTCGACGACGCGATGATCGTCGGGAGCGCCAAACGTCCATTTCCCCATTGCCGGCCTGACAGCGTTTGTGTCCGCTACGGACGGGTCAGGCGAAAGCGACCCGCGTCGCCCTGCGGCGCCTGAGCGCACTGCCGGTGAAGCCGAATCCCCCGAGCATCAATGCCCATGTGCCGGGCTCTGGAACGCTGGCCGTGACGGTATCGATATCGGCTGTCAGCAGAGCTTCATGCAGGACGGCCTGTGTCTTCTCGTTTCGTTGGAAGAGCGCGACGGCTGCGCCGAGATGGACTGGCGGGTTGGTGAAATTCAGCGCCGTGTGGTCCAGCCCTGAGACGCTTCCGTCGGAACTGGAGCCGCCCGCATCAAATATGTTGCGCGTATAGAGGCCATCCAGGGTGTATTCGTCCGTGGCATCTTGATCAAACCCGGCGATGCTGCAGTTGATCGTGCAGCCCGGCATCAAGTTATTGTCGAAACGCCAGTCGTGGCCGTAGGTGGAGCCGATGGTGCGCGACACGCCGTTGATGACGACCGTGGCGGTAACCGGCGTCGCGGAGCCCGTCCCCGAATAGATGTCGCTCCAGGCATTGCCGCTATGGGTCGCCCCCGCCTTGGCGTCGTCGAAGGTCACGAATGCCTTGAACGGCATGCCAAGCAATGCTGCGCTCGAACCGAATTCGCCGGTCTTGTCGTCGGCGTAGGTTACGGTGCCGCTGTAGGTGATGTGGTGAATCGTGGCCGAAGCCTGTCCGGCCGCCATAAGCCCTGCGGCTGAAACATATAATGCCTGAAAGATCGTCTTCACTGTCTTGCCCCTTGCTGTTCGAATTGTTCCCCCGATCCGCGCCCTATGCGCGGCCGGCCGTCAGATCGTTCTTCCGGATGACCGCTCGGACGTCGCGCTTATGATCGCCCCTGGCTCACAAGGGGATTGTCACCGCGCGGCAACCCGGGACGAGGCAAGGCAGCGAGTTGCATCTGGTTGCATGGTCGATGCGCGGGCACTCTGCTTGAGGAGCGCCTGAAGAGCGGTGCCGATCCGGCACCGGATATTCGGCAGCGCGGATAGGCCCGCGCCCAAGGTTGCCCTTTTGCCGCCCTTCCGCTACAGGCGCGCCTCCCGTCGGGTCATCCCTGGAGGCT
>Ga0068852_100001983_pt1 | contig 13963 bp, 10 predicted proteins | sample KBSCornC22_FD_66594 | JGI IMG/M metagenome (GOLD analysis project Ga0068852, IMG submission 66594) | Corn rhizosphere microbial communities from Kellogg Biological Station, Michigan, USA - KBS Corn C2-2 | ecosystem: Host-associated > Plants > Roots > Rhizosphere > Soil ... | reverse complement strand
GGCCGTGGCGACCTGCGCTTCATCTATCCGCGCAACCGCAAGGTGCTCGCCTATGTACGCGAATGGCAGGGCGTGCATGTGCTCTGCGTGGTCAACTTCGCGCGCACGCTGCAAGCCGTAGAACTCGATCTCGCCGAATTCGACGGCCGCGTACCCGTCGATATCGTCGGTGCTTCGGCGCTGCCGCCGATCGGCCGCGTGCCGTATCTGCTGACCATGCCCGCCTACGGTTTCGTCGCGCTCGAACTCGCCGGCCGCGACCGCCTGCCCGACTGGTACCGGCCCGAGCCTGAGCCGCTGCCGGAACTGCAGACCCTGGTGCTGCGCCAGGCGCTCGCCAACGATATCGCCGAGCAACACACGGCGCGGCTGCGCGACGAACTGCTGCCGCCGTGGCTGGAGCGTCGCGACTGGCAGGCCGGTGCGGTCGAACGCGTCTATCCGGCCGCACCCGACAGCGCGGATGCCGTGCTGCTGCAACTCGGCCACGGCGAGCAGCGTGAACTGCTGCCGCTGGCCATCGCCTGGGAAGGTCAGGAAGCCGCGTCGGGCGCGTTGCCGCATGCGCTTGCTCGCGTACGCCGTGGGGCGCGCGTCGGACTGCTCAGCGACGGCCTCGCCGTACGCGACCTGCTCGCCGCCTGGCGCGAGGCATGGCATGCGCAGAGCGAATGGCACAGCGGCGACGTGACCCTGCGCTTCCGCCGCAGCGACGCCACTACGGAGCTGCCGCCGCCGCGCACGCGCGAGATCAGCCTCGGCGACAACGGGCACGGCATCCAGCGCGCACGGCTCGACGCGTCATTCGCCGTCAGCCTGGCGCGCGGCAATGCGCGCAGCCTCGATGGTCCATTGCAGATCGCCAACGGCCTGCGGTCCGCCGGCTACGGCGGTGTCGCGCCGCTGATCGGTACGGCGGAGATCGTCGACGAAAATGGCGCACAGGTGTTCGCACTCGCGCACGAATGGCCGGCCAATCAAGGCAATGCGCAGGACTGGACGCTGAGCTTCCTGCGCCGCAGCCTGCACGAATATCGCGCCACCGGCGCTGATCGCCAACGCCAGCTGGTACAGGCATGCCGGCCGCTCGCGCTGCGCCTCGGTACGCGCCTCGGCGAACTGCATTGCGCGCTCGCGACGCTCGGCACAGGCGAGGTGCTCGGCACGGCGTGGCTACGCGACGTGCTCAGCGACACGCTGCGCAGCTTCCGCGCGCAGGCCGGTGCGCTCAACAGCGAATTGCGTCTGCCGGCCGACGTTGTACAGGCAACCGCGCGCCGCATCCGCAACCTCGACGAATCGCTGGCCAGCGCCGACGCCGGCACGTCCCAGCGCGTGCACGGCGACCTGTCGCTCGCGCATGTGCTGCTGACGGCCGGTGATGTCTGCTTCGTCGACTTCGCCGGTCCCGCGCAAGCGCTGGTGCAGACCGGGACGCCGCTCGGCTGCCGACTCGCCGACGTCGCCGCCGTGCTGCATGCGATCGACCACGCTGGCGCCATCGTCGCCGGCGAGTTCGATATCGAAGACCCGGTCGCGCTCGAATTCAGCCAGGCCTTCCATGCGCAAGCGCGCGAAGCCTTGCTGTCGGGCTATTTCACCGCCTGCCCCAGTGCGGACGAACCGGTCGAGCCGCGCGTGCGACGCCATCTGCTGCGTCTGTTGCAGTCGTGGCATGCGGTGCGCGAGCTGGGCCACGCGCGCCGTACCGAATCGGTGCAGAGTGCCTGGGCCGCATTGCGCCGCGCACTGAATCTCTCGCCGCGCGCCACCGCGCCGGCACATGCCTTGGCATCCACCCCTGCAGTGGCACGATGACTGCAGCCGCTCGTCCGTACCCTTTCGAGGTCAGCATCATGTCGAACCCACCGAGCAAACCCTCCCGCGCCCGCGACGCGAAAGACCCGCCCTCACCCGGCAGCACCACGATCGCCGAGCCGCGCACGCAGAAGAAACAGCGCAAAGCCCGCGCCGACGACAATCTGGACAAGGCGCTGAAAGAGACTTTTCCGGCCAGCGACCCGATTTCCCCGTTCGTGCCGGCGGTGCCGCGCGAGCGACGCAACTAGGAGGAAGTAAGTATCCCCCGGCAAAGCCGGGGGCTTTAGTTATGTGAGCCGCTCAAAGCGGCTTGGGACGGGTCGCTTACGCGACCCTTTGGATGGTGGCCACCTTGTCGGTGGCCGGATCTATCGCAGTAACTGCAGTTGTTCCAGACGGCGATCTTCCGCCTCCTGGTTGCGGATGTAGGACCGGATCACTTGCTCATCTCGCCCCACCGTCGATACAAAGTATCCGCGAGCCCAGAAACTCTGCCCGACGAAGTTGCGCTTACGCTCGCCGTAAACCCTCGCCAGATGAATGGCACTCTTGCCCTTCATATAACCCACCACCTGCGATACAGCATGTTTCGGCGGTATTCGCAGCAACATGTGCACGTGATCGGGCATCAGATGCCCTTCCTCTACACGACTTTCCTTTTGCTCCGCCAACCGGCGGAACACCTCTGCAAGGTACTTTCGAAGCTCTACGTACAACGTTCGACGGCGACACTTCGGTATGAACACTACGTGGTACAGGCACTCCCACTGCGTGTGATTTAAGCTCTCGTACTCGTCCATCGGCGGATTCTCCGGCTCGTGCGCTTGGCGGCTCACGGCTGGAGTTTCCCCCGGTGGACTTCTGGATACGTCAAACTTCTGCTGCCTCCCCGGCAGAGCCGGGGGGACTCCCTGGTTTGTCTAGTGGGTAGTCGGTAGGAACTAGCAAGCCGCAAAGCGCGCTGAAGCAGCTCGGCGAAGCGGTACGCTTGCTAGTTCCTACCTACTCCTCCCTAGTTTCTATCCCTCCCTCTCTTCCGCCCCAACCGCTGAGGCTCCCCTCATGCCCCGCCCCATCTGGAACGGAACCATCTCCTTCGGTCTGCTGCAGGTACCGGTGCAGCTCATGCCCGGTGAGCGCAGCACCGATCTGCATTTCCGCATGCTCGACGGGCGTACGAAGTCGCCGATCCGCTACGAGCGCGTCAACGCCGAGACGGGCGAGGAAGTGCCGTGGAAGGACATCGTCAAGGCCTACGAGTACGCCAAGGGCAGCTATGCGGTCATCGACGAGAAGGAACTCAAGCGAGCCGCGCCGGAGTCGACCGAGACCGTCGACATCGAAGCCTTCGTCGAGGCGGACGCGATCGACGAACGCTATTTCGAAAAGCCCTACGTACTCGTACCCGGCAAGCGCGCGAGCAAGGGTTACGTGTTGCTTCGCGAGACGCTGAAGAAGACCCGCAAGGTCGGCATCGCCAAGCTCGTGATCCGCACGCGCCAGTATCTCGCGATGCTCAAGCCGCATGACCGCGCGCTCGTGCTGATCCTGCTGCGCTTTCCGCAGGAGATCATCGACACGGCCGACTACGATCTGCCCAAGAGCGGCGCCGCCGGCGAGCGCATCACTGCGCGCGAACTCGACATGGCGGCCAAGCTCGTCGAGTCGATGAGCGCGGACTGGAAGCCGGGCGACTACAAGGACGATTTCCGCGACAAGCTACGCAAGATCGTCGAGGCCAGCATCAAGAAGGGCCGCGGCCGCGCTGCGCCGAAACTCGAGCCGATCGAGGACGCGACGGAAACCTCGACGAATGTCGTCGACTTCATGTCGCTGCTGGAAAAAAGCCTCGCGAGCGGTCGTCGCACGGGCCCGACCGAGACGGCCGGGAGCTCGCCCGACAAAGCGACCGCTCGAAAATCTGCAGCGAAGAAGACCGCCGCGAAGAAGGTCGTTGCCAAGAAGACAACAGCCAAGACCACCGCGAAATCGGCAAAGCGTCGCGCGTCGTGATCGAGATCATCTCCCTCTCCCACAGCGACTTTGCCGCTGGGGGAGAGGGTCGGGATGAGGGGAGAAGCCGAGATGTGCAGCGCTGCTATGACTGTCGCGACGCGCTCGAAATCTCAAAGTACATCGCGAAATCCCGGCACCGAGGGCACTGATGGTTCTCCCCCTCACCCAACCCTCTCCCCCAAGCGCGTTCCGCGCTTGGGGGAGAGGGCTTTGTTGCAGCGCGCTGGAAAAGTTGCCTGCGCAGCAAGAGTCCGCCCGCGAGCGAGCGACGTTCCGACACTCTTCGCCCGTGAGAGGGCTACTTTGGTGAGCTAGATCAGCACCTGCCCCGCAAGCTCCGCCGCAACCACGCGATCATCGAACTCGACGTGCCGCTCTTCGCCGCCCGCATCGACGCTGAGTACCGTTTCCGCGCCGCGCCCTGCAATCAGCACCGTGTCGCCGGCCTGGGCCAGCGACAGCGCGTGGCCGATCGCGGCGCGCCGTTCGTCGACGACATGGACCTTCGCGCGATGATCGGCGTCCACGCCAGCGAGAATCTCGGCCGAGATGCCGGCAAACGATTCGCCGCGGAAATTGTCGGGCGTGACGATGACGATGTCCGCGCGCTCTGCGGCGATCTGTCCCATGACCGGGCGCTTGGTCGCGTCGCGCCGGCCGCCGCAGCCAAATACGCAGATCAGTCGTCCGGGGGTCAGCGGTCGCAGAGTTTCGAGCACCACGTCCAGCGCGCCGGGCTTGTGCGCGAAGTCGACGACGACCGAAACCTCGCTGCGGTGCACGACGCGCTCCATGCGGCCCGGCACCGGCGTCATTTCGCGCAGGCCACATTCGAGCGCTTCGTGCGGCACACCGAGTTCATTCGCAAGCGCGACCGCGCCGAGAATGTTTTCCGCGTTGAAGCGGCCGATCAACGCCGAGTCCACGCGGATCGCGGCTGCCGCGGTGCCGGCCTGCACGATCGCACCGGTGATGCCCGCAGCGGAGATTCGCAGTCCCGATCCGTCGAGGCCTTGCGTCAATGGCTGCAAGCTGAAAGCGACCGGCGCATGTGCGGAAAAGTCTTCCGATGCGCAGAGCTGCGCGTACAGCCGCGCGCCGTAGGCATCGCCGACATGGATGGCCGCGCGCGGCGACTTGCCGTGACGTCGTGCATGAGCGACGTAGTCGGTGAACAGGCGTGCCTTCGCGGCGAAGTAGTTGTCCATCGTCTCGTGCAGGTCGAGATGCTCGACCGACAGATTGGTGAACACCATGCCGTCAAACGCGACGGCGAGCGTGCGTTCCTGCTCCAGCGCATGCGAGGACACTTCCATCGCGACGGCCGTGCAGCCCGCATCGGCCATGTCGCGCAGGATGCGGTTGAGGACGAAGGTACTCGGCGTCGTGTTTGGCGACGGCAGGACGCGTTCCGCATAGCGCATGTTCTCGGTGCCGATCACGCCGACCGAATGGCCGCCGGCGCGCAGCAGGCTTTCGAGCAGATAGGTCGTCGTGGTCTTGCCGCAGGTGCCGGTGACGGCGGCCATGAGCAGCCGCGCGCTCGGGTCGCCGTAAAACGCACGCGCGAGTTCCGCCGATGCGGCGCGCCGATTGTTGACACGCACGACGCGCTCGGGCGCGAGCTGGGGCAAGTCGGTATCGCTGACGACGAGTGCCGCGCCGGCGTCAAGCGCACGGTCGAGGAATTCATCCTTCTGCGCACGCCCGCCGCCATAGACGAAGACACCCCCGGCGACGAGCTCGCGCGTGTCGTCAGTGACGATCGGGTAATGGCGGATGTCGGCAAGCAGTTCGTCGAAGGTCATGCGGGTCCGGCTCGGTGAAGGCGGAACGCGCGCGTCATCGCCGATGGACGCTGGCCCGCCGATGGGCAATGGGTCACAACAGACTGCGGCCGCGATATGGCGTCGCGCGGGCACTGCAATGGCGAAACGCAGTGCGGCGATGGCCGCGGGGGCGCGCATGATCGCATGAAGCACGCCGCCCGCTAAGCGGATCATGACCACCCTACCCTCAGGCCAGCTGGCGCAGCACCTCAGACCAGTATCGAAAACCAGTCGCCGGAACTCGACTCGACGACCGCACGCGGATCCATGGTGCTGAACGAATACCAGCGTCCTTCCGCATCGCGCGCCCAGCGCAGCGCCTCGGCCTGCGCGGCGGGCGCATCGCAGAGGCGCGCCTCGCAGAACACATCGAGCTCGCGCATCTCGCCACCCGCGGCCTGCACGCGCAGCCTCGTGGTCGTCGGCTTGTACATGGTCTGCTCCCTGCGCTTTGAGTGGCCCTGCCGGGTTCGGCAGGGTGAGGGCAACGATGCGTTGCTTGCTCACGCCAGCTCTCGCAGAACTCATGCCCGGCGTCGCAGCGCTTAAGGCCTTGAATCGCGACGGTGCGACCCAGTCGCCGCCCGCGCCGATTGCATGCCGACGCGTGCGCACTGATTGCAGACTGCCCGGATCGCGCCCACAAAACCGCGTACAAAACGCTGCCGCAAGCGGCCCCGACGCTGGCCCGATCGCTGCAGTAGGCAGCCAAAGCCACCCGGAGATCCGCATGCCCGCGCCCTCGCGCCGAATGCCCGCCAACCTGCGCTATGTCAGCGATGCCTCGCCCGGCATCCGCCGCCAGCGCCGCGGCAGCGCGTTCGTGTATCTGCATCCCCGCGGACGCCGCATCGCCGACGAGCGCGTGCTCACGCGCATCCGCAAGCTCGCGATTCCGCCGGCGTATGCCAACGTCTGGATCTGCCTGCATCCGGACGGCCATATCCAGGCCACCGGCCGCGATGCGCGCGGACGCAAGCAGTACCGCTACCACGCGGGTTTCCGCGCGTTCCGCGACGACCGCAAGTACGCGCTGCTCGACGATTTCAGCGCGGCGCTGCCGCGGCTGCGGCAGCGTCTGCAGGCGCTGCTCAAGACACCGGCGCTGTCGCGCGAGAAAGTGCTCGCGGCCGTCGTCAGCCTGCTCGACCAGACCCTGATCCGCGTCGGCAACGAAGAATACGCGCGCACCAACAGTTCCTACGGACTGACCACGCTGCGCGACCGCCACGCGCGCATCAGCACGCGGCGCATCGCGCTCAGCTTTCGCGGCAAGACCGGCAAGGCACTGCACATCGAGCTGTCCGACGCGCGCCTCGCGCGCATCGTGCGGCGCTGCCAGGAACTGCCGGGGCAACTGCTGTTCCAGTACATCGGCGCGGATGGAAAACCGCATCGACTGCGCTCGACCGACGTCAACGCGTTTCTCGCCGAACTCAGCGGACTCGCACTGACTGCTCGCACCTTCCGCACCTGGGGTGCCACGGCATCGCTCGTGCGTGCGTGGCAGGAATCGCTGAGCCTGGATGCCGAACAGCCGCCCACCGCGCGCATGAAAGCCTGCATTGCGACCGTCGCGACGCGGCTCGGCAACACCGCGACGGTCTGCCGCAATTCCTACCTCGATCCGCGCGTGATGGACGCGCTGCAGTCCGGCACCTGGCAGCCACCCGACACGCAGTATCAGCGCGCGGTGCGCGGACTCAGCTGGGAGGAACGTGCCGTGCGGGCGTTGATCGCGCCCGCGCGGCGGCGGCGCGCGGCTCAGTAGCCGATCGAGAAACGCTTGCGGCGATGCGCGCCGTTCTCGAGTTCGTCGACGAGTGCGGTGGCGTAGTCCTCCATCGAAATGCGGCTTTCGCCCGCGGCGTCGCTGATGAGTTCATCCGTACCGAGACGGAACGTGCCCTTGCGCTCGCCCGGCTCGAAGAAGGCGGCCGGCGCCAGATAAGTCCAGTCGACATCGGACGTGCGCAGCACATCCAGCGCCTTGACGTGCGAGTTGGCAATCGGCAGGTACGGCGCCGGCAGATGACCGGACTCGATCAACGACACACCCGGCGCCACCTGCAGTCCGCCCGCGCCACCGACGACGAGCAGGCGATCGACGCCGGCACGCCGAACCGCTTCGACCTGGCGCTGCGTGACACCAACGAGCTGGTCCGTGTCGTCGGCCGGCGGCGCGTACGCGCTGATCACGGCATCGGCGCCGCGGATGGTCTCGGCAATGCGGGCCGCATCGCTGAGATCGTCCTGCCTGACCTCCTGCGCCGGCGACGCCGACAGTTTGCTCACGTCACGCGCCGATGCGGTCACGCTATGGCCGCGCGAAACGAGTTCCTGCAACAGACGGCTGCCGGTCTTGCCCGTGGCGCCAAACAATACGACTTTCATGATCATGCTCCTGAGTGTCGAGGCGGAGACGGTTGACCACCGAACCATTCGATGATCGAATCCCGGCGCATATCGCGCGTTTTCCTCGTTGGAGCACAGTATGGGTGCGGTTCTGCGGGAAGAAAAACGGATAGTTTCCGGGTCTAGCATCGAATTTTTCGAATGCTGAAGATCAGCCTCGACGGACTGCAGGTACTCGACGCGATCGACCGGCGCGGCTCGTTCGCCGGCGCCGCCGCGGAACTGCATCGCGTGCCGTCGACGATCTCCTACACCGTCGCGAAACTCGAGCAGGATCTCGGCGTCGCGGTCTTCGAGCGCGCCGGACCCCGCATCAGCCTGACTCCCGCAGGCACGGAACTGCTCAAGGAAGGCCGCTATCTGCTCAAGGCCGCGCAGGATCTCGAGCATCGCGTGCGCCGCGTCGCCTCGGGCTGGGAAACGCAGTTCGCGATCGGACTCGAGTCGCTATTGCCACCGTCGGTGCTCGCCGACGACGTGCGCGCGTTCTATCGCATCGCCGACCAGACGCGGCTGCGCATCTCGCAGGACTCGCTGTCCGGGACCTGGGAAGCGCTGCTGGACCGCCGCGTCGACCTCGTGATCGCCGCAGCCGGCGACGGCCCCTCGGGTGGCGGCTACGTCACGGAACGCATGGGCTCACTGCCGTTCGTGTTCGCGGTCGCGCCGGATCATCCGCTGGCGACGATGAAAGACCCGCTCGACAAGGCCGCGCTGCGCGCCCACCGTGCGGTCGCCGTGGCTGATTCCGCGCGACGGCTGATGCCACGCACGGTCGGACTTCTGTTCGGCCAGGACACGCTCACCGTGCCCGACAGCTTCAGCAAGTATGCGTACCAGATCGCCGGCTTCGGTTTCGGCTATCTGCCCGAGGTGTATGCGCGTGCGGCGATCGATGCGGGGCGCCTCGTACAGAAACAGGTCGAAGAACAGCGCGCCGACGAAGAACTGCATCTCGCGTGGCGCTCCGACGACGACGGCGCGGCGCTCGCCTGGTGGATCGCGCGTATGCGGCGCCCGGGCTGCCTGCGCCGCATGTTCGAGCACACGGCGAAGATGCATTTCGGTGCGCGCGCGGCGGCGACCACAGCACCGGCGCCGCGCTCATCGCGCCGGCGCACGTGAGTTCGCCGCGATACGCTGTCGGAGTGCCTGATGATCCGTGCAAACGACGTTCACCGCGTCGCGGCCGAACATCCCGGCTCAGGGCCGGCCCTCCAGCTTGCGCAGATCGCCAACTTCAACGCGCGGATAGAGGATCGGCGCGTACGGGCCGCCCTGTTCGATCAGGCGGGCCTGCCGGTTCATGCCGTCTTCGGTTCCTCGATTGCTGCTGACGGCGAGGTTGCCGATGACGTAGCCGAGGTGCGAGCCCGTGGTCATGCGGCTGTCGAGGCGCCATTGCGCCATGGCCCGCGGCAGCGTGACCGCATCCGCGTAGCGCGGTGCGAGTTCGTCGCGTACCAGCTTTTCAGCCTGGGCGATATCACGGGCTGACATCTGCGCCCGCGCCCACGCCGCCGCCTGCTGCAACGGCACGTCGCCACGCTCGGCGGACAGTTCCAGCCACGCGAGGCCGCGCACGCGATTCTTGTTCGTTCCAACCCCTTTGAAGTACATCAGACCGAGGTTGTACTGGGCGATCTTGTGGCCCCAGTAGGCGCTCTGCTTCCAATGTTCCATCGCACGCCGCGGCGCGCCCTGCAGGAATTCGCGCTCACCGATGCGCAGAAAATAGTTGCCACTGCCTTCGCGCGAGGCAGGGTCGCTCGCCATGCGCTGATTCAGCATGACGCTGGAATCCTGCGCCGATACCGCCGTGGATAGGCCGCCGAACGCCAACGCGACCATCAGAAACCTCATCGACTTCGCCAACATCGCCGTGCTCCCGTGTGGTGTGCCCGAACGACAGTGACGCCGTGCCGGTGCATAGCGTCGCAACCGTCTGCGCCGGGAGTCACTGCAACGCCAGGGCGTGCACGCAAACGAGGCCGTGAGAATCCGTCCCGGTCACTGCCGAAAAAAGTTCGGAAGCGGCCGCCGGTGCGGCACCGCAGCATCATCCGCAAACACGGGGCCTGAAGCACTCACGGGCGATCCGTCGAGATCAAATCGGCGCCCGCGTCGACGCGACCGAAGCGTGCCGCGCAACTGGCCGTTGCCCAGTCGACGAACGCACGCGCCGCCGGCGCCAACCGGCGCGGCGCCGGATGCAGCAGCGATACGCGCAACGGTGGCGAGGCAAATGCGCCGAGCACCTCGACGAGGCTGCCGTCACGCAGGTGCGACTCGACATGAGCGCGCGGCAGCTGCGCAAGACCGCAGCCGCGCAACGCGCAGATCAGATAGCTCTCGCCGTCACTGACGGAAATGCCCTTGCGCAAGCGGTAATCGTGCTGCAGATCGCCACTGCGCAGACGGATGCGGGCTTCGCTCTCGTGCTGCCGCTGCAGCCATCCGATGCCGACGTGCGCTGACAGGTCCTCCGGCCGCTGCGGTTCGCCGTAGCGCTCCAGATACGCGGGACTTGCGCAGAGCAGTTGCGGCAGTAGCGCGAGCGTATGCGTCGCCATCGAGGATTCGTACGGCGCGTCGGTACGCACGAGGCAGTCGACACCGTCACGCAGCAGGTCGGCGAGCCGTTCGCCGTTGCTGATGACGAGTTCGACCTGCGGATGCAGCTGCACGAACTCGTCGATGTGCGGCAGCAGCAACCGCGTCGCCACGCTGTCGCGCAGGTCCACACGCAGCACGCCGCGCGGTTCACTCACGAGCTGCGACAGGCTGCTCTCGATGTGCTCGAGCTCAGTCAGCAGATGCGCGCAGAAATCGTAGTACGCCTGTCCGTCCGGCGTGGCGCGGACCTGGCGTGTCGTGCGTTCGAGCAGACGCGTGCCGAGGCGATGTTCCAGCGCCTTGATGGCGTGCGTGGCGGTGGCGCGGGGAATGCGCAGTTCGGCCGAAGCGCGCGTGAAACTGCTGAACTCTACGATGCGCGTGAACAGGCGCAGGGTGTCGAATCGATCCATGGTAGCCATCCTTGTCGGGATACGAAAACGCCCGGTCGCAAATCCCTGCGACCGGTCTGCCCTGACCGCGCTGCCGGCGAGGCCGAGCGCTTGCTGTTGCGAGTTGCCGCTTGCTGCTCCTGCGTTGAATCCCTTGATGCGCGCCATCTCATCGTTTCGTTGCGATGGCGCGCGTGCCGAATTATTGCTGAAGGGCTACTGCGCCGTAGACGCTACAGCATTCTTTACAAATGCGGCAGACGCGAACCGGTGTTTGGCGGTTTTCTCGCTGAAATAGCCCCGTATTGGTGGCTTTGTGAGTATTGCCTGCAACAAACAGCTTCCACACTGTTGTAGAAAATAAAACTCAGGCAGCAGCGCCGACGCTGCAAGCGTCTTGCAGCGCAAATGATCCTTGCGTTGACGCCTGCGTACTGGACAGATACGGCCGGGTGCGGGGCTGCCGTGTCGTCATGCGTAATGATCGGCAACGCCATCAAGGGTACGCGGTGCGGCGACGTCAACGCGCCAGCTGAGCGCCGTCAACGGTGAGGCTCAGCGCACGCCGCTGATCACGAAACCGGCCCAGTAGTACGGATGGCTGAAGTCCTCGCCCCAGCCGATCCAGCGCTGCCACGCTGGACGGCCTGCAATCAACTCACGCTGTGCCAGCGCAAGCGCAAGATCCGCCGGCGCGCCGCGCGCGAGTTGCGCGTAGAACGCGCGCATGAGCTGTTCAGTCGGCGCGTCGGCGACGCGCCACAGCGTCGCGACGACGGAACCCGCGCCGGCAAACTGGAACGCGCGCGTGAGTCCGACCAGCCCTTCCCCGCCGGCGTTGAAACCGAGCGCGCTGTCGCAGGCCGACAGCGTAACCAGCCCGGCGCGCAGCGGCGCGGCGCGCATGATGTCCCAGGCGCTGAGCTTGGCCTCGCCACCACCAAGGCGCAGGAACGAATCCAGCGGGTAAGCCGGATCGACCACGGCATGACTCGCAAAATGGACAATGTCCGCATTGCGCAACGCCGCGAGCGCCTGCGCCGGACTCGCTGCTTCGCCCACATGCAGTTGCGCGCGTGAACCAAACAGCGCCGCGATCGCTTCGGCTTCCCGCTGCGCCGCGGGCAGGTCGCCGCCGCCATCCACACTCGATGCGGCGAGTATCGCGACGCGCGCCTGATCGGCCGGCCGCAGCGCGGACGGCTGGCTCAGATACGCGCTGGCCGACACGAGCAAGCCGAGCACGTGCCGCTCGGCCAGGAACCGGCCATCGGTTTCTTTTTCATGCAACACCGCGAACGGCAGCCGGTGCAGCGGGCCATCCGGTATCAGGTACAGCCGCGACGCATCGCCGATCGCCGGCGCGAGCGGCGCGATCAGGCGCGCATGCAGTGTGCTCGCGCGTTGCAGCAGTGCATCGCGGCTCGCGCTTCCGGCCGTCGGCAGCGTGATCAGCAGCCGCAGCGCGTCGATATCGCGCTCGAGTGTGGCCGCATCGACATCCAGCGCGAATGCCTGCACCTGCGGCCGGTGGCGGCGCAGCACAAAGGCCCAGCTGCGTTCGGGCAGCACGGAGTAGGACACGAGTGCTGCATCGGCGGGCAATGCCGCAGCGACCTCGGCGGCAAGCGCCGCGCGCGGTGGCGCGAGTCCGGCCAGACGCGCATCCGCCGCAACGAGGCGCTGCTGCAACGCGGCGCCGCGCTGCTGCAGCCGCGCGAAGGTCTGCGCGTCGAGTTCAGTGCCCGCCTGCGCCTGCTTCTGTGCGCGCAGGTAGTCCTCCGCGATGGCGCGTTCCTCGTCGCGCAGCGCCGTGTCGACATGCGCCAGAAGGATCGCGCGGCGCTGCCCCAGCGTGGCGAGGAATTCGCGCGCGCGGTAGCGATCGAGCAGCAGCCACGCCGCGTCGGTGCGTCCCATCGCGAGCAGTTGCGCCAGCATTTCGCGATAGAACGGTGCAGACCGCGCGGCCCAGCGTGCGCGCGTCTCTTCGTTGCCGCCGAGCAGATCGCGCTGTGCTTCGAGTGCCTCGAGCGCGGCGCCGAAATCGACCAGCGCCGCGTCGGACTCGCCGCGGTCGCGCTGCAGGCGGGCGCGCGCGAGCAGCGCCTCGGCTTCGAGCACGGTCTGCGGCGCGTAGCGCCGGCGAAGCTCCAGTGCTTCGGCGACGCTGGCCGCCGATTCGTCGTAGCGCTTGAGCCGGCGCAGCGCTTCGGCGCGCTGCACGAGCACGGGCGCGAGCTGGATGCGGCGCTCGCGTGCACGCAGCAGCGCCGCTGCTGCATCCGCGTCGGCCAATGCCGCTTCGATATCGCCCTCGTCCAGACGCAACTGTGCGCGCAGCGACAGCGCGTCGGCATGCAAGGTGTCGCTGCGCTCGCCCGTGGTAGCCAAGGCGACCGCATCGGCTTCGTGCAGGGCTTCCGCGCGGCGTGCCTGTCCGGCCAGCGCGATCGCGAGCTGCAGACGCATGCTAAGCGTTTCGTACGCGGTGGCATCGATCTGCAGACCCGCGTCCACGGCGTCACGCAGCAAGGCTTCGGCACGCGCGGATTCGCCGCGGCGTTCCAGCGTCTGCGCCAGTTGCGCGCGGCTCATCGCCGCTTCCGAACCCGTCGGCGAAGCGAGCGCGAACGTCGCCATGGCCTGCGCGAGATGCCGCTCCGCGACATCGAGCCGGCCGCGCTCGAAGGCCATGAGGCCGGCGTTGTACTGCAGCCGGCCGAGGCTCATCTGTCCCGGCGCGATACGCGCCATCTGCTGCAGCGCCTCTTCCGCCTCGTTGACCGCGGTATCGAGATCGCCGCGCGAGCCATGCACCGTCGCGATCGCACCGCGCAGACCCGCGTGCTGCAGGCTGCCGGGTGCGAGCGC
>Ga0068852_100001980_pt1 | contig 13967 bp, 14 predicted proteins | sample KBSCornC22_FD_66594 | JGI IMG/M metagenome (GOLD analysis project Ga0068852, IMG submission 66594) | Corn rhizosphere microbial communities from Kellogg Biological Station, Michigan, USA - KBS Corn C2-2 | ecosystem: Host-associated > Plants > Roots > Rhizosphere > Soil ... | reverse complement strand
CGGTGATAGGCGCGAAAGATGTAGCTCGACCCGTCCACCAGATAGAGGTGGTTCTGGGCGGCGGCAGGCGTGGAAGCGTCAGGCATGAAGATGCGGATTTAGCAGGGTAACGGCGGGAAGGAAGCTGAACGGAATATAGGGGTGCGAACGGCAGCTTTCGACCCATTGCGGACATTGGACACCGGCCTCCGTTCAGCTGCGGATCCAATCTCCCACGGCCAGTGCAAACGTGCGCCAAGCGGTGGTTCCCCATAATAGGAACAGCACCGTCTCCGACGACAGCAGCACGGCCGTTCCCCTGATGGTCGCTGGGTGAAGACGGCCTTTGAGCGTGCGGAGGTCGTAGCGAATCAACGGCACGAGAAGCGATAGGTTCAGCATCGCCGCATACGGCCAAAAGCCGACGTCCAATGATGTCAGGTGAATTCGCTGGATAGCGGCATCGAGAGAGAGGAACACCGCGAAAGTCATCAAGCGCTTATGCCATTGGGGTCGTGCCCGTTCGTGCACGGCCCAGGCGAGAAACACGCCGAATGTGAGGAAAATGAAGGGTCCGGGCAGCTTCCAATCAAGGTCGGTGGGGGTGTTCCAATAAGGGTGCGCGAGGTTTGTTCTGTACTCGACGAAAACCATCGATGCGCATGCCAGGCAGCCCAGCACCACAGCATAGCGTCCGACCCGACGATGCAAGCTTATTCGACCGGTAGCACCGAGCCAGGCCTGGAGGGCGAAAGCGCCGAGCCACGAGACCATGATACCGGCGTGAACGTGCAGGATTGGGGCGATGGGAAAAGTCCCAGCTGCAAAGCGGCGAACTTCCGGTCCAAAGCCGACTATTGCAATGAGAGCCGCGAAAGCGGCCATGCCCGGGAAGAAGTAGCGGGACACCCGCCGCCTTGGAGGCGTTATTGCGAGTTCAGCCGTCGCCTCTTTCCTCCCCTGTGGTTCACTGGCGACAGACGACGCTCAAGGGCAGTAGCAGCGAAGCGGGCGACTGGCCACCTTGTTAGCTAAGGTCCGCTTTCCACCCAAAGCTGACATAAGCAAAAACCGCTGTCCTACAGGGCGCCACTTGTGATCCAAGCTGACGGATGAGCGCATCCGATTCGCCGAAGCCTCCGAAAATCCGCAGCGACGGCTGGACGGCCGAGCGCCAGCTGCTCTTCCTTGATGCGCTCGCACGCACCGGCAGCGTGACCAAAGCGGCTGCACTCGCAGGGATGAGCCGGAAAAGCGCCTATCGTCTTCGTGCCCGCCGCGACGGCGCGTTGTTCGCGATCTCCTGGGACCGCGCGCTCGAAGGCCACAAAGTGGAAGGCATGGTGCGGCGCGGGGCTTCGGAAAACCGCGCAAATCCGGCGAAGGTCACGAAGTGGAGGAAGTGGAAGGACCCCGGTTTTCAATCGTTGCTCGATCAGCTTCGTGACCTTCCGCTCAGCTGAACAACAGCGGCCAGATAACCATTGCCAGCCCGACGATGCTGACGCCCCAGACGATGGTCCGGATCAGCGGAATGCCGGCGGCGTAGAGCGGCCAATAGACGACCCTCGCGCCGAGCCAGATCCAGCCCCCAAGCGCGGTGGTCGGGCTCGTCCTGCCGGCGACGACGACGCCAAGGAGTGCGATGATCGCGATCGGATAGGTCTCGAGGAAATTGGCCTGGGCGCGGATCAGGCGGCCGGTGGCCGGGCTCGGCGCGGGCACCGCTTCGTCGCGCGGTCCCATGTTCCACTTTGTCCCATACTGTGCGGTCGCCGATCGGGTCGCCGCGATGATGTAGAAAAGGAGCAGGACGGCGCTCCACGCCAGGATCTTGAGTTCGATGGGCATATTGTCCCCCTTTTCGTGCGGATTACGGCACCAGAATCGTGTCCTTCGCCTCAGCGAGCATCTTCGGATAGTCGAGCGTGTAGTGGAGGCCACGGCTTTCGTGGCGGCTGAGCGCGCTTCGGATAATCAGGTCGGCGACCTCGACCAGGTTGCGGAGCTCGATCAGGTCGGGCGTTACGCGGAAGTGGGCGTAATAGTCCTTCACTTCCTGCCGAAGCATGTCGATCCGGTGCTTGGCGCGCTCCAGCCGCTTGGTGGAGCGGACGATGCCGACATAGTTCCACATGAACCGGCGGATTTCGCCCCAGGTCTGGGTGATCACGACTTCCTCGTCGCTGTCGGTGACGCGGCTTTCGTCCCAGGCGCGGATGGCGGGCGCTTCGGGGAGCGAATCCCAATTGCCGATGATATGCTTCGCCGCGGCTTCGCCGAACACCAAGCATTCGAGGAGGCTGTTGGATGCCAGCCGGTTGGCGCCGTGGAGTCCCGACTGGGTGACCTCGCCCGCCGCATAAAGCCCCGGCGCGTCGGTTCGGCCGTCCAGATCAACGACAACCCCGCCGCATGTGTAATGCTGCGCCGGGACCACCGGGATCGGCTCCTTCGTAATGTCTATCCCGAGCCCCAGCAGTTTCTCGTAGATGTTCGGGAAGTGCTCCCGAACGAACTCCGGCTCGCGGTGCGAGATGTCGAGGAAGACGAAATCGAGGCCGTCGCGCTTGATCTCATGGTCGATCGCCCGGGCGACGATGTCGCGCGGCGCAAGCTCCCCCCGCTCGTCATAGTCCGGCATGAAGCGATGTCCCGTCACCGGGTGCTTGAGGATCCCGCCTTCGCCGCGCACCGCCTCGGTGATCAGGAAGTTCTTGACCTCGAGATTGTAGAGGCAGGTCGGGTGGAACTGCATGAATTCCATGTTGGAGATTCGGCAGCCCGCTCGCCAAGCCATCGCGATCCCGTCGCCCGTCGCTCCTCTGGGCGCCGTCGAATAAAGGTAAGCCCGGCCCGCGCCGCCCGTCGCAAGGATCGTCGCCCGCGCCGTCAGCGTCTCGACCCGCTTCTTCTTGCGATTGTAGGCGTAGAGACCGTGCACCGCGCCGCTGGTCGAAAAATGCGTCGCGTGGCGGCCGGTGACGAGGTCGATCGCGACCATGTCGGGCACCAGCGTGATATTCGGATGCTTCGACGCCGCGGCTTCCAGCGCCTGGCTGATCGCCCAGCCGGTGGCATCGGCAACATGGACGATGCGGCGGTGGCTGTGCCCGCCCTCGCGAGTCAGATGAAGCGCGCCATTCTCGCTTGCAAAGGGCACGCCGAGGTCGATGAGGCGCGCGATGGCGGCGGGCGCATGCTCGACGACATGCTCCACCACCTTGCGGTCGTTGAGCCCTGCGCCCGCGATCATCGTGTCATTGATGTGCGCTTCGAAGCTGTCGCCTTCCTCGAGCACCGCGGCGATCCCGCCCTGAGCGCGGGCGCTCGCGCTGTCGCCGAGTGCGCCCTTGGCGATCACAGCAACCTTATGATGCTCAGCGAGGTTCAGCGCCGCCGTGAGCCCGGCCGCCCCCGATCCGACGATCAGAACGTCGGTCTCAATGCTCACGCCGCGTCCTGGTCGGCCGAGACGAGGCTGATGAACACGTCCTCGAGGTCCGGGTCCCGGGTCGACACGTCGACGATTCCCAACCCGTCGGCGGTAAGCTCGCTCAGCACCTGGCCCGCGTTCACCTTGTCCTTGCGGTACGTGATCTCCAGCGTGCGTTCATCGATCAGTGAAATGTTCTCGAACGATGGATCGGACGGGACCTGCGTGATGTCGCGGTCAAAGGTGACCACGACCGCTTTCTCCTGCGCCTTGGCGAGCAATTCGCGGGTCGGCTCATTGGCGATGACGCGGCCGTGATGGATGATCGCAATCCGGTCGCACAGCTCCTCGGCTTCTTCGAGATAGTGGGTCGTCAGGACGATGGTGACGCCCTGCGCGTGGAGCTTCCGGACATAGTCCCAAAGCTGGCGGCGGAGCTCGACGTCGACCCCCGCGGTCGGCTCGTCGAGCACGAGGATCGGGGGCGAATGGACCATCGCCTTGGCGACCAGCAGCCGCCGCTTCATTCCGCCCGACAGCGTTCGCGAATAGGCATTGGCCTTGTCCGTCAGGTGCATTGCCGCGAGCAGTTCATCGCTCATTCGGTCGCTGGGCGGGATTCCGTACAGGCCGGCCTGGATCTCCAGCGTCTCGCGTGGCGTGAAGAAGGGGTCGAAGATGATCTCCTGCGGCACGACTCCGATCGATCGCTTCGAATTGCGCGGATGCTCGTCGATGTCGAAGCCCCAGATCGTCACCTTGCCGCTGGTCTTCATGACGAGGCCGGCAAGGATGTTGATCAGCGTCGACTTGCCCGCGCCGTTCGGCCCCAACAGCCCGAAGATCTGCCCTCGCGGAACGTCAAAGCTGACTTCGTTGAGCGCGCGCTTGGGCTCGGCTCCCTTGCCCGCATAGGTTTTCGACAGCGATTCGATGCGGATGGCGGGCTCGTCCATATGGGTGGCGGGCATAAAGACGGCACCGATTGCCGACAAGCAGGCGCGGTAAAAGCGGCGTTAACCCTAACTGCTAGAGTGATTTTCAGGTTAACCGATTATCTCCCGCGGCATGCCGCAATTGCCGCCTTCCTCCGTTTTCGCCTTCTTTGCGCTGGCCGTTCCCGCGGTCGCTTCGGCTGCGCCGGCACCGACCGCGGCGACCGGGACCGCGGCGATTCTCAGTCCCCTGAGCGTCATCAAGAACACCGATCTCGACTTCGGGACACTGGTCGTCAGCGGTGCAGGAACGGCGGTGCTCGATCCGGTCAGCGGCGCCGTGTCTACGACTGGCGGCGTGACCAAATCCGGGACTGCGGCGCACCCGGCGACATTCATCTCGACCGGATCGAAAAATGCCGTGGTGCACATCAAGCTTCCGACAAATCCGATCACGCTGACTCGGGTCGGAGGTACCGAAACGATGACAGTCTCCACCTGGACTCTCGATGGCGCCGCCAACCGCCGAATTCCAGGGAACAACACCTTCATGTTCGCGGTCGGCGCGACAGCCAATGTTGCTGCGGGGCAGGCCGACGGAACCTACGCCGGAACCTTCACCATCACGGTCCAATATCCCTAAGTCCCGCCCGCAAATGCTTGCGCATCAAGGTAAATTTTCAAGAAACCCAAGCCATTCAACCGCTGGTGAGACGGACCGGCGATAATCGACTCCTGAACAAGACCAGGAGCTCGCGAAGTGGACATCGGCAGGTACCTTATCGCCTTGGGCGTGGCGGCGGCAGTCGCGTTGCCGACGCCGGCGTTCGCGGCGGCTCCGGGAGCCAACACCCACGCGGCGAACAGCCAGGTGCTGCTCCTGCTCCCGCTAACCCTGACCAAAATCGACGATCTCGATTTCGGAACCGTGGTTTCCTCGGGCACTTCCGGGACGGTCGCGCTCAACGCGACGACCGGAGCGCGGACTTTCGCCGGCGGCGTCACCGGAGTCACGACGACCGCGGGGCATCGCGCTTACTTCGCCGGCGCGGGGACGGGCGGTCAGCAGGTCGTGGTGATCGTGATCCCGCCAACCCAGCTCACCGACGTGAACGGCGACACCGTCGACGTTCTCGCCATGACGATCGACAATGGCGGAAATCCCCTGCGGACGATCGACCCGGTCTCCAAGACCTTCTTCGTCGGCGTCGGCGGAATCCTCAACATCGCGGGCAATCAGCCCGATGGCGTCTATTCATCGACCTTCCAGGTGACCGCCAACTACTTGTGAGCCGTTGCGGGCACGCTTAAGTGCCCCATATGGCATCGCAAATTCCGCCGCCCGAAGTCATCCGGGTCAAGACCGTCCAGGTCGCTTGCGACGGCTCGGGTGAAGTGTCTCCAGCGCTCGGCCATCCCAGAGTCTATCTCCGGATCGAGCCTGACACGGGGTTCGTCGAATGCGGCTATTGCGATCGCCGCTTCGTTCTCGAAGGGGGACCGGCGGACAAGCAAGCGGCATGAACCTCGCCGACCCCCGCCACTTCCTCTACCGCAATCTCGATCCGGACGCGGCGCGCAGCCTCGCCCACCGTCATCTATCCGGCCACGACGATGGTGAACTCTATCTTCAATATGCCTCGAGCGAGGCGTTCGGCTTCGACGATGGCCGGCTGAAGACCGCGGATTATCACAGCACGTCTGGCTTTGGCCTCAGGGGAGTCACCGGCGAGACCACTGCCTTCGCTCACGCCAACGAGATCAGCGAAGCGGCGATCGAGCGCGCGGCGGCGACGTTGAAGCTGCTCGACCCGCGCAAGGGCGAAGCCGCGCGTCCGCCCGCTAGGACGAACCAGGCGATGTACTGCGTAGAGGACCCCCTGAATCTCGTCCCGTTCGCTGACAAGGTGCGCCTCTGCCAGGAAATCGACGCCGCTGCGCGAGCCCGCGACCCGCGGGTGGTTCAGGTCAGCGTGAGCCTGGCAGCGAGCTGGAGCGTGATCGACATTGTCCGCGACCATGGTTTCGTCGCGTCCGACGTTCGTCCGCTCGTGCGTCTCGGCGTCCAGATCGTCGCGGAGCAGAACGGACGCCGCGAGACCGGCTATCACGGCCTGGGCGGCCGCTATCTCTACGGACGCCTGTTCGAAAAAGCCGAGTGGAACCGTGCGATCGACATTGCGCTCGGCCAGGCGCTGACCAATCTCGAATCCGTCGCCGCGCCGGCCGGCGAGATGCCGGTGGTGCTCGGCCCCGGCTGGCCTGGAGTCCTGCTCCACGAGGCTGTTGGCCACGGCCTCGAAGGCGACTTCAACCGCAAGGGCACGTCGGCATTCTCGGGACGAATCGGCGACCGCGTCGCTGCGCCTGGCGTCACGGTGGTCGACGATGGCGCTATCGAGCATCGGCGCGGTTCACTGACGATCGACGATGAAGGCACGCCGACGGGCCGCACCTGCCTGATCGAAGATGGCATCCTCAAAGGCTATCTTCAGGATCGGCTGAACGCTCGCCTGATGGGCATGGAGCCGACCGGCAACGGCCGCCGCGAGAGCTTCGCCCATGCGCCGATGCCGCGCATGACCAACACCTTCATGCTCGGCGGTAACGACGAACCCGGCGAGCTTGTGGAACGAGTAAAGGATGGCATCTACGCCAAGAGCTTCGGCGGCGGGCAGGTGGATATCACCAGCGGCAAGTTCGTTTTCTCCTGCACCGAGGCCTACCGCATTCGGGGCGGGAAGATCGCGGAACCGGTCAAGGGCGCGACGTTGATCGGTGATGGGCCGACTGTGCTGACCAAGGTCAAAGGAATCGGCAACGATCTCGCGCTCGACGAGGGAATCGGCGTTTGCGGCAAGGGGGGACAAAGCATTCCTGCCGGCGTTGGTCAGCCGACGCTGCTCGTTGACGGCCTCACGGTCGGGGGCACTGCCGCTTGAGCGGAGACTGGCGCGCCGACGTCCTCAAATTCTGGTTCAGTCTCGAGCCGGAGCAATGGTGGCGTGGCGGGCCCGAGCTCGACCATCGCATCAAGCAGGATTTTTTGAAGCTCTGGTTCGAGAAGCGCCAGCTTCCCGCGGAGGATTTCCTTACCGATCCGCTGACGGCGGTCGCGGGCGTGATCCTGTTCGACCAGTTCCCGCGCAATATGTTTCGCGGATCGGCGGAGGCTTATTCGACCGACACGCTCGCGCTCGCGATCGCCAGGGGCGCCGTCGACCGGCGCTTCGACGACGAACTGCAGCCCGACGAGCGCAAGTTCCTCTACATGCCGTTTCAGCACAGCGAGAACATCGAGGACCAAAACCGGGCCGTGCTTTTGTTCACCGCGCTCGGCGATGAGCATCAGCTGGGCTACGCCAAGCACCATCGCGAGATTATCGAGCGCTTCGGCCGCTTCCCGCACCGTAATTCGGTGCTCGGCCGCCCGTCGCGCCCGGAGGAAACCGCGGCAGGCGCGGACAAGCCCTGGTGACCGACATCGTTGAAGCCGCGCGGTACAACAGCCGTGTCGAAGCCGACCTCGCCCGCCTCTACCTCGAGAGCGAAGGCGTCGAATCTGTGCTGTTCGATACAGAGATCAATTACTTCTACGGCGGACTCTTCATGCCCGTCCGGCTGATGGTACTCGATGAGGACCTCGAACGAGCGCAGCAGCTGCTAGAAACGAGCGGCTAAAGCAGGTGCGCGATCGGGCTGGGGTCGAACCCGGCGTCGATAAGTCGCTGGTGCACAACCTCGGCAGACGCTCCCTCCTCGCGGTGTGCGAGCGCGCAGGCGAATGCAGACCGCGTCCCTGAGCGGCAGAATGCGAGCAGCTTCCCGCCCTCAGCTTCGCGCCACGCCTTCTGCATTTCCTCGATATCGGCCGGGCCGATGCCGCGGATGATCGGCACAAAGCGGTAGGCGATGCCCGCCTGCGCAGCCGCTTCCTCGATGTCGGACGCGCAAGGCTGCCCGTCCTCCTCGCCGTCGGGCCGGTTATTCACCAGTACGGTCACGCCTTGCTCCGCCAGCCCGGCGACCTCGTGAGGAGCGATCTGGCCGCTCACCAAAGTCCGGTCGTCGAGCTGGCGGATCATGGTTTACCGTCCCCGCTCGCCCGGCTTGGGATTGGGAGGTGGCGGAGGCGAGGTCGGCGCGGATACGGTCGCCGGGCCGCCGCTGGTCGGAAGTCCGTAATATTCGAGATACGGATTGATGTCTGGGTCATGGCCGATGAAGGCACGATACATCTCGGCCAGATCTTCCGTGTTTCCGCGCGACAGAACCATGTCGCGGTAGCGCTGCCCGTTCGCGCGAGTCAGTCCGCCGTGGCTCTCGAACCAGGCGAAGCTGTCCTGCGCCAGCATGCGGGTCCAGGGATAAGCGTAATAACCGGCTGAATAGCCGTTGCTCCAGATGTGGAGGAAATAGCTGGAGCGGTAACGGGGCGGCACATCCGCGGTGTCGTAGCCGCTGCTTGCAAGCGCCTGGGCTTCGAACTTGTCGACGTCCTGGCGCGGCGCATCGGCGGACAGCGAATGCCAGTCGAGATCGAGCCGCGCCGCTTCCAGCACCTCGCCATTCTCGTAGCCCTGGTTGAAGACTCGCGAGCGCTTGATCTTGTCGACCAGCTCCTGCGGGATCGGCTGACCCGTCTTATAATTGACGGCGTAATGGGCGAGCACCTTCGGATCGAGCGCCCAATTCTCGTTGAACTGCGAGGGGAACTCGACGAAGTCGCGCGCGACGTTCGTGCCCGACAGGGTCGGGTAGGTCTGCGCTGCAAACAGGCCGTGAAGCGCGTGACCGAATTCGTGGAACATCGTCGTCACGTCGTCGAAGCTGATCAGGGCGGGCTGGCCCGGAGCCGGCTTCGTGAAGTTCGCGACATTGTAGATGACCGGCTTGGTCCCGCGCAGGTACGACTGGTTGACGAGGTTGCTCATCCACGCGCCGCCCGACTTGTTGTCGCGCTTCCAGTAGTCGAAGTACATGAGACCGAGCTGTTTGCCGTTCGCGTCGAAGACGTCGAACGTCATCATGTCCGGATTCCAGGTCGGCAGGTCGTGCCGCTCCTTGAACGTGATCCCGTAGAGCTGGTTCGCCGCGTAGAAAACGCCGTCGGTCAGCACCTTGTGGATTTCGAAATAGGGCTTCAGCTCGTCCTGATTGAGGTCGTAGCGCTGCTTGCGGATCTGCTCGGCGTAATAGTTCCAGTCGGCTGCGGTTGGCTGGAAGTTCGCGCCCTGCGACTTCGCCAAAGCGACGATGTCGGACCATTCCTGCTTTTCCTTCGCCGCGGTCGGAGCGGCGAGACGGTCGAGGAAGCCGACTGCGGTCGCGCGGTTCTTCGCCATCTGGTCATAGAGCGTGTAATCGGCCCAGGTCGGATAGCCGAGAAGCGCGGCTTTCTTGGCACGGAGCTGCGCGATCTCGCTGATGATGTTGCGGGTGTCGTTGGCGTCGCCATGCTCGGCGCGATTGAGGCTGGCGTCCATCAACTGCTGACGCGTCGCGTGGCTGGTGAGTTCCGCAAGCGCCGGCTGCTGGGTCGTGTTCTGGAGTGGGAGGACATAGCCGGAGAGCTTGCGCCCCTTGGCGTCCTCGGCTGCCGCCGCCAGCTCCTGATCCGAAAGACCGGCCAGTGCCGCCTTGTCGGTCACCTGCAGCGCACCCGCCTTCGCGGCGGCGAGGAGCTTCTGGTTGAACGCGGTCTGGAGCGTGCTCAGCCGCTCGTTCATCACCTTAAGCTGCGCTTGCTGGGCGGGCTGAAGCTCGGCTCCGGCATGGACGAATCCCTTGTAATAGACGTCGAGAAGCTTCGCTTGCTCGGGGTTGAGGTTCAGCGAAGCCTGCTGGTCGTGGAGCGTCTTGAAGCGCTGGAACAGCTTCGCGTTAAGATAGATGAAGTCGTTGTGTGCTGCGAACAGCGGCGCCGTCTTGGTGTCGGTCGCTTGGAGGGTGTCGTTGGTATTCGCCCCGTTGACCGCGCTGAACGCCAGGTTTGCGCGCTCCAGCAGCTGCCCCGACCGCTCCATCGCGACGACCGTGTTGGCAAAGGTGGGCGGCGCGGGGTTGTTGGCGATCTGAAGCACCTCGCGCTTCTGCTGCGCCATTCCGGCCAGCAAAGCGGGCAGATAATCGCTGTCCTTGATTTTCGAGAAGTCGGGCGCCTGGAGCGGAAGCGTGCTCGGGTTTGCGAAGGGGTTCGACGCCGGAAGCGCCGCGGAAGCTGTGGCCTTCGCCCTCGAAGGAGCGGCAAAGCCGGGTTGTGCAATCGTGGCCATGGCCACTGCGGCGGACGCGAGCAGGAGTTTGCGGATCATCTGTTTCCTCGACAAATCAATAACTTAATGTCTTAGACGGCCCCGATTGCGCGCCGCTGAACGGATCAGCAGGCGGATGCGACCGCAGCGAGCATGGCTTCCCCATAGCGCTCCAGCTTGGTTCGTCCAACGCCGTTCACCTGAGCGAGCTCGGAGAGAGTGGCCGGGCGGGCCTCCGCGATCTCGCGAAGCGTCGAATCGTGAAAGATAACATACGCCGGAAGGCCGGCCTCGGCGGCCAGTAAGCGTCGAGCTTCGCGCAGCGCGTCGAACAGCGGGTCTGCCGTGTAGCTTTCGCGCCTCCGCTGACGCTTGGTCTTCGGCGGAACGGCGATGACCAGTTCCTGCTCGCCCTTCAGGATTGGCTTGGCGCCCGGTCCGAACGACAGCCCGCCGTACGCATCGGCCCGAAGCGCATCGCGCGCGATCAGCGCTCGGGCAGCGGGTCGCACCAGCGCGAGCTCATCCACGGATGAAATTCCGAAAACCGACAATCGGTGATGACCGAAGCTCCGCACCTTCTCGGTATCGTTGCCAGCAAGAACGTCCGCGAGGTGGCCGACGCCGAAGCGCATTTCCGTTCGGAATGCCGCAGAGAGCAGCTTGCGTGCGACTTCCGTCGCATCGATGGTCGCCGGCGGTTCGAGGCAATTGTCGCAATTGCCGCAGCGCTCGGGTGGGTCTTCGCCGAAATGGCGCAGCAACACCGCGCGGCGGCACAGCGGCGTTTCGACGAACACGGCGAGCGCGTTGAGCCTCTCGCGCTCTCCTGCACGCCGATCGGGCTCGACCTCCTGCTCGATCCTCTGGCGGGCGAGTGCGAAGTCCTGCGCGGCCCAGAACAGCCACGCCTCGGCCGGCTCTCCGTCGCGGCCGGCGCGGCCGGTCTCCTGATAATAGGCCTCGATGCTCTTCGGGATCGCGGCGTGGGCGACCAGGCGGACGTCGGGCTTGTCGATGCCCATCCCGAAAGCGACTGTCGCGGCGATCACCATCTCCTCGGAATTGACGAACGCCGCCTGATTGCGGGAGCGGACCTGGGGCTCGAGCCCCGCATGGTAGGGAAGCGCGGGGCGGCCGTCGCGCGCGATCTGCTCGGCGATCTTTTCGGCTTTGGTCCGGCTCGGCGCATAGACGATCGCGGAGCCCGGCTGCGAGGCGAGGAGCTGCCGAACTTGCTTTCCCGTCTGCTCGCGATGCCGGACATGGTAGCGGATGTTCGGTCGGTCGAAGCCGGCGACGATCAGTCCACCCTCGGGGATTCCGAGTTGGGCCAGGATATCCGCGCGGGTGCGATGGTCGGCCGTCGCCGTAAGCGCAAGCCGCGGCACCTCCGAATGATCGTCGAGCAGCGGCCTGAGCTTGCGATAGTCGGGCCTGAAGTCGTGACCCCATTCGCTGACGCAATGCGCCTCGTCGATAGCAATCAGGGCCAGGTCCACGCGATCGACCAGCCGCCGGAATCCGTCGAGAGTCGCACGCTCGGGGGCGACATAGAGGATGTCGAGCTCGCCGTTTCGAAACCGCTCTATGGTGCGCTCGCGATCGCTGTCCGCGCTGGTCAGCGAAGCCGCACGAATGCCGATCGCCTGGGCGCTCCGGATCTGGTCGTGCATCAGCGCGATCAGCGGCGAGATGACGAGGGCGGTGCCTCGTCGTGAAAGCGCCGGGAGCTGATAGCAGAGCGACTTGCCCGCACCCGTCGGCATCACCGCCAGCGTATACCGTCCGGCAAGCACGCGCCCGATCACCTCTTCCTGAACGCCGCGGAAGTGGTCGAATCCAAAGGTCTGTTTGAGGATCGTCTGCGGGTCGGTCATCTGCTCAACTTCAATGCGGACCGAGCGCCGCGCCTTAGGGGCTTAGCGCCTACTCCGCCGCCTGGGCAACTTCCTCGGCGAGGCGCTCCGCGGCCTGCCGCTGCCACAGCTCGGCATAAAGGCCGCCGGCGTCGAGCAACTCCTCGTGCGTACCCCGCTCGGCGACCCGGCCATTGTCTAGCACCACGATCTGGTCGGCGTTGACGATCGTCGAGAGTCGGTGGGCGATCATGATCGTCGTCCGGCTCCTTGCGACCCTGTCGAGAGTCTCCTGGATCGCCTGCTCGGTCCGGCTGTCGAGCGCGCTCGTGGCTTCATCGAGCACGAGGATCGGCGGGTCCTTGAGCAGGGTGCGCGCAATGGCGACGCGCTGTTTTTCGCCGCCAGAAAGCTTGAGGCCCCGCTCGCCCACCATCGATTCATAGCCCTGCGGGAGAGCGGCGATGAAACGGTCGATCGCGGCGCCCTTGGCCGCCCTCTCGATCTCGTCCTGGCTCGCCTCATTGCGGCCGTAGCCGATGTTGTAGCCGATCGTGTCGTTGAAGAGGACGGTGTCCTGGGGAACGATCCCGATCGCCGCTCGAAGACTCTTCTGCTTTACCTCGGCGATGTCCTGACCGTCGATCACGATTCGGCCGGAGGTCGGATCGTAGAAGCGATAGAGCAGCCGTGCGATCGTGGATTTTCCGGCGCCAGACGGCCCGACGATCGCGCAACTCGTGCCCGCCGGGATGTCGAGATCGACGCCTTTCAGAATTTGCCGGCCATCCTCGTAGCCGAATTCTACCTTTTCGAACCGGACGCTGCCGTTCGTGACGTCGAGCGGAGGCGCGCCCGCTTTGTCGGTAACCTCGGCGTGCGTATCGACGAGATTCCACATGGCTTCCATGTCGATCAGGCCCTGGCGGATCGAGCGATAGACCCAGCCGAGCATGTCGAGGGGGCGGAAAAGCTGCATCAACAGGCCGTTGATCCACACCACGTCGCCGGGTGTGAACCGCCCGCGGCTCCAGCCCCAGACGGTAAAGATCATCGCCCCGGCCATCATCAGGTTGGTGATCAGCGACTGGCCGATGTTGAGCCAGGCGAGCGACACTTCGTTCCGTACCGAGGCGCGGGCGAATGCGCCGACCGCTTCCTCGTAGCGCCGGGATTCGCGATCCTCGGCACCGAAATATTTGACGGTCTCGTAGTTGAGCAGAGAGTCTACGGCGCGCCCGATCGCCTTGTTGTCGACCTCGTTCATGTCGCGCTGGATCTGCGATCGCCAGTCGGTCACCCAGCGTGTGAAGGCAATGTAGACCGCGACGATCGCCAGCGTTGCGACGACCAGTCCGCCGCCAAACTTTACAAAGAAGATGACACAGATGGCACTGAGCTCGATCGCGGTTGGCGCGATGTTGAAGAGGATGAAATAGAGCATCATGTCGATGCTCTTGGTCCCGCGTTCGACGATTTTGGTCAGCGATCCAGTGCGCCGCTC
>Ga0068852_100001978_pt1 | contig 13974 bp, 6 predicted proteins | sample KBSCornC22_FD_66594 | JGI IMG/M metagenome (GOLD analysis project Ga0068852, IMG submission 66594) | Corn rhizosphere microbial communities from Kellogg Biological Station, Michigan, USA - KBS Corn C2-2 | ecosystem: Host-associated > Plants > Roots > Rhizosphere > Soil ... | reverse complement strand
AAGGTCCGGAAGTAGTCTTTACGCAGGGTTTTCTCGGTATGAAAGCCTATTGTAAATATATGCTTGCCGAGAGTTTCCCGAATGAACTATCAGTCTATGGGCGTCTTATTCCCGGATGGAAAGACGATTGGGATAAGGCTTCGCGGCATATCACTACTGTCGATGTTCAACGTAATCGCCGCACTCCAAGCGGCTTAGGAGTGCTTCAATAAGTGTGGCTGAGAAAAAATACACATCGCTTTCTGTCAAGAACCCCGGCTCGTGGAATCCCGATGTCGGGATCAGTTCGATGCCGGACGATCAGTTCTCCGAAGTCCGTAATCTTCGCCAGATATTCCCCGGCAACTATCAGCTCCGTTCCGGCTATAGCGATATAACCGGTTTTAACTATGGCAGCCTCGGTGATAATGCCGAGATCCTTTGCTCCTGCGAATACAAGTTTGTTTCCGACGATAATGCCCTGACCTTATTCGATGTCGTTGCCTATTTCGACGCTAATCAGGTAAAACTCTATGCCGTTAACCGGTCGCCTGTCGATCTTACTCCGCCGTCAACCTATTGGGCATTACAATTCGAACGCAACGTCCTGCGCGATTCGACCGATTCAGCCGATCTGTCGATCGCGTTTACACCAACCGCCGACCTGACTCCGGTTCGCGCCTTTATGATCCAGTATGGTTCATATATAGCACTCACGATCTACGGCCTTGGTGTCTATGCTATTTACCCAACAGGCAATGATCCCGACAAATGGACGGTGCGTTCGCTTGGCAAAGATAGAGCCGATACGCCCAATAGCACACCGACCTTTGCCGATGACTTCAAAGGGGACTTGTTCGTTGTTCTATACGATGATGTAGTAAGCGATAATCCTGGCGGTGGCACTCAGGGCATCAGAATGAGCCATCGAACGACTCCGAAGAAATTAGTGGCAGGGCAAGAGCCAACCAGTATTTTTCCGCCGGTGCAGTATATTCAGGTGCCATTAAATGCCAAGTATTATAATTCCAAACAGAATCCAGCGTTTAATACTGGGGTGCTTCCAGGCACAACAACGGGGCTTCGGTTTTGGGAATTCTCCGAACACGATCCGGCGATCAGCAATCAGGATTCTCGAAGCGCAACGCATCTGCAAACCAGAGCGTGGGGATATCGATTCGTCTATGTCCATAAGTTCATCGATGGTCGTGGCAATACCATAACCTACCGTAGCGCACCAAGCACCGACATCTGGGTGCCGAACATGATTTATTGTCCGCCGCAGGTCTGGAGTCAAAGCGATGGCGATGGCAACGTAGCAGGCAAGCGCCCGAACTATTATAAATCCGGTACAACCTGGACAAAGCCAACGCTTGACATTCTGCCAACAGCAGAAAAATCTGCCTTTGTTTTTTCCAATCAATTTAGTACGCAGGGTTCGGCGTCATTTAATGTGGCGGCTTATCCGAGCGATGCTGCGCTACAGGAATTAGGCGAAGCGATTATTGCCTATAATGCTCAAAGTTATCAGTACAAGAATGGCGGGAGTGCCAGCCCGAAATGGAGTGCTGGCAATACCAATATGGACGAGAACACGTTTCTACCGTCGATGTATTGGACGGGTTTTTGGCGTATTTGGATCGATGGTTCGGAAGAGTTCTTTTTCAATGGCGATGTAAAAGTCCCATACTTTACCGAAGTACCTGCCAATGAACTTGCCAGTGCTCCACTGACCAAGTTCCTGTGGAGTATGTTTCCTTCGGTTCCGTCCGATGTAAGCGAGATCGAGATATACCGCACGGCATTCAATGAAAGCGACGATACTGTTAATCTCGATGGTATCGAACAGCCGCTCTATCAGACACATCTATACGGCTACTGTGGCTCACTGACCGCTCCGGTAGGAGCTGACGATCCTGAATTCATCGACAATGTAAAAGACGAAGAATTAGATTTCGGCACAACGCCTGCCGATAACAACGGCTTGCTTGCCGGTAATTTTTCCGGCGCTGTCATTCAGGAATATAATCGGCATTTAGTGCTCGGTGATATCGAAACATCCTATCAGGTCTTTGACCCATGGGATCAATATCAGACATATATCTATGGTCCCGGCGCTGGGGTAAAAACCGACTTCAAGGAATTCGGTGGGCTGAATTTCTTCGGCTTACAATATGTCGATGCCGATGGGAATACGTCCGATGTCATCGAACTTGATACGCTTGGCTATACTTCGAGTGTGACTGGCGATACGACCTGGGGGAATGTAGCAGCAGTTATTCCGGCTGGCTATGATCCGTTCATTACATCGATCAGATTTATCTATTTCGATGGCACGAACTATCGTCTGGTAAAGTCAATAAAGCCTGATGATGGCTTTGTGATTGCCACGTATAACGATTGCGTCAATGGCGGCGTTCTTAGTGGGGGTGCCGTTGGTACCGGAGAGTTAAATACTAAAGAACCCGGTGCGATCATCTGGACGAATCCTGCCGATATTTTTACGATCGCTCCGCTAAACTACTTGTTGGTACATCCATCGAATGCCGTAACAGCATTGCATTCGATCATGGGTGAACTCTATGTATTCAGTAGAGCATCGGTATCGCTGACCAACTTAAACGGTCGATTCGAAGAACTCAATAAAGAACTTGGATGCCTCGGCAGATTTGCCAGTGCGAAGATCGATAAGATCATTTTCTTTGTCAGTGCTTCCGGTTTGTACTTCATGGAAGCCAGTGGAATTGTCTCATTCCCAGGCTATGTCGATTCGTTTGTTCGCAATTATCTTAATGAGCAAATATCAAATCAACCTCTGCTTGCTAACGGCAATCGGATTGCGCTTGGGTATCTTTCGAAGTTCCGCGAACTCTGGATGTACATTCCAGGCTCGGACGATCTTGGCGGTTCGCTTCCGGCTCAGTTAGTTATCTATAAGTTTTTTGGCGACCTGTATGCTTCCGGTGCGCTGGCGGCTATTCAGCAAGGTTATTTGAATTATGAGTTCGAGCTGCTAACGACGGGTAACCCGTCATATCCCTCGGGCGTAAACAGCGGCTCGCAGAGTCTCACCTTGCCGCTTATTTTTACCATGCACTCCGATGGTTCGCTCTATGCCGAGTTCAAACAGGAGGCAACCGTAGCAGACCCAACGCCGCTATATCATACGATCAATAACGACAATGGCTCGATCTGGCTTGGCAGTTCGGCACTGGAAAAGCCATTACCATTAGGCGATCCGGCACTCGTGAAGATCTTGCGCGCTGTCCGTCATACCGGCGATGGTATTGGCAATTTGTATATCAGGTGTGGCGCTCCAAGAGCCGATGGCATTCCGCAATATTCGACCGGTTTAGTCTGGACGCCATCGACCGAGTATGCGTACTCGAATAATAACGATGGTCTTAATGAGATGTATAACCACAGGATTCCGTGGGATGACATTGCTCAATCGACGCATCAAATCCCGATCATCCGTTGGCGCAGCGAACCGAATGGTTCGGAGCATGACATCGCCTTTACCGATCTCAATATTTTCTTAGATGCCTTGCATCGCCATCCTGACTAATGGCAAATCCAAATCTACGTGACGGAGCCAATCGTAAGTGGAAGGAATTCTCGCGCTATAAGCACGGCGTAGTGGAGGGCCGCGCTCAAACTCAGGCGATCAGTGAAGATGAGCGTCGCCATCCGGACGATCTTGAGCCACCGCCACAAAAGCCCATATTTGCCAACAAAGCGCCAAGCCCGTCAAAGCCTATTCCGGATAATCCTCCGGTAGCAACAGTCTATGATCGGTTCCATAAGTGGGGCTCTACCTATGTAACGGTTGCCAATCTACATTTCTCCGGTGATGATCCCATTCCCGATCCGGGCGCTTATCATACTATTACGGCAGGCTATGCGTTTGCTAAGACACTTGCTGATCGGCGCGTAGGTGATGAGCGAGTAGTTGTCTGGGTGTCTGGTGGCTATTATCCGGAAGATATAACATTCGATGATCCGCGTATCGATGTTGTCGGTATCGGTCGTCCGACTATTGAAGGTATCGTAACGATCACCGCCGATTGTACCAGAATCTTATTCGACTTCTTTGAGATCATTAATCCTACTGCCGGCGAAGACGATGACCCACGAGATTTTGCCGGAATTATCTTAGAACCCGGCGCTGAATCCGGTACGCACTTTTCAGACATTCAGCTTAAACGGTTGTATTGCCACGGCAATAAAACACAGGTGTTCTTTCAGCGATGGGTTGATATTGATGACTGTGATTTTCAGAGCGAAGACAATCTATCAACCGGCATTCCATCGGTCGATTTCCAGTTTGTTATTACTGACGGAATATCTATTCCATCGAAGTGGTCGCAGATCAGAAACAGTCGGTTAAACGGGCAACCGTTTCCGGGCGGTATGTTGGCGCCCACGTATTTTCGCAAGGGCTATGCGTTGCGCATTATAGTCTCCAATGACCTGATGGGCATTCCGTATTCTAATGCGGTCACTCGTTCAACCGGCGTCTATCTCAAGAACTGCGTTATCTCCGGTTGGTCAAGTAATTATTATTGGAATCTGATACATGATAATTGCCGGCATATCGAGGGCGATATGCTGAATTCAACTTCGGGTTCGATCCATCACTACTGTAGATGTTGGTCTGGTGAGGGGTTCGGCCCAAGTGCAAATACCTGGTTTAATCATTCAATGTTTACCGTGCGGTATTGCGCTTGTATTATCGACGATGGAGTGATTCCGAATTCATGGGCAAGTTCGAATGTCTATCTGCATCATATCGTGCATAATGGCGCCGATCATGCCAGTCCCCCGCTGCTGGCCGGTTCCGATGTGATCGACGGGACGAATCTGGTGCCGCCGCAACCTAAGCCAATTGGCTTTGTGCTTGCCAGTAGCTACGCAACGCCAGCTCCGTTTGTCTATGGCGCTGCCGGTATTGAAAATGCCGTCATTGCTATGGTGACAACGGGCGCTATTAATTTCTTTACGGATTTCTGGGAAGATACTTAACGTTACCTGTATATGCCAGATGGACTTGATCCGAAGATTCAGTTACTTGCCGATGCGCTAAGTTCGCAGGAATCGGGCGGTGATTATTCCGTTGTTAATAAACGCACCGGCGCCATCGGTAAATGGCAAGTGCTACCAAGCAATATTCCCGCCTGGAGCAAAGAAATTCTTGGTTTTCAAATTACTCCCGCTCAGTTCAAGAATAATCCGCGCTGGCAGAATGAGATCGTTACCGGTAAACTCGGCAAGGAAGTCGAGCGCAATACGGCTATTTCCGATACACCATTAGAAGCCTTGCAACGCACGTCGCTCTGGTGGTATAGTGGCACGAATGACCCAACCAAAAGCAAGTTCTGGGATAGATCACCGGCAAAAGGCGAGCCATCAGGCAGGCAATATGTCTCGCAGGTTACTAAGCGATTAACCGGCACACCGCCTCCGGTTGCTCCGGGACAAGTAATTCCCGGTAACATCGATCTTAATAAACGTCCGATAGTAAAGAATCCAGATGGCTCAGTCAGCACAGTTCGCTCGATCTCAATTAATGCCGACGGACGTGAGTATCTTATCCCAACAGTAACCGACGATGGACGCGTCGTTTCTAACGACGAAGCTATAGATTTATTTAAGAAAACAGGCAAGCACTTAGGAGCATTCTCATCGGTTGATGCCGCTAATCGTTATGCTCAGACATTGCATCAGCAACAAGAGCAGCTATACGTTCCACGTAGAACTATCACAGCGCCCGGTTCTTATGATCCATCCGAACTGCCATACCCACAGCCGGTTAATCCTGCTCAGGTCAATGCGAACGTTGAATATCTCAATGCTCGTCCTGCGCCACAACCAGTACAGGAAGAAGCACCACAAGTGCCGGAGCCAGTGCAGTATGCACCTCCGGTAGTAAAGCAGCCGTTTATTGCACCACGATATCCGTTGCCACCGGCACAAGGCGGCACGAGTAACATTCAGGCTCCAAATATTCCACAACAGGAAAGTTTATCGGGTTTGCCTGCTGCACCTGCTCCGGTCATTCGTGAAGGAGATTACGCAGGATCAACGGCATTACCGCCGATCCCGCAAAAGCCACAGGCAAGCGTTGCGCCAGTTGCCGATGCAACGGCTGTTGCGCCTAATCCGCAGTTCAAGCAAATTCCTGAGCAAACCATTGGACCGACCGGTGGGGCTATTCAGGATCAGTACCGTGCCGAGTATCGCAATCAGGGTGTCGCTAAATCGGGCATGACCGAAGATGCCTATGTTGGTCACCGAACTCGTCAGGATGCGGTTGCGCTCTTACAGAAAAGTGGCACTGAGGGTAAAATATTATCGGCTATTATCGGCGAAGCACCAAGCGATCCGGCTTCCGATTTTCTCAAGAAATTCTCGCTGAATGCCGCCAACTCACTGGCTGCCGGAGCACTCGAAGCCGCTAACCCAAAAGCATATTCTCAGGCAAATAAAGCACTCGATCTTGGTGATGCCGGCAATCTTATTGCCGAGCACGGCGGTGGTCTTGCCGGTACATTAACTGGTGTTGGCGGAGCAAAACTATTGCTTGAAAAAGCAGCCGCTCCGTTGATGAAGAAACTGGCTGCCCCCGTAATAGAAGGTCTTGCCGGAGCCATCTGGCAGGCACCAAGCGAAGCCGTGCAAGTTGCCGAGGGCAAGCCGATCGGCGAAGCACTAAAATCCACGGCTATTACTGCCGCTCAGTTCGGGCTGATCGGCCCCGCTTCTAAGTTTGCCGAAGATGTTGCCAAGACTGCTGCGCCATTGGGTGGTGCCGAAGCTGCTGTCTGGAATACGGTTGGCAACGCTGCATTGCAAACAGGCATCATGGCAGGTGGCGAATATGCTAACACTGGCAATGTCTCGCCTGAGACGATTCTAACCGGATTAGCATTAAGTGCGCCACAAGTCAGAGAAGCTAATAAGAGATTTAAGTCCGGTCCGGAAATAGATGTTGCTCGCTTAGCGGAGAAATATCCGATGCCAGAGCCGAAGATCAAGACGATCGACGAACTGACTTCCGGTATCGGTCAGGAGTTTGTGGTGAAGCCACCGGAAGGATTTGCCGAACCAAGTCCGCCGAAATACAAATCACTCATACCAGAAGGAGAACCCAATGCCACTACAACAGGGCAAGAGCCAAATAGCAATAGCATCGAACATCCACGAGTTGATGAAAACCTATCATCAATCGGGCAAGATCGGCAATACACAGCCGAGGAACAACGAACACGCCTTGAAAATATCACAGGCAATAGCCGCACGGGAAGCGGGAGTCAGACCGAAAAACCGTTAAGCGGCAGAGCGCAAAAGCGAGCCGAGAAAGATTTCATTGCGAACTTCAATCCATCGAATGTTGAAGATGCTGCTCTGCACTTCATAGCCGAGGGTGGCAAGTTTAATCTGCCGGAGATCAAGAAATTAATTTTAGGTTCAAATCTAAAAGTTGGCGGACGTAAATCACCTAAGACTGGACGGACTCCGGATATTCCATCATCATTCCTAAATGTTGCCGATAACAAAGGCATTACGATAGACCGGTTCATCACCGATTACTTACCGGATAAACTTGGCGTAACTGAATTAAGTGCAAAAGAACAATATGATGCCGCTACGGATATTCAGAATGCTATTGGCAAACTCAAGAAGCGTGGGGATGCTGTTGAACTACTCAAGAAACGTGGCGGACAAGGTGATGTTGCTGATCTCGAAGCAATGCGCAAAGCCTACGGTGAAGGCGAAGCACCAAGCAATATTACTCCCGATCTTGCAGAAGCGCAACCAGTAGCCGAAGCCGCATTCTATGGCGGGAAAGATCAGGAATCGTTATTTGGCAATAATGAGATTCGCGGTAAATCACTGCTTGAAAAAGACCTTGATGAGCGTATCTCGCTTGCCGAGAAATCAGTTCGTGAATCTCGCAAGTTATACGAGCAGAAAAAGAAAGAAGCGGCAAGCGCCATCCTTGGTGGAGCATCGGAGAAATATGCCAATGAAGCACTAAGAAAATACGAGGACTCGGCAAAAGCCGCTGAGAATATTTTATTCGATCTCACGACAACCAGGAACGATCGCATCCAGAAGATACGCAGTTCAGAGCAATCGTTATTCGATGAAGGCGCTAACTTCGGCGGCGAAGAAACTCCGGCGCAACCAACGCTCGGCTTAGAGCCGGAAGTAAAACAAACTCGCCAGTTTGCCGAGAACGACAGGGCGTATACGTATGAAGTATCACCACACGGTACTCCGGTTGGTGCTCCGATAACAGGCCGTATCGTCACCAAAGAAGTTGCGTTGCGTAGCCCAAGTGGGGCCTTTGCCAGAGATGAACAAGGTCAGATCGTTAAACAAACTCAGCAGTTCATTAAGCCTCGTTCTGGCAAACTGATTCCGGTTAATGAGCATACGGCATTATTCGGCGAAGCCCATCCGCTAACTCAGCAAATGCGTGGCGAGAATGCGCCAAGCACATTCATTGTCGGCAAGATCGCCGATGAAATTGCCCGTAGTATTACTGGCGATAAAGCCGACGTATCGTTATCCGGTCGTGGTTCACTTGGTTCGATGCAGATAGATAAAGAGCGTAGTAAACTTGGCATTGGCTTACGTTATGAAAACTTTGCCGATCCGAACTTAGCTTCCGGTGTTATCGCCCATGAGATCGGTCATATCGTGGATCTTGCCGGGGAACACGTTACAATGGAGCGTGGTAATATTCTTGGTCATGTACTGGCGCTCCGACAGAATGCCGAAGCAGTTATTGGTGATCTCTCGAATAAAACGCTTCGAAAAGAGTTGATTAATCTCGCTGCCGAATGGCATCCGTTTGAAAAGACAACGGAACGGTATATTCAGGCTCGAACGACCAGCAAAGAACTTGCTGCCGATGCTATCGGCGCCATGCTTAATAACAGCGAACTGGTACGCCGGGTGGCTCCGACGTTCGCCGCATCGTTCGATGAAATGATCGCAGCACGGCCACAGGCAAAAGCAGCATTTGATCTATTATCCGGAGCATTGCATGGCGACGAAAAAGCCATTGGTGAATTATATTCGGCTTCGATCAGAGAAGGTTTCTCCGAAGCAGAATTACATCGCTCACTGAATGCCGAAGCAGAACAGATAGAACTCGAAGCCCGCAAGCCAAGCGCCAAGCAACGCTTGCTCAGTGCGTTTAATACCTTTGCTCCTGCCGATGCACTGGCAATGAAAGCCTTACGTGAAGGTAATAAGATTCTCAAGGAAGTAAAACTAACAGCAAAAGCCCAACAGGACTATGCGAGATTAACCGATGTCGATGCAAAGTCCGATTACTTGGCGCAGTTCAATCAGTCGCAACAGACAGCTATCTTAAAAGCCAATGCCATCATGGGCGGTCAACTGGACTGGCCGAGATTGCTTTCGCTTACTCAGCAATTCAGAACAACAGCCGATCAGCAAAACGCGATGGTTCACGATTGGCAGGGAAGAATATTCGAGCCATTAAAAGAAGCGGGCGTTGCTCTGGAAGATTTCGGAGAGTATCTGACGGCTACGGCTATTCTTGGTAATTATCGTGCAGGTATTGCCAATCCATTTCTCGGCGATCGGATTGCGGCTCAATCGTTACTAACGAAGTTACAGCAGGATTTAGGCATTCAAAACTATAAGCTCGTGGAGAATGCCGCGAAATCACTTCGTGAGCAAAGCGTATCGCTTGCCGAAGATATGCACGCATCCGGTATGATCTCCGATGCAATGATGGCGACAATTCACAACAACAGCGATTCGTATGCCCGCTTTGCTTCGGCAATGAAAGCCAATGAATCGGTGCGTTTCACTCGTGAAGAAGCCCGTGGTACTGCCGGAGCTATTCAAAATCCGGCACTATCAATCACGTTGCAATTGCTCGATATGCGCCGCAAGCTGAATTACCAGTTGCTTACGCGAGAACTCGTCACGCAGATTCGTAATCTTGAAGGAGAAGGCTCTGCGGTTGTCGTCGAGCCATTCGGCAAACAACCTAAAGGCTCTAAGACGATTGCCTACTATGAGAACGGCAAACGGGTAGAAGTTGCGGTCGATCCGTGGTTTGCCGATATGTATAATTACGTACCGGATGTCTTTCAGGGACGCTTTGCTAATGCTGTCGATTTCATTAAGAGTTTGCAACGCGGCATACTCATTCAGTATAATCCGACGTTCCAACTCAAGAACATTCCGCGTGATATTATGCAGACCGTCGAGAACGTTGGTCTGGGCGTAATGAAGGAATATTATTCCTCGGCAAAATCGGCAGGTAAAGCACAACGGGGTAAGCTCGAGGGCTCGGCCCGTGATGCTTATACGCAAGGCGTTGTCAGAGAGTTTAATGTCTCGAGCCGATACGAGCAGCCGGTCAATGCTGCCGATAAGTTATTCCAGGCAACGGGAGTTCGTGAACCTGAGCAATCTCCGGCATTAGCCAGAGCAAATAAGATCCTCGGCAAAGTAGCATTAAGCCCCGTTTGGGAAACCTTGGAAGCAACGCCACACTTGGCTACTCGTGAGTTCTTGCTGAAGAAAGGCTATTCTCAATTAGAAGCCGATTATGTTGGCGGCGTTCTATCCGGTACGCCCGATACCCGTATTCGTGGATCGTTCTGGACTAAGGCGGCAAGTTTTCCATTCATGTTTGCCAATGTGCAATTACAAGGCAATGCCAGAGCACTTAGGCTTGCTCGCAATCCTCGCACTCGTTCGGCATTCTTAATGCGAGCGCTTGTCCTGAATGCTCCGCAGATAGCCTTAGTCGGTCTTGCTTCCGGAGCCGCAACAAAAGCAGCACAAACAGTCTTTGGCGATGACAGCGATCAGGCGCAATTGTTACAAGACATCGAGAATAAATACAAGTATATTCCGCAATACTTTCTAAAGAATTATTTCTCGGTTCCGGTTGAATGGTCGGAGCGCAATGGCAAACGAACAGTAAAAACCGTTACCTTCCCAATGGAAGAAACCGGAGCAACAGCGTTCAATGCTGTCTATCCGGTAATTAAATTAGCGTCCGATAGAACGACAAACTTTGGAGATTTCATTCAGGAAGCATCTAATGGCATTGGCAATGCACTGCCAAGCTATTCTCCGTATGTACAGGTAGCATCGCTCTGGAGTGATTATCTTATTTCGGGGCATAACCCATACGATAATTTTTACGGCAATAATATCCTGAGCGATCAGGAATATAAAATAGCACAAGGCGATAAGTTTAATGCCACGCCATTGAAAAAGATGGCTGAGTATTCGATGCGTAGTTTGTTTGGCACGTCATACCGGATGATTGAGTCATGGGTATCGCCCGAACGACCGTTCGAGTTTATGGGATATTACCGTGAGACTCGTGGCGGAGCCGAAGAGAAGTACCGCACCGCACAGGTAAAGCAACAGGCAGCAACAGCAAGCGAGCAGTTGTTCCGATCGGCTATTGTCAAACAAGGACCGGATGCGATTCAGCAAGCCTATGACTTAGATCAGATCGACGAGAAGCAATACAAGCGCATGATGCGCAAAGCCGAGAATCCGGCGCAGGCATTGAGTAGGATATCGGTGGAAGATTTACAGCAACTTCGGGAACAATTACAGTTCGATGTGACGGCGACCGATAAGATCGATGCCGAGCTGGAACGTCGCGGTCAATAAAGTGCATAAATATCAGGAATTATCGTCGGAAAAGAATTGTATCTTTACTCGTGTTAATTATTTTATCCATCATCAATGTTTACCGATCCAATCTCAACCAATGCGATCGCGTATGTCCTGCCTGGTAATCCTGCCACGCTGATCTATACGGCTTCGCTTGCATCTACCGTCAACACCGAAGCCACCAATATCTCCACTACTGGAAAATTCACCGATGGCACCGTTGTTGTCTGGGCGCAAAAACACGCTGGCGTCTTAGTCAATAATGTTCTTAACGATGTCACGACTCAGCTTATCACTCGCGGAACGGTAACAGCCTTATATGGCGAACAGCCGAACGTGAATGCGAATATGCTGTTCAATCCTCTCAATCTTACGGTTTCCAAGTCGCGTCTTGAACCCGTACTGGCAACCGGCAAAGCCAATAACGTCGGGGTATTTAATACCTACAATGTTATCGAGCCAACCACAACAGGCAATTTCAGCTTAACCGGCCTTGTCGGTGGCGCTCCGCAACTTGACGGAACTGTCGTTATTGTTGCTTACTACGGTACGGACGTTATGACGATCGTTAATAACTCATCCGATTCCGCAACCGGCAATAAGATCTTTACTGCAACCGGCGCTGATGTCGTTTATACCGGACGTGGCAATGCCATTCTGGTCTATGACTCGGCACTGGATTCAGGCTCCGGCGGCTGGAACTTAGTTGTAGCGGCTCTTTAATCTAATTAAGGAGACAATACAATGAGTGTACGAGCGAATGCTATTATGTTTTGGCGCGCTAATGCCGCGCAGGGTTCGATGGCTGAGTATTTCACCGACGCCGATCCGTCGGTAGTTGCTACTCAGGTCACGGCTGTTGGGACAACCGGTAAATTTTCTGCCGGTACCTTTAGTGGCGTGTATGTCCAGATGGCTCTGTCATTGACAGGATCGGTAATGACGAACACGTTAAACGACCGCTCTACTCGGGCGATTGCTGCCGGAGAAGCGGCTGTCATCTGGGGAGCTATCGATCAGTCGCTGGCAACCGAAATCCAATTCCCTGTATCGGAACTCATCCTTGCCAATAGCGGCAATGACGATCTCGATGTAGCCTATCATAACTTCTGGAATGTCAGCGGGCCAAGCACCACCTTTACGATCAGCGGTTTTGCCGCTCCGTCGAATGGTGGCGCAACGGTACTGAAACTCTGGAATCTGACCAGTCAGACTATGCAGTTGTTGAACAACAACTCTGGTTCGACAGTCGGTAATCGCATTATCACCGGCACCGGTGGTACTCGTGAAGTTGTCGGTAATGGTTCTGTCGAATTCGTCTATGACGGCGCAGCCAATGGCTGGGTTATCACCGCGATCGACGTAGCTGGTTCTGCCGGAACCGGTACGGTTACCTCGGTAGCAATGAGTCCCGGTACGACCGGACTTACGACTGCCGGTGGACCGATCACGAGTACAGGTACGTTCACGCTTGCTGGCACCTTGGTTGTTGCCAACGGCGGAACGGGTGCTACGACGCTAACCGCTCATGGCGTTGTCATGGGCAACGGCGCTGGTGTAGTAGCTGTCTCTGCTGCCGGAACTGCCGGACAACCGTTCTTATCCGGAGGCGCCGGAGCTGATGGTGCCTATGCGGCAAGTCTTGGCGCTGGCTTTGGCGGGACTGGAAACGTCACCTACACGGCTGGCGATATTCTGGTAGCAACCGGGGCAACAACACTGACGAAGTTAGCAAAAGGTACTGACGGTCAGGTATTGACCATGGTTGCCGGTGCTGTAGCATGGGCTACTCCGTAATAGATTCTTCATCCATCATTACAGAACAGGGGTAGGGCTGATTGCTGCCGCTGCCCCTGTTTTATTTAGAGCCTGAATGAGTTGCAGTACCTGCGGATCGGTTTATTACAACGGGCCACCTGCCGATATATCCGGTAGGTGTTCGAGTAATACGTCGTATGATATCGGCGTAACCGTCTGGTTAGATAATGCCAGAACCGACAATTGGGATCTGACAGGGTATGTAGCAACCGGCGCAATGTCATTGTTATCGACACCAACGGTTGTTCTACAATCACTGACGTGCCAGATCATTCAGGGAGACGACGATAATGGCGTTGAAACAACACTGGTATATGGGCATGTCGATCAGGCTGACATCGAGAATCTGCCGGTTAATACGCCGATCGTCGTGAACATCAAAGCCTATAATGCTTCTATGGGGTTTTCCTTTACCGTTGCCAGCGGAGTCTTAACCTTTAATCCACTTGCCGGAGCCTAATGCCAAACCCATTCGATAGC
>Ga0068852_100001974_pt1 | contig 13985 bp, 9 predicted proteins | sample KBSCornC22_FD_66594 | JGI IMG/M metagenome (GOLD analysis project Ga0068852, IMG submission 66594) | Corn rhizosphere microbial communities from Kellogg Biological Station, Michigan, USA - KBS Corn C2-2 | ecosystem: Host-associated > Plants > Roots > Rhizosphere > Soil ... | reverse complement strand
CCCGGGCGATCGCAATCGACCTGTCGAAGCCGAATGCCGCAGCGAAGCTGCTCGCCGACGTGGCGGCGGCCGGCGAGGAGGTCGATCTGTTGGTCAACAATGCCGGCTTCGGGCTGATCGGCCGCTTCGCCGAGCTCGACGCGAAGCGCGAGCGGCAGATGGTGGACCTCAACGTCGGCGTGCTGATGGACCTATGCCGCGCTGCCGCTCCGGCGATGATCGAGCGCAGGTCGGGCGCGATCCTCAACGTCGCCTCGACCGCGGCTTTCCAGCCCGGGCCGAACATGGCGGTCTATTTCGCCACCAAGGCGTTCGTCCTGTCATTCACCGAAGCGCTTCACGAGGAATTGAAGCCGCACAAGGTGAAGGTCAGCTGCCTGTGCCCTGGACCGACCCGGACCGAGTTCGGCAATGTCGCCGGGTTCGGCGGGAACAGCCTATTCGACCGCACCGCGATGGACGCGCCCGAGGTCGTCACGGCTGGAATTGAGGGCCTGGAGAAAAACCGCGCGGTGGTGGTTCCGGGTCTGGTCAACAAGATCGGCGCGACGAGCACCCGCTTCGCTCCTCGCTCGGTCGTTCGCAAAATCGCGGGAGCGATCAAATATTGAACCGAGGCGGCAAGAAACTGTTACGCTTCCGGCATGAGGGGCTCCACCAGGAGAAAACATGGCTGAGACCGATACGATCGATCGAGTGACATCGCGCAAGGTGCAGGTGGCGAGCCTGCCGCCGGCCGACAGCGGCCGCGGCTTCGCTCGCCTGCCCGAGACGCTGATGGAAGCGCTCGAGCTGGCCGAAGGCGACGTGATCGAGATCGTCGGCCGGCGCTCGACCGCGGCCCGAGCAATCCGCCCCTACGGCGAGGACGAAGGCATCGACATCATCCGGCTCGACGGCCTCCAGCGCGCCAACGCAGGCGTCGGCTCGGGCGATTATGTCGAAGTCCGCAAGGCCGAGTCGAAAGCCGCGACGCGAGTCGTGTTCGCGCCGGCGCAGCCCAACGTCCGGCTGCAAGGCTCGGCCGACGCGCTGAAGCGCACCTTCGCCGGGCGTCCGCTGGTCGAGGGCGATACCGTCTCGACCGTCGGTCATCAGCGCGTCAATTCCGACGTTCCAGAGCCGATTCGCCAGATGCTCAACGCACCGGCCTTCGCGCTGCAGGAGCTGCGTCTGGTCGTCGTCTCGGCCTCGCCCAAGGGCATCGTCCACATCGACGCCAAGACCGCGGTCGAGCTGCTTCCCGAATTCTCGGCCAAGGACGGCGAGCGCCGCGCCGACGTCACGTACGACGATCTCGGCGGCATGCGCGACACGATCGATGCGCTGCGCGAGATGGTCGAGTTGCCGCTGCGCCATCCCGAGCTGTTCCAGCGTCTCGGAGTCGATCCGCCGCGCGGTGTCCTCCTCCACGGCCCGCCGGGCACCGGCAAGACATTGCTCGCTCGCGCCGTCGCCAACGAGAGCGCCGCCCGGTTCTTCAGCATCGCCGGCCCCGAGATCATGGGCTCCGCCTATGGCGAGAGCGAACGCCGCCTCCGCGAGATTTTCGAGCAGGCGGCGCAGGCTGCCCCGTCGATCATCTTCATCGACGAGATCGATTCGATTGCGCCGAAGCGCGGCCAGGTGACCGGCGAGGCCGAAAAGCGGCTCGTTGCCCAGCTGCTGACCCTGCTCGACGGCATGGAGCCGCGCCAGAACACGGTGGTGATCGCCGCGACCAACCGGCCCGAAGCGATCGACGAGGCGCTTCGCCGCCCCGGCCGCTTCGACCGTGAAATCGTCGTCGGCGTGCCCGACGAGCCGGGCCGGCGCGAGATCCTCGGCATCCATACTCGCGGCATGCCGCTCGCTCCCGACGTCAATCTCGATGAATTGTCGCGGCGCACCTACGGCTTCGTCGGCGCCGACCTTGCCGCTTTGACGCGCGAAGCGGCGCTCGAGGCCGTGCGCCGGATCATGCCGCGGCTCAACCTCGCCGAGGAGACGATTCCGACCGAGATCCTCGACGCGCTGTCGGTCGAGCTGCGCGACTTCGACAATGCCCTGAAGCGGGTCCAGCCCTCGGCGATGCGCGAGGTGATGGTCGAAGCCCCCCGAATCACCTGGGACGACATCGGCGGGCTCGACGATGCGCGGGATCGGCTGAAGGAGGGCGTGGAGCTGCCGCTCAAGCATCCCGAGGCGTTCCGGCGGCTCGGCATTCGCCCGGCCAAGGGCTTCCTGCTCTACGGGCCGCCAGGCACCGGCAAGACATTGCTGGCCAAGGCCGCGGCACGGGAGAGCGAGGCCAATTTCATCGCCACCAAGTCGTCCGACCTGCTAAGCAAATGGTACGGCGAGAGCGAGCAGCAGATCGCGCGCCTGTTCGCCCGCGCACGGCAGGTGGCGCCGACGATCATCTTCATCGACGAGCTCGACAGCCTCGTTCCAGCGCGCGGCGGCGGGCTCGGCGAGCCGCAGGTGACTGAGCGCGTGGTCAACACCATCCTGTCCGAGCTCGACGGCCTCGAGGAGCTGCAGAACGTCGTCGTCATCGGCGCGACCAACCGTCCGACGCTGATCGATCCGGCGTTGCTCCGCCCAGGCCGGTTCGACGAGCTGATCTATGTCGGCCCCCCGGAAACCGCGGGTCGGCGGCGGATTCTCGCCATCCACACCGAGGGCATGCCGCTCGCGTCCGATGTCGACCTCGACTCGCTGGCGCGGCGGACCGACCGCTTCACCGGCGCCGACCTCGAAGACCTCGTCCGCCGCGCCGGCTTGACCGCGCTGCGCCGCGGGCTTGAGGCCGCCGAGGTGACGATGGCCGATTTCGAGACCGCCCTGGCCGACACCCGCGCGTCGGTCACGCCAGAGATGCTCGAGGAGTATGACCGCATCCGCGAAACGCTGAAAAGCGACGCAGTGCGGCCGATGGGCGGCATCGGTTTCGTCCTTCCGGGGATGCTTCGGCCGAAGCCGGGCGGCAAGGAATGAGGCGCCTGGCGGACGGAACCGACTGTTCGTCGCGGATTTAGTTGCCAACGGACGATCCATTTGCCAACGGTTCGCCCCTTCCCGGGGGATCAGACGGAGACTCAATGCCGATTTCGACCGCGCGAACCCTAAAAGGCCCGCGCCGCCTTGGTCGCCGCCACGACCGCCGTGCCCGAAGCCCGCAGTGGCAATTCCTGCGCGGCTTCCTCAAGCACCCGGTGATGGTCGGCTCGATCATCCCGTCGAGCCGCGTGCTGATCGAGAAGATGCTGCGCCCGGTCGACTGGGAGAACACCAAGCTGTTCGTCGAATATGGCCCGGGGGTCGGGACGTTCACCCGGCCGATCCTCCAGCATCTGGGCGAAGACGCGACCCTGCTGACGATCGACACCAACCCGGACTTCACCAAATATCTGCGGGAATCGATCGACGACCCGCGCCTGGTGGCGGTTACCGGTTCGGCGGCGGACGTTGAGAAGATCCTTGCCGACCGCGGCTTCGACAAGGCCGATTACGTACTTTCGGGCCTGCCCTTCTCGACCCTGCCGCCGGGCGTCGGCGATGCGATCGCGCAGGCGACCGGCAAAGTCGTGCGCAACGGCGGCGCCTTCCTGGTCTATCAGTTCAGCCCCAAGGTCCGCGATTTCATCGCGCCTTATTTCGAGCGGATCGACCGCGGCTTCGAATGGCTCAACGTCCCGCCCGCGACCCTGTTCTGGGCATGGCGCGAGCCGACCGACTCCTAGGGTACGCGCAGCGCCAGCCGGCGCGTGACGGTGTAGTCGAGCGACGTCACCAGGAACCAGCCGATCTTCCACCGCAGGCGCTGCAGCCAGCCGGCGCGCTTCTGCGTCTCCGGAGTGATCTCCTCGCAGCTGCCGAGCTCATGCTCGAAATAGCTGCGCATCATGATCGCGAAGTCGGGATCGTGGACCCGCAACATCATCTCCATGTTGAGATAGAGGCTGCGCAAATCGAAGTTCGATGAGCCGATGTGGACGACGTCGTCCATCACCAGCAACTTCGAATGGAGCTTCACCGGCTGATATTCGAACACCTTCACACCGCGCCGCAGCAGGCGCGAATAGGTGCTCCGCGCGGCATCGATGGTCGGGCGGTTGTCCGACTTGGACGGCAGGATGATCCGTGCGCGGCCGCGTCGCGCGACGTCGCCGATCCGCCTCAGCATGCCACCCATCGGCGCGAAGTACGCGACGATCATCTCGAGGTCGCGGGTTCGCGAGAGATCGTGGATGGTGGCCAGCGCCCATGGCGACTTCAACTGCATCGGTCCGCCATATTGCCACTGGAGCGGCCCTTCGTGCTCGCTGAAGCGTCGGACCACTGCGCGCAGCGTCTTCATCCGTGAATTGCGCTTGAGCGCCCAGCCGATCAGCGCGTCGTAATAAGGGACAACGCGCGCCGCCGCCGCACCCTCGACCAGGAGGCCGATGTCACGCCAAGCCTTGTCCGACAGGTCGCCGAAATAGCTGTCCTCGATGTTGAAGCCGCCGATCAGGATCCGAGAGTGGTCGGTCTCGCCGTCGGCGAGCGCCAGCTTCTGATGGTTCCGCAGTAGGTAGCGCCGGCCGTACGAAGGGTTGAAACGGCAGAAGGTTGCGCCGCGCTGGACCAACTCGCGGAAGTAGGTTTCGCGCGTGTCGCTGCTGCCGAAGCCGTCGATCAGCAGCGATACCGCGACCCCGCGATCGAGCGCCCGGAACAGGGCCGACCGCACCTGCGCGCCCGAGCGGTCGGCGCTGTAGATATAATAGAGCAGGCGCAGCGAGGTCTTCGCCTCGTCGATCAGCCGGATCAGCGCCTGGAAGCGCTGCGGGCCGTCGGGCAGCAGCGTCAAACGGTTGCCGTCGATAATCAGCTCTCGCTCGCCTCGCGCCATGCCCCGGTCTCGCCTTGGTCGGGCGACAACGCAAGGCGTCGCAGCGAAAGGCCGATTTCATTGACTTTGCACGGAGCCGTCCCTAACTCGCACGCCTTCCTATTTTGCTGAGATTTAAAGAGGCGACCAATGGCGCGCGTTACGGTTGAAGATTGCGTAGACAAGGTTCCGAACCGGTTCGACCTTGTCCTGTTCGCGGCCCAGCGCGCCCGCCAGGTGTCGGGCGGCGCCGATCTGACGATCGACCGCGACCGCGACAAGAACCCGGTTGTCGCGCTGCGCGAGATCGCCGAAGAGACAGTCAAGCCCAAGGGGCTCGAGGAAGCGATCGTGACCAACCTGCAGAAGGTCCGGGTCGACGAGGAGGACGAGACCGAGGAGCTGGCGTCGCTCAGCGATGCCGCCGAGGCACTGCGCCTGACCGCGGCCGCTCCGCCGCGGCCGACTCCGTCGGGTGGCGACTACGAGTAAGTCATTCCGCCGCGGCTTCGAGCGCGGCTTCGAGTGACAGCGGCTCGCCGTCGCGGCTGATCCAGATCAGATCTTCAATCCCGAGCTCGCGCCCGTCGTGCGCCAGGACGCACATCTTCTTGACCGGCTTGCCGTCCCGGCGGTCGGCGAGGACGATGCCGAGCTTGCCGTAGCCCCAATTTTCGCCCCACTGACGGAGCGCGAGAACCACCGGAAGCAGGCCCTCACCCTTGGGCGTTAGCGAATAGATGACCTTGCGCTTGTCCGATGGGTCGGGCCTGCGCTCGAGAATCCCGCCGCACACCAGCTTGCCGAGGCGGTCCGACAGGATGTTGCGGGCGATCCCGAGGCCGGCCTGGAATTCCTCGAAATGCTGCAGCCCGTTGAGCGCGCCGCGAAGAATCAAGAACGCCCATTTCTCCCCGATCAGCTCGACCGCAGGCGGAATCGAGCAGGATAAGGCGGCTTCCCTGAAAGCGTCGATGCGGGACGTGACTCGATCTGCCGTCAATTCGGCGGTCCTCCCTCTACCCAACGCAAACAAAGCACAGTCGCTCCCGAAAAAATAGTTGTCAATTGAAACGGGCTGTCATAGTCCGTTTTAAATCGCAACCAACAGGAGGACGGCGATGTTCCGGGTGCTCTTCACGCTTTGCGCAGCGCTTGTCGCTGCCGCTCCGGCAGCGGCCGCGACCTATTCGGCCAAGCCCGCAGCGCCGAGCAGCGGCCGCTTCGTCGCCCGCGACATCACCTGGACCTGCGGCGAAGGAACGTGCGCCGGAGCGACCAACGAGAGCCGCCCGGTCGTCCTCTGCCAGTCGCTGGCCAAGCATGCCGGCCGCATCGAGGCGTTCCTCGTCGACGGGCGCGAGCTCGCCGCGGCGGACCTCGCGAAGTGCAACGCCGCGGCCAAAGCGACCGCAACGCCTGCCGCCGCAGCGCAATAAGAGTTCGGGGCCGCGCCGCTCCCCACTCCCCTGCCGCGCGGCCCCAATCCTTTTCGCGCTTGCACAATAGCGCCGCTTCACACCATCTTAGGCCCGTGCTGAGGCAGTACGAGCTAATCGAAAAGGTTCGCTCCTATGATCCGGATGCGGATGAGGGGCTGATCAACCGCGCTTACGTCTTCTCGATGAAGGCGCACGGCGACCAGCAGCGCGCCTCGGGCGACCCTTATTTCAGTCACCCGATCGAGGTCGCGGGCATCCTCACCGACCTAAAGCTCGACGATCAGACGATCGCCACCGCGATTCTGCATGATACGATCGAGGACACGCTCGCGACCACGGCCGAGATCGAGAAGCTGTTCGGCAAGGACGTCGCCCGGCTGGTCGACGGGGTGACCAAGCTCAGCAAGATCGAGGCGCAATCGGAAAACGAACGCGCGGCGGAGAATCTGCGCAAGTTCCTGCTCGCGCTCAGCGACGACATCCGCGTGCTCCTGGTCAAGCTCGCCGACCGGTTGCACAACATGCGCACGCTCCATCACATCCCGTCGGAGGACAAGCGCCGCCGAATCGCGCGCGAGACGATGGATATCTACGCCCCGCTCGCCGAGCGGATCGGCATGTACGAGATGATGACCGAGATGCAGACGCTGGCGTTCCGCGAGCTGGAGCCCGACGCCTACGCCTCGATCATGCGCCGGTTGAAGCAGCTGACCGAGAGCGGCGGCGACCTCGTCAGCCGGATCGGCCTCGGCCTCCAGCTCTATCTCCAGGACAACGGCCTCGAAGCCGAAGTCACCGGCCGTCAGAAGCACCCTTATTCGATCTGGAAGAAGATGGCCGAGCGCCACATCAGCTTCGAGCAATTGTCCGACGTGATGGCGTTCCGCGTGATCGTGAAGGACAGCACGGAATGCTACCACGCGCTCGGGCTGATCCACAGCCGCTGGCCGATGGTCCCCGGGCGCTTCAAGGATTACATCTCGACCCCAAAGCGCAACGGCTACCGCTCGCTGCACACCTCGGTCATCCACGATTCGAAGATGCGGATCGAAATCCAGATCCGCGACCGCGACATGCACGAGCAGGCTGAGCGCGGCCTCGCCGCCCATTGGGCGTACAAGGAAGGCAAGCCCAAGGGCGACGTCAGCATCCCGTGGGTCGACGACCTGGTCGAGATCCTCGACCACGCCGAGAGCGCCGAGGAGCTGCTCGAGCATACCCGGATGGCGATGTACCAGGACCGGATCTTCGCCTTCACCCCGAAGGGCGAGCTGATCCAGCTGCCCAAGGGCGCGACCCCAGTCGACTTTGCCTATGCAGTGCATACAGGCTTGGGCGACCGCACGGTCGGAGCGAAGGTCAACGGCCGTGTGGTGCCACTGCGGACCATGCTCGAGAACGGCGATCAGGTCGAAATCCTGATTTCCGAGGCGCAGCATCCGCAGCCGTCGTGGTTGCGATTCGTCGCCACCGGCAAGGCGCGCTCCGGGGTGCGCCGCTTCGTCCGCCACAAGGAGCGCGAGGAGACGATCGAGCTCGGCGGCAAGATCTACGACGAGATCGTCGCCCGGCTTCCCGCAGAGCTCGACAAGGACGCGCAGAAGCGCGCGATGAAGAAGCTCAAGATCGAGAATGAAGACGAACTGATGATCGCCATCGCCCGCAAGCGGGTGCGCGATGAGGACCTGATGGAAGCGCTGATGCCGGGCTCAGCCGGGGGCGACGTCTCCCCCCGCCCGCTCGGCCAGCGCAAGGCGATCTCGATCAAGGGCCTGACCGCGGGCGTCGCCTACCATCTCGCTCAATGCTGCCACCCTATCCCGGGCGACCGGATCGTCGGCCTGCGCCGCGAGGACGAGGAGATCGAGGTCCACGTGATCGGCTGCGACACGCTTGCGAGCGGGATCGACGCCGACTGGCTCGACCTCGCCTGGGGCGAGGGTTCGGACGGCGGCGCTGCGCGGCTCGCGGTGATCCTGCGCGACATCCCCGGCGCGCTCGGCACCATGTCGAGCATCCTCGGCGCCAAGCACGCCAACATCGTCAACCTTCAGCTGGTCCACCGGGACGGCAGCTTCCAGACCTTCCATCTCGACATCGAGGTGCACGACCTCGCCCACCTGCATTCGATTGTCGCGGCGCTGCGCGACGCCGAGCCGATCAGCTCGGTCGAGCGGATTTAGACCCGCGTTCTGCGCTGCTCGCGGACTTGGCGGGCGTGGGCGTCGCCCGATGCGAGAACCGCCAGCATCACCAGGTCGGACGCGGTCGCGGTCATCGGGGCGATCTGGACCGAATGCTTGAGGCCGAAGATGTACGGCCCGAGCACGCTCTCGCCGCCCAGCTCGCGCAGCAGCTTGGCCGAGATGCTCGCCGACTGGAGGCCGGGCATGACGAGGATGTTCGCAGCGCCGGAGAGCCTGCTGAACGGATAGAACCGCCGCTGGAGGTCGTAGTTGAGCGCGACGTCGGGCGCCATTTCGCCTTCGAACTCGAAGTCGGCGTGGAAGCTGTCGAGCAGCTTCACCGCGCCGCGCAGCTCCTCGATGTGCATGCCCGGCGGATTGCCGAAGGTGGTGTAGCTGGTGAAAGCGACGCGCGGCTCGAGGCCGAGGCGCCGGGCGAAGGCCGACGAGCGCATCGCGATCGCAGCATATTGCTCGGCGGTGGGACGCTCGGTGACCGCGGTGTCGGCGATGAGCACGGTGTGCGAGCGGCCGACGATGACGTTGATCCCGAACGGGGTCGCGCCTTCCTCGTCGTCGATCACGGTGCGGACCTGCTTCAGCGACTGGCTGAACGGGCGGGTGGTGCCGGTGATCATCGCGTCTGCCTCGCCGAGCGCGAGCATCGCAGCGGTGAAGGTGTTGCGGTCCTGGTTGACCATCCGCTCGATCTCGCGCCGCAGCATGCCGTGGCGCTGGTGCTTTTCGTAGATGTGGTCGACCGCGCGCCCGACCAGCGGCGAGTTGCGGCTGTTGAGCACCTCATATTCGTTCGGGTTCTCGACGCCGAGCTCCTTGAGCTGCGTGTAGACTTCGTCACGGCCGACGAGGACCGGGGTGCCGTAGCCGGCTTCCTTGAACGCGATCGCGGCGCGGAGCACGTTGGGCTCCTCGCCCTCGGCGAACAGCACGCGCTTGGGATTATCGCGCGCGCCTTCGTAGACGAGGCTCATCACCGCCACCGTCGGGTTGAGCCGCGCGCGCAGTTCCTGGCGATAGGCTTCCATGTTGGCGATCGGCTTTTGCGCGACGCCCGACTGGACCGCAGCTTCGGCGACCGCGGCGGCGACCACCTCCATGAGCCGCGGGTCGAACGGCGCCGGGATGATGTAGTCGCGCCCGAAGCTGTGCGAGCGTCCGCCATAGGCCGCGGCGACTTCCTCCGGCACCGGCTCGCGCGCGAGCTCGGCCAGCGCCTCGGCCGCGGCGATCTTCATCGCGTCGTTGATCGCGGTCGCGCGCACGTCGAGTGCGCCGCGGAAGATGAACGGGAAGCCGAGGACGTTGTTCACCTGGTTGGGGTAGTCCGAGCGGCCGGTGGCGATGATCGAATCCGGGCGCACCTCCATCGCTTCCTCGGGCCGGATCTCCGGATCGGGATTAGCCATTGCGAAGATGATCGGGTCGCGCGCCATCGACTTGACCATGTCCTTGGTGACGACGTTCGCCGCCGATAAACCGAGGAACACGTCGGCGCCTTCGATCGCTTCCGCGAGCGTGCGCCGGTCCGTCTCGACCGCATGCGCCGACTTCCACTGGTCGAGATCGGTCCGGCCTTTGTGGATCACGCCCTTGCGGTCGCACATGATGACATTGTCGCCGCGTACGCCCATCGCCTTCATCAGCTCAGTGCAGGCGATTGCCGCGGCCCCGGCGCCGTTGACCACGACCTTGACGTCGGCGAGCGCGCGGTTGGTGAGGTGGCAGGCGTTGATCAGGCCCGCAGCGCTGATGATCGCGGTGCCGTGCTGGTCGTCGTGGAAGACTGGGATGTTCATCCGCTCGCGCAGCGTCTGCTCGATGATGAAACAGTCGGGCGCGGCGATGTCCTCGAGGTTGATTCCGCCGAAGCTCGGCTCCAGCAATTCGACGCAATCGATGAAGCGCTGCGCGTCCTCGGTCTTCACCTCGATGTCGATCGCGTCGACGTCGGCGAAGCGCTTGAACAGCACCGCCTTGCCTTCCATCACCGGCTTCGAGGCCAGCGCACCGAGGTTGCCGAGGCCGAGAATCGCGGTGCCATTGGAGATGACGGCGACGAGGTTGCCCTTCGCCGTATAGTCATAGGCGCAACCCGGATTTTCCGCGATCGCGCGCACCGGGACGGCGACGCCCGGCGAGTAAGCGAGCGCAAGATCGCGCTGCGTCGCCATCGGCTTGGTCGCGACGATTTCGATCTTGCCCGGCCGGCCCTGCGAATGGAATTCGAGCGCTTCGGCTTCGGTATATTTGACGTTGCTTTCGGACATGGCGAGGGCCTTAGCGGAGTGCCCGCGCAAGAGTCACGTGCAAGCCTCCCGTTCAAAAGCCAAGGCTGCTACCAGCCGGTGCATGGACGAAACGACCGAGGACGCCGCGACCCGGACTCGACAGCCGCGCCCCCGCTTGGGCTCGCTTCTGCGCGCCGAAATCCTGATCACGCTGCCGACGCTCATCATCTCGATCGCGCTCGCCTATTTCAGCTTCGTCCAGGCGGACGCGAGCCGGAAGATGCAGCGGACTGAGACCTGGCCGTACGTGTCCTATGGCACCGACAATTCGTCGCCCGAAGTGAAGAACGAAATCTCGTTCAGCCTGTCGAACGACGGAGTCGGGCCGGCGCGGCTGAAGGAAATGGAGTTCCTTTACGACCGCCGGCCGATGCACGACGCGCTGGACTTCATCCAGAATTGCTGCGGCTCGGCCGCCAAGGCCGCGGGCAGGAGCCTGACGTTCACCACCGACCGCGTCGACGGAGTTCTTCGGTCCGGGGAGAAGCGGAGCTTCATCCGATTGGCGCAAACCGACCAGAACAAGCCGCTGTGGGATAAGCTCAACCAGGAGCGGTGGAAGGTCGTGGTTCGGAGCTGCTACTGCTCGATCTTTGACGATTGCTGGGTGTTCGACAGCCGGACCGAGCAGCCGCAAGAGGTGAAGGTCTGCCCCGCCGACTGGACCAAGTTCACGTCGCAGTGAGCGCCGCGAGGGCAAGGAATCGCTCGCCGGACTGCCGCTTTCTGGCTACCCCTTCAACATGGCTCGAGCCGACGCTCCGACCCCGATGATGGTGCAATACCGCCGCCTCAAGGACGAGGCCGGCGACGCCTTGCTGTTCTACCGCATGGGCGACTTCTTCGAACTGTTCTTCGACGATGCGAAAATCGCTTCCGCCTGCCTCGACATCGCGTTGACCAAGCGCGGCGCCGATGGCGGCGAGCCGATCCCGATGTGCGGCGTGCCCGCACATTCCGCCGAATCCTATCTAGCTCGGCTGATCAAGGCCGGTCATCGCGTGGCAATCGCCGAGCAGACCGAGAGCCCGGCCGAAGCGCGCAAGGCGCGCGGCTCCAAGGCGCTGGTCGACCGGGCAATCATCCGCCTGGTCACGCCGGGAACGCTGACCGAGGAGACCCTGCTCGACTCGTCGTCGGCAAACTGGCTCGCGGCGGTCGGCCGCGCCGGCGAGGACTGGGCCGTCGCAGCGGCCGACATTTCGACCGGGCGGTTCGAGCTCGTCGCCTGTGGGCCCGGCGAGCTCGGAGCCGAGCTCGCGCGGCTCGGGCCGTCGGAAACCATCGCCGATTCTCCGATGCCGGGCCTTCAGACCACCGCCGGCAAAGGCGGTTTCGAGAGTGCAGCGGGCGAGCGTGCGCTCAAGGCGCGGTTCGGGCTCGCGACGCTCGACGGCCTGGGCCCGCCGTCGCGCGCCGAGTTGGCCGCGGCGGGCGGCTTGCTGGCCTATCTCGACGCGACCCAGAAGGGCTCGGGCATATTGCTCGACGTCCCGCGGCGGGTCGCGCGGGCGAGTCACATGGCGATCGACGCTGCGAGCCGCGAGAGCCTCGAGCTGACACGCTCCGCATCCGGCTCGACCGCGGGAAGCCTGCTCAGCGAGATCGACCGCTGCCAGACTGCGGGCGGGCGCCGCCTGCTCGCGGAAGATCTTGCCGCGCCGCTGACCGAGCGCTCGGCGATCGAGGCGCGGCTCGCGCTGGTCGCCTGGCTGCACGAGGATGCGCTCCGCCGCGAACGGGTGCGCGGCGCGCTCAAGGCCCTGCCTGATTTCGCCCGGGCGCTGGCCCGGCTTGCTGCGGGGCGGGGAAGCCCGCGCGACCTCGCCTTGCTGCGCGACGGGCTCGCCGGGGCCGCGGCTCTGCGTGCCGAGCTGGAGCTCGAGCCGGAGCGCCCGCGGTTCCTCGACGATCTCCTGGCCCGACTGGGCGGCCACGCCGCGCTGGTCGACCGGCTGCGCTCGGCCTTGGTCGAATCGCCGCCGATCGATGCTTCCAAGGGCGGCTACATCGCCGAAGGCTTCGATGCCGCGCTCGACGCGCTGCGCGAAGCGGCGTCGAACGGCCGGCGGGCGATCGCCGCGCTCGAAAGCCGCTACCGCGAATCGACTGGGGTCAGTTCGCTCAAGATCCGCCACAACGCGGTGCTCGGTTATCATGTCGAAGTCGCCGCGCGGCACGCCGACGGGCTGATGGCACCCGACAGCGGCTTTACTCATCGCCAGACGCTCGCCGGAGTCGTGCGCTTCAACTCGCCCGAACTTCACGAAGAAGCGTCGCGGGTGGTCGAGGCCGGCGCCCATGCGCTCGCCGCCGAGGCCACCCACGCCGAAGCGCTGACCCAGCTCGCAGGGGCTACCGCCACGCAAATCACCGCGACCGCCGAAGCGGTTTCGCGGATCGACGTCGCAGCGAGCCATGCCCATCGCGCCGCCGAAAGCGGCTGGTGCCTGCCCGAGCTCACCGACCAGAGCTGCCTCGAGATCGACGGCGGCCGGCACCCGGTCGTCGAAAGCGCGCTTCGCGACGCCGGCGAACGGTTCATCGCCAACGATTTGTCGCTCGGGCCCGCCGATCGCCTGTGGCTGATCACGGGCCCGAACATGGGCGGCAAGTCGACCTTCCTCCGCCAGACCGCGCTGATCGCAGTCCTCGCGCAGGCCGGGAGCTTCGTTCCAGCGAGCCGCGCCAGGGTCGGGATCGTCGACCGCCTGTTCAGCCGCGTCGGCGCTTCGGACAATCTCGCGCGCGGACGGTCGACCTTCATGGTCGAAATGGTGGAGACCGCCGCGATCCTCGCGCAGGCGACGCCCCGCAGCCTCGTTATCCTCGACGAGATCGGCCGCGGCACCTCGACCTATGACGGGCTCGCGATCGCCTGGGCGGTGGTCGAGGCGATGCACGACCAGGTCAAATGCCGCACCTTGTTCGCGACCCATTATCACGAGCTCACCCGCCTTGCCGGCCGGCTTGACTGCCTGTCGCTGCACCACGTCCGCGCGCGCGAGTGGAAGGGTGACCTCGTCTTGCTCCACGAAGTGGCCGACGGCGCCGCAGACCGGAGCTACGGCATCGCTGTCGCCAAGCTCGCGGGCTTGCCGCCGGCAGTGGTGGCGCGGGCCCGCTCGGTGCTCGCCAAGCTCGAGGCCGGGCGCGACGCGACCGGGGGGATCGCTGCAGGGCTTGATGA
>Ga0068852_100001973_pt1 | contig 13986 bp, 11 predicted proteins | sample KBSCornC22_FD_66594 | JGI IMG/M metagenome (GOLD analysis project Ga0068852, IMG submission 66594) | Corn rhizosphere microbial communities from Kellogg Biological Station, Michigan, USA - KBS Corn C2-2 | ecosystem: Host-associated > Plants > Roots > Rhizosphere > Soil ... | reverse complement strand
AAGCGATCATGCCCCTCCTGCGCCCACACTTCGCCCGCGTCGATGTCCTGCTTCTGCAGGTCGTACGGCAGGCAGATGTGTGCCGCACCGGGCCGTCCGGTGGTCATCGCCCGGAAGGCGCCACGGACCGCGCCGGGTATCTGGTCCACGCGATCGACCGTGGTATTCCACTTCGTGAGCGGACGATAGAGCGACTGCTGGTCGAGCTCGGTCAGCGGGAACTTGCCGCGCGCGCCCACGGACACGTCGGACGTGATGCCGAGCACCGCGATCGACGACTCGTTCGCCTCGACGATGCCCGGCAAGAGGTAAGTGGCGCCGCCGCCGCTCGGCCCCTCGCACACGCCGACCCGGCCCGTCACGCGCGCATAGCCGTCCGCCATGTACGCGGCGCTGCGCTCGTCGCGCGTGAGGATGTGGTCGATGCCGTGGTCGAGGCGGGCGAGCGCGTCGTAGAAGGGAAGGCTGGTATCGCCGCAAAGGCCGAAGATGTGCTTCACGCCGTTCATCTGCAGCATGCGCACGAGCGCTTCGGCACCATTCATCGATATATTGTACAAAACGCCGGGCGCGCGCCCGGGACAAGGGAGGCATGACATGGAAGGACCGCTCGCCGGCGTGCGCGTCGCGGAGTTCTGCTCCACCGCCGCGGGGCCGTATTGCGCCATGCTGCTCGCCGACATGGGCGCCGAGGTGGTGAAGGTCGAGCCGCCGGAAGGCGACGCTTTGCGCCAGTGGCCGCCGATCAGCAACGGCTTCTCGGAGAACTTCGCGTCGATCAATCGCAACAAGAAGTCGGTGGTGCTCGACCTCAAGGATCCGGAATGCGCACGCATCGCTCGTGCGCTCGTGCTCGACTGCGACGTCGTGGTCGAGAACAATCGCCCCGGAGTCATGGAGCGCCTGGGCCTGGGCTATGCCGCGCTCGCGAAGGAGAAGCCCGCGCTCGTCTATTGCTCGATCTCCGCGTACGGCCAGAGCGGCCCGCGCTCGCGCGAGGGCGGCTTCGACCTCACCATCCAGGCCTCCGCCGGCGTGATGAGCGTCACCGGCGAGGAAGGCGGCGCGCCGGTGAAGTGCGGCGTGCCGCTTTCGGATTTCGCGTCCGGACTGTACGGGGCGTATGCGATCGCTGCCGCGCTGGCCGCCGTGCGCGATGGCGGCGAGGGCATGCACATCGACGTGCCGATGTTCGGCTGCACGCTCGCCATCGCCGCGCTCCAGACGAGCGAGTACTTCGGCACCGGCCGCAACCCGCGGAAGCTCGGATCCGCCCACCCGCGCAACGCGCCGTACCAGGCATTCCGCGCGCAGGACGGCTATTTCGCGATCGCCGCGGGCAACCAGAACCTGTGGTTGCGCGTGGTCGAGGTGGTCGCGATGCCTGAGCTGGCCGGCGACGCGCGCTTCGGCAGCACACGCGATCGCGCGGCCAACCAGGTGGCGCTGCGCGAAATCCTCGAATCGCGCTTCACGACGCAGCCCGCGGCGCACTGGCTGCGCGCCTTCGAGGCCGCGGGCGTGCCGCATGCGCCGATCAACGACTATTCGTCCGCGCTCGCCGATCCGCAGGTCGAGCACATGGAATGGGTGCAGGCCTTGACGCTGCCCGGCGGCACGCAGACGAAGACATTCGCTTCGCCCTTGCGATTCAACGGCCAGGGCACGGCGATCGGCCGCCCGCCGCCCGCGCTCGGCGAGCACACGGAGGAAATCCGCGCGCGTTACGCGATGAAGGCGCGATCGTGACGCTTGCCATCGAGCGCCACGGCGATCGCGTCACGTTCGGCCTCGACCGCCCCGAGAAGGCGAATGCGCTTTCGGCGGAGCTGGTCGAGGCGCTGATCGAAGGCGTGGCGCAGGCGCACGCGAGCGGCGCGGCGCTGCTCGCCTTTCGCGGCAACGGCCGCAACCTGAGCGCGGGCTTCGACTTCTCCGGCTACGAATCCCAGACGGAGGGCGACCTGCTGCGGCGCTTCGTGCGCATCGAGACGCTGCTGCAGGCTGTCGCGAATTCACCCTGCCTCACCGTCGCCTTCGCGCATGGGCGCAATTTCGGCGCCGGAGCGGACCTCTTCGCCGCATGCCGTTGGCGCGTCGCCACGCCCGATGCGACCTTCCGCATGCCGGGGCTGGGCTTCGGCCTCGTGCTCGGAACGCGCCGCTTCGCCGCGATCGTGGGGACAGAGGCGGCGCGCGAGGTCCTCGAGGGCCTCGCGACCTTCGATGCGGCGCGCGCGGCGCAGATGGGCTTCGTGCGGCGCGTAGCGCAGGCCTCGTCCTGGGATTCCATCCTCGAAGAAGCGGGCTCCACTGCGCGGAAGATCGCTCCGGAAAGCCGTGCCTCCTTGTACCGCGTGCTCGCGCCAACCCGTGACGACGCCGACATGGCGGAGCTCGTGCGCTCCGCGAGCGTTCCCGGCCTCAAGGATCGCATCCGCGAATACCTCGCCGCATCGCGCGGCTGAAGGCCGGATGCCGCCGTCGTACTCCGCCGACGGGCGCGATGCCACCAGCGCTACATCCCGAGGCGCAATGGCCGCCGGTTTGTGGGAGGCATGCCTACGATGGGCCAACCACGCCGATAGGCTTACGCGCCAAGGCAAACCCGCGCGCGTTCATGCGGTCGCTCCTATTCGGGTAATCCACAGGAGGACTCCATGAAACAGTCGATTCGTTGTCTCGCAGTGGCAATGGCGCTCGCCAGCGCGGGCGCTTTCGCGGCGGCAGGCGCGGGTGGCGCCGGCGGCACGGCGGGCGGTGCGGCAGGCGCAGGCGGTGCGACGGCGGGCGCGGGCGGGACGGGCATGGCCGGCTCGAGCAGCCTCGGCGCGGGCACCGGCATGAATGCGGGCACGAGCACCCTGGGCTCCGGCAGCCTCAATGCGGGAACGAGCAGCACCGCCAATTCAGGCAGCACGCCGGGAACGAGCAGCCTGAATTCCGGCAGCACCCTCAATCAGGGCACCGGCATCGGCACGAATCCCGGCACGCTCAATTCGAACACCACCCTCAACTCGAACACGACGCTCAACCCCGGCATGAGCAGCAGCCTGAATTCGAACACGACGCTCAACTCCGGCACGACGAGCAGCCTCAACCCGAACCTCGCCCCGGGCACGCCGTTCAACGGCGTGGTCGGCTCGACGGTGACCACCGACTGCGCGGGCGGCGGCTCGAACGCGAACTCGCCGACCTCCGGCCTCAATGGCGGCCACAGCGCGGCGGCGACCGCGGCCTCCACGCCGGGCACGTTGCGTGATTGCGGCGCGCCGACCGCGACCGAAGAGGCGCTCGACAACAGCGAACGCGCGCTGTCGGGGACGACGCGGTAGAGGCGCAAGAAAGGCGCAGGGCACAAGGCGCAAGAAACTTCGATGTCGCCGCGGGGCACCACTGTTGGTTGCCCCGCGTTTTTTTGCACTGCGTGCTTGCTCATGAGCGTTTGCGCCTTTCTGGCGCCCTGCGCCCTTTGCGCCCTTAGTTCCCGCTTATTCCCCGAACGCGTCGGCCAATAAGCGCATCCCTTCGGCGAAACCCCCGTTTCCGCGCCGCGGTCCCTATTGTTCGCAGTTGAACATCGGAAGGAGGAATGATGAAGCAGTCGATCCGCATGGTAGTGACGGCAGCGGCACTGGCACTCGCGAGCTCGGGCGCATTCGCGAAGGGTGGCGGTGGTGGCGGCGGTGGTGGTGGCGGCGGTGGCGGCGGTGGCGGCGGTGGCCACGGTGGCGGCATCAGCGGCAGCACCGGCGGCATGGGCATGTCCGGCGGCATCAACAGCGGACCAGGCGGCATCAGCAGCGGACCAGGCAGCATCGGCAGCGGGCCGGGCGGCCTCAATTCCGGGCCGGGCAGCCTCCACAGCGGGCCGGGCAGCCTCAACTCGGGTCCAGGGTCGTTGACGTCGCCGAATGGCGCCACGGCTTCGATGAACGGTGCGGCGCAATCGGGCCTGCCGGCCGGACAGGGGCCTGCGACCGCGAACGCTGCGCAGGAGCGCAACGAGGTGCGCCGCGACGATGCCTTGCGCGATCGCGCGGAAGACCGCAACAAGCCCGAGAACGAAGTCGAGAACGAGAACGAGCTGAACGACGACATCAACAAGGCGGCCAAGGCGGGCGACGTTCGCCGCGAGGACCGTCGCGCCAACCGGCAGGCGGATCGCCCGGTGCAGCGCGAGGACCGCAACCGCTGACGTAGTCGGCGATCGACGCGGGGCGGCCTGTCCGGTCGCCCCGCCTACAGGAATCCGGTCGAGATCCAGGGCACCGCGGTGACCACCGCGAGGCCGATGGCGAGCGCCAGCAGGTAGCCCACGATCGGGCGCATGCCCGCATCGGGCTTCACCCTGCCGATCGCGCACGCGGCGTAGTAGCCCACGCCGAAGGGGGGTGCAAAGAGCCCGATGCCCATCGCGAGCACGACCACCATCGCATAGTGCACCTCGTGCACGCCCATCTGCCGCGCGATCGGGAAGAGCAGCGGTCCGAAGAGCACGATCGCGGGAATGCCTTCGAGCACGCTGCCCAGCACGACGAAGGCGACGACGGAGACGGCGAGGAAGGTTGCCTTGCCGCCCGGCAGCGACGCCATGAAGGTTGCGAGGTCGCGCGAGAAGCCCGATTGCGTGAGCGCCCACGCCATGCCCGTGGCCGCGCCGATGATGAGCAGGATGGCACCTGAAAGGGATGCCGTCTCCACCAGCATCGGCTCGAGCCGGCGCCAATCGAACTGCCGGTAGACGAGCAGCCCCACCAGCATCGAATAGACGACGCCGATGGTGGACACCTCGGTCGCCGTCGCGACGCCTTCCACGACCGCGAGGCGGATCACGAAAGGCAGCGCCAGCGCGGGCAGGCCGATCACGAAGTTGCGGCCGATTTCGCGTGCGCTCGCGCGTCGCACGCCGGTGAGATCGTCGTTGCGATAGCGAAAGGCCACGACCACGCACAACGTAAGGCCGAGCACGATGGCCGGCAGCAGCCCGCCCGTGAAGAGCGCGGCGATCGACACGCCCGTGACCGACCCGATGGTGATCAGCACGAGGCTCGGCGGCACCGTCTCCGTCTGCGCGCCGGTTGCGGCGAGGAGTGCCACGAGGTCGCCGGACTTGGCGCCGCGGCGCTGCATCTCGGGAAACAACACGGGTGTGACCGCCGCCATGTCCGCGGCTTTGGAGCCCGAGATGCCGGAGACGAGGTACATCGCGCCCACGAGCACGTATGAAAGCCCGCCGCGCACGTGCCCGATGAGGCTCGCGAGGAAGGCGACCATCACCCGTGCCATGCCGGTCATCTCGATCAGCAGCCCGAGGAAGACGAAGAGCGGGACCGCGAGCAGGATCAGGTGGCTCATCCCTTCGTCCATCCGCCCGACGAGCACGCCCGTGGGAACCTGGGTGGTGAATACGAGGAACGCCAGCGTCGCGAGCGCGAACGCGAAGGCGATCGGCACGCCGGCGAACACCGCGACGCCGACGAACCCGACGAAGAAGATGAGCAGGTTCGCGTTGCCGAGCTCGGCAAGCATCGGGCGCGCGAACCACAACGCCGTCGCGATGGCCACGATCAGCACGAGGGCTGCGAGCTCCTGGCGCCACGTTCCCGGCAGCAGGAGTCGCAACGCGGCGATCAGCGCCATGAGCCCGAAGCCCACGGGCAGTGCCGCGGCGCGGAACGCATTCGAGACCTCGAGCGCGGGCGTGGTGATCATGCGCTCGTCCATCGCGTATTCCCACGCGAACGGCAGCACGGCGGCCAGGAACACCAGCGGCGCCACGATCGCGAGCGAATGCAGGAACGCGCGCACGCCTGGCCGCGCGGACTCCACGAACGCCGTCATGCTCATGTGATTTCCGCCGCGAAAGGCGACGACCGCACCCAGCATCGCCAGCCAGATGAAGAGCATCGAGGCCAGCTCGTCGGACCAGACGAGGGGGGCATGGAATACGTACCGCGCGACCACGCCCGAGAAGAGGATCGCCGTCTCCGCGACGACCAGCAGCGCGGCCAACGCCTCTACGGCGCGGCCCAGCCATGCATCGAGCACTCCCGCTGCTTTTTTCATTTGACGCTGCGCCGGGTATTCAAGCCGAACACAGAGAGCACGGAGAAGGCACGGAGAACACGGAGAAAGCAAGCGACAACGTGTGCTCCTGCCCGAGCTGCCGCTGCTGGCGAAGCGCAAAGATCAAGCGAGCTTGCCCGAATACTTCTCCAGCAGCGCCCACGCCTCGTTGCCGTACTTGCCCTTCCATTCCTGGTAGAAGCCCGCGTGGCGCAGCTTTTCCCGGAAGGAATCGGTCTTCGGCTGGTTGAGCACCATCCCCTTGTCCGCCAGCTCCTTCTGCAGGCTCGTGTTGAGCTTCGCCACGTCGGCGCGCTCGTTCACGCCGGCGGCATTCACGTGCTTCGCCACGATCGCGCGCAGGTCCGCGGGCAGCTTCTCCCACGCCTTGCCGTTGGCGAGGAACCAGAAGCCGTCCCACATGTGGTTGGTCATGGAGCAGTACTTCTGCACTTCGTAGAGCTTGGCGGTGGAGATGATCGCGAGCGGGTTTTCCTGCCCGTCGACGATCTTCGTCTGCAGCGCGGAATACACCTCGGCGAAGTTGATCGAGGCGGGCGCGGCCTCGAGCGCCTTGAACATCGAGGTCCACAGCGGCGAGACCGGCACGCGGATCTTGAAGCCCTTGAGGTCGTCGGCGGTGTTGATGGGCTTCGTGGACGACGTGACCTGGCGGAAGCCGTTGTCCCAGATCTTCTCCATGGGCACGATGCCCGCCTTGGCGATCTGCGCCCGCACGTAAGCGCCCAGCTCGCCATCCAGCGCCTTCCACACCGCGTCGTAGTCGGCGAACGCGAAGCCGATGCCGGTGATCGAGGTGGCAGGGACCAGCGTCGAGAGGATGAGGCCGGAGAGCGTGAAGAACTCGAGCGCGCCGGTGCGAAGCTGGCTCAGCATGTCCGTGTCGGAGCCGAGCTGGTTGTTGGGGAAGATGTGGATGTCCACGCGCCCCTTCGTCTCCGTGCGGATGGCTTCGGCCATCTCCTTCGCGCGGATGTTCATCGGGTGCGTGACGGGCAGGTTGTTGGCGTACTTGTACGGGAACTCCGCCTTCTGGGCGAAGGCGCTCGGGAAGGGCAGGCTCGCGGCGGCGCCGGCGGCGGTGATCGTGAGGAAATCGCGTCGCTTCATTTCGGGGTTCTCCGTTTCGGGTCGGGGCTGAACTGCCGGCGCAGCGTCGGCAAGCCCACGCCGAGCGCTTCGAACCCGCCGTCCGCGGCGAGCGTCTGTCCGTTCACGTAGCTGGCCTGCGGGCTGCAGAGGAAATACACCGCGGCGGCGATCTCCTCGGGGGTGCCGTAGCGATTGAGCGGGATGGTGTCGTAGTAATCCTGGCGGATGGCGACGCTGTGCACGAGCTTGGCCATGGCGGTGTCCACGGGGCCGGGTGCCACGCAGTTCACGCGGATGCCGACCGTCCCCAGTTCCGCCGCGTATTGCTTCGTGAGGTGGATGAGCGCGGCCTTGCTGGTGCCGTACGCCACGCGCAGCGTGCTCGCGCGCAGCCCGGAGATGGAAGCGACGTTCACCACCGCGCCGCCGCCTGTCTTCATCATCACCGGCGCGCACGCATGGGTGCACAGGAAGGCCCCGCCCAGGTTGGTCGCGAGCACCTTCTGCCATTCCCTGAACGTGGTCTCGAGGATCGGCTTGAAGACCGCGATGCCGGCGTTGTTCACCAGAGCGTCGATGCGGCGGAACCGCTTCGCGACGTCGCGGATGGCCGCCTTCACCTGCTTCTCGTCGGAGACATCGCACACGATGGCGAGCACGCGCTCGGGATCGGCGAGCCGCTTCCCGGTCTCGCTCAGCGTCTTGCGGTCGATGTCGAGCAGGGCCACGCGGTGGCCTTCGGCGAGGAAGCGCTCGGCCACGGCGAGGCCGATGCCGCGGGCGCCTCCGGTGACGACCGCCACGGGCGCGTCGTTGGGGGTGGATCGGGGCATGGGAAGCGAGGCTCGGGGAAAGGGGCGAAAATACGATTTTGCACGCGTTCGAGCGTTGACCGCGCGCAAGTGTCCAACCGCGTTATTCTCCGCACCCCCACATGACCCAGCAGAACGATCCTTCGAACGAAGGCTTTGCCGCGCTCGGCCTCGACGCCCGCATCGTGGCCGCACTCGAGGGCCTCGGCTACGAGGAGCCCACGCCGATCCAGCAGCAGACCATCCCGCCGCTCATCGAGGGGCGCGATCTCCTCGGCCAGGCCGCGACCGGAACCGGGAAGACGGCCGCCTTCGCGCTGCCGATCCTGCAGCGGTTCGCGACGGAGGGCCGCGGCGAAGGCCCGCTTGCGGTGATCCTCGTGCCCACGCGCGAGCTCGCGATGCAGGTGGCCGAAGCCGTGCATCGCTATGGCAAGGCGCTCGGCGTGCGTGTGCTTCCCGTCTACGGCGGGCAGCCCATCGGCCGCCAGCTCCATGCGATGCGCGCGGGCGTGGACGTCATCATCGCGACGCCGGGGCGCGCCCTGGACCACCTGCGGCGCGGCAGCCTCGCGCTCGCGGCGGTGCGTGTGGTGGTGCTCGACGAAGCCGACGAGATGCTCGACATGGGCTTCGCGGACGACATCGAGACGCTGTTGCGTGAAGCGCCCGCCGAGCGCCAGACCGTGCTCTTCTCCGCCACCATGCCGCCGCGCATCGAGGCGATCGCGAAACGCAACCAGCGCGATCCCGTGCGCATCCGCATCGCCAAGGCTCCGGCGAAGGCGGGCGAGGCGCCGAAGGTGCGGCAGCAGGCTTACCTCGTGCCGCGGGCGGGGAAGATGCAGGCGCTGGGCCGCATCCTCGACCTCGAATCGCCCGCGGCGGCGCTCGTGTTCTGCCGCACGCGCACCGAGGTCGACGAGCTCACCGAGACGATGAATGCGCGCGGCTTCCAGTCCGAGGCGCTGCACGGCGGCATGACGCAGGAGGGCCGCGACAAGGTGATGAAGCGCCTGCGCACGGGCGCCTCCGAATTGCTCATCGCCACGGATGTCGCCGCACGCGGCCTGGATATCGACCGCCTCACGCACGTCATCAACTACGACCTGCCCAACGCGCCCGAGGCTTACGTGCACCGCATCGGCCGCGTGGGACGCGCGGGGCGCGAGGGTGTGGCCATCACGCTGGTCGAGCCGCGCGAGCATCACCAGTTGCGCAACATCGAGCGGCTCACCAAGCACCGCATCGAGATCGCGAAGGTGCCGACAGTTGCGGACCTGCGCGCGAAACGGCTGGAGCTCACGCGCGCGGCGCTGCAGGAGGCGCTGGTCGGCGACGACAACGAGCACTTCCGCGTCGTGGTCGATGCGCTCTCCGACGAATACGATCCGATCCAGATCGCGATGGCGGCGGTGAAGCTCTATCACCAGGCGACGGTGGGGGATTCCGAGGACGACGAGGAGCACTCTGGCCCGGGCTCTACCACGGCCGCGGACGGGGCTCGCGCGAGGGCTGCCGAATCGTCTTCCCGGGCGCCGCGACGGGTCGCTGGGCCCGGGGCCGACGAAGCCCCCTATGGCCTCGTCCCCGCCGGCGAGATGACGCGCATCTTCGTCGGCGCCGGCCGCGACGCCGGCATCCGTCCCCAGGACCTCGTGGGCGCGATCGCGAACGAGGCGGGTGTAGCGGGCGCGCTCATCGGCGCGATCCAGATCAGCGATCGCTTCTCGCTGGTCGAGGTGCCGGGGGATGTGGCCGAGCAGGTCGTGAAGGCGCTCGGCAAGACCAAGCTGCGCGGCCGCAAGGTCCTCGTGAAAGTCGACCGCGGTCGTTGAACCCCCAAAATGGGGACGTACCCGATTTCCCATGTTGCGGAACGACGTTCCGCGATGCGGGAAATGGGGTGCGTCCCGATTTTCGGGTTACATGCTGCGGAAGATGGGCATGAAGGTGAGGCTCACGGGCAGCGTCTCCTTGCGGCTCTTGAGCCGGATGGTGCCGCGGCCGGAGTCGTCGCGCGTCACGGCGGCGATGGCGCGCATGTTGACGATCGTCGAGCGGTGGATCTGCTTGAAGATCGCGGGATCGAGCTCGTCGAGCAGCTCGCGGATGGTCCTGCGGATGAGCGCCTCGCCGTCGGCCGTCATCACGACGGTGTACTTGTTGTCGGCCTGGAAATAGGCGATGTCGTCGACGAGGATCAGCCGCGTCTCCTTGCCCACGTTCGCGGTGATCCACGCGAGCGGCGGCTTGCGGCTCTCGGCGGGAAGCTTGTCGCGCAGCTTGTCGACGAGGGCGGCGAGCGCTGCAGGGTCGGCCCCGCCAGCGGATGCGCGCGCCTTCACGCGCTTCACGGTCTCGGCCAGGCGTTCGCGGGCGATCGGCTTCAGCAGGTAGTCGACGGCGCCGCGGTCGAATGCGTCGATCGCGTACTGGTTGTAGGCGGTGACGAAGACCACCTGCGTCGCCGGGCTCGCTTCGGCAGCGGCGGCCGCGACCTCGAGCCCGGTGAGCCCCGGCATGCGGATGTCGAGGAACGCCACGTCGGGATGGTGCTCGTCGATGGCTTCCACGGCCGTGCCGCCATCCTCGCACGCGATGATCTCCAGTCCCGGCCACGTTTCCCGCAGCAGGGACACCAGCTCCTCGCGCAGCAATGCCTCGTCTTCCGCGACCACCGCCTTCATGCCGGAGCGCTCCCCGCGTGCGCCGGCGCGTTCGCGGGCAGCACGATCGTGGCGCTGACGCCTTTCGGGAAATTGGAGCCGATGGAGAACGACGCGTCGTCGCCGTACACCAGCCGCAACCGCTCGCGCACGTTCCTGAGCCCGATGCCCGTGCCGCTCGTGCCCTCGGCGAAGCCGCGGCCATCGTCGGCCACGCTGACCGAAACCTTGCCATCGGCCGCGCGTGCCAGGATCCAGACGGTGCCGCCGCCGGGCACGGGCTCGAGCCCGTGCTTCACCGCGTTCTCGACCAGCGTCTGCAGCATCATCGGCGGCATGGGCGTCGCGCGCAGCCCCTCGGGGACCTGGATCTCGAGCCGCAGGCGCTCGCCCATGCGGATCCTCAGGATCTCGAGATAGGCACGCGCACGCGCGAGCTCCTCGCCCAGCGACGACATGGAATCCTCCGCGCGCGGCAGCGAGTGGCGCAGGTACTGGATGAGGTGGCCCAGCATGAGGTCCGCGCGCGCGGGGTCGCTGCGCGTGAGCACCTGCGCGCTCGCGAGCGTGTTGTAGAGGAAGTGCGGCTCCACCTGCGCGTGAAGCAGCGAGAGCTTCGCGACCGTGAGCTCCTTTTCGGTGGCCGTGTCGCGCGCCTCGGCCTTCTCGCCCTTGCGCCGCTCGGCGATGCGATGCATCAGCGCACGCGTGATCGCCTCCGTGTTCTCGAGGTTCGTGCCGTCGTCGACGGCGAACCAGTCCACCCATGCGCCGCCTTCGGGCTCGCACACCAGGAGGAGGCTGCTGGTGTCGTCGCCGGGCGTGATCGTCGCGAAGACGAGGTTGCGCCGCGCGCCGGACGAGCCGCCCGCGGGCTTGGCGCCGTGCTTGCTGCGCAGGTACGGGTCCATGCGCTTCACGCGCGCGCGCACCTGCAGGCTGTCGCGCGCGCTCTCGACGTTCTCGACGTACGGCAGCTCGCGGATCGCCGCCTCGACCATCGCGAACGCATCGTCCGCCGGGAACGGGATCTCGACCTGGCGGCGATGGCGGCTGCCGAGCGAGGCGAAGTCCGGCCGGTTGGAGATGAGCTGCACGCGCTCCACGTGCGAGTAGGCGCGGATGATCGCCACGACGATCGCGATGACGACCAGGAATCCCAGGACCGAGCCGTCCCGATGGCGGAAGAAGAGCGCGTCGAGGAGGCCTGCCGCGATGCCTGCGACGATGGCCCAGCGCAACGCGTGACGCGCGATGAAGAAGTACGTTTTCATGCCGCGCAGGATATCAAGCGGGCGGCCGCGCAACCGGGCCGATCCGACGAAATGATGCCCGGCCGGCGTGAAAGCGGATTGGCTGGCGCAAGCCGTCGTCCCCGGACGAGGGCCGGCCTACCGGGCGATGCCCGCCTCACGCAGGTAGCGCATCACGCCGGGATGGATCGTCGCGCGGTCGGCGGGCGCATCGAGGGTGTTCATGGCCGTGCTGTCCCTTGCATGCGGCGGGCGCTTCGCGAACGCGGACTCGTTGCGATGCAAGGACCGGGCCACGCGGTAGGCGGTCTCATCCGGCAGGTCGGCGCGCGCGAAGACGAAGCTCCACGAGCCCACGGAGACGAGGTCGTGCGTGATGCCCTTGTAGCTGCCGGCGGGAATCGTGATGCGCTTGAGGAAGCGGTGCTTCGCCGTGATGCGATCGATCTCTTCGGCGGAGGGCACGATGAAGCGCGCACCTCCTGGCGAATCGGCCACGCTGGCGAAGCCCGGGTATCCGAGGCCGCCGCCCCACAGGGCGGCCGCGCGGCCATCGAGCACCATCGCGGGACCGTCGGCGGCGCGGTCGAGATAGAACGACCTGAAGTCGCGGTCGCGGTCGAGGCCGAGCGCATCGAGCGTGTAGCCCGCGAGCAGCACGAGGCCCGAGCCCTTCGCGCCCCAGGCCACCGGTTGTCCCTCGAGATCCGCGATCGCGCGATAGGGGCTTGCCGCGCGCACCACGAACATGCCGGGCGACGAGTACATCGCCCAGAGCACCTTGATATTCGAGGGGCCCGCGCGCCGCACGCCCGCGAGCGCTTCGTAGGCCGCTTCGCCCTGCACGAGCGCCAGGTCGAGCTTGCCTTCCTCGAGCATCGGCACGTTCTCGGCGCTGCCGGTCGTATTGCGCGTCTCGATGGTGATGGCGGGATCGGATTCCTCGACCACTGCCTTGAACGCGGCGCCGTAGACGGGAAAGCCGCCGCCGGGTGTCGAGGTGCCGAGGGTGAGGGTGAGCGGCACGGGGCGGGCGGGAGCAAAGGAGCATGCGCCGGCGACCAAAGCCGCCGCCAGCCACGCGAAGCGATTCGATACAAGTGTGTCCATGGATCGCGGCGATTGTGCCGCATAATTCCGCGTCCATGAAAGACCTCACGCAGGGCTCGCTCTCGGGCCACCTTTTCGCCATGTCGCTGCAGATGGGCCTGGGCCTGGTGCTGCAGACGCTCTACTTCTTCGTCGACCTGTACTTCGTGGCGCAGCTCGGCAACGCCACGATCGCCGGTGTAAGCGCCGCGGGCAACGTGACCTTCGTCGTGATCGCGATGACGCAGGCGCTGGGCGTGGCGACGGTGGCATTGGTCTCGCACGCGGTCGGGCGCAAGGACCAGGCGGCGGCGAACCACGTCTTCAACCAGTCGGTCTCGATGGCGATGGCCGCGACCGTCGTGTTGCTCGCCGGCGGCTACGGCCTCGCGGGCTCTTACATGAACCTCTTCGCCGCCGATGCGGAGACGGCGCGCGAGGGCCTCGCCTTCCTGCATGGCTACCTGCCGGGGATGGCGCTGCAATTCGCGAGCGTCGTGATGGCATCGGGCCTGCGCGGAACGGGCATCGTCAAGCCGACCATGATCGTGCAGGCGTTGAGCGTGCTGCTGAATGCGGCGCTGGCGCCGGTGCTGATCGCGGGCTGGGGCACGGGTCATCCGTTGGGCGCTCTCGGCGCGGGTCTCGCCACTTCGGGGGCCGTCACGGCCGGCGTGGTGATGCTGACGATCTATTTCGTGCGGCTCGAGCACTACGTGCATTTCGATGTGAAGCAGTGGAAGCCGCGGCTCGCCACCTGGAACCGGATGCTGCACGTGGGCATTCCCGCGGGCGGCGAGTTCCTGATGATCGCGCTCCTCAGCGCCGTGGCCTATTGGGCGGTGCGGCGCTTCGGCGCGGAGGCGCAGGCGGGCTATGGCATCGGCGGGCGCATCAACCAGATGCTCTTCGTGCCGGCGATGGCGATCGCGTTCTCGGCAGCACCCGTCGGCGGGCAGAACTTCGGCGCGCGGCGCGCCG
>Ga0068852_100001967_pt1 | contig 13997 bp, 11 predicted proteins | sample KBSCornC22_FD_66594 | JGI IMG/M metagenome (GOLD analysis project Ga0068852, IMG submission 66594) | Corn rhizosphere microbial communities from Kellogg Biological Station, Michigan, USA - KBS Corn C2-2 | ecosystem: Host-associated > Plants > Roots > Rhizosphere > Soil ... | reverse complement strand
TTTTCAACAGAGAAATCCCATCAAGATTTTCGCCACCGGGAGAATAATTTTTAATTACATTTTTTATCAGGCCAATTTTAAGTTGCGGATACAGCTTATAACCAAGCTGAGCAAACTTGCATTGATACCAATGATAATTTACCGGACCAACGCCGCCGTAGAGTTTTTGAAAATCGTCGAGTGTTTTATGAGCTACCGAATAACCCGCCTTAAGTTCATCTTCAAGCTCGGGAACAAGATTCTTTTCCTTGATGAAACAAATAAGAAAATTAGGTTGCAAGAAATTCATTCAACCACTTTTCTTTATAAAGATTATTAAGAGTAAAGAAAAAATAATGTCCCAATTCGTGTATTGGCTGGTAGTCAAAAGTTGATAATATGCTATCAGATTTTACAGGATCATCGGGAAGTCCTGTTAATCTTCGCAAAGCATTTTTTTCAGCAGCAACAACCATAATAATATTACGCCTGTTGTAAAACGGCATCCCATAAGGTTCATCGAATGGAGGCTTTTCCCAATCGGATTTGTTTAAAAGGTATAAGCGAACATTAAATTTTTTGTCGGGAAATTTGGTTTCATAAAACAAAATGCAGTTGCTTATAAGCTGCTGTATTGCTTTTGCACGAACTTCAAACCCCGTACTGTAATAGGTGACTGGCTCTCCTTTTAATTTTTCAAGTTGTTCGCTTGCAAGAATGGAATCTATTGCGATTTTATTTTGAAGTATGCTGTCCCGGAGTTGTGCGCACACATCCTTGTTGATGGCTGAAAAAGCTATCAGCAAAAAAATCAGTGATAAAAATTTTAAATGCTTCATGATTTTATTTCGTTGATTGAATAACTTTTATTGAAGATCATATAAAGCCGTGTTTTTATCTTCCTGGTAATTGGCCGGAAGATTGAATATTGAATCAGGGATACCTTTTTGAGTAATACTGCTAAGCTCAATTAATTGTGATGATCCTTTGGATGTAGTTACAGATTTTACTAATGCGCCTGAACAGCCCGCATCAGCTATTCTTTTTACAACGGTAGGAGAATGATTTTCAAAAATTACTGGCGATAAAAACTGAGAGCCTGGCACATCTGCGCTGTACCATTCCTCATTTTGCATATTCGAGGTTTGCCCCAATGCTGTTAGCGTGTATGAGATTTTTATGTGTACACAATTGTAACCGAACAGTTTTCCGTTTCCTATTTTTTGCACCTGCACATTAGATTCATTTTTCCCCAAATCGCTTTTTTGTTGCTTATTATATTTTTTATATTGGTCATTTAAAATGACGTTGCAATTTTCGTTTATGCCTGACAGTGAGGTTGCATGTACTTTCATATTCAGGGCAGATGATTCTGCATAACCTTCAGAATACACATTCCATTTGTTTGCTTTATTAATGCTGATGTATATATTTTTCCAAAGCCCGTCTTTTTTATTATTGGCAATGCTGCCGCCCGTGTATTGTAGCATAACAGTATTTCCATTTCCTGAAACAGGAACCTTATAATCCACTGGTTGCTCAGGTTTATAAGCCGCAGTATATGCTTTGGAAGGCCCGGCTGTACCGTCTTTTTGAGCCTCCATCATTCCTTTGGTGACTTGTTTTAATGGATTATTATTACTCATTTGTCCAAGCTGCATATTTAATATTGAGCTACCGATTGCATCGCCGGGGTTTGCTTTTTTACCTCCCATCATTGATTGCATCTTCTTCATCATACTATCCATATTACCGCTGCCGATGTTCTTTAAAATACCTGAATCGTTTTTATCAAACATTGAGGAAAGGTTTTTCATTTGAGAAAGCATACTGTCTGCATTATTGCTTTGTTGTATTGATGATGTATCAACATTATTTACTGCAGCGGTAGAGTCTGTGTTATTATTATGCTGCGTTGTGGTTGATGAATTTGTTCCCGTTGCAGAATCATTTGCAGTTGCTTGTCCAACTCTATTTTCTTTTAACTTATTAGATGAATTATTGCAGGAACATGCAATTAATAATATTGCAAACAGAATAAATGTCTTCGATAAATTATTGCTCTTCATATTTTATAAAATGAAATTTTAATTATTGCAATAGTGTTTAACTCTTCATAAAAGGCAAATTGAAAGTGCCGTGTGTGAAGGTCTTTATCGCGGCTGTCTTGTGATAACGTATATAGAAAACTGGTTTCATTTTTTATATCAAATCATCCTATTATTGATGTTTATATATAGGTAAATCAAATTTGCCGTTAGTTACAGGAAGTAAGCTGCTGCCGTCTTCGCCAATTACGGTGCCCGAAAATGTACCCGACACTCTTGCATCTGTTAGCTGATCAATGTTGATGATAATACTTTTTACATGCGGATCAATATTTTGGTCACCGCCGTGACCGGGCGCACCGGTATAAGTACAGAAATAATTGTTATCATTTATCTTATCATTCTCTTTTGTAAAAGTAGTAGCGCCGGTTTTGTAAGGAATGGCAAACATAAAGGATGACACACTGCCATCTGTTTCGCTTGCATTCGTCAGAATAAGAGACAATATTTTTACACCATTATCGGTGTTTAAGTCTGCTTTGTAGCCTGTCATTAACGTGCCATTTTCGTTCACCTCTTTTCCGGCAACTTTAAAAGAATAACTCCCTTGATCGCCCGAAACCTTGGTCACAGCAGTATTCTCATCTTTCGCGGGTGAGGGTTTGTTAGAAGAACAAGCGAAACAGATAAGACTGGAAAAGATAATTGTTGAAAAAAATTTAAATGGGTTCATGATTAATTTTTTGAATGTGAAGAAGGATATGTTTATAACAAATTTTACTCAGCATCATTGTTTGTAAAATTTCAAATCGAAATTTATTTTTATTCTGGTTTTATATTTCCTGTAGAAAATGGTATATCAAATTTTCCATCTGTTACTGTTACTTCTTTTTTAGTACCGTTGGGCGTATCATTGCTTAAAATAAATTTTCCTGAAAAAGTTCCCACCACTCTTGATGCGGTAACTGAAGTAGTATTAACCGTTAATGATTCTGCTGAATAACGTGAAAGGTCACCACCCAGAAAGTCTAGTGTAACATCAAATGGCTGCCCATCGCGAATATTTTTTGTAAACGAACCTGTTTTATCAGGAACGGAAAATCTAAAGGAATAAGCATCGTTTCCTTTTTTATCAGAATAAAGAAAAAACAATAGTCGCTTGCCGCTATTATCAGCAGTTGGATAGATGAACGCAGTATTCTGCAATTGCATGTCATCAATTTTACCGCCGCTGATATTTACACCATCAAGGTTTGCAGAAAAACTTCCATCACCTTTAGAAGATGTATTAGATGTTGAAGCATTATCAGCTAGACTATCTTTGCCTTTTGATGAAGAATTATTAACTGAACATGCTAATAATAAACATGCTGAAAAAATAATTGGAGAAAATAATTTGAAGCATTGCATAACTATATTTTTATTTTTTAGAATAAGGCGACCGGGGGTAAATCGAATTTGCCATCTGTTACTGAAATTTCTTTTTTGTTTTGCGATCAAACAAGACTCCTGAAAATGTTCCCTTTATTCCGCACGGATCCCAAGAAATTAGTGATTAATTTATTTTGATACCGTAAACACCATATGTGTTTCCACCCTGGAATGTTTCTCCTGAGAAAATTTTATCTTCCCACGTGTGATAATATATTTCAAAAGATTGGTTATTGTCTGAAGAAAAAGGAATTCTAAATGATAACACATGCTGATGCAAAGAATTAAGCGTACCCGACACAGGCAATGTTTTGCCATCAAACGTTCTGTATGTTCCAGCAACGAAAAATAATCCAAAAATACCCCGTGTAATGGTTGCGATGGTTAATATGCCTCTCCATCCATCGTGGTTCATATTCCAGGTGCCTAACCATTCATTGTAATTAAAACTTGAAGATGGTATATTAGTTATTATAGCTCTGTTTAAATAGCCTCCATAAGGTATATTGCCCCACAAAGTTTTACCGGCACATAATGTAGGAGCCCAGGAAAAATTATATTGCTCAAATTGCTGTCCTGAGTGTAATGTTCCTGGGACAATTCTTCCCACATGATCAGCTATATAAAAGAGAACTCCCTGCCCGTTTTCTGTAAAATATCCGTTTACATCATTGCTATTACCATCTCTATAATAACTGCCTAATTTGGTTGGGTCATTTTCACCAACATGGAGCGATGTAAATCTACGAATCGTTAAAGTGCCCTGCCATCCATCATGGTCCGTATTCCATTTACCGACCCACTTTGCTTTTTGCTGGGGCGCCATATTTATATCTTCTACGTCTATTATATAATGACCGGTGTACCATTGTGAGCTAACCTTATTTACATAATCATAGGATAACTTAAAATAGTCTGCGCCTCCCCAGGAATTTTTAACAAGGAAGTATTGATTATTATTGTCAAATCCAATTACTAAAAAAGTATGTCCGCCTCCAGGTGTAGCATCCGGGTCAAACTCATGAATACCGGTTGTTGTATTATATTTCCACCGGTAAGCATCTACATCAAGAACCACTTCATAATTATTCAATAAAACTTTCTCAATTTGTGCGGGCAGATCTGTTGGATGATAGCCAATAGCAGCCCATGTTTTGGTTTTATATTTGGCATTGTGGCGGGCCTCCTGCGGTATGTTTTGTAAATTATATTCAAAAGTGTCTAACTGCTCCTGTGTAGAATTCCAATCTAAATTTCCACAAGCAGCATTTGAAATTCTTATGTTTTCTAAAGCAGGTTGATCAAGATAAGGCGCAAAACTTTCTTCCGGTACTGCTACGCGGGCAAGATTTTCTATAACGCCGCTATCGCCCTGGCCTCCCCAAAAAGAAGAATTATTTTCGTGGGGTGCAGGATTGGTCATATAGTCTGTATAAAGTTCCTGGGCTTTACAAATATGAAATAAATATTGTTCTGAAAGATCGAGGTTAACACCATATTTGCGTTTGTATGCAGCCTCAAGTGCAGCAATGCCTGCAAATGCCCAACATGTTCCCCTGCTTAGCTGATTGCGAATAGAGGTTTGGTATATGGCCAGTGAATGACTCTTCTTAAAAATAAAAGGATGAGGTATAGGGAAATGAATTCCTTCCCTTCTATTTTTTGTTTGTTTTAAATTTCTTTCAAAATCTTCGATTGGTTCAACAACAAAAGTTTTTCCTTGATGTGACTTTACAGTAAGAGGTTTATTTAATACTTCCGGATTTAATGGTTTTGTTGCCATAGTAGTATATTTTATTGTTATTTTAATTGGGTTTTAGCTTATTTACTATTTTTAGTTTTTTAGCAGACCTGCCTATTTTTGCAAATCAAATTTTCCATCTGTTATTTGAATGTATTGAGGATAATTCTTTGCAATCTTTGCCGTTGCGCCACCTAAACCGCCATCGTAGTTTACATTTACGAGCTTTCCTGAAAAAGTTCCGGTTAAATGATTTTGATTGTAAGAAGTTACATTTACCACTACATCAGTTCCTGCATATACAACACCGGCAGAATTATAATAACCCCAAATACAATTCATATCGCCACCGGGAACATCTTTAATTTTAGTGGTTCCGCTGTTTTTAATTTCAAATTGAAATCCTTCTTTCGTTCTATCGCCATCTAAAAGTTCAAGTCCATCCTTCGGCCCTTTAGAATACACGTCGAGCGGGATTTCAAAGAAACCTTTTTGCACATGAAATGCTTTTTGCTTGCCATCCATAAGGCAGGTTATCGTTCCTTTGTCTACCCCGGAAGTTGCCGATACAGGTCTCGCGTCACTTACGGGATTATCTGAACTGCTGGTAGAACCGGATGAATTATTACATGATAATATTAGCAGCCACGGAAGAAGAATAATTAACTTTTTCATCTTTCTATTTTTATTTTAAATATTGGTTGTTTATTCGGCGTGATACATTTTTTTCAATCATAACCTGTGAAGCGTGATAAATTGGCCTTCTATAAATTTTCAAAGGCTACTGCTTCAACCTCTTTAATCCGGGATTACCCCCTACAATATCTTCTCTTCTTGATGTACAGGAGTCTGCGGTCAAAACAAAAGAAACCGAATCACGGCCATGAAAGGTTAGTTTATAACTGCCCCAATAATCGTTACCGCAAACATGCGCCTTACTATTTTTTATAGAAAAAACAGAATGATTAAGTTTATAATTTCCGCTTTCACCAATTTCGCCGTTCGGTAAAACAACATTATAGGTACCATCTATTTTAAATTCAACGTACTCCTGTGAATTTGTACCATCAGGCGCATAGATTATCCAACGCCCAATAAGCTTGTTCCCTGGCTGCATAAATGCAAAAGCAGTTATTAAAAAAATTACTGTTAATACTTTAATTGATTGTTTCATAAAATTTTTTTTAATGATTAAAAATTCATCATCATAAAAATAGATTTGCCTTAAACGTTTTACACGAGTTAACCGACAAACGTATTTTTAAAATCGTCAGAAAATCAAAAGGCATTTTTTTGTAGTTTTATAATTATTCATCTTCGATTCAGCACTCTCAAAATGCAAACTCCTGATACTGTTCTTAAATATTTTATAATAGATGATGACGAAATTGACCGTGCAGTAGTAGAAGCAGAAGCTGATAAGTTTTCTTTTCTACAAAAAATTTCATCATGCAGCAATCCCATAGAAGCGCTTGAAATAATTGCTGAATCTAATCCTGATGTTATTTTTTTAGACATCGAAATGCCCGGACTTAATGGGATTGAATTGGTGCGAAAAAAAATAATTAACACAACACTTCCTGTGTTTATTACTTCACATCCTGAATTTGCTTTGGAAGGATATGAGCTGGAAGCATTCGATTATCTGCTTAAGCCGGTTTCTTCAGAACGCTTCGCTGCGTGCGCCTTTAGGCTGCGGGATTTTTGCCAGATGAAAGTAAAATCTTTTGCATTTGATGCACAACAGGAAAAAAATTTTATTGTTATCAAGCAGGGATATGATAAATACCGCATAGCAATACAGGACATTTTATATCTTGAAGCTATGCGGGATTATACCCGGATAATTACAGATGCAAAACAGTATTTAGTTTTAACTACACTAAACGGGATTATTGAAAAATTACCATCTGAAATTTTTGTTCGTATCCATCGCAGTTATGTAATTAACCGAAATAAAATAGATGCAATTCAAAAAAATAAAATACATATTCAATCTTATGAACTACCCGTAGGAAAATTATATAAGCACGCATTAAGTTCTCCAGGTTAGTTTTTTCAGTTGCATGAATGTTTATATTGCTTTGTAATATGATAAGAATTCAATGAGTAAGATTTTTTTTATTCTATTTTTTTTAAGCCTGCTTTGCGCCAGGGTTATGTCACAAATTCCTGATCTTTCAAAACTTCATAATAACCAGGAGAAAATAAAAGCATGGCTTGATTACTGCGCCATTCTTCGCCTGAATAAAGATGGTAATCCTAACAATTATGTTGTTTTGCAACAGGCAGGCCTAAGAGGATTGCAACTAGTAAAGCCAAACGATGATTCAGATAAGGCCAGTTTTTTTTCCTATATAGCTCTTGGAAATTATTACCAAATAAAATTTGACAGTGCACAATATTATTTTTATCAAAGCTTATACAGTGCTCAGAAAGCTAATGTCACCAAACTTATAGCGGCTGCCTGCCAGGCATTAATGAGTATTAACTTTCAATTGCAGCAATTCGGCAAGGTTGATTCGTGCAAAAATATTTTACAGGATATTGCAGACACTTCAAAAGATGCTTCAATACTGCAAGACATTTATTCAGCTTTCGGAAGTTATTACGAGCAAAAATCTTATTATAGCACTGCACAGGAATATTATATAAAGAGTATTCAGTTGCGTGAGAAAGTTGTAGATACTACAACAAACACTAAAGCAAAATTTGATTATGCAATTCAATGCGACCAGCTTTCCAAATTATATTTGAATACTCAAATGGCCGATAAAAGCCTTGATGCCCTTAGGCAAGGTGAGCGTTTTGCCGGCGTTTCCCCTGTTGTTAAAAATCGGCTGTTAAGTTCTTTCGTGGAAGCGTTCACAACTTCAGGCAATATTGATTCGGCCTTGTATTATAATAACCAACTTACTGTTAGTACTAAAGGGCAATCTATGTTTCCTTCTGAACTTGTATCATCCAATTTAAATATTGCTATATATTATATAGATGATAAGCACTTCGATAAAGCGCTTTCTTATCTTAATAAGGGAGATTCACTGGCAGCAATTATTAAATCGCCATTTCTCATTTTCCAGGCGCAAATGATTAAAGGAAGATATTTAGAAGAAACAGGAATGTATGATGAATCTATTTACTTATTAACAAAAGCTTCTCCGGTTGCAGAGCAACTTGATAAGGGTTTATACGCTAATATTCTTCAGTACATGGCGCTTGATTATAAAGGCAAAGGTAATTTTAAAACTGCTTTAGAGTATTACGAGAATTACACTAAAGTTACAGACTCGCTCAACAAAGAAAAAATATCAAGAACATTTGCTGATTTGGAAACACATTATGAAACGAATGAAAAAGAAAACCGGATTATTGTTTTAGACCAAAAAAATAAACTAGACGTACTGGAATTAAAGCAGGCTTCCAATACAAAAACATTGCTGATACTTGGCTTGGTAAGCCTGGGTATTTTTTCTCTACTCTTGTATTTTATTTACCGGAATAAAGAAAAGCTCAATAAAATTTTAAATCAGCGTAATAACCAGTTGGATGTTTTGAACAATAAACTTTCTGTGGCTAATGATACGAAAGCAAAATTGTTTGGTGTAATAAGCCACGACCTAAGAGCGCCTGTGAGCAGTATTGTACAGCTATTGCATTTACAAAAAGAAAATCCGCAAAATTTTACCCAGGAGTTACGTGACAAACATAATGAGCGTTTAAACAAAGCTTCTGAAAATGTATTGGAAACAATGGAAGATCTGCTGCTATGGAGTAAAAGCCAAATGAATAATTTTACTCCACAATATAAACCAACCAATATTTTAGCGCTGCTTACACAGGAGAAAGAACTACTGGAAGAACAGGCAAAAGCAAAAGAAGTTAGTGTAAGCGTGACCGTTAGTACTGCTATTACTCAACATACAGATGAAAATTTTCTTGCCGTTATTGTAAGAAATTTAATGCAAAATGCTATTAGGCAATGTAACGCTTATGATACCATTTTAATAGAGGCAGACCAGCATACTATAAGTATTACAAATCCTGCGTATAACAAAACTGCGGAAGACTTAAATTCTATACTTCATCAAAATGCTGTAAACAGTAAACAAGGTGGTTTAGGAATGCAGCTTGTAAAAGATCTTGCTGCAAAAATTGACATTAAGATATATTATATTCAAAAAGATGTACAAAATATATCAGCTATTATAAGCTGGATTTAGAATCGTGTAGAGACTTCGTGAAACTATGCCGAAGAAAAATAAACGGGTACATCGCGTTTATGTAGGGTTTCAATCAAAAATCAGGCGAAGAAGTAAAAAAACTTTTATCGGCAAGAGCAAGGCTTTATACCAGCCTGAACACATTAACCAGGTATGTCAATTGATTTATGAATAACACCCCGTGTTCGGAGGGAAATTTCAAGCTATCGAACATTATTGATAATTATAACAGGCAAGTTAGCTATTGAAGCTGACACATCTCTGTCAACTGTAAGAGTGATAAGAACACTAAATATTTGAAAGAACCCAGAGGATTATCCGATATGATAAGAGTAGACAACGGCCTGAAATTTATATTGCATAAACTGGACTTGTGGTGCAGAGAAAATAAGAGCACCTTGTGTTTATTTTAAATAAAGAGCAGAACATTTTTTGATTGACTTGAATTAAGCGAGGATAAAATTTAGGAATTATTTTTCAACTATGTTCTCCTGGTGCGAAGGAGGGCGAACAGAAGCAATAAAGCAACAAATAATAAAGATTTTTATTTTCATGACTTTATCGATTTCTTATAAACTGGCAAATAATGGAATTTTTATTTCGTGATTTTTTAATAGTTGCTAATAAGTGGAAATAAACGTATAACAAGAAAATTTTTAAATCTTCGGTTAGTTAATTTTTAATCATCGTCTTTATCCTTAACCAACTTCACAAATGCATTTCTGTGAGGCGCAGGCATTACGCTGTTCGCGCCTTTTATCGATTGCCATATTACCTCATTCAATTCAAGGTCAGGTGCTGCATCAGGTTTGGAAAAATTAAAAGTAGCTGAAACTTTTGATGCAGCGCTTTCTGCTACATTCCTGGCGTTGATATTCACGTTTGCTGGCTTAACATCGTAAGGCGTAAGATCACGTTGAGATGTAAAGCAATTCCACATAGACGTAGCTCCTGCATCGTACTGACTCATAGGTGGTAATCCCAGTATTAGCTCTACGGTACGCAGCATACCCGAAGTGGTGTACAAAGTATGATCAACAGTTCCACGTTTAATATAAGGGCTGACAATAAAGGCGGGCGAACGATGTGCATCCACATGATCCGGGCCGTTTTGGGCATCATCTTCCAATACAAAAATGGCAGTGTTGTCCCATATACTGCTATGAGAAATATGGTCTATCAATCTTCCCAAAGCCAAATCATTATCAGCTACGTGCGCTATCGGCGTATAGGCTCCTTTTGACATTCCACTGGTGTGATCATTTGGTAAATAAACAAAACTTAATTGAGGCACTTTATTAATTTCTAAAAGCGAATCAAAATCCCTTTCCCATATTTTTTCCCGGTAAACGTCCTGGATGCTCAGGTTCCAGCCGGGATATGGATCGCAGGTATGCTTTGCTAATTCACGAAGTGTTTTCGGCAGGTACCCTTCATCTGCAAACTCGCCGTAATTTCTGAAACTTACACCGGCACGAAAACAATAATTCCAGATAAATCCTTTATCTGGGTTTGCGATCTTTCTATTACCAGCAAAATCGTAATTTCCGCCTCTGCCGCTATAATTAGATGGCCACATTTTTTGTACATAATCGGTTACATAAGCAGCAGTGCTCCAGTTATGCCCGTCGGCGCTTACTTCTGCATTTACATAAAAATTATCCAGCAATACAAATTGCTTTGCAAGTGAATGTTCATTAGGTGTTATACTATCTCCAAATATGCAGATAGAAGTATCCCCGTTTCCTTCTTTCATATCGCCTAACACCTGATCATAACTACGGTTTTCTTTTAAAACATAAAACACATGTTTAATAGGAGATACTTCACTTTGCTTTTGCGGAACAGGATTTCTGCTTTCGCCCAAAGCTTTCAACTCTGTTTTTTTACCATAAGGAGTATTTTCATAGACTGCTTTTGAATAAATGTTTAATATTTTTTGATCAGGTATAGGGATAACAGAGAGCTTGCCCTTGAACATAGTACCTGTATACAATTCGGGGCTGGTTGTTTTTTCTCCTTTTTGATGCTCTACATCTTTTCCGAGCGGGTTCGGACCATTTGGATTGGCAAAAGAAGAAAGCCCTTTTCCATTGGTTACCAATAATCGATTGCCTGTTACCCGCACACAGGTAGGATACCATCCTGTAGGAATAAATCCTTTTGAATAACTTTTACCAGGTTTGGATACGTCAAATACAGCGAGGTCGTTGTTGTCAGCGTTAGCAATAAACAAAGTTTTATTATCTGCCGAAAGTGCTACTCCGTTGGGTGTAGTGCCGGATGGAGCATCAGGATAAAGGCTGGCAACAATATTTTCCAGCACTTTTCTTTTTGCAATATCAATAACTGAAACGGAATTTACATTGGCGTTGGCTATAAAAAGATATTTCCCATTAAGGGTAACAGCCATATCATTTGGATGGCTTCCAGTTTTAATTTCTCCAATGATCTTTTCTTTCCTTGTATCAAATACAACTACTTTTCCACCACCCCAAAGGGAGATATAAAGCATCTGCTTATCAGGGGATAACAGGCAGGTGTATGCTTCAGCGCTCAGTGGAATTTTTTGAAGGATCGTTTTAGTTTTTAAATCACCTATGTAAAGCGAATTATCTTCTTTGGTAACGGCATATATACGACCACGCACATTATCAGCATCTAATCCTGCAATACCAATCTTATCTTCTGGCCAGGGCTTTCCCAAAACAAGCGAATCTTTTTTAATGAGCTTATTGTTGCTGATCGCATAAATAAAAATCTTACTGTCATAGCCGCCAGATACATAAAGATATTTGTTATCCTCACTGAATTTTAACCCGATCAGCGCCTTGTCAATTTCCGGATTATCCAGGATTTTATTATTCACAACATCTATTAAAGTGATGGTTTGTTTGCCATCTCCGTTATTGGTAACAGCGGCATATTTTTCCGAAGGAGATATGGCAATGGTAAGTGGCATATCTTCCAGCGCCAAAGATTTTCCAACGGGCGTTAGCGACCAACCGTTAAATAACGTAATTCTTCCTTTATCCAGTTGGCTGGCGATATCTGCTGCTTTTTGCTGGGCAAAAGATGTGATGCCGTTAAACGAAAAAATAACCAGAATTAGTAAGTACATGAATGCTTTCTTCATAATGTGAAGCGGTTTTTTTTAGAATTGTTACAATTTAGATATGATTTTTTAGAAGATATAAAATCTCTTATTTTTTTTCAATCTAATATTTTCATCAACTTAATTTATTTCTTTTTTTGTTTCTCTTTTTCTTCAACAATTCATGAGGCGTATAATTATTTATTTTGCTCTGGCTTAAGTAGAAGATTTAAAGTAAATAAACTGTCTTTGTGATTTTTAGCAGTATCATGTCATTGATATAATATATTCCTGGTTGGTTTATTAGATTGAATCGCAGCCTTCTTACTTCATGTGACTTCAGCCACTTTTTTGAACGATATTAATCTGGGATTTTAGTTCTGCGATAGTCCTACTAATAATTGCTTTTAAACTATAGCAAATCTTCAATTGTAAGGCCTTTCCTAAGTAGAGACTATAGATCGCGGTATCGCATTTCAAACTTCAGTTTAGTCGTCAACAAGTAGTTGCTCAATACTTCGCGGTCAAATACGCACAAAAAATATCCCTGCTACACCCACTCCTCCGCCGCGTCTACCAGCGCCTTCCAGAGGTGCAAAGCAAAAGAGCTTCGGACCATGACACGATAACGAAACGGAGCGATATGGCAGACGATTACAGGGGCCTTTGCCATGAGTCCCTGGGAGACGCTTGCAACAGGGAAATTTTTTTCACGGAGATCTTGGTCCCAAAGATGCGCAAGTACTTCACGAACCTTGGGTCCCTCCAATTCAATGGTAGTTCGCTGGCCGCTGACATCAACCGCACTCAAATGATACTCGTCCTTCAATAGCAGCGGTGCTAATTTCTCCTCAGCTTCCTGTAATCCTACAATAAGCCACCAATCTGGTCCAAGGCACAGGGCATGAGCTTCAACTTCACCGGATGCTGACATCTTGGTGGCCTGTCCTATCCTGCCCGGCAGATCAATGCCCAGCGCTTCAGCAACGGCAGCATACGTTAGGCTCCCGGGTGCCACACGAAGGTCGAGGGTTTGCAATCCTGGCAATTCTCGAATCGCAACCGTAGCGACGGTTCCTATGTTCATTCCTTTCAGCGGACTTTCTTCGGTGATCATATATGGTTATAATTAGTCTCTTCGGATGTTTTCCTTGTCAACGAATACGGTGTCGCAGATAGTAGCACGCAACAGTTTTTTTCCAATGGGTACGGCCACCACTTCCCCTATCCGGTTCAGGCCGTTGGCAACTAATGCCAATGCGAACGAACAGCCAAGGGTCGGTGAATAGTAAGAACTTGTTATAAAACCGATATGGCGGGTTTTGCCATGCTCATCTGGTTCTGCGTTAAGTATTGTGATATATGCTCCCTCCGGAATGACTTCGTCTTCGTTCTCTGGTAGCAGGCCAACCAATTGGTGTCTTCCATTTGCCTTAAGATGAGGTAGCTGGAAGGAGCGCTTTCCAATGAACTCCTTCTTC
>Ga0068852_100001964_pt1 | contig 14002 bp, 15 predicted proteins | sample KBSCornC22_FD_66594 | JGI IMG/M metagenome (GOLD analysis project Ga0068852, IMG submission 66594) | Corn rhizosphere microbial communities from Kellogg Biological Station, Michigan, USA - KBS Corn C2-2 | ecosystem: Host-associated > Plants > Roots > Rhizosphere > Soil ... | reverse complement strand
TCTGTCGCCCCGGCGCAGGCCGGGGCCCAAGGTGTCGCCCCGGCGCAGGCCGGGGCCCAAGGTGTCGCCCCGGCGCAGGCCGGGGCCCAATCATTGGATCCCGGCCTGCGCCGGGATGACGAACGCCGGCGCCGGGATGACGAACGCCGGCGCCGGGATGACGATCGCCGGCTCGCCTTCTCCATCTTCAAGGAGCTGGTCGAGATCAACACCGTCACAGCGACGGGCGACACGGCGCGTGCGGCCGATGCGATGGCGGCCCGCCTGCGCGCGGCGGGTTTTCCCCAGCAGGACATCCACGTCTTCAAGCCCGCGCCGCGCAAGGGCAACCTGGTCGCGCGGCTGCACGGCAGCGGCGGCGGGCGCCCGATCATGCTGCTCGCGCACATGGACGTCGTGGAAGCGCGCCGCGAGGACTGGAGCACCGATCCCTTCAAGCTCACCGAGAAGGACGGGTACCTCTACGGGCGCGGCACCGGCGACGACAAGTTCATGGCGGCCGCGTTCGTCTCCAGTTTCATCCGCTACCGCAAGGAAGGGTACAAGCCCCAACGCGACCTCATCCTCGTCCTCGAGACCGACGAGGAGGTGGGCGATCGCGATGCCGTAGGCATGCGCTGGCTCCTCGGGAAGCATCGCGACCTCATCGACGCCGAGTACGCCATCAACGAGGGCGCGGGTGTCGCGCTTCGCGGCGGCAAGCCCTATACCGTGGGCGTGCAGACGAGCGAGAAGGTCATCATGAACTACACGCTCGAGGTGAAGAGCCCCGGCGGACACAGCTCGCTGCCCGTGAAGGACAGCGCGATCACGCGGCTCGCACAGGGCCTCACGCGGCTGGGCGCCTACGATTTTCCGGTGCAGTGGAACGAAACCACGCGCCTGTACTTCAAGCGCTCCGGGGCGCTCAACGAGGGACAGCTGGGACGGGACATGCTGGCGATCCTGGACGCGCAGCCGGATCCCGCCGCGGTGCAGCGCCTCGCGGCCATGCCGCAGCTGAACGCGCAGTTCCGTACCACATGCGTCGCGACACTCCTCGAAGCCGGCCACGCGTTCAACGCCTTGCCGCAGCTGGCGCGCGCAACGGTGAATTGCCGCATCCTTCCCGGCGAGCCGATCGACGAGGTGCAGAAGACTCTCGTGCGCGTCGTGGACGATGAGCGCATCGAGGTGAAGCCGCAGTGGGGCGGCATGCCCAGCCCGCCTTCGCCGTTGCGCCCGGACCTCGTGGCAGCGGTGGAAAAACTGGGCGCGGAATTCTGGCCGGGCGCGATCGTGCTGCCAACGATGGTCGCCGGCGGCACGACCGGCGCTTTCCTGCGCAGCGCCGGCATGCCGACCTATGGCCATTCCGGGCTCGCATATCACTTCGAGGAGCCCAGCCGCGCGCACGGCAAGGACGAGCGCATCCTGGTGAAGTCGTTCCACGAGGGCAACGAGTACCTGTACCGCCTCGTGAAGCTGCTCGCCGGAGGGCAGTAAGGGGGCATGAACCGTTGGCTCGCGTTGCTTGTCTGCATGCTCATGGGCTGTGCTTCCTCTCTTACCCGCGAGCGGGCCGACGCGCTCGATACTCCGCTCGCCGCCTCCGGCGACGCCGGCCGTGGCCGCGAGGTGTTCCTGCAGCGCGACGAGGGCCGCTGCGTCCTCTGCCATTCGGCGCCGGGGGTCGAGCTCGCGGGCAACGTGGGTCCTTCGCTTGCCGGCGTGGGCTCGCGGCTCACGCCCGCGCAGGTGCGGCTTCGCATCGCCGACATCACGCGGGTATATCCTGATTCCGTGATGCCCACGTTCCACCGCACCGAAGGCATGGTCCGCGTAGCCCCGCAGTTTCGCGACAGGACAGCGCTCACCGGCCAGCAGGTGGAGGACCTGGTGGCGTGGCTGTCGACGCTCAAATGAAACGACGCGATTTCCTCAAGCGCTCCGGGCTCGCCGCGACCAGCATGGCACTCCCGGTGCTCGCGCAGCAACCTCCGCCGCAACGCTTCCAGCCGGTGCAGGACATCGCACCGCTTTTGGCGCAGCTTACCGGCGGTGCCACCCCGCAGCCGGGCGGCATCGAGGTGCAGCTCCCGGCCATCGCGGAGAACGGCAACTCCGTGCCGATGCGCATCAAGGTCGACCATGTGATGGCGCCGGACGACTACGTGACGGCGATCCACATCGTGGCCGAGCGCAACCCGCGGCCGCTGGTGGCGAGCTTCCACCTGCATCCGGCGAGCGGGCGTGCCGAAGTGTCCACCCGCGTGCGCCTCGCCGGTACGCAGAAGGTGACGGTGCTGGCCGAGCTCTCGGGCAAGCGCTTCCTCATGACGCAGGCGGACGTGCTCGTCACTGCCGCCGCGTGCCTCGACGAATCGATGTGAGGGCCACGCGATGATCCTCGGCCGCATCCAGGTCCCTCCCAATGTCCGCAAGGGCGAGCCTTTCGAGGTCCGCATCCTGGTGCAGCACCCGATGGAAACCGGCTACCGCCGCGATCTCAACGGCCAGGCCATCCCGCTGCACATCGTCGACAAGCTGGTGTGCCGCGTGGGCGGCGCCGAGGTGTTCAGCGCGGAGCTGGGCTCCGGAATCGCGGCCAACCCGTACATGGCGTTCTATGCGATGGCGGACGCGAGCGGCGAGGTGGAGGTGGAGTGGCGGGACAATCGCGGCGAGACGGGGCGCGTGAGCGCGAAGTTCAGCGTCGCATGAGAGCGATGGCGGTTGCCGCGGCGTCCCTGGCGCTCGCCGCGGCGGCACAGCAGCCCCCGAGGCCGCAGCCGCTGCTCGCCGGCACGACGTTCCAGAGTCCCGAAGCGCGGCAGATGCAGCTCGACGACTTCGCCAATCCGGGGCTCCTTTGGGTCGAGCGCGGCCAGCGCCTCTGGTCGGAGCCGCGCGGTGCGGCGGGCAAGTCCTGTGCGTCGTGCCACGGTGATGCGGGCCAGAGCATGCGCACGGCCGCGGCGCACCATCCGCGCTATTATCCGGCGGCGGGCCAGGTGCTCGACCTCGAGGGCCGCATCAATCGCTGCGTGACCGAGAACGAGCACGCACCGGCGCTCGCGTGGGAATCCGAGGAGCTGCTCTCGCTCGCGGCTTACGTGGCACGCCAATCGAAGGGTGCCGCCATCGACGCGCCGCTCGAAGCGCCGGCGCGCGACCTCTACGAGCAGGGACGCCACCTGTACTTCGAGCGCCAGGGCCAGCTCAACCTCGCGTGCACCAATTGCCACGACATGAACTGGGGAAAGACGCTCTTCGCCGAGCGCATCAGCCAGGGGCATCCCGCGGACTGGCCCGCCTATCGCATCGAGTGGCAGACGCTCGGCTCGCTGCAGCGGCGCCTGCGCGCGTGCTACTTCGGCGTGCGCGCGGAGCTGCCCGCGTTCGGCTCGCAGGACCTGCTCGCGCTCGAGGTCTACCTCGCCGCTCGCGCTCGCGGGCTGGAGCTTTCGCCTCCCGGCGTTCGCAAGTAAGCACCTCCGGCGCGCATCCCCGGGGTCACTTCGCGGCCGCGCTGAACCAGCGATCGAGCCACGCGCGCTCGGGCAGCCCGCTCTTCACCTCCGGCTTGTGGTCCGCGCCGAAGAAGTAGGCGCGCGGCAGCTCCCCACGCCAGCGCGGGTCGATCCCGAAGCGGATGCGCTCCTCGAACTCGTCCTCGAACACGTACGCATCCACCGTTCCGGGATCGTTCTTCGCGAGGAAGCCCTCGACGCGGTCGCGCTCGTCGGGCTGGTCGGCCGCCACCAGCACGATCGGCACCGAGGGATAACGCGCGTGCAGCTCGCGCCATGCGGCCATCTCCTCGCGGCACGGGGCGCAGTGCAGCGACCAGAGCGCCAGCACGAACGGCTTTCCCGCGTGCTCGCGCTTCACCTGCGCGAGCGTCGTGGGACCGAACGGGCGCAGCCCGGAGGCCGCGGTGCAAAGCGTGGCCGCGCACGCGACGAGCATCGCGGCGATGCGGAGAGCCGCCTTCACGGCAGCGCCACCACGCGCAGCGGCTGCTCGCGCGAATTCCACAGCACGCGGAACGTGTCGCCGTGCACGAGCACCCTGGGCTGGTCGTTCATGCCCGCCGTCTCGGCGAGGTCGATCTCGCGCCATGTCCTGCCGGCATCGTCGGAGCGCATCGCGCGCAGGTGCGACTCGGTGCCGTCGAATTCCTTCCACGCGATCGCGACGCGCTTGCCCGAGACGGCGAGGTCCGCATGCTCGGCGGTGTCGCCACCGATGCGGCGCTGCCCCTCGACGCGCCCGTCCACGAGGCGGCCGTACTGCACGCCCTCGTTTCCCGGCGCGCCGGTGAACCACACCGCGTGCAACGTGCCCGAGTCGTCGCGCGCGATCGAGGGGCCGTGGTGCGGGCAGCCGTCGATCTGCCAGTCGTCGTGCGTGGCGCGCGTGAAGGCGCTCACCTTGCCGTCGTCGCCGAGCCGCGCCATCGCGTGGTCGCGCACGCCGCCCTCGAACACGTGGCGCCAGAGCGCGGTCACCGTGCCGTCCGGCTGCGCGGTGAGCGCGACACGGCAGCATTCGCAGCTGTGCTCGGCCACGCGCCAGTCGCCGCGGAAGCTCGCGCCATGGTCCGACGACACGGCGTAGTACACCGCCGCGCCGCGGTAGCTCTTCGCGGCTTCGCCCTGCGGAATGTCGCGCTTGTCCACCCAGGCGACGAACACTTCGCCCGTGGTGTTCACCGCGAGCGAATCGAAGCGGTGCGTGATCTCCTGCCGGTCGCTGTGCACGACGATCGGCTGCGAGAAGGTCCTGCCGCCGTCGAGGGAGCGCGCGAAGCGGATCTCGCCGGTATACGGCTTCGTCATCGGCCGCGTCCAGGTGACGTAGATCTCGCCCTCGCCGCCGAGCGCCACCCGGGGGCGCGCATCGCCTTCCGCGCCGACGGCCTCCGGCACCGCGTTCACGGTGACGGGCTGGGACCACGTCGCCCCGTCGTCCTTCGAGCTGCGCAGGCGCACGTGCTCGCCGTCCTTGTAGACGGCCCAGAGCGTGCCCTTCGCGTCGTACGCCGCGCTCGCGCCCAGCTCGGGGCGGGGCGCGTGCACGTGGCCACCGTGGCCGGACGAGCCCGGCGCCGCGGTGTCGTGGTTCGCCTGCGCCGCGAACGGCAGCGCGAAGGCGAGGGCCAATGTGGCAGTGAATAGTGGCCGGATCGTTACCATTGGAAAGTCGCTCCTGCGTAGTAGGCGCGCGGCAGGCCCGGCGAGAAGACGGGAGTGCTCGAGGAAATCGAGGCGCTGTCGGCGTAACGGCGGTCGGTCAGGTTCGTGATGCTGGCGAAAAGGTCCACGGACTTCGTGAGCGTGTAGTTGCCGCGCACGTTGAAGAGGCTGTGGCCGCCGTACTTCGTCGTGTTGGCGGCATCCATCCAGTACTCGCCGATGTGCACCCACTCACCGGTGAGCCGCGCGTTGGTGCGGGCGAGCCAGGTGAGGCGCGCGTTGGTGAGCCAGTGCGGCGCCGACTCGATCTCGTGGCCGGTGAAGTCGCCGCCGGAAGTGACCCAGTTCTCGTACTTGTGGCGTGCATACGAGAAGGCGCCGTCGAACATCAGCGTCTTCACGATCGGCACGTTGAGCCCCAGCTCCACGCCCTTGTGCGACGTGTGGCCCGCGTTCACCGTCTGCGTGAAGTTGGTGGCCGTGTCGCGGAAGGTGAGGATGTCGTCCTTCTTGTCGAGGTCGTAGATCACCGCGTCGTAGGTCGCGGCGCCGACGTGGCCGCGAAGCCCGAGCTCGGTCTGCACCGCACGGATCGGCTGGAGCTGGAGCGCGGAGTCCGTGAGGACCTGCGCTGCCGCAACCGACGTCGCCGCCGACGGGCGGAAGAGCTGGCCTTCCGACGGCACGCGGAAGCCGTGGTTGTACGAGAAGAAGACGCTCGTCTCCGGGGTGAGCTCGTACGTCATGCCGAACTTGGGGCTGGTGTGGTTGAAGCGCCTGGTGGTGTCCGCCGCCTGGCCGTAGAAGCGCAGGCCGGGGAAGGCGCCGGGCACCCGGACGGGTGTGGGATCGAACTTGTTGTCGAAGTCGTACCAGAGCGAATCGAAGCGCAGGCCCGCCACCACGCGCAGCTTCTCGAGCGGCGAGATCTCGCCGTGCACGTACGGCGAGACTTCATGGAAGGTGACGTCGTAGTCGTATACGCGCGGCCCGGCGGTGTAGCTGTCGAAGACGCGCGAAGCGCCGGAGCCCGTGGGGTTCACGTTGAGGCGGTCTTCCTCGCGGCCGCCGGGGCTCACGTCGACGTCCAGGCCGCCGATGATGCGCGGGCGCATGGGCCCCGCGTAGTCGTGGCGGATCTTCGCCAGCGCGCCGTACGAATAGTTCGACGTCTTCGAGACGGTGGGATCGGAGTTGAGCGTGAAGGTCGCCAGCAGCTTCATGCTGTCGTCGCGCACGTACGGCGTCACCGAGACCAGCGTCCCGCCGAACTCGCGCTCCCAGGCCGAATAAAGGCGCAACGCCTCGACCTTGCGGAAGGCGATGGGCAGGTAGTTCTTCGTCGGGTGGTTGCGGTAGTCGTCCTCGACCAGCGGCGAGTTGGCGCCCGTCTGCTGGTCGATGTGCGAGTACGACAGCACGCTGCGCACGTTGATGTTGTTGTCGCCGTTGTGGTCCCAGCGTGCGCCCGCGCTGTAGCGATCGTAGGCGGTGGAATCGCGCCACCCGTCGGTGTGCGTGATGTTGCCGTCGGCGCGCCAGCCGTCGTGGGGCAGCGAATCGCCGCCGCCGAAAATGAGGCGCCGCCAGCCGAAGCTGCCGAAGTCGGGCGCCACGTACGCCTCGCGGCGCACGGGCGGGGTGCGCGTGAGCACGTTCACGATGCCGCCGATGGCGTCGGAGCCGTAAAGGGCCGTGCCGGGTCCGCGGATCACCTCGATGCCGCCCGCGGCGGGGATGTCGATCTCGTAGAGCGCGTTGTGGTTGAAGAAGCCGGTCGAGCGGATCGGCACTCCGTCCTCGAGATAAAGGTAGACGGGGTTGGTGGTGAACGGCTGGCGGATGGCGGTGGTGTGGCCTTCACCATTGGTCACCGCCACGGCGACACCCGGGATCTGGCTCATGATCTGCGCCGGGTGCGTCGGACGATCCTGGCGGATGGTCTCTTCGTCGATCGTGCCGATGGATTCCGGCGTCTCCGTGAGCAGCTCCTTCTCGCGCGTGCCGGTGACGACGATCTGCTTGAGGGTATGGAAGGCCACGGTCTCTTCCGCGAGCGCGGCGCCGGGCCCGGCGAGCGTGGCGGCGCACGCGCAGGCGTACGCAGCCACCCCGATGGGGTGGTTTTTCTTCATTGCTAAGCTCCCTGCAAACCTGTAGTTGTTGTGCCGTGCGCGTGCGCCCGGCCATGCCGCTCCCTCCGCGGGGCGGGTACTGCGCTACTGCGCAATTACAGGATCAGGGATGGTGGTGCGCGGGACGGCGGCAGGACGACGGCGGTGCCGGAAGGAACCGGCGCGAAGTAAGCGTCGTCGACGACCGTGAGCGCGGTGAAGGCCGGCGTGGGCGCCGTAGGCGGCGTGAAGTGCGCGCCGAAGAACGCGATGATGCAGAGCGGGCAATGGAAGTGGCCCTCATGGCCGGGCGCCGACTCGTCCATCGGCGACTGGTCCGCGCCGACCTGCATGCCCGCCTGGTGGCAGAGGGGCACCGGTTCCGACATCGCCAGCGCGTGCGCCGCGGATACGAGCGGCCACATCGACGTCCAGAGGACGCCGAGCAGGGCAAGCAACGCGAATTGGCGGCGGGTGCGCATGTCCGGAATGTTAGCCCGGCATTCGCGGTGCCGGCAGCCGCGGCGGCGTGGCATATCGTCGCACCATGACGCATTTCGCGGGAACGCGCCGACTTAGGGTCTAGAATGCGATCCCATGACGCGCTGCATGAGACGGATCATCGCCTGCTTCGCCCTCTTCGCGGTGGCGTGGGTGGCGCTTTTGCCGCTGGTCTCTTCGGCTCATGCGCTCGTGGCGGGCGATTCGTCGCTGCCGCCGTGCCACCAGGCCGGGTTGCTTTCGGGTGTTCATACACCTTCCTCCGCGGATCCGGCGGCACCCGGCTCGCCGTGCGCGCACTGCGCGTTCTGCATCGCCGCGATATTCATCCTGCCCTCGCCGCCCGCACCCGTGGCGCTCGTGGTGCCCGCGCCCCTGGATGTCGCGACGGGACCTCGTCCCACGGTGCATCCGGCGGACCTGGCCACCCGCTTGCCCGACCCGCGCGGGCCACCACCGCCGCTCGCCTGATCCAGGGACGCAGCCGGGGGGCGACCCCCCCGGGACGCGCCCCTCCGCGCGTCGTCATCTTTCAACTGAAACACCTGGAGTTCGCCATGAAACGATCGCTTTCGATCGTGTTGTGCGCCGTTGCGTGCGGCGTCGCCCACGAGGCCTGCGCGCACGGATTCGCCGGCAAGCGCTTCTTCCCCGCCACGATCGCCACCGAAGATCCCTTCGTGGCCGACGAGCTGTCCCTGCCCACGTATTCGTATCGCAAATTCGACGCGAGCGGCGAGGAGCCGGGCACGACCGAGTCCGCCACGTCCATCGACTACACCAAGCGCATCACCGAGAACTTCGGCGTCGGCTTCGGCGCCACGTACCTGCACCACAAGGACGAGGACGGCACCACGCACAAGGGCTTCGACAACCTCGCCGCGAACGTGAAGTACCAGTTCTACAAGAACGATGCGAGCGAGACGATCCTCTCGGCCGGCATCGACTGGGACATCGGCAACACCGGTGCGAAGGCCATCGGCGCGGAGACCTTCAGCACCATCACGCCGGCGATCTTCTTCGGCAAGGGCTTTGGCGACCTTCCGGAGGATGCGCGGATGCTGCGCCCCTTCGCGCTCACCGGTTCGCTGGGATACGCATTTCCCAGCCGCACGCAGAGCACCACGACGGATGACGAGGGCAACGATGTCGTCGAGCGCCATCCCGATTCGGTGCACCTCGGCCTCGCGCTCGAGTACAGCCTGCCGTACCTGCAGTCGTTCGTGAAGGACTCCGGGCTGGGCGAGCCGTGGAACAAGATGGTGCCGCTGGTCGAGCTCAACCTCGAGAAACCGGTGAACCGCGGCGGCGGTCCCACGATCGGCACGGTGAATCCGGGCGTCGTGTGGGCGAGCCGCTTCATGCAGCTCGGCCTCGAAGCCGTGATCCCGGTCAACTCGCGCTCGGGCGGGCATACCGGCGTACTGTTGCAGGTGCACTTCTTCATGGACGATCTTTTTCCCAACGGCGCCGGCGCGCCGCTCTTCCGATGAACCGGCTCATGCGCAGGATCGCGGGCCTCGCCCTGCCGATTGCGCTCGCAGTGGCTGGCGAGGCCTCGGCGCACGCTTTCCTCGAGCGCGCCACGCCGCGCGTTGGCGGGACGGTGCAGAGCACACCCGAGCGGGTGTCGTTGCGATTCTCCGAGCCGCTCGAGCCCGCCTTCAGCTGGGTCAAGGTGCTCGATGCGGACGGCAAGCAGGTGGATCGCGGCGACAAGCAGGTCAACCGCTCCGAGCCCATGGTGATCCAGGTGTCCGTGCCGCGGCTCGCGGCCGGAAGGTATCGCGTGGCGTGGAGGGCCGTTTCCGTGGACACGCACGTGACGGAGGGCGACTTCACTTTCGAGGTCAAGCCCTAGACTCGCCGTGGAAACGACGCTTGCGATCGCGCGCGCCGTGAACATGGGCGCGACATTGCTTGCGTTCGGCCAGCTCGCCTTCTTGCAGTTCGTGTCGCCGGGCCGCGTGCTGCCGCCGCGATTCCTCGCCGTCATGGCATGGAGCCTCGCCGCGACGCTTGCGAGCGCCCTCGCGTGGCTCGCGCTCGAGGCGCTCAACATGAGCGGGTTGCCGTTCCCCGACGCGCTCGCGCCCGCCATCGTCGGGACCGTCCTCGCGCAGACGCTCTTCGGAAAGCTATGGGTGGCACGCGCGGCGTGCCTCGCGGTGCTCGCCGCATCGGTGGTATTCATGCGGCATCGCGGCGCCTCGCGTCTCGCGTTCGCCTCGGCGGCATTGCTGCTGCTGGGGCTCGGGGGCATGGGCCACGCTGCGGCGGGCGGCGGCAGCGAAGTCGTCGCGCGCCTCGGCGCCGATTGCCTGCATCTCCTCGCGGCCGGCGCATGGCTCGGGTCCTTGCCCCCGCTGATCTTCGTCATCGGCGCAGCGATGACGCGAACCGATGCACCCGCGTACGACGCCGCGCGGGGAGCGACGCAACGCTTCTCGGCACTGGGCGTGGCGAGCGTCGGCACGCTGCTGCTGACGGGCATTGCGAGCAGCTTCTTCGCACTGCACGATCTGCCGGCACTGTACGAGTCGGACTACGGCAGGCTGCTCCTCGCGAAGGTGGCGCTCTTCGTCGTGATGCTGGTGCTCGCCACGGTCAACCGCTTCGTGCTCACGCCGCGGCTCGAAGCGCACCAGGTGCGGCAATCGCTCGTCGCGCTGCGACGCAACGCGATTGCCGAGCTCCTGCTGGGACTCGGGGTGGTCTGCGTCGTCGCGAAGCTCGGCATCACCATGCCGGACAACGAACACGAGCACCACCATCATCATCACGAGTCGGCCGCCGCCTCTCCCGCGCAGGTGTAAGCTTTCCCGCTTGATGCGTTCCCCCCGCTCGGCTGCGACTGCTGTGCTGCTCGCGCTGGCGCTCGTCCTGGGCCAGCACGCGGGCCTGTTGCACGGCCTTTCGCACGCGACCGAGCAGATCTCGTCCAAGGGCGCGCCGGCCAAGGTGGCGTGCGACCACTGCTTCGCCTGCTCGCAGCTCTCGGGCGGGGCCGCGCCCTCGGTGCAAGCGTTGCCTCCCGTGGATGTGGAGGCGGCAGCGCCTCCGCACGCGGGGCATGCGCTCCGGCTCCCCGCCGCCGTCGTCTTCTTCCTCTCGCGCGCCCCGCCCGCCCTTTCCTGACGCGACCTGCCTGCGCGGTCCCCCGGCCGCGCCATCCTGCATTCGCCGGAAAGGAAAACCATGTCGAGACTCGTCGCGAGCGCCGTGATGCTCGCATTGCTTCATCCATGGCCTGCATCCGCGGCCACCGATCCGGATCTCGAGGAGATCCGTGCGCAGATCCGCGAGCTCAGGTCGAGCTACGAGGCGCGCATCCAGGCGCTCGAGCAGCGGTTGAAGGAGGCCGAAGCGCGCGCGGCGGCCACGCCCGCGGCGGCGCCCGTTGCGGCCCCGGCCCCGCCGCCCGTCGCGGCATCGGCGCCGTCCACCGTCGCACCACCAACGGCGGGCGGCGCGCCATCATCCGGCCTCGCCGCCTTCAACCCGGCGATCTCCGCGATCCTCACCGGCAGCTACAGCAATTTCTCCCTGGACCCGCAGCAATACCGGCTCGCGGGCTTCCTCACACCCGATGACGTGGGACCGGGCAAGCGCGGCTTCTCGCTCGGCGAGTCGGAGCTCACGTTCGCGGCCAACGTGGACCACAAGTTCGCCGGCGTGCTCACGCTCTCGCTTTCCCCGAGGGACACGGTCGAGGTCGAGGAAGCCTTCGGCACGTTCAACGGCGCGCCCTATGGCGTGGTGCCGAAGTTCGGCCGTTTCCTGTCCGCGGCGGGCTACCTCAACGAGCAGCATGCGCACACCTGGGATTTCGCCGACACGCCGCTCGCCTACCAGGCGTTCCTCGGTGGCCAGTACCGCACGGATGGCGCGCAGCTTCGCTGGGTCGCACCGACCGACCAGTACATCGAGCTCGGCGGCGAGCTGGGCAGCGGCGACGCATTCCCCGGCTCACCCCGCAACCGCAATGGCGCGGGTTCAGCTCTCGTCTTCGCCCGCACCGGCGGCGACATGGGCGAGAGCCACAACTGGCTCGCGGGATTGAGCTACCTGGATACGCGTGCGGATGCGCGCAACACGAGTGCGATCGCCGTCGACGGCGACATCGGGAGCGCCAGCTTCACCGGCCACAGCCATACCGCCGGCGCGCAGTTCGTGTGGAAGTGGGCGCCGAACGGCAACCCGCTGGTCCACAACTTCAAGCTGCAGGCGGAGTATTTCTGGCGGCGCGAGAGCGGCGAGCTGGCATTCCTGCCCGAGGGATCGCTCGCGCTGGCGGCCGCCGCGCCGTATTCGTCGCGCCAATCCGGCGGGTACGTGCAGGGCGTCTACCAGTTCATGCCGCTGTGGCGCGCGGGCGTGCGCTATGACCGGCTCGATCCCGGCCACGTCCATTCCGTGGCCCTCGCGCCGCCCGCGTTCGATCCCGAACGCGCGACCGCGATGATCGACTGGAGCCCGTCGGAGTTCAGCCGGCTGCGCCTGCAGCTCGCGCACGCGAAGCTCGCCAACGGGCTCACGGACAACGAATGGTTCCTGCAATACATCCTCAGCCTCGGCGCGCACGGGGCGCACAAATACTAGGAACAACAATGGCATTCACGTCACGTCTCATCGCCATGCTCGCGCTGCTGCTCGCCGCGGGCGCCGCCCATGCGCTCGGCATCTTCGCCACCGTCCCCGAATGGGGCGCGCTCGCCCAGGAGCTCGGCGGCGACAAGGTCAAGGTCTACGTCGCCACCACGGCGCTGCAGGATCCGCACCGCATCGAGGCGCGGCCGAGCCTCATCGCCCGCGCACGCTCCGCGGACCTCGTCGTCGCCACCGGTGCGGAGCTCGAGGTGGGATGGCTGCCGCTCGTGCTGCAGCAGGTCGGCAAGTCCGCGAGCGGTGCCGGCTACTTCGAGGCGACCTCGGTCGTGCCGCTGCTGGAAAAGCCCACGCACTTCGATCGCGCCGAAGGCGACGTGCATCCCTTCGGCGATCCGCACATCCAGACCGATCCGCGCAACATCGCGCGCGTGGCGGCTGCGCTCGCGCAGCGCATGGGCGAGGTGGACCGCGCCAATGCCGCGTTCTATGCCCAGCGCGAGAAGGACTTCGCGGCGCGCTGGAATGCGGCGATCGCGAAATGGGAGCAGCAGGCGGCGCCGCTGAAAGGCGTTTCGGTCGTGGTGCAGCACAAGGGGTTCACCTATCTGGAGCACTGGCTGGGCCTCCGCGAGGCCGCATCGCTCGAGCCCAAGCCCGGCATCGAGCCCACCGCCGCCCACCTCGCCGAAGTGCTCGGGCAGGTGGGCAGGGAGCCGGTGAAGATGGTGCTGCGCGCCGCCTACCAGAGCGACCAGGCGTCGCTCTGGCTTGCGGAGCGCGCCCATATGAAGGCCGTGGTGCTGCCGTTCACCGTCGGCGGCACGCCTGCCGCGAAGGATCTCTTCGGGCTCTTCGACGACACGGTGCAGCGCCTCTTGCAGGGCGCGCAATGAACGCGATCGAGTTCTCGATCTTCTGGCCCGCCGTGATCGCGGGGCTGCTGGTGAGCGCGACACACGTGCCGCTCGGGATGCAGGTGCTGGCCCGCGGCATCGTCTTCATCGACCTCGCCATCGCGCAGATCGCGGGCTGCGGCGTGCTGCTCGCGGACCGCTTCGGCTTCGAGCACGAGGGGCCGGCCGTGCAGGTCGCCGCGTTCAGCGCCGCGCTCGTGGGCGGCGTGCTGCTGACTTTCACCGAGCGCATCTGGCCCGACGTGCAGGAGGCCGTGATCGGCGTGGTGTTCGTGCTCGGCGCCACCGCCAGCCTCATGCTGCTCGCGAGCAACCCGCACGGCAGCGAGCACCTGCGCGACCTGCTGGTGGGACAGATCCTGTGGGCGCAGCCGACGCGCCTGCTGTGGGCGGGCTCCGTCTACCTGGCCGTGCTCGTCGCCTGGTTCGGCTTCCGCGAGCCCATCGGCGTGCCGGGCTTCTACGTCTGCTTCGCGCTGGTGGTGACGGTGTCGGTGCAGCTCGTGGGACTCTATCTCGTGTTCGCGACGCTCATCGTGCCGCCGCTCGCCACGCGTCGCATGCGCCGATGGCGGCTGGCGGCATCGTGGGTCATCGCGGCGCTCGGCTACATCGCGGGACTGCTCGTCTCGACGGCGACGGACCTGCCCACGGGCGCCGTCATCGTGTGGACGCTGGTCGT
>Ga0068852_100001963_pt1 | contig 14009 bp, 10 predicted proteins | sample KBSCornC22_FD_66594 | JGI IMG/M metagenome (GOLD analysis project Ga0068852, IMG submission 66594) | Corn rhizosphere microbial communities from Kellogg Biological Station, Michigan, USA - KBS Corn C2-2 | ecosystem: Host-associated > Plants > Roots > Rhizosphere > Soil ... | reverse complement strand
GACGATCCAGCAGGCAAAGGAGTCGGGCCTCTCGGAGATTCGGGCGACGGCGACCCACGATCGCGCCCACTTGGCCGTCCGGCGCGGCCATCCAGAGCAGGCGATCCTTTTTGGATACGAGGCACTAAAGGGTGTTCGAAGCCAGATTGCGCGCGATCGCGTGCTGAACGATTTGGGCGCGACCTTTTCTCTGCTTGGAATCTACAGCGCCGCAAGGGACGCCTATCTGGTGGTCGCGGCCACCGCTCAGGAGCAGTACACACGCTGGACGGCGATGATCAACTTGCTGGATCTTGCGGCGGATGAGCGACGCGAAACTGTGTTCGAGCACTATCGGCGAGAGCTCGAAGACGTTTCGCTACCACCGACTCTGGCGACGTACTACTACTACTTCGTCGCCAATGGACATCGCGTGTTCGATCGGCCGCTGCTCGCGAAGGTGGCAATCGAGCGCGCGATCGAGCTCGCAACCGAGAACAAGCTGGGCCAGTGGCTCGTCAAGTCGGAACAGCTGCTCGAGGAGCTTCGCACGACGGAGGTCGCACAGCGGCGGGATGTGGCACGTGCGGCTGCGGCGAGCTGGTCTCCGGAAGTACTCGATGTAGCTAACAGGCTTTCTGAGCTACGAACGATGGCTGGTGTAAGCGCATAACGAAAAAGGGGTTCCGGGCTGCAACCCGGAACCCCTGTGATCACTTGAGGCTAGGGCTACTTCGGCGTGCAGCCGCTGCCAATCGTGACGCCGCAGTCCTGGTTCGGGGCGGTGGGGGATGTACACGCGGCAAGAGCAAAGGAGGTCAGAACAACGGCGATCAGGGCAATTCGGCGGCGGATCATGGCGACCTCGAAGGGATCAAGTTGTAATTGGCGTTGCACTTGATCCCGAAGGTACGGTGGCGCGCAGGGTCGTAAACGCACATTTTCGGACAGTGATGTGCTGTTTTAGGACAATCTGCGCCGTCCACCCTTGGAAGTCCTCGCCCGCCTCCCTGCCCCACTCGTCGCCCGGCTTCAAATCGCCCTCGCGGGAGAGCACTCGCTCTCGCTGGTCGATAGCTGGGGTGCGCTGTTGCTAGCCGTCCGCGAGAGCTCCGTCGATCTCGTCATTCTTGATCCCCGGACCTCCAGCGGACTCGAATTGGGGCAAGCTCGTGAACTGCTCGTTCGGCATCCCACGTTGCCTGTGGTGATCTACACCACCCTCGTGGCCGACTCGATCCAGGCCACAGTGATGCTCGCACAGCTCGGGGCGCAACACGTCGTGCTCGCCGACTTCGATGACGAGCCCCGTCGCTTTCGGCACTTGATCGAGCAGCTCCCGGCAACTCGGCTCAGCAACTCGGTTCTCGGCTACGTACTACCGCGCCTGCACGATGCACCGTTCCCGTTCGTTCGCGCCATCACGCGATTGTTCGAAGCACCGCAGGAGTTCGTCGACGTCGACGAGCTCGCGCGCATGTCGGGGATGACGCGGCGCAGTCTGGATCGATGGTTCTACCGCTCGGGATTGTCGTCCGCACGCACGATGATCCTGGTCGCGCGGCTCACGCGGGCGAAGCACTACATGGGCGACCCTGGATTTCTGCTGGAGGACATCGCCAAGAAGCTCGGCTACAGCTCGATTCGCCGTTTCGCACGACAGGTCCGCGCGGCCACGGGAATGACTCCGTCGACCATGCGATCCTCGTTCTCGACGGAGGAGTTCACCACGCGCATGGCGGCGCTCGTGTGCCGGCCCGACGATGGGAGCAGTGAATGGGAGATCGCGCTCGATGACTGAGGATCCGCAGGCGACGCGTGTGCTGGTGGTCGACGACGAGCATTCCATATGCCGTGCGTTGGAAATCAGCTTCAGGCGCGCCGGCTACTACGTGCGCGCGGTGGAGTCGGCCGAGGATGCCGTGCAGCTGCTGCATCGCGAGCACTTCGACTGCCTCGTCGTCGATCTGCGCATGCCCGAGATGGGCGGCGATGAGCTGTTCGAGATCGCCGCCTCCGTGCAGCCGCATCTGCGTCAGCGCACGATCATCACCACGGGCGACGGCAGCGAGCGCGCGCACGAGCTGATCGCCGCCTGCGGCTGCGCTTCCCTCGGAAAGCCATTCGACCTTGGCGACCTGCTCGACCTCACGCGGCAGCTCACGCTGCGCATCCGGGACGCGCGCGCGTAGCGACCACCCGCTCGCCGGCCATCCTCACAGCGTCCAGCTGCGCAGCGTCGCGAGCGCCTGCTCCACCGCCCTGAGCTGATCCGGATCGGTCGCCTTGCGGCGCAGCTTCTCGTAGCTCCGGATCGCGATCTGCAGCGCCTCGCGATCGCGCTCCGCCGACGCCAGGCTCGTGGCGTTGTCGGCGAGGCTCGCCCGCGCGAGATCATCCTCCGGGAAGCGCTCGACGATCTGCTTCCACCGCATCATGCGCTCGCGCGGCTCGCCCTCGGTGAGCGCCCAGAGATGCCACGCGCCGCGATTGCCCGGATCGGCCGCCAGGGCGCGCGCCGCCAGCTCGCCGGTCGCCTCGGCGCCCCGTCCCGTGAGCCAGTACGCGTTGGCCAGGATGACCAGTGCCCGCGCGTCGTTGGGGCGTTCCGCCACGATCCGCTCGTACAGCGGTCCGGACACCTCGGGGATCGCGAGATAGGGCTCGGCCGCCCGCGCCAGCGCGTCGGGAGCTGTGACGTCCGCGAGCGCGAGCAGTCGCTCCAGCAGTGCGCCGTAGTCGTTGGTCTCGGTGTAAGTTGAGACGGCGGCCGAGAGCTCCGCAGCGGGATCGAGGGATTGTGGGGACATGTGCAATGGAATTTACCGTTCCTGCAGGAGGCACGTCAGCCGTGACTGAAGCATCGAACGATTCGTCAATTCCCGAGAACACGCAACGGCGCGAGGATCTGGAGCGGATGACCGCCCTCGTGCAGCACTCTCTGAACAACCCGCTCGCGGCATTGCTGGCAGAGGCGCAGCTGCTGGCCATGGAGACCACGCTGGATCCGGAGCACCGGGCAGCGGTGGACCGGATGACGGAGCTGGTGCGTCGGGTGATCGCGCTCGTCCGCGGGCTGGACAGCAAGGTCAACGAGAAAATGTTTCCCAGGTAGGTTGCCTGGCCGCGTGTCGGGTGGAGGGCGGGGTGACGTAGGGTCTACCCTTCGTGGTGCTACGCCATGTCGCCCGAAGCCCTCACGCAGGGCGATTTCGCGCGCTGGAATGCGGAAGAGGGTTGCGCATTCGCCCAAAACAGGTGATACTCTCACAATCGTCGGCACGCCGACGGTGACCCAAAATACTTTGGCAATGCCCGCGTACCACGAGTGCGGAGCGAGCTACCTGACGAACAGCGTCACCGGCTCGCTGCACGTACAGCAATGCGTGGTGCGTGTCTCGAACAGTGGCTCGCGTGATGTATCCGCGGCCGGATCGGCGGAGCGCCCCCGCAGTCGGGGTTCACACCGATCCTCGTAGCAGGTTCCCGGCTTGCCGATCTCGATCAGCGCATTTGTTCGCAACGGGATGAACTCGCGTGCCGCACAGGGCGGCGCCAACTCCAGTTTCATGTTCGACCAGCGTATTGGACGCCCGAGTGCCGGGCACGATTCGCATGCACGCCTTCACCTCATGACACCTTTCGCAGCATGAACGAACGTCGACGTCCGACCCGGCGCGGTCGCGGACACCGTCCGCCCAATCGCCCGCCGCTCGACACCAACATCGAGTCGAGCCCGTATCGCGATGACTCCTCCGTGCCGGCGCCGAGCGACACCGCGCTGCCAGACACCGGCTCGAGCCCGACTTCGGATGGTGGCAGTTCCGGCATTCCCGCGGCACCCGCGCAGCAGCCGCCCTACACTCCGCCGCAGCAGAACGAGCGCATCGATCGCGGTGGAGAGCCCCGCGGTGGAGAGCCCCGCGGTGAGCCCCGCTACAACAACATCCGGAACCAGGGAAATCGCGACCGCGACGACAATCGTGGCAACCGCGAGCAGGGCGGAAATCGCGACAATGGAAACCGCGACAACGGCAACAATGCGAACGGCCGCCGCGGTCGCCGCGGCCGGCAGCGCAATGGCCCGCGTCCCGACCAGCAGTCGAATGCGCCGGTATCCGTGCTCGTCGCGGACGGCACGACCACGGGATGGTTCGACGCCGCGCGCGATGGCGGGTTCGTTCGGCGCGCCGAGGAGAGCTATCTCCCCTCGCCCGGAGACGCCTTCGTTCCGCCGCAGATCGTGCGACAGCTCGCACTTCGCCGCGGCGACCTGATCGAAGCGACAACCGGACGCGACCAGCGCGGTCGGCTCGCGGTGGCCGAAGTGACGACGGTGAACGGCGGAGAGCCCACCGGTGTCTTGCGCCGCCCCGATTTCAGCTCGCTCATCGCATCCTATCCCGAGCGCAAGCTCACGCTCGAGACCGGGCAGTCGCCGAAGATCAGCCCCGAGCTCACGCGCCGGGCCATCGATCTCATCGCACCGATCGGCTACGGACAGCGGGCGCTCATCGTCGCACCGGCTCGCGCCGGAAAGACGATGCTCCTGCAGGCGATCACGGAAGGGGTGGCGATCAATCATCCCGAGGCGACGCTGCTCGTGCTTCTCGTGGACGAGCGTCCCGAAGAGGTGAGCGAGATGATCTCGTGGGGGCGCGGCGAGGTCGTGGCGTCGAGCTTCGATCAGCCCGCGGAGCGCCACGTGGACGTCGCGGACATGACGCTCGAGCGCGCGCGGCGACTCGTGGAGAGCGGCAAGGATGTCGTGATCGTGCTCGATTCGATCACCCGTCTCGCGCGCGCGCACAATACGGCCGAGCGTGGTACGGGGCGGACGCTGAGTGGCGGCCTCGACGCGACCGCGATGGCGAAGCCCAAGGCGTTCTTCGGCTCCGCGCGCTCGGTGGCACCGCAGCACGGCGGCGGCTCGCTCACGATCATCGCGACGGCGCTGGTCGAGACCGGCTCGCGCATGGACGACGTGATCTTCGAGGAGTTCAAGGGCACGGGCAACAGCGAGATCAAGCTCGATCGCGGGTTGGCCGAGAAGCGCATCTTCCCGGCGATCGATGTGGCGACGAGCGGCACGCGGCGCGAGGACAAGCTCTTTCGCCCCGACCAGATCGACGCGATCTTCACGCTCCGGCGCGGGCTGCAGCAGATGCCGCCGCAGGCGGGCATGGAGTGGTTGATCAAGCGCATCCAGAACACGGCCAACAACGACACCCTGCTCGCTGGACTCTAGCGAGGGCCTCTCCCGGCCTCGCAGCGAGGCGTAGACGGGAGAACGGGAGCCCGGCCTACCGCTTGCACTAGGGACCTCCCATGGGTGGTCCTCGTCGTCACTGGCGCGCGCACTTTTGTCTCGTGTTCGCCCTCCTCGCGTTGTTGTCCGCGCGGGGACTCTTGGCGCAGAACAGCCCACCCCAGGACCGCACGCATCCGGTAGTGGATGCCGTCAAGTTCGTCGGTGTCACGAACGTCATCGACAAACACGACATGGCCAGCGGGCTCGCGACGCAACCGTCCGGCTGCAAGAGCATCCTGCTCGAGCCGTTCTGTCTGTTCACGAAATCGTCCGCCATCTACGATACGCGAACGCTCGACCACATCGAGCTCGCGCGCGATGTCGTGCGCATCAAGGTCTACTACTACCGGCGCGGCTATCGTGAGACCGAGGTGGATACGCTCGTCACCCGGGCGAAGAACCACACGAATCTGGTGCGCGTCACCTTCCGCGTCACGGAAGGAAAGCCGGTGATCGTGAAATCCGTCGCCGTGCAGCAGGCGGAATCGGTGCTCAGCAAGGGAGCGCTGAAGGAGGCCGTGCTCGTGCGAACCGGAAAGCCGCTCAACCTCATCGACATCGACACGACGCACACGCGCCTGCGCGATGCACTCTGGGACAAGGGCTACGCCGACGCGGAGATCACCGATACGATCGAAGTGCACGACAGCGTGCGAACCGCGAGCGTCGGGATCAGGATCGATCCGCGCTGGGTGGCCACCGTGGAATCGGTGACCGTGCACGGCGATTCGGCGCTCTCGCCCGACATCGCGAAGAAGATGGTCTCCCTCAAGCCCGGGAACATCTACAAGCGCGAGGATGTGATCGAGAGCCAGCGGTCGCTCTACAACTCGAATCTGTACCGCCGCGCGACGATCGTTCTTCCGCCGAGGGGTGACAGCGCGAAGCTGGTCGACATCAATCTCGCCGAAGCGCGCCTGCACAGCGCGAAGCTCAGCGCAGGCTTCAGCACGATCGACTTCATCCAGACCGAAGGGAAGTTCACGAACTACAACTGGCTCGGGGACGCGCGCCGGCTGGATCTGCACCTGGTCGTCTCGAATCTGCTCGCGCCCACGCTCAACGGCACCGGGATCTTTCGCGACGTGCTCGCGGACAACGGGCTGCCGGGCACCTCATCGAAGGGGTATCTCAGCCCGACTTATCAGGCGAGCATCGATGTCACCCAGCAGTGGATCGGCGATCCGCGCAACACCGCCGGCTTCGGACTCTTCTCGCACCGGACGAGCCAGCCTGGCATCTACATCGACAAAGGATACGGCGGAACGATCTCCTTCACCCGCAAGGTCACGACGCGGTCGCCACTCAGCCTGATCTATCGCTACGAGCTCACCGAGGTGGACGCCGGGGATGTCTATTTCTGCGTGAACTACGGCGTCTGCGAGCAGGCCACGATCGGACTGCTCCGAAACCGCAGTGCACTCTCGCCGGTGGCGCTCGACTATTTCATGGACCGCACCGACGTCACGCTCAACCCGACGAACGGCTACACCCTGCGGGCCGATCTCGAGCATGCGTCGAGGTACACGCTGTCCGACTTTCGATACAACCGTGCGAGCGGCGAGGCCGCGATGTATCGGCCGGTGGGCCATGCAGTCATCGCCGGGCACATTCGGGGCGGCTGGGTGAAGGCGATTTCCACGAGTGCGCAGGTCGAGGACGGCCTGAACGAGGTGCTGCACCCGCGCAAGCGGTTCTACGCCGGCGGCGCGAACTCCGTGCGCGGTTACGGCGAGAACCAGCTCGGCCCGCGCATTCTCACGATCGATCCGGCAAAGCTCATCACCGGCGCCGGCTGCACCACGGCCACCATCGCCAACGGGACGTGCGATCCGAACGGGCACACCGACACGTCGCACGTCGCCGGGAACGATTTCACGGCGCTCCCGACCGGCGGCACGTCGCTCATCGAGGGGAGCGTCGAGTATCGCTTTCCCTTCCTGATGAAGAATCTGCAGGGGGCGGTGTTCGTGGACGCGGGATACGTGGGCTCGGGCTCATCGGCGTTCACCAACGGGAAGGCGGCGGTCACGCCGGGATTCGGCGTCAGGTATCTGTCGCCGGTCGGGCCCATTCGCGTCGATCTCGGCATCAGGCCGTCGATCACCGACCATCTCTCGGTGATCACCGAAGAGGTCGCGCCGGACGGAACGCATCGCCTCGTGGAGCTCGACACGAAGCGAGACTACAATCCTGTCGAGGAAGGCAGCGGCATCTCGAAGCTGCTCAACCACCTCGCGCTCCACCTCTCGATCGGACAGGCCTTCTGATGTGGAAGATCCTCAAGATCGCCGGGATCACGATTGCCGTCATCGCGCTGCTCATCATCGGCGCGGTGCTCGGGCTCACGAACACGGATTTCGGGCGCGAGCGCGTGCGGCGGATCGCGGTGAGCGCGATGAACAAGAGCATCCACGGCGTGACGCGCATCGGCCGCATCGATGGAAATCTCCTGCGCGGCATCACGCTGCGCGATTTCTCCATCACGGACAGCTCGGGCGCACCGTTCTTCTCGGCGCCGCTGATACAGGCGCGCTACTCCATCGGCAACTTCCTCTCGAAGCGCATCATCATCGACGCACTCGGCGTCACCAAACCATCGGTGGTGCTCGACAAGAAGCCGGGTGGCGAGTGGAACTTCACGAAGCTGTTCGCGGCGTCCGACACGACGAAGAAGGATACGACGCGCGGCTTCGGGTCGTGGATCACGCTGCGCAACGTGCGCATGTCGGATGGCCACGTGCTCGTGCGCATGCCGTGGACGCCGGGCGATTCCCTGCCCCCGGCGGTGCGCGACAGCATCGTTCGCGTCACGCTGGCCGGGAAGGCGCGGCAGCACGTGATCGAAGCGCCCGGCGGGTACCAGAGCGTGATGGAGTTCAGCACGATGAACGCGGCGCTGCCGCACATCAGGCTCGCGGACCCCGACAGCACCACGCGCGTATTTCAGGTGGGCTCGCTGGCGACGACTGCCGCGCTGTTCAACCCGCCGGATGCGGAAATCCGGGACATGCGCGGCACGATCTACATGTCCACCGATTCCCTCTGGTTCCGAGGACTGTCGGCCGCGCTCCCGAACACGCAGCTGAAGGGCGACGTCACGTACATGCTCGCATCCGGCGATCTCGACGCGAGCTTCCACGCGGCGCCGCTGGCACTCGCCGACCTGCGCTTCGCCTATCCGTACCTGCCCGCGAGCGGCGGCGGCTCGATGGATCTCACCGCCGCGATGCGCCCCGAGGGCGAGAGCGACTACGTGGTGCGCAACATCGATCTCGCCGTGCAGGGCGGAACGCTGAAGGGCGAGCTCGGTCTCACCATGGGCAAGCGGGCCGGGCAGATTCGCATGCACGACACGCAGCTCGCGTTCAACTCGATCGACACGCGCACCATCGAGCAGCTCGTGCCGACGGTGAAAGTGCCGCGGCGGGGGCTCATCACCGGTCGCGCCACGCTCGCGGGCACGCCCGCGGCCATGCACGTGAACGCCGACGTCGCGTTCACCGATCGGCGATCGGGAACGAGCCGCGTGCTCGTGGTGGGTGTGGCGGGCTCCGGAGCTCGCGGGTTCAGTGCGAAGGATCTGCGCATCACGATCACGCCCCTGCAGATGGGGCTCGCGCGCGTCTTCGATCCCTCGCTTCCGATCGGCGGCGTGCTCACCGGCACCGTCACGGTCGATGGATCGATGACCGGCCGCATGACGGCCCACGCCGATCTCGCGCACCACGAAGGGGACCAGCTCACGCGCATGGTGGCGAGCGGCGAAGTGATCGATGCCGGCAAGCACGGCGTGACGGCCGACATGCGCTTCGATCCGATCTCGCTCATCACCGCCGGGAAGTTCGCGCCGGCACTCGGCCTGCGAGGCACCGCGAGCGGCACGGTGCACCTCAGCGGCTCCCTGCGGGCGCTCGACCTCGCGGCCGATCTGCACCTTCCCGACGGCGGTGAGCTCGCGACCACGGGCACGCTCGATCTCGAGAGCGCCCAGAAGGGCTACGCACTCGACACGCGCCTGCGACTGTTCAATCTGCGCAGTGTCGCGTCGCGTGGTCCGGTGACGTCGCTCACCGCCACTGCGATCGCGAAGGGGCGCGGCTTCGATCCAAAGACGATGCAGGCCGCGTTCTCCGCCCACGTGCAGCACTCGGCCGTGGACAGCCTCGCCGTCGACTCGGCGAACATCCGCGTCGCGGTGGACGGCGGCATGGCGACGTTCGATTCGGTCACGATTCACACGCCGTTCGCGCAGCTCTTCGTGGATGGCAGGATCGGCACGGCACCGGGGCGCACCGGCGATCTGCGCTACATCGTCTCGGTCGACACGCTCTCCGCGCTCCGACGCTTCATCGCGAATCCGGACAGCAGCACCGTGCCCATCCGCCCCGCGGTCCGCGCCGCGGCGCTCGCGCGCGCGCGCGCCGATTCCGCGCGCCAGGCGAGCCGCAACGAGGTCGCGTTCCAGGCGACGGGGCGGCCGCAGCCACCGATCAAGCTCGATTCGCTGCGCGCGCTGCGCCGCGATTCCGTGGACGGCTCCGTGCGAACGGCGGGCATCGTTCACGGCACGATCACGGATTTCGATGTGCGTGGACGACTCTCGGCCGAGCACATCATCGCGCGCGGGAGCGGTCTGAATCGCGCACGCGTGGAGTACGCGGTGGCCCACGGCGGGACGCCCCGGATGAAGTACGTCGTGGGCGGCTCCTTCGACTCGCTCTCCGCCAGCGGCTTCGCACTCGACTCGGCGACGCTCCGGGCGACGTACACGAAACCCTCGGGAACCGTGGAGCTCGCGGTGTTCCAGGACTCGGGCTACGTGTATCGCGCCGGCATGGAGTTCCTGCTCGCGCTGGACAGCAGTCAGGTGATGTGGCGCGCGCTCTCGCTGCAGCTCGACACCGCGCTGTGGGTATCGGCGGTGCCGGGATATGTGCAGTGGGGGAAGCGGGGCGTTCTCGTGCACGATCTCGACCTGCGCAATCACTCGACGGGACGCATCTACGCCAACGGTGAGCTGCCGGTGAATGGTCCGGCGAGCTTCGTCCTCGACATGCATGGCCTCGAGATCGCGAATCTCGTCGGCCTCGCCGAGAGCGATCTCGCGGCGACGGGAACCATCGATATGCGAGCGAGGCTGGCCGGAACGCAGCGCGCGCCCGTGCTTCGTGGCGCCTTCAGCGTGATGAACGCGTCCTACCGCGGTGCGCCGCTGCCCGATCTGCGCACCGGCTTCGGGTACGCCGATGAGAAGCTCGTATCACACGCGGAGATCGTCCGCAACGGCGGCCAGCCGCTCGCGCACATCGATGTCGATGCGCCGATCAATCTCGCCCTGGCGGGCGCGACGACGCCGCGAGTGCTGGACCGGCCACTCAAGGTCGACTTCGTGGCGGACTCGCTTCCACTCGATGCGCTGCCGCGCTTCACGGACGCGGTGTCCGACGTGCATGGGCGAATCATCGGCGCGATCGCCGCGCGCGGCACGGGGCGGAAGCCGGTGGTGCTCGGGCAGCTCGGGCTCGACTTCGCGACGTTCAAGCTTGCGGCGCTCGGTGTCACGGCGCGTGACATGGGCGGCCTCATTCACATGACGGGGAAAGAGATCGTCATCGATACCCTCGGTGCCAGGACGGGCGAGGGGACACTTCAGATCGCCGGGACGATCGGAATCGCAGACGCGGCGAACCCGAAATTCGATCTGCGGTTCAATGCCAACGACGCCACGGTGCTCGACAACGACTTGGGAGAGCTTCACGCGAACGCCGACATCGCGGTGAAGGGGCCCATGGACGGCGTTTCGGTGACGGGCAGAGCGCGCATCGTACACGGCACCGTCTACATCCCCACCGGAAACGGTCCTCGACAAGTGAGCAGCGACGATCCCGCGGTGCTGGGCGTCGTGGATACCTCGGATGTCGCGATGCACAAGATCGTGACCACCGATTCACCCATGATGGAAAACATGACGATGAATGTCCGGCTCAGCGTCGCGCGCGACACGTGGGCGCGGTCGCCGGATGCGAACGTGGAGTTCTACACGCAGGGACCGCTCACGATCGTCAAAGGCCGCGAGGACGAGGGCATCTCGCTCGATGGGGTCGTGAACACCGAGCGCGGAGTATATCAGTTCCTCGGAAGGCGATTCGTGCTGTCGCAGGGAACGGCGATCTTCACCGGCTCGACCGAGATCGATCCGCTGCTGCAGCTCGGAGCGCAGTACACGATTCAGCCGGCCGGCCGCCCGGTGCTGAACATCAACATCGCGATCAACGGAACGGCCCGGAAGCCGGTGATCCTGCTCTCGAGCGATGCGCAGCCTCCGCTCTCGCAATCCGATCTGTTGAGCTATCTCGCGTTCGGACAGTCGTCCACATCGCTCGTCAACTCCGCGGGCGGAAATTCCTCCGGCGGTGGTGGCTCGGCCAGCGGTGGACTCGTGGGCAGCGCGGCGGCTCTGGCAACGCGCCAGCTCACGGCGACGGCGCTGGGAGTGATGACACGGCAGTTCGCGGCGACGGCGGCGCGATCGCTCGGCGCGGACGTGTTCACGATCACCCCGGCGGAGATCCCCGATCAGGGCATCGAGAAGTACGGAGTGCAGACCATTCTCGCGGGGACGCAGGTCGAGGCTGGCAAGTACGTCGATCGGCAAACGTATGTCGCGACTCAGATCCGCGGTTCCGGCACCACGCCCGGATTCGTGGTCCAGCGCCGGCTCTCGAAAGGCTATCGCATCGAGGCGAGCGTGGACTCGCGCTACATCGTCAACCAGCCCACGCTGTCGACGAACGTGCCGATCCGGTCCGAGGCGACGTTCGGCGCTTTCCTGATTCGCGAGTGGAAGTTCTAGAAGCGCGAGCTGCGACAGCCGCGGGTGTCAGCGCGCGCCGTCACCCGCGGCAATCTCGTCCCACAAGCTCGCCATCGCGCGCATCCCCTTGGTGAAGTTCTCGTCCGCGAACCATTCATCGGGCGCGTGGGCATTCTCGCCCGGAAGTCCGAAGCCGACGAGCAGTACCGGCGCGCCGAGCAGTCGTTGAAAATCGCTGACGACGGGGATCGAGCCGCCCTCGCCGATGACGACGGGATCGCGGCCGAACGCCGCATTGAGCGCGCGCTTCGCGGCATCGTACAGCGGTCCTTCCAGCTCGGCGCTCCAGGGCTGGCCGCCGTGAAGCATCTGCACGGTCACCTTCACGCCCGCGGGCGCCACGCGCGCGATGTGCTCGCGCATGAGCCTCTCGATCTCGGCCGGATTCTGGTCGGCCACGAGCCGGCAGCTCACCTTCGCCATCGCCTTCGATGGAAGAACGGTTTTCGAGCCCTCGGCGGTGTAGCCGCTGAGCAGCCCATTGACCTCGCACGTGGGACGCGACCAGAGGCGCTCGAGAGTGGAGTAGCCCGCCTCGCCGCCGAGCACGGACACACCCGCTTCCTTCTTGAAGGTCGACTCGTCGAACGGAAGCGCCTTGATCTGAGCTCTGATCTTCGGATCCCACTCGCGGACCTTGTCGTAGAAGCCGGGAATCGCGATGCGGCCGTTCGCGTCGAAGAAGGTGGCGAGAATGCGCGCGAGTGCCATGGCCGGATTCACGACGGCACCGCCGTAGCTGCCGGAATGCAGGTCGCCCGACGGCCCCTCGAGATCGATCTGGAAGTACGCGAGTCCGCGCAGCGAGGAGAGGATCGAAGGAAGCCCGGGAGCGAACATCGATGAGTCGGAGATGACGACGTAGTCGCATGCGAGACGTTTCGCGTGCTTCGTCACGAATGCCTCGAGATTGTCGCTTCCGACCTCTTCCTCACCTTCGGCGAGCACGATGATGTTGACGGGCAGCTTGCCGCGCGCGCCGAGATGGGCCTCGAGCGCCTTCATGTGCGCGAAGAGCTGTCCCTTGTCGTCGACGGATCCACGCGCGTAGATGCGCCCGTTGCGTACCGTCGGCTCGAATGGCGGCGAGGTCCACAGCTCGAGTGGCTCGGCCGGCTGCACATCGTAGTGGCCGTACACGAGAACCGTCGGGGCGCCGGCGGGTGCCTTGCGCCACTCACCGAGCACGACGGGATGGCCTGGCGTCGGCATGATCTCCGTCTCGAGACCGGCGGCTCGCAGATTGTCGGAGACCCACGTCGCGGCGCGCTGCATGTCGGCATCGTATTCGGATCGCGCGCTGACGCTCGGGATGCGCAGAAAATCGAAGAGCTCGACGTGAAAGCGACGATCGTTGTCGTCGAGGTAGCGCGCGAGATCGCTGGCGAGAGTGGCCGGCATGCGGTGGTCCGGTGAATGGGAGATGAGTGTGCGGCACAGGCAACTTCGCGACGGGTGTGCTCGAGTCGCAAGCGCGCCTGCACCGCATCAATGGGCGAGCTCGGCCTCCGGCCAGCTGCCGCGCCATCCGTCGAGCACCCAGATGCGACGCCGCGCGCGCACGATCGAGCCCCGGCGCAGCGCGACGACCTCGCGCAGCGAGACGCGCTCGAAGTGCGGCGCCAGCGCGGCGATCACGGGATCATCGTCCGCAGCGGTGAAGAGGCCGAGCACGAGGACGAGTCGGTCGCCCGTGCGTGCGCGCAACGTGAACGATGGCCAGAGGTCGTACTGATTGGGCCTGCCCTGAACATCGATGGCGAAAGTCTCTGGATGATCCGCGAGATGGAAGGCGAGCTCCGCCGCCTCCTGATATCGCTCTCCGCCCGTCCACGCGGCGGC
>Ga0068852_100001962_pt1 | contig 14015 bp, 13 predicted proteins | sample KBSCornC22_FD_66594 | JGI IMG/M metagenome (GOLD analysis project Ga0068852, IMG submission 66594) | Corn rhizosphere microbial communities from Kellogg Biological Station, Michigan, USA - KBS Corn C2-2 | ecosystem: Host-associated > Plants > Roots > Rhizosphere > Soil ... | reverse complement strand
GTGCGAAGCGGCCGGGATGCGATGCATCGCCGCCGAGCACGAACACCGCCAGCCGTGCACTGCGACGCGCCTTCACGGTCAGGATGAGCATGCCTTGCTGGTTGTGCGCGTCGGTCAGGTCCACGCCGCCGCTGTCGCGTATCGCCTCGGCCAGGCTCGTCACGAATCCCGCCTGCTCGGCGGCATCCATGTCCGGCGACAGGATCGTCGGCGCCCAGCGACGGATCTGTTCGGCGCTGTCGGTGTTCACGTGCTCGATCAGTGCGGCGCCAAGCTTGCCCTCCGGCGTATCCGGCAGCGTGGCCTTGGGGCTGGCGATGGCGGCGGCGCAGAAGGAGGCGGTCAGCGCGAGCGCGGCGCGGACGGCGTGTTTGCGGAAACTGGACAAGGTGAAGCGTCGGGCGGATTTCATCGGTTGCACTCCTGGACGGATCGTTCCCTCGCGGAAACGATTCGTCTGTTGGGTCGGGAGAAGCCTGGGTGGACCGCGCAACGGCGGTGTCGAAGGCTTGGATGCGTCGATGAACGCGATTGGATTCAGTCTTGATGCGCCGCCGGCGCGGAAACCGCGACTCGCGCCGCCGCGGTTGTGTACGAATCAGCCCGGCCGCGTCGCGGCGTCCAGTTCGGCGAGATAGAAAAACGCCTCGTCGCGATTGCTGCCGCACATCGATGGCGAAGGCCGCAGGCGTCCGCAGACCTCGGGCCGTTCGGGCTGCCCGAAGAGGCCGCAGCGGAAGTCGTCAGCGAGTTGCACACAGCGCACCCCGGCCGGCTTGCCGTTCGGCATGCCCGGGATCGGCGAGGAAATCGACGGCGCGATACAGCAGGCGCCGCAGCCGGCGCGGCAGTCATAGGTGCTGCTCACGCCGTCGAAACGCAGTGCGCTCACGCGGCGTCCAGGCGTTCGCGCAGTTCGGCGTGTACGGCTTCGGTGTCCGGACGCACGCGGTGCCAGATCGCGAACGCCTCGGCGGCCTGTTCGACGAGCATGCCGAGGCCGTCGAATACGTGCGCGGCCTTGGCCGTGCGCGCCCAGGCGAGGAAGGCGGTCGCGCCGCGGCCGTAGGACAGGTCGTAGCACAGCGCGCGCGGCGCAACGATCGCGAACGGCAGGTCGATCGCTGTGCCCTGCACGCCGGCCGAGGTCGCATTGATGATGAAGTCCCAGCTGCCGAGTGTGGCCAGGTCGTTCCAGTAGCGCACATGGACGCGGCCCGGCTGGCCGATGCGGTCGGCCAGCGCGTCGGCTCGCTCGGCGTTGCGGTTCGCGATGGTCAGCGAACGCACGCCGGCATCGAGCAGCGCGAAGGCCACGCCCTGCGCCGCGCCGCCGGCACCGAGCAGCAGCAGGTCGCGTTCGCGCAGATCCTGCTGGTGGCGTTCGGTCAGATCGACAATCAGACCGGTGCCGTCAGTGTTATGTCCGCGCCAGCCGCTACCGGGCAGTGCTTCGAGCGTGTTGACCACGCCGCTGCGCGCGGCGTAGTCGGACACCTGCGCGCAGCGTTCGAACGCGAGGGTCTTGAGCGGCAGCGTGACGTTCGCGCCGCTGCCGCCGGCGTGGCGGAAGTCGTCCAGCTGCGCGGCGAAGGTTTCCGGCGGCGCATCGACCGCCTCGTAGCTCAGCTCAATGCCGGTCTGCTGGCCGAAGCGGCGGTGAATCGCCGGCGACAGCGAGTGGCTGATCGGATGGCCGAAAACGGCGTGGCGCTGCGGAGCTTCGCTCATGGGGACGTCCTGAACAGGTGAGTGGAGATGCGAAGCGTGAGCGGGATCGATCGTTGCAATCCCGCCGGCGCCAGCGGCGCAGACCAGCAAGGAATCGTTCCGATGCGGAGTTCGACGATCTCTCACGGCCGACGCGAACTATTCTACGTGGCCGAAGCCGCGCCGCCGCAATCGCATGACGATCGGCCCGTTGCCTTGTGCCGCGGCGCAGTGGACTCTTAGCGCCCCTGAAACGCAGAGACAGATCATGCGCGTATCCCGATTGATCCTTGCGGCCGCGATTGCCGCGGCCTGCGCCGCTCCGGCCGTGGCTGACAAGGCGCCCGCCGACGTCGAACTCATCTCCCGCGACGCATTGTTCGGTAATCCAGAAAAGCTCGCCGTACAGATGAGTCCCGACGGCAAGTACCTCAGCTGGGTTGCGCCGCTGGACGGTGTACTGAACATCTGGGTCGCGCCGGCCGGCGATCTGGCCAAGGCCAAGGCGGTCACCGACGACAAGGCGCGCGGCATCCGCAGCTATTTCTGGAGCTATCGCGACGCAACCCTGCTGTACCTGCGCGACACCGGCGGCGACGAGGACTTCCATCTGTTCTCGGTCGATGTCGCCAGCGGCGTCAAGCGCGACCTGACCGCGTATCCCAAGACGCGCGCCATGTTCAACCAGGCGAGCCACCTGCATCCGGACCACGTGCTGGTCGCGATGAACGACCGCGATCCCAAATGGCACGATCTGTACAAAGTGAATCTTGCCGACGGCAAGCGCGAACTCGTGCAGAAGAACGAGCAGGAGATTGCGAGCTATTTCTCCGACGCCGACCTGAAAGTCCGCCTGGCGCAGAAGTCCCGCGCCGACGGCGGCCAGGATCTGCTCGAACCCGACGGCAAGGGCGGCTGGAAGAAAACCAGCGACGTGCCGTTCGAAGACAGCCTGCTGACCTCGCCGCTGGGCTATACCACCGACGGCAAGACGCAGTACCTGACCGATTCGCGCGGCCGTGACACCGCGGCGCTGTTCGCCGTCGATGTCGCCAGTGGCAAGAAGACCCTCGTGGCCGAGGACAAGCGCGCCGACATCGGCGACAACGTGCTGACCGATCCGAAGACCGGCGTGGCCCAGGCCGTCGCGGTGGACTACGAGCGCAACGAATGGAAGGCGCTCGATCCGGCCATCGCGAAGGATCTCGAAACCCTGCGCGGCATCGGCCCGGGCACGTTCTTCATCAACTCGCGCAGCCTCGACGACAAGCACTGGATCGTGTCGTATTCGGCGGCCGAGCAGCCCGCGGTGTACTACCGCTATACGCGCGAAGCAGGCAAGGCCGGCCAGCTCGACAAATTGTTCTCGGCGCGGCCCGCGCTCGAAGGCAAGCCGCTGGTGCCGATGTGGCCGCAGCTGATCAAGGCGCGCGACGGCCTGACGCTGGTCAGTTACCTGAGCCTGCCCGCGGGTGCCGACGCGAACAAGGACGGCAAGGCCGACAAGCCGGTGCCGCTGGTGCTGCTGGTCCACGGCGGTCCCTGGGCGCGCGACAACTACGGCTACAACGGCACGCACCAGTGGCTGTCCAACCGCGGCTATGCGGTGCTCAGCGTCAACTACCGCGGTTCGACCGGCTTCGGCAAATCGTTCATCAGTGCCGCCGACCAGCAGTGGGCGACAAAGATGCATGACGACCTGCTCGACGCGACCGACTGGGCGGTCAAGAACAACATCACGCGCAAGGAAGACGTCGCGATCATGGGCGGCAGCTACGGCGGCTACGCGACGCTGGTCGGACTCACGTTCACGCCGGACGCGTTCAAGTGCGGCGTCGATATCGTCGGCCCGTCCAACCTCAACACCCTGCTCGCGACGATTCCGCCGTACTGGGCGGCGTTCTTCGAACAGTTCGCCAAGCGTGTCGGCGATCCGCGCACCGAGGACGGCAAGAAGCTTCTCGCCGAGCGTTCGCCGCTGAGCCGTGTCGGCGCGATCAAGAAGCCGCTGCTGATCGGCCAGGGCGCGAACGATCCGCGCGTGAAGCAGGATGAGAGCGACCAGATCGTCAAGGCGATGAAGGCGAAGAACATCCCGATCACCTACGTGCTGTTCCCCGACGAAGGCCACGGCTTTGCGCGTCCGGCCAACAGCAAGGCGTTCAACGCGGTGGCCGAAGGGTTCCTGTCGCAATGCCTCGGCGGCCGTGCGCAGCCGATCGGCGAGGACTTCAAGGGATCGAGCATCAGCGTGCCCGAAGGCGCCAGCGGCGTGCCCGGGCTGGCCGAGGCGCTGAAGTCGCACACGCAGGAAGTAAAGAAGTAAAACAGTGGCCGGCGCCGCGAGTGTCGCGGCGCCGGCTACATCTGGATTTCAGCCCTGCGGATCGCGGCGCGGCGGCAGCGACGGACGGGCGGGTTGTGCCGGCGGCTGCGGCCCTTTCTGCTGTGCCGCTCGGGCGCGCACGGCGGCGAGCACTTCGGGCGTCAACAGGGCCGAGTCCGGCCGCGCCGTGGAATCGATGCGCGCTGCGGCGAAGGCGAATACCGCGCAGAAACCGCTGAGCATCGCAACGATAAGGCCCAGCCCCAACAGCAGCGGATTGTTGGTGAAAATCGCGAGGGCAATCCCCCCGAACATCAGCAGCAGCCAGACTAACCGCATGGCGTAACTCCCTATTTGCAATCGCGTGCGGGCCGCATGATAGCGTACGAAATTGTGCGCGCCGCGCCGCGTATCCGGCCGATGCGACAGCCATCAACCGCACGGCCATCAATCGGGAAGTAGCGCAATGGGAAACGAATTCCCGCCGCGGGTCGGTATCAGCGCGCGGCAGCGGGACGGCATGCCCGACGCGGCCGGCAATCAGCGCAAGGACCTGCTCGGCGCCGAGCGCAGCCTGGTCGACCTCATCGCCGGGCGCGGCGGCCTGCCCCTGGTGCTGGCCTATCCCTCGACGTTTGGCCCGGCCGCGCTGCGCCGGCTCGCAGCACAGATGCTGGATGCGCTCGATGCGCTCGTGTTGCAGGGCGGCGGCGACATTGCGGCATCACGCTATGGCGGCGCAAACGCGCCGCACGCGCGGATTGACGCGCAGCGCGACACATTCGAGCTGGCCCTGATCGAGGCCGCGCTAAAGGCGGGCAAGCCGCTGCTCGGCATCTGCCGCGGCTGCCAGCTGCTCAATGTCGCGTTCGGCGGAACTTTATTCCAGGACCTTGCGACGCAGCGGCCCGATGGCATCCGCCATTCCGATCGCGACCGCTATGACGAACACGCGCATGGCGTACAGCTCACCGCAGGCGGACTGCTGCAGCGCTGCTACGCGCTCGATGCGGGCCGAGTCAGTTCGGCGCACAGCCAGGGCGTGGACCGGCTCGGCGGCGGTCTGGTCATCGAAGCGCGCTGCAGCGAAGACGGACTCATCGAAGCCCTGCGCGCCGACACGGGCTGGGCTGTCGGCGTGCAGTGGCATCCGGAATTCGACGGCAAGGATCCGCAGCGACTCGCACCTGCGCCGCTGCTCGATGCGTTCTTCGGCGCGATCACCGCGCCCGCGCGGCACCTGCGCAGCGAGGCACGCTCATGGCAGTGACGGCCGCCGCCGCTTGCCCCGTGTGGTGCGGCAAGGCCGGGACCTTGCTGCGGCTCGCACCGCTGCTGCGCCATAGCGCGGTGCCGCACGGCGTGGTGCTGACGCGTGCGGACTGGCAGCGGCAGCGCGATCTCACGCTGCGTGGGCTCGCGCAGGAGTTCGCCGACACCACCGTCGCGGTCCGCAGTTCACATGCGGACGAGGATCACGTCCGCTACTCGCAAGCCGGCCGCTTCCTGACGCGGCTCGATGTCGACAGCACCGATGCGGCCGCGCTCGCGGCTGCGATCGACGCGGTGTTCGCGAGCTACGGACCGGCGCACGGTCGCGATGAGCTCTTCATCCAGGCCATGGTCGCGTCGCGCCTCGCCGTCGTTGCCGCGACGCACGCGATCGAGGACGGCGCCGATTACTACGCCTTCAGTCTCGCCACCGGCGCGCGCACCGATGCGGTAACGCGCGGCGACGTGGCGGTGCGGACGGTCTACCTCGCGCACGAGGCTCCGGAACCCGCGCAGGACGACCTTGCGCGGCTGCATAGCGCCCTGCTGGAACTGCGCCTGCACTGCGGCACGCAGCCGCTCGAAGCGGAGATGGTGCTGCACGAACAGCGCGTCGTGCTGCTGCAGGTACGGCCGCTGCTGCGCCGTGTGGCGTCGCCCAGCGGTGCACTGCGGCGGCGATTGCTTGCGCGCGAACAACCGCGGTTGCTGCGGGCGATGCCGTCGTGTGTCGGCGAACAGCGCGTGCTCGCGCTGATGCCCGACTGGAACACCGCAGAGCTTCTCGGCAGCCATCCGCGTCCACTCGCGCTGTCGCTGTTTCAGCACGTCATCGGCATTGATGCCTGGCATCGCGCGCGCCGCGTGCTCGGCTATCGGCGTCTGCACGAGGTGCCGCTGGTACAGCCCGTCGCGGGCCGGCCGTATGTCGACGTGCGTGCGAGCGCGAACTCGCTGCTGCCGCAGGCGTTGCCGGCCGATCACGCCGCGCGGCTCGTCGACGCGTGGCAGCAGCGTCTGATCGATCAGCCGCACCTGCACGACCGCTACGAATTCGCGATTGCGCAAACCTGCGTGGACTTCGATTTCGACGCGCAGTGGCGCGAACGATACGCAGACGTGCTCGATACCGCCGCGCTCGCGCACTACCGGACTGCGCTTCAGTCGATCACGGCGCGCTGCCTGGCACCGGCGACGCTCGCAGCAGGCCTCGCGCGACTGCAACGACTCGACGCGCCGCGTCATCGGCCCGACGACCTTGCAGCAACGTGCGAACGCCTGCCGCGTGATGCGGGCTTTGCATTCGCGCTGATCGCGCGGCTCGCGTTCGTGCATGAGGCACTGCTGCGCTCCGCCGTCGCACGTGGGGCGCTGCGCGCAGAACGGGTGCTGGAACTGCAGCGCAGCTGCCGCAGCGTCACGCGCGACTTTCTCGATGCCGGCGCGCAGCACTACGGTTTCCTGCGTGCCGGAACTTTCGAGATCACGACGCCGGCGCTCGGCCGGCTCGATTGCATCGATGTGCCTGCACTGGATCCGTGCGCGCCGCCATTCGTGCCGGATCCAACCGAGTCCCGCGCGCTGGCGCGACTGCTCGATGAAGCCGGCTACGCGCTGTCGCCGCTGCAATGGCTGCACGGCTACTGCCGCACGCGCGAAGCGCGCGAATACGCGAAGTACCGGCTGTCCGCCGCGGTGTCGCAGTGCATCGACGCGATCGCCGCACACGGCGCGCAACATGGTCTGTCTCGCGAAACCCTGAGCTGGCTCGATCTGCCGACCGCGTGCGCCGCACTCGATGCCGGCGCGTTCGTGCAGGCCAGTGCCGCTGCTTCAATGCATGCCGCCGACGCGGCGCTGCGCCTGCCTACCGTGTTCGATCCGCGCACGTCGCTGCAGCAGGTCGAGATCGCCGCCGGCACGCCGAGCTTCGTCGGCAGCACGCGCGTCGCGGCACCGCTGTTGCGCGTCGACATGCCCACGCTGCCGGCGAGCGTGCGGCCCGGCGCGATCATCGCGATTGCGAGCGCCGATCCGGGCTACGACTGGATCTTTGCGCGCCAGCCTGCGGGTCTCATCACCGCGTTCGGCGGACCCAACTCGCACATGGCGATCCGCTGCGCCGAACTCGGCGTACCTGCTGTGCTCGGCCTCGGCCTGGAGCGCTGGTCGCGGCTCAGCCAGGCCAGCCATCTCGACATCGATACGCGGACCCTTGCGGTCACGCCCTGGACGACGGAACGCGACGCTTGACCACTCTGGACTGGGACTACAGCGCGCTCGCCGCGCACTACAACCGCCGCGCGCCGTACGCCGCCGAGGCGATCGACGGGCTGCTGCGCGCGCTCGATCTGCCGCGCAACGCCGCCGTTGCCGATATCGGCGCGGGCACGGGCCGTCTGAGCCTGCCGCTGCAGGCGCGTGGCCTGCGCGTGACGCCGGTCGAACCCAACGCCGCGATGCGCGCGGTCGGCGAACACGACGGATTGGTTTACACCGCGGCGCGGGGCGAGGAAACCGGCCTGCCCGCGGCCGCGTTCGACCTCGTCAGCTACGGCTCGTCGTTCAACGTGATGCCGGCCGCTGCCGCACTCGTGGAAGCGGCGCGGCTGTTATGCGACAACGGATACATTGCGTTATTGTGGAATCATCGCGATCTGGATGATCCGCAGCAGCAGGCCGTCGAGCAGGCGATCCGCCGGCACGTGCCGGACTACGGCTACGGTAGTCGGCGCGAAGATCCGAGCCCGGACATTGCGCGCAGCGGTCTGTTCGGACCCGTACAACAACTCTGCGAAGGCTTCGTGCACGACACGTCGCGCACCGAATTCATCGACGGTTTCCGCGCGCACGCGACGCTGCTGCGACAGGCGGGCGACAAGGCCGCAGCAGTGCTGCGCGATATCGATGCTGCGCTAGCCACGGCCGAACGCATCGCAGTGCCGTTCCACACGCGGATCTGGTGGGCGCGCCGGTGCACGCGGTAATCCTCGCGGCCGGGCGCGGCTCGCGCATGGGCAATCTCACGCGGCGCCGGCCCAAGGCGATGCTGCGTCTCGCCGGTTACTCGCTGATCGACTGGCAGCTCGCGGCGCTGGCGGCGGCCGGCATCGGCACGGTCAGCGTCGTCGCCGGTCACGCGGCCGAGGCATTGCAACTGCCGGCATCGGTGCGCAGATTCACCAATCCCGACTGGGCGCACAGCGGACCAATCGCGTCGCTGTGTTGCGCCGCGCCGGAGACGCTCGGAACACTGCTGCTGGTCTACGGCGACGGCGTGTTCCATCCGCGCCTTGCTAGCGCGCTGCGCGACTGCGACGCCGATATCGCGATCACCGTCGACCGGCGCTGGCACACGCTGTGGTCGCTGCGCTTCGCCGACGTGTTCGCTGATGCGGAATCGCTGCGCCGACGCGATGGTTTGCTCATCGAGATCGGCGCGTGTGCATCGGACATCGATGCAATCGAGGCGCAGTTCACCGGCCTCGTACGCTTTTCGGCGCGCGGCTGGCAATCGGCGCGGCGCGTCATCGACGCGTTGCCCGAGACGCAGCGCCGACGCCTCGACACCACGGCGCTGCTCGCGCTGCTGCTGCAGCACGGCGTGCCGATCGCGACGATCGACGTCGACGGCGGCTGGTGCGAAGTCGACAGCGCGCGCGACCTCGCGCTGTACCGGCTACTCGCGCGACGCCAGCCCGGCTGGAGCCACGACTGGCGCTGGAATAGCGACGCATGAGCATCCTCTGGATCACCGGTCTCGCCGGCAGCGGCAAGACTACGCTGGCCGACGCGATGGCCGCGCGGCTCGCGGACGATCACATCGGCGGCATCGTGCGCATCGACGGCGACCGCGTGCGTGCGGAACTCGGCGACGCCGGCCGGGGCTACTCGCGCGAGCAGCGTCTGGCAGTGGCGCAGCAGATCGCCGAACGCGCGATGGCAGCCAGCCGCGCGGGTCACTGCGCGATCGTCTCGACGATCTCGCTGTTCCATGTCATCCACGCCGGCAACCGCGCGAGCGGCGAGGACTATTTCGAAGTGCTGCTGACCTGCGATCCGTCGCTGCGCGCGCAGCGTCTCGCCATGCGCCCGGCCTTGCGAGGGCCGCAGGTCGGCAGTGAGATCGAACCGGAGTTTCCGCGCGAACCGCACCTGTGCGTGGACAGCGCCGACGGCGATGGGGGTGTGCTCGCGCAGCGTGTGCTCGACGCCTGGCGCCGACGCCATGTTTGATACGAGTCCACAGTTCCACGACTACCCGCAGGTCGAACTGTTCACGCAGTACGACTGCGAGATCGTTTCGTCGGAAATGCCCAGCGGCGCGTCGTGGCTGGCCAACTGCCTGCTCGAACTCGACGTTGCGCTGTGGAAACCCTGGGGTGCGGATTTGCGCGGCGACTGGCGCCAGCGCGGCGGCCGGCGCTATCGCTACGACCGCAGCGACGAAGCCTGGCGCCGTCTGCTCCCTAGCCTGCAGCATGGCCGCGAATTCGCGTTCCGTGCCACGCCCGTGCCGCGCCTGACGCACGCGTGGCCCGCGACCTATGCCGATCCGCCGCGCACGATCCTGTTCGTGCGCGATCCGCGCGATGCGCTGTACTCGTTCTGGCAGCGCGCGCGTCGCGTCGGCCTCGCGCCCGAGTCGCAACCCTTCGCCGAGTTCGTCGCGCAGCCGTGGTTCCACTACCCGCTGAGTCGCGTGGACTTCCTCGCGCTGTGGCTGCGCGCGTGGCGGCACGCGCTGGCCGAACGCGATCACCGCATGCTGCGCTTCGAGGACTACCGCGCCGACGCCGCTGCAACGCTGCGCCGCGCACTCGGGTTCCTCGAACTCGACGTGGACGAAGCGGCGCAGAAGCGTGCGGTCGCGGCCTCGGACTTCGAGGTCGCGCGCCACGCCGAGCAGCAGCTGATCGCGACCGGCACGCTGTCGGCGCAGTTCAATCGCGCCGGACGCGCCGACGAATGGCGCGAGCGTTTCGACGCCGGCATGCACGCAGCGCTCGGTGCGCGCTTCGCCTCGGTCAACGCGTGGCTCGGCTACGCGCCGCCGCCGTCGTGCACAGAATCGTCCGCCGACCCGATCGCGATCGACATCGACACCGTGCTGCACGCCGCACAGACGCCGCAGTGGCCGCCGCCGCGCGCCGCGCGCTTGAAGCGCTGGCTGATCGCGGCGAGCATGGACGCCATTCCGGCCTGATCGGCGAGTGCGTGCCATGGACCTGCTTCAATCCACCGCGTTGGCGACCGGCCTGGCCTGGGCCAGCGGCTTCCGTCTCTACGCCGCCGTACTGCTGCTGGGCCTGCTTGGGCGCTACGAGGTCGTCACGCTGCCGAGCGGGCTGGCGCTGCTGCAGGACGACTGGGTGCTCTGGGTCAGCGGCGTGCTCGCGCTCGGCGAATTCCTCGCCGACAAGATTCCTGCGTTCGATTCGGTCTGGGACGCGCTCAATACCTTTGTGCGCATACCCGCTGGCGCGCTGCTGGCCTGGGGCGTGTTCCACGACGCGACACCGAGCGTGCAGCTCGCCGCGGCGCTGCTCGGCGGCGCGATTACCTCGGGCACGCATCTGACCAAGGCCGGAACGCGCGCGATCATCAACACCTCGCCCGAACCGTTCACCAACTGGGGCGCGAGTTTCGGCGAAGACCTGACCCTGCTCGGCGGGCTTTACCTGATCTGGAACTACCCGTGGGTGTTCCTTGCGCTGCTGGCGCTGTTCCTGCTGCTCGCGATCTGGCTGCTGCCCAAACTCTGGCGCGCGCTGCGCCGTGTCTGGCGGCGCCTGCGTGGACAGCCGCGCGGCATGGCTGCTGCGTCGTAGCGCGATGGCCGATCGCAGGGATTGCGACGGCACCGCCGCAGATTCGCGTGTCATGTCCGAGCCCGACAAACTCTCCCCCGACAACCTGCGTCCCGATAAGCCGGGGCGCATCAAGGGCCGCGGCAGCCGCGACAATCCGGCCGGTCGCTTCGAGGTCACCACGCACGAAGCCGTCGACGACGGTTGGTACCAGGACGGCGAACCCGCCGCGCCGCCGCGCACGCAGGTCAGCGAAGAACGCGCACGGCACATCATCTCGAGCAACGCGTCGCCCGACGTACCGTTCGACACCTCGATCAACACCTACCGCGGCTGCGAGCACGGCTGCGCCTACTGCTACGCGCGGCCGTCGCATGCGTATCTCAATCTGTCGCCGGGCCTCGATTTCGAAACCCGACTGTTCGCGAAGACCAACGCCGCCGAGATCCTGCGCAAGGACCTGAGCAAGCGCGGCTACCAGTGCAGTGCGATCAACCTCGGCGCCAATACCGACGTCTACCAGCCGATCGAGCGCCGCTACCGCATCACGCGCGACGTGCTCGAGGTCCTCAACGCGTGCAACCACCCCTGCACCATCATCACGAAGAACGCGCTGATCGAGCGCGACATCGACATCCTCAGCGACATGGCCGCGCGCAAGCTGGTGCACATCTTTATTTCCGTCACCTCGCTCGACAACAAACTCAGCAGCCGTCTCGAGCCGCGCGCGAGCGCGCCGCACCGGCGCATCCAGACCATCGCCGTGCTGACCGCCGCCGGCATCCCGACCAGCGTCAACGTCGCCCCCGTCATCCCTGCGCTGACCGACATCTGGATCGAAGCCATCATCGAACAGGCCGCCGCCGCGGGCGCCGTCAGTGCCGGATACACCGTCGTGCGCCTGCCGTGGGAACTCAAGCAACTGTGGGAAGACTGGCTCGAAACCCACTACCCCGAACGCAAGCAGCATGTGCTGAGTGTATTGCGCAACATTCGCGGCGGTGAACTCAACGAGCCGCGATTTGGACTGCGCATGCGCGGCGAGGGGCCATTCGCGGATCTCATCCGCAACCGGATTGCGTTGGCGTGCAGGAAACACGGCATCCGGCGACGAGCGAATCTGGAACTGGATACGAGTCAGTTCCGGCCGCCACGCGCAGCGTCGCCGCAGGCGGATCTGTTCGGGTGATGGAGTACCGACGGATCAGCGCCGGTTCTCGCCAGCCTTGCGGCTTGGGCGCGTCGGTACGGCAGGCGATGGATGGTCGGACGACGCGGCGATCACACGGTGCGCGGATATCCGCGAGTCGCTATCTCTTTTTCGCCGGCTTCCCCGGCGCCGGCTGCGGCGCTGCAGGCTGCCCGAACAACACCTCGGCGCGATTAAACAAAATCCAGCTTGTCGCAATGTACTTATTGCCGCCTTTGGGCATGTTGCCGCGATGCGTGTGGGTAAATGCGGTCGGGGCGATCAGCAGCGAGCCGGTGCGCGGTTTGATCTTGCGTTGCTGGTAGAGGAATTCGGTTTCGCCTTCGGCGAAGCCGTCGTTGAGGTAGATGGTCCAGAGCACGACGCGGTGCAGGGTTTCGCCGTTGTCGGCCTTGGGATACAGCTCGCAGTGCCAGTACGGATAGCCGCCCTCGTCGGCGATGTATTTCTGGATGTTGATCGTGCCGGGGCGGAAGACCTTCATGACGATCGCCGTCAGCATCTGGTCGTCGAGTTCGGCCAGGCCCTGCGCGTCGAGCACCTTGTGCTGGCCGGTCTTCGCGTCGGGAATCTTGAGCTGCAGCGGCGCGAGCGCGGCGTGGGCGTATTTACGCAGATAGAGCTTGAGGCCGCCCATCACGGCCTGGTTGAAGCGCACGACCACGTCGTTCCATTCGGCGTGTTCGCTGATGCAGATGTCCCAGCTGTCCTTGAGCGCCGTGTTGACGCCGCTTCCCGTCTGGCCGCGCACGGCCTTGTTGCTCGCATCGAATCGTTGGATCAGCGCGGCACAGGTCACTGCATCGAGCGCTTCGTCGTAGACCTCGATGAAATCGGGATGCATGGCGGCTTCGCGGCGTGGATAGACGGTCGATGATCGGTGCGGCCACGCTGGCGCGCAAGAGCATGCTAGGTCGTGTGGGCGCGGACATGTTCCGCGCCTCGGCTGTGGACGGCGCGGCGAAACGCCTATGCTTGGGCGCGCATGTCGGCGTGGGGACGCCGCTGCAGTTACCCGTGCGGTTCGAGCGGATCGTCCTCGCCGCGACGATGGTCGGTGTGATGGGGAAACGCTGGCCGCGCCGGCGACATCGAGGGTGTGCATGCCTGCAAGAACGGACCAACGTGGACTGCGCGATGTGGCCTGGTATTGGACCGCTGTGTTCGCCGTGGTGTTTTTCCTCTGCGTGTTCCGCTTCGGCACGCCGGCCGGCATCGATGCCGATCAGTCCTGGGCGACGGTACTCGGCTGGGCGCATCTGCATGGTGTGCGCTTCGGCGAGGAACTGGTATTCAGCTACGGTCCGCTCGGTTATCTGCATCCGCGCGGACCGTACAACCCGCTGCTCTTCGAGACCTACCTGTTGGGTCAGGTGCTGCTGACGCTGGGCTATACCTTCATCTTCTCAACGACGTTCCGCAGCCTCGCCGGTGCGGAGCGCGTGCTGTTTGCGCTGATCGTGCTGCTGCCGTGCCGCGTGCAGAACGACGTGCTTCTGGTCGGTACGGGCATCTTTGCGCTGGTGGCGCTGGATCGTTTCGTCCGCAGCTCGCGCGACGATCGCCGCGCCTGGGCCGGGCTCGCCCTCATCGCGCTGCAGATGAATGCGCTCGGCCTCATGAAATTCACGCTATTTCCGCTGACGCTGCTGCAGGCCGGTATTGGCGCGCTGCTGTTCGTGCGCGA
>Ga0068852_100001959_pt1 | contig 14019 bp, 11 predicted proteins | sample KBSCornC22_FD_66594 | JGI IMG/M metagenome (GOLD analysis project Ga0068852, IMG submission 66594) | Corn rhizosphere microbial communities from Kellogg Biological Station, Michigan, USA - KBS Corn C2-2 | ecosystem: Host-associated > Plants > Roots > Rhizosphere > Soil ... | reverse complement strand
ACTTCGATCGTCGACGCGACTGCGGTCGAACAGCGGCTCATCGCGAAATGCCGCAAGTTCGAGGCCCGCTTCCGCGCGCGCCAGATCGCTGCGATGGTGCGTGAGTTCTATCTGCCCGACGCGATCATGGAGGGTCGGGAGCTGCCGGCACAGGTTGGCCACCAAGCTATCACCCGGATATTCATGGAAGTGCGGGAGGCGTGCAACTCGATCACGATCGAGATGGATTCCGTCACCGTGATCGGCAAGGTCGCCTTCGGCAACATCACCAATCATAACGCCCTTCTGTCGGGTTTCGTCGAAATCCACCGGGTGCTGATGATCTGGGAGGAGCGGGACGGCGACTGGTTCGTGTCGCGCGACTTTTTCTTTGCCGAACAGGGCCTGATGCTGAGCGAGCTTGACCTAGTGCCGCGCGGCGACAGGATCGAGCATCGGCGGTCCGGCAGGAGCCGCAGAACGCAGGGTTCGGTGGAACAGTAAATGCCGGGTATCAGCCGCCGTACCTACGAAATCAGCGTCCAGGACCACCGGCTGCAATATCTATCCTTATCCGCGCGGCACGGGTCGATGCGTGCCGCCGCCGACTATCTTGGAGTTGCCGCCTCCTCGATCAGCCGACAGATCAAGTTGCTCGAACGCGCGCTGAGCATCGATCTCGTAGAAAAGGGCTCCTATAAGGTCCAACTGACCGAAGCCGGCCAGTTGCTGATCGAATATTATGAGCGACGGGTCGTCGAACATCAGGAACTACTGGCGCGTCTGGCGGAACTGCGCAGCACGCGCACCTCGACCATCCGCATCGTGGTGGCGCAGGGTCTGCTTGCAGTGCGCTTCCTTAAGGCCTTCGCTGCAGTCTCGACCAAGTTCCCGGACATCAATATCGAGATGAAGGCTGCCGATGGCGACGAAGCCGAACGGCTGCTGCTTAATGACGGGGCCCAGCTTGGCCTGTTGTTCGACACTGAACAGGATGTTCGGCTGAAGCTGCTCGCAACCAGCCGGCAGCCATTTTCGCTCTTCATGTCCGACAAGCATCGCCTGGTGCGCGAAACGGCGGTCTGGCCGGTGCAAATCTCGGGCGAACGGTTGGTATTGCCCGAAGCCAGTTCCCGCTTGCTCGAAATCATCCGCTCGGTGTTCACCGAGCGCGGCTTGCCTCTCAATATCGTTCTCAAATCGCCGTCGATCCAGGTCATCCTCGATAGCGTGGCGCAAGGCTTGGGCGTAACCATGCTGCCACGCATCCTGGGCCAGCCGCTCGCTGGCGTCGCCGGGATCGTCGAGCGGCCGATCTTGAGCGACGAGCTGTCCGACATCCGGCTTCATCTCGTCAGCCGGGCCGGCAGGCGCATGACGCCTGCCGGACTGGCGCTTCAGAACGCACTTGTCCGCGAAATGCGCCGCCTCGACGAGGAACAGCTTGCCGCGATCCCGGCTCGCTGATCGACACCTCGAAGCCGCGCAAGATCGGAGCGCATCCATCCCGCTTTCCGAATGACAGGAGCGGTTCCGCTTGGCGGCGTGTCGGCGGCGGAGCCGTTTTCCAATGCAAATCAACGTTGCGGATCGCGCAACAAGTCCGAGCGCCCAGGCCGTTGTGATCGAAGGACGCTTCGGCAAGTCTTCAAGAAAATAATGCAGCGTGGAACTGTCGAGACTGAAAAGGGAAGAAAAATGTCACACGCCAATCTTCTGAAGACCAGCCTGCTCAGCGGCGCGTCTATCCTGCTCGCCACGATGGCCGGCCAGGCGCTAGCACAGACCGGCCCGGACGCATCGTCGGCTGCGACCGCAAGCGACGATGATATGGGCGGCCTGCAGGAAATCGTCGTCACCGCCCAGAAGCGCGAGCAGAACATTCAGCGGGTCGGCATCGCCATCACCGCCGTGACCCCGGAACAGATCGCCAGTCGCAACATCGCGAGCAGCGCCGATCTCGCCGGCAAGATCGTCGGGCTCGAAAGCTATTCCCCTTATGGCCCTGGCACCTCGTCGAATGTCGTTATCCGCGGTATCGGCCTGAACGATTTTGGCGAAGGGCATGAGGCGCCGGTCACCTCCTATGTCGACGAATTCTACATCGTCGCCGTGCCCGCCGTCGACTTCGCCCTGTTCGATCTTGATCGCGTCGAGGTGCTTCGCGGCCCGCAGGGTACGCTGTTCGGGCGCAATTCGACCGGCGGCCTGATCAATTATATCACCAAGCGGCCGAGCCAGACCGCAGAAGGCTATCTGTCGGCAAGCTATGGCCGCTTCAACGACCTCAAGCTGGAAGCCGCTGCAACAGCGCCCCTGTCCGATACCGTTTCGATGCGCCTGTCGGGTACATCGCGCCACGGCGACGGTTTCCAGAAGAACCTGAACCCCGCCTTGGAGCGTGGCGGCCAGGCCGGATCGGACGCGGCCCGCCTGCAGCTGCGCTATCAGGGCGACGACGGCTGGGATATCCTGCTCAAGGGCGAATATGGGCGGACCAAAACGACCCACGCTTATTATGAAAGCAAGACCGGCTTCGTCGATGCCAATGGCCTGGTCGTCACCGACCCGTCGATCGTCGACGCCGTGGGTTATGCCGAGCGCAACACCGGCGCGGCCAAGAAGAATGTGGTCAACACCAACGACGCCGCCTTCCTCCGTTCCAGCGGCTACTCGGCGCTTCTGCGGATCGAGAAGAAATTCGGTAACACGACTTTCACCAGCCTGAGCGGCTATCAATATTACAAGCGCCGCATGCAGGAGGACAGCGACGGAACCCCCAATCCGCTCGTGTTCGCCAGCTTTCCCTATCAAGGTAAGCAGCTCACCCAGGAGTTTCGCCTCTATCATGACGGGCAGGACACGCGCTGGACGGTCGGCATCTACGGCATGCACGCTGTCGGCAAGGATCAGCCCACCGCGGTTTTCAACTTCCCGCTCGACGGGCCGACTGCCGTCAATCCGGCCACTGGCCTCTACAGCGGCACCTATTTTCCGATCAGCCTCAATGCCGACTGGCGGTTGCGGACCAATTCGGGAGCGGTCTTCGGTCAGATCGAACAGGATTTCGGCCAATTTACTGCGATTGGCGGCATCCGCGTCACCCGCGACAGCAAGACCTTCGCCGACGCCGACAACGCAGCCCTGCGCGACTGCGGTGGCGGAGCGGTGGGCGACTGTTTCCTGATCGCGGACGGCGGCACCGGGACGCCGGTTCCGTTCCGGCTCAAGTACAATGCCACTCTGTGGTCGGGTAAGATCGAGATCGACTACAAGCCGGACAGCAGAAACCTCTTCTACGCCAGCATTTCGCGCGGCACGAAGGCCGGCGGCTTCAACAATGGATTCTATCCAAGCCGGATCTCGCTGACCCAGATCCCTTATGGCGACGAGACGCTGCTCTCCTATGAGATCGGCCAGAAATCTACACTGTTCGACCGGCGGCTGAGGATCAACAGCTCCGCCTTCTACTACGACTATAAGGATTATCAGGCTTTCAATTACGTGGGACTTGCCGGACTGATCAACAATCAGGACGCCAACGCTTATGGTTTCGAGACGGACATCGAGGCGGCGATCACGCCTGAGCTGCGCCTCTATGGCTCCGCTGCCTATCTGCACACCAAGATCAAGGATGTAGCGAAAGTCACGCCGCTCGGCACCACCGCCGTCGCGGATCGTCCAATGGCGTTCGCGCCGAAGTGGAGCGGCAGCGGCGGCGTGACCTACACGATCGAACTGCCCAACGACCAGAGCCTGGCGCTCGACTGGAATTTCGAAGCCCGCTCGTCGCGTTTCTCAGGCAATTTCGGCGATCCAGGCACGAAGCTCGAAGGCTACTTCAAGCATAATGCCTCGATCACCTATGAGGCGACCGATCATTGGCAGCTGCGCGGCTTCGTCGACAATATCAGCAACCGCCTCAACACAACCTATGGCGGCCCGTCCTTCGCCTCGCTCGGCATCATCCAGGTCCGTTATGCGATGCCGCGCACCTATGGTGCGGCGGTACGCTATCGCTGGTAAGCCGGGCGGAAAAGGACAGCCGATGAATCAGGCCGCCGCCCGCACCGCTTATGTCAACGGTCGCATCCACACCGTGGATGCCGGCCGCCCGCGGGCGGAGGCGATCCTCGTGGTCGAGGGACGGATCGCGGATGTCGGCGCCACGGTAGACATCCTGGCGGCGGCGGGCGAGGATTGCGCCATCGTGGATCTGGCGGGCAGGATGGTCATGCCCGGCATCCACGATGCGCACGGCCACATGCTGCTTGCCGGGCTCAAGCATCGCTACGAGTGTCGGCTGCCCGCCGACGCGCTCGCCCGCGATTATGGCGAGCGCTTGTGTGACTGTATCGCCTGTTCGCGCGGCAAGCTGAGCGGTTGGGTCATCGGTGGGGATTTCAATCCCACCCTGTCGGCCCCGGGCGAGGTGGACCGGAAATATCTCGACCAGAAATTTCCCGACACGCCCGTCTATCTCCACGATTATTCGTTGCATCATGGTCTCGCCAATTCAAAGGCTCTCGAGCTGGCGGGGATCACCGCCGGCACGCCCGATCCCTTCGGCGGGCGAATCGTGCGCCGCGCCGGGTCGAACGAGCCAACCGGCGAACTGGTCGAACGTGCGACGTGGCAATTGTTCAGCGCCATGCCGAGCCCCGAGCCCGACGTGCACCACGCCGCTCTGCGCTGGGCATTGGAAACCGCCAGCCGCTTCGGTGTCACCGCGATCCAGGAGGCTTCCGCCAGCCGCCCCGAGCTCGAGATGCTCCAGAAAATCGATCGCGAGGAGGGGCTGGCCCTGCGCGTCTACGCGCATATCCCGTGGCGGGAGGAGCATTTCGGTCATGCCACCACTGAAGCGCTCGATCGGTTGATCGAGGAACGCCGCCGCTTCGAAAGCGAACGGCTGAAGACCGACTTTGTGAAGGTGTTCATGGACGGCTCGCCGCTCGGCCCCCATTTCACCGACGCCCAGATCGATCCGGCGACCGGACGGCCCCAGCCCGGCAAGCTGCTCCACTCGCGCGAGGACCTCGCCGCCGCTCTCATTGCCTGGGACAAGGCCGGGATCACCGCCAAGATCCATTGCACCGGCGACGCCGCGGTCCAGCTCGTCCTCCAGGCCATGCGCGACATGCGCGCCGCCAGTAGCGAAGGGACGATCCAGGAGATCAGCCATTGCTGCTTCATCCAGCCAGACGACCTGGCATCCTTCGCCGAGCTGAACGTCACCGCGGAGATGTCGCCGCCGATCTGGTTCGGCGACATGCCCGAACTCGCGGCCTTCCGGGAGCGCGGCTATCCCTTCGGCACCCTTGCCCGGATGGGCACGCGCGTCACCGTCGGCACCGACTGGACGTTCCTGCCCGAACCGAACCTGTTCCCCGCCTTGCAGGGCCTGCTCCAGCACGGCGCAGAGTCCGTCGACCTCGCTACCGGCATCGAGATGCTGACCCTGGCGGGTGCCCGCGCGGTCGGCGCCGAGGGCACGACTGGGTCGATCGAACCCGGCAAATCTGCTGACTTCATCGTCCTCGACCGCGACCTGTCCGCCATTCCGCTCGACGAGATCGGTGATGCCCGCGTCCTGACCACGGTCTTCGAAGGACGCATCCTGCACGATGCCCGCTGATGCCCCGCCGATCCCGGTGATGCTGGTCACCGGCTTTCTCGGAGCCGGCAAGACCACCCTGATCGGCCGGATGCTGGACCATCCAGCCTTCGCCGGCAGCGCCCTCCTCGTCAACGAGGTGGGAGAGATCGGGATCGACCAGGACCTGCTGACCCGCGCCGGTTCGCCACCGCCGCAACTGCTGGCCAATGGCTGCGTCTGTTGCGTGATGAACGACGATCTCGGCCTCGCGCTCCGCGATCTCGACCTGCGCCGCCGGGAGGGTTCGATCCCTCCCTTCGCCCGCATCATCGTCGAGACCACCGGTGTCGCCGATCCGGCGCCCATCCTGGCGCGCTTTATCGCCGACGGTTGGATCCAGCGCCATTTCGTTCTTAGCGTGGTGCTGACGGTGATCGATGCGGTGCTCGGCGCGAAAACGCTGCAAGCCTATCCCGAGGCGGTCAGTCAGGCAGCGCATGGCGACGCGCTGCTGATCAGCAAGGCCGATCTGGCCGACGCCGCCGCGCCGGACGAGCTGGTCACGCTACTGTCCGCCACCGCGCCGCACGCCAAGCTGCTGGTCTTGGGCACCGAGGAGGCGGCAGTCGAATATCTGCTGGAGCCGTTCCGGCTGCACGGCCTCCCGCCTAGGTTACGTGATGCGGGTCAGGATCAAGCGGGGCATGGCCACCATCCTCACCACGAGCATGGCCTAGTCTGCACGACCTCCTGGCGGTTCGACGAGCGTCTACCCTGGCCCGTGATCGCCCAGGCGTTCGACAAACTTGTCACGCGCCATCGCGGCCGCCTGATGCGGATCAAGGGAATGCTCGCTGTCAGCGATACGGATCGGCCAGTGGTCATCGACGGGGTTCAGGACATCTTCCATCCGCCCCGCCTGCTGGAGGGCTGGCCCAGCGACGAACGCTCGAGCCGGATCGTGATGATCAGCCGCGATGCGAGCAGTGCCGAAGCGATGGACCATTTGCAGCGCCTGCTTGACCTGGCGCCCGTCGCGACCGGCTGAGGCTCTCACGCGAAGCGATCCAGCCTGTAACGCGTCGGGTCGACGATGGGTGCTTCTCCCATGGCGAGATCGGCGGCGAGTTGGCCTGCGCCGGGCGAGGTGCCGAAGCCATGACCTGAAAAGCCCGAAGCCAGCGTCAGTCCCGGCAGCTTCGCCACTGGAGAGATCACCGGCAGCGAGTCGGGGGTCACGTCGATCATCCCGGCCCAGCTTTCGGCCACCGTCGCACCTTCGAAGATAGGCCAGGCGGCAGCGAGATTGCGTAGCGCTTCGGCATTCAAGCCTTCGTGGACCGGCGGGTCCATCGTCCTCACCCGTTCGAAGGGCGATATCGCGCCGTTACACCAGTGGCGCGGGAGCGCGAGATCGTCGAGCAGGTCACCGCCCAGCGAGAGCCGCACATTCTTCCACTGCGCCCGCAGCATCGGCAGATAGCGACGGCCGAGCAGCAGGCTGTCAAGCACCAGCGGCGCGACAAAGCCACCGCGCTGGGTGATGGTGTATCCGCCATCGGCGCGCTTGCGGAAGGAAAAGTCAGGAGCGCCGACCGCGATGTCGGTCGGCCCGTCCATCGGCGCGGTCCGGACCACCGAAGCGACCAGCGGCAGGGTCGGCAGCGACACGCCGAGATTGCCGAGGAAGCGCCGCGACCACAGGCCGCCAGCCAGGATCACGTGCTCGCAGCGGATTTCTCCGCGCTCGGTCACCACTCCATCCACCCCTCCCGCCGCCATCGACAAGCTGCGCACCGCGCAATTCTCGACGATCATCGCTCCTTTCGCCAGCGCCGCGCGGGCGATCGCGCTCGATGCCAGCGCGGGTTCCGCCCGGCCGTCCGAGGGCGTGTGGATGCCACCGACCCAGCCGCCAGTGCCGCCTGGTACCAGCTCGTCGATGTCCGATGGGCTCAACAGGCGAGAATCGAGCCCGGCGCCGCTGATCGCTTCCAGCCAGGCGCGATGACCAGCCATCTCGGCTTCGGCGCGAGCGAGATAGAGAATGCCCGCCTGGTGATAGCCGACATCGGCCCCGACCCGTTCGGGCATAAGCTGCCAGAGCCGCTCGGACGCCATGGCCAGCGGCAGATCATGCGGCTCGCGGCCCATCTTGCGGATCCAGCCAAGGTTGCGGGACGACTGCTCTCCCGCGAGCCGGCCCTTTTCGAGGACAACCACGGGAACGCCGCGCTCGGCCAGGGTCAGCGCCGCCGTCAGGCCGACGATGCCGCCACCGATTACCGCCACCGTGGTTGCCAGCGGCGGGGCGTCCGAAGTCTCTACCGGGGTGATCGCAGGCGCCACCGCATCCATCCTTTGCCTGTCTCCCGGATCAAAGGGAGATGGTGACCTCTTTGACATTGGCCCTGGCCGCGCCGCGATAGGCGGTGACCTCGATCTCGACCTTGAATTCGGCCATGCCCAAGGGCGGACTGGTGAGCGTCAGGGTCGGATTGATGCCGCGCATCTTGCCGGCATAGGCCTCCATCACCGCATCGATATCCTCGTGGAATTGGACGAACACCCGCGCCGCCACGACATCCTCGATCGTCGAGCCGACGGCCGCCAGCGCGGCGTCGATGTTGGACAGGACCTGCAGCGTCTGCTCGGCCGGATCTTCGGGGATCAGCTTGGTGCGCGGATTACGGCCCGCGGTAAGCGAAACGAAGATCAGATTGTCGACGGCAATCAGCCGCGAATAGGCGCCGCGCTCTTCCGCGGGAGAGCCGGTTTTGACTTTGACGATATCGGTCATGCTGGTCGACCTCGTGGAGGGGCGATAATCGAAGCGAAGTGTCGGGCCGGCACGGGCGCCGGGTTGCAACAGCGGATCATCGCAGGGCGGGCTGCTCCCACAGATTGAGGCTGACGCCGATCCCCTTGGCCAGCGCATTGCGATAGACAACGGTCCCCCAGGCGACGTCCTCGACCGGCATGCCTCCGACCGACATGATGATGATCTCCTGATCATTACGCCGGCCCGGGGCCTCCCCGGCGACGATCTTGCCGAGATCCTCGATCTGGTCGTACGACATCCGTCCTTCGTCGATGAGATCCAGGAAACGTATGCCGACGACGGGGACGTTGCGATGCACCGGCTTGGGATTCTCTTCATGCCAGGCTTGGTAGAGGCCCGGATTGTCGAGGACTTTTCGAACTTCAGGAGACTCCATGCCCTCGTCGATATTGGTAAGAGACGGCATCGAGAGAAAGGTGCCGGGGCTCACCCATTCGCGCTTCACCACCGGATAGATGGACGGATCGCCGATCGCGCCCGACTGACAGAAGGTCGCGATGTCGCTGTCCCGTACCACGTCCTCGATCGTGTCGACGACCTGGATATTGGCGATCTGGGGATAGGTCTCGGCGATCCACTGATGAAAGGCCGCTAGGCTCGTTTCACCGCGCCCCTTGACCTTGACCGTGTCAATCTGCGGGCACACCGCCATGAAGGCGGCCAGCGAGGTCCGTGCCATGACGCCGGGCCCGAGGATGCCGACCACTTTGGAGTCCTTGCGCGCGAGGTGGCGTGCGCCGACGCCGGGCACAGCACCCGTGCGATAGGCCGACAGCAGATTGGCCGACATGAAGGCGAGCGGCGCACCGGTATCGGCGTCGTTGAGCACGAACATAAGGATCGAGCGGGGCAGGCCCTTGTCGCGATTGGCGATGTTCGAACCGTACCATTTCATGCCCGCCGTCTTGAAACGACCGCCAAGATAGGCCGGCATCGCCATGAAGCGGCGATCGGGGGTCGGCTTCGGCATGTCCGGGAAGGGCGAGTCCGCGGGGAAGACGACGACGGAGCCATGGGAGTTGTTGCTCGGACCAGCCATTCGATAGTCGCCATGGTAGAGAAGCGCGAACATCTCCTCCATCGTATCCACGCACGCCGCCATGTCGGTCACGCCGGCCCGGATCATGTCGGGCTCGGACAGATAAATGAAGTCTATCCGGGTTGAGGTCATTGTCTCGGTCATATCGTAGTCCAGCAACGGTGCCGTGCATCTGCGGCCAGGGTCATCGCCATGGCCTGGGGTAAGGAGGCGGGCGGGCTGCCCCGGAGGGCGGACCGCTATGGGTTCAGTCGCGGCCATAATAGTTCGCGAGGGCGTTGATCACGTCCGGGCCGGGAAGGTCTTTTGCCGAAGCAGCCATCAGCGCGCCGGGGCCATCCTCCGCATGATAGCCGCGCTTGCCGGTGCGGAAGTTGACCAGCTGCTGGGCGATGTAGTGGCGATCCAGCCGATTGAGCGCAGGCACCTGCATGTCGGTTTTCCCTTCGCCTGCAGTGCCGTGACAGGTCGCGCAGATCGGGACGATGCCACTGATCGTGGGCGGCACCGGGCGGCTGGCGACCGGCGCTGCCGCCGGCTTCGGCAAGCCGGCTATATAGGCCGCCACCGCCTTTACGCCATCCGCGCCGGGGATCGCGGTCGCGCGACCAACCATCGGAAAGCCATGACTGTCATCGACCTTGCCGCGCTTGCCGTCGCGAAAATTATTAAGCTGGCGGATCAGATAGTCGCGTTCCTGGCCGGTGAGATTTGGGGCGTAGACATAGTTCAGGCCCCACCCGTTATTGCCGTGGCAGCCCAGACAGGTGGTGAAAATCGCCTTGCCGGCACTACGATCTACGATCGGCTGCGGCACCGGTGGCGCCGCGAGTGTCTGCGGAGATGCCTGGCCGGTGCGCCCTACATCCACGCTCTTGTCGCCCTGAAAGGCGAGCAGCACTTTGCCGCTGTCGATGAATTCTTCGAAGCTGACGATCTTGCCGTTGCGGATCTTGAAAACATGGACACAGTCGGCCTTGTAGCGGATGCCCGTCGCGCGAACGGTGCTCTCCTCGGTGCCGGGGACCGCGACGCGGTCCCCCGTCACGATGTAGTCGAACTGGGTAGCCACCGGATGTTCGAGGGTCTCGTCGACCTTCGCAAAGAAGTCGGCGACGCCCGCGGGTCCGTATCTCGTGCCACCGAAGGGCAACTTGCTGGCCGGCCCGTGATAGGTCCAGGTCGCGTCGGGCGCGATCAGCCGTTCGAGCGCCGCCATGTCGCCGCTCCCGAACGCCTCGTAAAGTTGATGGACCACCCGCGCCGGATCGTCGGTTTTCCCGGGGGCGGTCAGCGCTTGGCCGACCGCCGCCGCCGCGATACCTGAGAACAGCAGCAGGATCGTGAGGAAGCCGGCTTTCAGGGATGGCATCTTCATTTCAGTTTTCCCGGCGTGAGGCGATAGAGGCGGATGACCCGAACATGGTCATGACTGGCCGTAGAAGCCGTGGAACACGCCCGCGGGATCCCATTTCTTGCGCAGCTTCGCGAGCCGCGCCCAGGCCTCGGGAGAATAGCAGTCGTGGATATCCTCCGGCCGGCCTTCCTGGTCCATCTCGTTGATGTAGCTGCCTTTCGCGACGGCCTTCAGCTCCTTGAACAGCGTGCGGCAATAGGTCCGGCTGGGGCGCTCCTGGTTCGGCTCGTCCCATTCCAGATAATAAGCAAGGTAGAAGCGGCCGATCCGCGAACAGGCCGCATCGGGCAGCGTGTTGGTCCCCATGTAGAGCAGCAGTGGCGTGCCGCGCGGCGCCGGGCAGTCGGGTATGTGACGCTTAAGGATTGCGATCGCTTCCATTGGACGATCGGTCCAGATGCTGTCCCCCATCCAATAGCCCTGCGGGAAGGCAGCCTCGTTCTCGCTATAATAGCGGTCGAAGCTGCCCGCGCGGTTCTCGACCCTGTCGAGAGCGCGACCGATGAGCGGATCGCGCTGGAGCAGCGCGAGCTTGCGCCGCCCCTCCGCCTCGCTGACGGCGAAGGCGTTGGCATCGAGATAGATGCGCTGGCGCTGCTCGATCGGAGCGTCCTCAGCGACGTTCGGCAAGGCCGCGATCGAGAGAAGCACCTCGACATCCTTGTCGAGCTGCGGGACGACCTTGTCCATCACCCGCATCACTTCGTCGAGCTCTGGGAAGGCGAAGGTATAGGTCGCGCCCCAGATGACCTTGGGCGCATCGAAACATTGCAGGTGGAAGCGGACCACGACGCCGAACAGCCCGGGGCCACCGCCGCGCGCAGCCCAGAAGAGATCGGCATTCTCGCGCTCGCTGGCGCGCACCAGCCGGCCGTCGGCGGTGACGATGTCGAGCGCCTCCACGGCAAACACGCTCATGCCCCGCGACCAGGCGTTGGTGTTGAGACCGACGCCGCCGCCCAGCAGAAAGCCGCTGATCGGAACCGTGCCGCAATGTGCGCCCGGGAAGGCAAGGTCGTCACGCGCCAGCCGTTCGGCCAACCCTCGGCAGAAAACACCCGGCCCGACGACCGCCTGTTTCGCCGCCTTGTCGACTACGATCCCGTCAAGCCGGCTGACGTCGATCAGCATGCCGCCGTTGCGCAGAAAGCAGGCCGCCATGCTATGACCGCCGCAGCGTGTCGTGACCTGCATGCCCGTAGCCGCCGCGAACCGGACAGCTTCCTGCGCATCTTCGATCCGTTCGACCTGCACGATCATGCCAGGCCGACGATCGGCCTTGGCGCGCTGCCAGATCATTGCCTGACGCCATGTCTCATAATGGTCGTCGTCCTTGACGACGACCGTGCCGGCGATCCGCTGCTGAAGATCGGCAGCGGCGCTTCCCGCGAGTGGAGCGGAGAAACCCGCGGTGCCGGCAAGGGTGACCGCCACCGGAACCGAGACGGTACTGGCTTTCAGGAAACGACGTCGCGACCAAAGCGTCGGTTTAGACATGAGGGCTCCACATGTTCGTACGACGCTTATGCGGATAGGGGGAGCCACAATACAACGCCCGCCCCCCCTCCAGTTGTTGCGCAAGCGGCAACATCTGCTGCCGGCTGGTCACGCCGTGGAGATCATTTGACGAGGGGCTTCGCGAACGCTCGCATAGCTGATAGCATCCCACTGCTAACCATTGGGAAGGACCGCGCCGATACCCGCTGTCGGTCGTGTCCCATGACGTGGTGTAGCTTCGCCGGCGCAGCCATGGCGATCTCCGGCAAGGCCGGGTTGATCGTGCTGCCATGGAAGGCAGCGTGACGAGCGGATCATCGCTCAATTGCGAGACGCTTTCCCGTGTCATGTAGCGAGCGCGCTGGACAGCCCATTCGTCGTTCTGTTCGAGCAGGATAGTCTTTTTTTAGTCCCCCACTGAGTCCCACATCAGCAGAAAAGCGCTAGGCGGGATCGACATTCAGGATTCCCAAATTCAGGATTCCCAAACGGGCTGATCGCTGATTCATATGTGGACGCCCCTTGGCAAGTGCATTTTGTCGGGACGGATTTGATCGGTTGCTTTCATATGTCCGGCCTGTTTGTGCAGCATCGTTATTGCCGCTGGCCCTGATGGAAATCCGCCGGTGAGGTCCCTAAACAGGCTGCCGCGCGTTGCAGCGCATTGAATCAGACGGGTTGGTCTCACCATTGGCTCGATCGTTACTCATCATCGACTGCCATTACCATTTCGGGTGACCTGGGGTGATCAGGCCAAATGGGTGTAGGGGTGATAGGCCTCCTTGCGGGTCAGCACGACCCAAGCGATCCGGGCGAGTTTGTTAGCAAGGGCCACTGAGACGAGCCGGAAGGGCTTTTTCTCGGAGAGCTTCCTGATCCAGTCCGCCATCGGCGTTGGCTTATCCTTGACGTGGCGCATGACTGCGGTGGCGCCGACGACGAGCAATCGGCGCAGGTATCGGTCGCCCTGCTTGGAGATGCCGCCAAGTCTGATTTTGCCCCCGGTTGAGTGTTGTTGCGGTGTCAGACCCAGCTAGGCGGCGAACTGCCTGCCCGAAGAGAACTGTTCGGCATCCGTAACGGTTGCAGCTATCGCTGTTGCCGTGATGATGCCGAGGCCGGGGATCGCGGCAAGTCGGCGACTGGCCTCACTCTCGGTATGCCAAGCGGCAAGCTGCTGATCCAGCTCCGTAATCTCGGCGCTGACGGCCATGATCTGGCGGATCAATATCTCCAATGCCGTACAGGCATAGGATGGCAGGACATTCCTGTCCGCCATCACCTGCTCGGCCAGCTTAGCGAGGTTGCCAATGCCGGGGTTGGCAACGTGGCCCAACTCAGCAAGATGCGCACGCAGGGCGTTGGCGAGCATGGTCCGTTGCCGCACGAGAAGAGATCGAGCGCGATGGGTCATAAGAATGCCCTGCTGTTCGATCGTCTTGATCCGCGCGCCCTGGTCCTCATAAAGGTGCCGGCATCATGTGCCATTTTCCGCCGTAGGGTTCCGGGACACCGGTCGACTGTCAGGCCATCTTTCGCTCACCTCCCGCAGACATCATCCAGCTGACGCTATTTGCATCGGTCGACTTCGCTCACACCGCCTGCGTAGTTGCCTCGTACCTGCGTTCGTGGCGCAGCAGTGCCCA
>Ga0068852_100001956_pt1 | contig 14036 bp, 19 predicted proteins | sample KBSCornC22_FD_66594 | JGI IMG/M metagenome (GOLD analysis project Ga0068852, IMG submission 66594) | Corn rhizosphere microbial communities from Kellogg Biological Station, Michigan, USA - KBS Corn C2-2 | ecosystem: Host-associated > Plants > Roots > Rhizosphere > Soil ... | reverse complement strand
GTGGAAACCGAAACGCAATCTAATGGGGTGCCTTTTTTGACATAAAGCCCGTCTAAGTAGGATCTTATCGATCTTCCTTACCAAGGTGTACAGGTCAATGTCTTCTTGAATGTTGGCTTTTGCTGATCTTCATAGTAAGCTAGACATGTTGCAATATCGAAACATTATCAGTGACTATGACTTCTCCAATGAATAATACTGTTCCAAACACACTTGAAAAAATAAAGAGACTAACTGTTGTTTCGATGTTTTCTGACGACGAGCTTGAAGAGGACTTAGTACTGAAGGGCGGGAATGCTATGGACCTAGTCCATCGCCTCAGTTCACGTGCCTCCATGGATCTCGATTTTTCCATGAAACACGATTTCGAAGGCGGCGTAGAAGAATTCCGCTCTCGCGTTGAACGTGCGCTCAAGCGTACGTTCAAACCTGAGGGCTATGAAATTTTTGACGTGAAAATGCTAGAGAAACCTGAAGCCATCTCTGATGACATGAGAGACTTCTGGGGTGGTTATGGCGTAGAGTTCAAAATTATTAGTTCTGAACTTTATGAAAAGAATAAAGACGACATCAATGCGCTTCGCAATCAAGCGATCAGCATCGGTCAAGGGAAAAAATTTCTTATTGATATCAGTCGTTTTGAATATACTGATGGGAAAGAAGAAGCTGATTTCGATGGCTACAGAATTTACGTCTACTCGGCCGAAATGATCGTATGCGAGAAGCTCAGGGCGATTTGTCAACAATTACCTGAGTATAGCGATGTTATTAGGCGAAGCTATCCCGGAAAAGCAAGGGCTAGGGATTTCCTCGACATTACACTCCTAGTCGAGGCTAAGAAAATCGATATTACTACGCCAAGCAATCAGGAACTCCTGACCGAGATGTTCAAGGCCAAGCGTGTTCCTCTTCATTATCTTGGGAAAATAGAGGAACAACGTGATTTTCACCGCGCCGGTTTTGACTCAGTGAAAGCAACGGTCAAGGAGGGGCACGAGATAGAAGATTTTGATTATTATTTCGCTTCTATTTGCAATCTAGTAGAAAAATTAAAACCCCTTTGGAACGTATAGTTTCCATTCCTTCACATATTCAGTTTCCCCCATGTCGTTCGCCAAATAAAAGTCATACTCCATGGGGAAGCGTCTCATCAGCTCAATTGCTCTTGATTTATAGCCGGCCCGTTCCAAATAATATCCAATCGCTTGATGATAAGGATAGTTATGCTGGATTTTGGCTAGCATTGCAGACAAAGCATTTACTGATACCTGATCTTTAGCGAGCTCAAAAGCCTTCAATACCTCAAACACCCCACCTGCATAAAATGGTCTGGTAGTGATGTCTATCAATGTACGCTCAATGTTTGTGACGCGTAGATTTATTGGTATCTCACTGTCATATTGCATCGGCTCGGAGATAACGCCCAATCTTTCCGTGTTTTTCCCATTGATGAGACAAACTCCCACTTCGCCAAATTGAACAAAGTTGTTCGTCAGGCGAGGAGAACGTTTGAAGGCCATATCTATCCGATGCTGTGTTAGGCCCCCAGTCGTCTGGCTTCTAAGGTGCTGTTCATGGTTAAGATAGATAGTCTTGGGGACCTGCTCTGTCAAACCATGTAACCGAACTGCTGTGTAATGGCAAAAATAGCTGTTTGGCTTCAGGCTAAGCACGACTTCAAGCAGGGGCACATCACCCCACGTGTATCTAGTTTCAGCTCGATGAGGCAACGGGAAATTTAAGCGCCGAAGTTTAGAGTGATTAATCAAATACTCAATGAATTTTTGAGTATTTGTACTTTGAGCAAGGCGCCATGACAACCTATTACTTGCAAGAATTTCTTGCAAGTCTGTTAACTTAAATATCTTCTGTTGTAGGCCGTCAAGATACTTAAGGATGTCAGGTCTGGCGATCTGTATTCTGGGCTGAGGAGCCATCGATAGTCCGTGCTGTGTAGTATATATACTACACAGCATAGCATAGTATTGATCGAATTTGATGAACGTAACGCAACTTTTCCTTCAATATGGTCCGTTGGTGAAGTATATATACTTCACCAACGGACCTCTATGTTCGTAAGACTTTGTTCTATAAGGTTCTTATTTGACCTTGTAAATTTTGGGGACACTGCTTTTTTTACCGAAACTCATCGATAGTGCGCATATGCTACGTAGTATATATACTACGTAGCACTAGCAATCATTAACAGTTAGCTGCGGGGACCTGCAATGACATAAAAGTTAAAAGAATTGTAAGTTCTACTATTGATAAAATATGTTATCAAGAGTAAGGTTGAGCCTGTTTAGAATCTAAACAGGAATCCTGTGCCCAACGATCCCAAGTCCGCCAACGACCTGGTGCTGACCACGCCGGCGCCGCACGCGCTCACCGCCGCCGACTTCCACCAGCTGGCCGACGTGCCGCCCGCCGTCGCCTGGTTCGCCAACATCGACAACCCGCAAACACGTCGCGCTTATCAGAACGACGTGCAAGAGTTCATGACGTTTACGGGCATCGCGGATCCGCACGCTTTCCGCCTGGTCGGCCGCGGTCACGTGCTGGCCTGGAGAAAAGACCTCGAGCGGCGCTCCCTCGGCGCCGCCACCATCCGCCGCAAGCTATCGGCACTGTCCTCGCTGTTCGAATCACTTTGCGAAGCGAACGCCGTCCAGGGCAATCCGGTCGACGGTGTAAAGCGGCCGAAGGTCGACAGTACAGAAGGGAAAACGCCAGCGATCGGCGACCATCAGGCGCGCGAGCTGCTGGCGGCGCCGGACACGGCGACGCTGCAGGGCCTGCGCGATCGTGCGATGCTGGCAACCCTGCTGTACCACGGCCTGCGCCGCGCCGAGCTGTGTGCGCTGCGCTTGGTCGACCTGCAGGACCGCCGAGGCGTGCGCCACCTGCAGGTACACGGCAAGGGCAGCAAGATCCGGTATGTTCCGCTGCACCCCGCCGCCGCCGGCGCGATCGCGGCCTACCTCGAGGCGGCCGGCCACGGTGACGAGAAAGCGGCGCCGCTCTTCCGACCAGTCAGCAACAACGCCCGTGGTGCGCGTGCGATCACGACCGACGGCGTCTACAAGGTCCTGATCAAGTATGCCAGCACGGTCGGCATCGACGTCGAGGGCTTCGGTCCGCATGCGCTGCGTGCCACGGCCGCCACCAACGCACTCGAGCACGACGCCGACATCGCCAAAGTGCAGCAGTGGCTGGGCCATGCCAACATCGCCACGACCCGCGTCTACGACCGTCGTCAGAGCCGGCCCGAGGACAGCCCGACCTTCAAAGTGGCCTACTAACTAGACATAAGTCCCGTTCCACGCTGTGGTCGTGAGCTAATCGGGATCACGGGTGATCCCAATACGGATCAGGCCGGCCCTTGGCTGCCTGGTGCAACCGGTTACGGTCTGCGCCTGGCGCATGCGGTACAAGTAGCCCTGCAGGGAATTTTCGCGGACGCGAAAAAGTCCTGACCTAGTTTCGCGCGCGAAACTGGCCCTTTGCTGGCCGGGCGTCCGATTGGACGAGGCTGCGGCTAAGGTCCGTGCCGCCGGCTATACAAGGTCCACGGACTTTGAACATCATCCGATCGCGTCGACCTGGTCGACGTCGACCAGCTGGCCGGCGCCGTCCCGGCGCCAGTTTCGCCCGGCGATACTTCCAACTTTCGCGCGCGAAACCGCTGTACGGCTGCCGGTCGTGACAGTACGGAAATCCCACCACAAGACCGCCCCCGGCCTCGGACAGCATCATTTGCCCGCTGCCGTACAGCCGCCACTTCTCGACATGGACAAGTCGTGATTTCAGGATGAAGCCGTCAGCCCCTTAGGAAAAGACCCAGCTGGTGCGTGTACATCCCACGCGATCATGGCGGTTCAACGGGGGCCACATACGGATAAACCCGAGGTCGCTATACGAGGGCACCTCTCACCAACCTGGAGTCGACATGCGTTTCAATCTCTCGCCGGAACAGCTGAAGGAGCTGACCAAATTGACCAAGACCGCCCAGCAGCACCCTGTCGGCGCGACCCTGGTAATCGCCCTGGTCGTTCTGGCGCCTATCGCCTGCGGCGTGGCCGTGGCCATCGCCAGGGGCGGCTTTCACACGTGAAAGCCATTGCGGGGAAATCGCGCTAATGTCACCGGCTCTACGCAACGTCGTGCGTAAAGGCGACGTCGACCAGCTGGCCGACGTCGAGTTTCGCACGGCGAAACTCGCTACCTCGAGAGGTCCGGCCCCTTCGGCTTCGGGCCGCGATCCGGCCCCTGCTGCCTGGCCACGCGCTCGCGCTCGGCCTGCTGCCGCTGCCGCTCCAGCTCGGCCGCTTTCTGGCGTTCCACCTCGGCCCGGCCCAGCTCAATTTGAGTAACCTGTACGGGCACGGCTGCGGTCTGCGCCACGCGGCACAATTGGCCTGCAGGGGAATTTTCGCGTCCGCGAAAATGCCCAGGTCGTACTTTCGCGCGCGAAAGTTGCTCTAGCAGTCGGTTAGTCAATTTGAGTAGCCGCGTACATGCGGTGGCCAGCTGGGCGCCGGTGCCGGCCGCGTGGGTGAAAGCACGAGGATCCACGGATCGCGCCGGCGGTCGTGGACGTCTTCCCTGTGGCGTGCATGGCCTGCAGGCCGTTTCTTCGTGCTTTCACCCACGCCCCATGTTCCGCCAGGCCGGCTATCGCGGATGCTGAAAAGGCCTGTTTATGGAAAGCCAGTCGCAATTTAGATAGCTGCTATCTAGCAACTATCTAGCAGCTACCTAGACTCGCGGTTCTCGTAAAGATCAAGTGCTCGTTCCAAAATTTCCACCAGCAGGCGTCCTTCGCTTGCTGCTATGGCGCGCACACGTCTATCGAACTCTGGCGTCACCCGAGTGGCAAATTGAACCGTCCGGTTGGTTCGACGTGTACTGCGTCCGTCTGGTCGATCGTTGCTGGCCGCAGCTGGAGCCTGCGCCGGTGATGCGACTGGTGCAACTTCCGGAGCGCTTAGATTGTTGCTCGCCTCGTCCAACGGCGGCGGCGCTCCCAATGTCGAACGCCCCTTCAATTTTGATACGTCAGCCATTGGTCACCCGGTCGATAATGGATTGAATCAACGTGTCAGCTTGGTCATTCAGACCAGCAAAACGGGTTTCGGTCACACTGTGACCAGTGTTTTGTGCCTGCCGGTATGCGGGCTTCTCAGGTAAAGCGCTATCCAGAACGTCGTAGCCGGCTTCGTTGAGGTAAGCCCGGGCAGCCGCTTCCTCGGCGCCGGTACCGATCCGATTCAGGGCGAAGGCCAGCCGCTCTTTGGGAATACCCGCCTTAATCAGCGCGTGAAACTCGCGTACAGCCGGAATCAGATCATCGCGGGAAGCGCCGGATGGTTGAACGACCAGGTTGGCAGCTCGAGCGATTTCAAGCGTCGCTTCACTGGTCCTGGCCGGGCCATCAATGATGAGAAGGTCATAGCCATTCGCCGCGGCCAAGGCTTGCGCGGCCGTTCCAAAGGCCTCTGCCGAGATGGTCGGCTCGATGCCGTGTGACAACCTGAGCCTGTGCCAGTCGATGGTAGTGCCCTGCTGAGTGTCGAGGTCGGCGATTTTCACACGCAGGCCACCGGCAGCGGCTTCACGTGCCAAAGCGCGGGATAGGGTGCTTTTCCCCACGCCTCCCTTTTGTGAAACGAACGCGACGATAGTCGCCATATTTGCTCCCGTCTAGCTGCTAGATAGAAGCTAGATTATACAGCGGAAACTTTGTGGATGCCGACCACAGCCAAGAACAAATTTATCCCTTGAGTAACAAGAACTTAGCCAAAAAAATCATCTTCCATCTAGCAGCTAGATTCTTTCTTCAATGCTCGATATAGGGTCGAGCGATGCACGTCCAGTAACTGGGCAGCCTGTTTTACCGTGTAGCCCTTTTCAGCAATCAATCGGCGGGCATGTGCGACCTGGTCAGGCGTTAGGACAGGGGAAGGGCCGAACCTTACTCCGCGTTGCGTGGCCGCCTTGCGCCCGCTGCTTGTGCGGTCCACGATCAAGCAACGCTCGAACGCGGCGAGTCCGGCAAAGACCGCCAAGACCGTGCGGCCGGCCGGCGTTGTCGTATCTGCCCACGGTTCCGCGAGGCTTCGCAGGCCGGCGCCCACCTCCAAGATGCGATCGGCAACAGCAAGCAATTCGCGGGTACTGCGGGCCAAACGGTCAAGCTTGGTCACAGTGACGACATCGCCTGGCTGTAAGCGGTCAAGCATCCGCGCCAGCTCTGGTCGATCGCTCCAACTGCTCGACATCTTCTCGAAAAACATCCTCGTACAACCGGCAGCGTAAAGATCATTGCGCTGAATGGTTTGATCTTGCTCGTAAGAAAACACAAGGGAATAGCCTACTAGGAATTGGCCTAATTCCGAGTCAATTTTTTTATTATTAAAGTCGCTCATCGGTTAGTAATCGACAGCAAAATAAATATGGTCATTAAATACGTACGTACATACGTACGTATTAGATAGCTATAGGCTCCTTGGATCATGTCGCAATTTCTCACAAATTTGCAACCATAACTTGCGACAGGTCTTTCATAACAAGGATAAAAAGTTTAGGCTTGTCTTAGGGTCCGAGGATACATGTAAAAATACTTAAAAGTTTCCAGACCTACAAATGGATGAGGCTGATAGATTTCTTTAAGAAACATTTACACCAAGCATTAATGGTACATGTTTTCAGGAGGTAACCATGAATAGTTCATCAGAATTATTGTGGGCAAAAAGGAAATGGGTGTTCGCCGCTGCGGCCTGCTTAGCATATTCGCCATTCTCACAGAGTACAGTATTCATGCTACTCAATAGCGCAGTATGTTTGATTATTGCGTTGCGCTCTCAAGAACTCCTGAGTGATGCAAGAGGCGAGCCGCGAAATTGGGTAAATGTGTTTGATCCAGAGTTTTCTTTGAAAAGCTCGAAATCAGATGAAAAAGGAGGTTGATGATGGATCCAAAACAAACTGCGAAGGCAACTGGAATCGAGCTGGCTAAGCGCCTATTTATTCCTACATACGCTCTCCGCAAGAACTTGCAGCTTTTCCGCAATGCGCAAGCCGAACATAATAAAAATATAGTCTATATAAAAGATCTTTACGCCAATGCGAAAGGTGTTCCTCGTATTGAGGCCACAGACGACCAGGCAGAGGTAGCAGAGATCAGGTTTGATGAAATGGTGCGGCGCCGGCCAGCTAGCGCACCCAGCATCGAGCAGTTGCAACAGCGCTTTCTTCGCCAGAAGCGGCTTGCTGTCGGGACAGGCGCGGCATTCTTACTAATGGCACTCTATGCGTTAGCACATCGTAACCCGCTTGGCCTTCTCACGATAATCGGTGGCATGCCCTTGTTTTTCATGGCTGCGCTGTCGGCGCAGTTCCGCTTGTGGCAATTGCGGAATCGTAGGCTATCCAAAAGTGAGAAGGGCGGCCTAGATGACTTTATGCGCGAACCAGGTTGGATAATCAGCGTGCTAAATCCTGAAATGAAAAATCATCCGGTGGGAGAACACAAATGAAACTTCGATCGATTTTCCTGCTGGCCGCTCTATTACAAAGCCTTGTAGCGTTACCAGCTTTAGCCGATTCTGCAACTCTCGGAGAGATCAACAATGCAGCTCACCGGTCCGGCGACTTAAGCCGGCAAGCATTAGTCGGCGTTTTTGGCAATGTCGTAAATAACCCTTTGGCAAGCGGCGGGGCTGGGGGAGGAGACACTATCCTAGCTAGTTTGTTCCAAGTAACAAATGGTGCGCTGCTTGTTATCGGTGGCATGTTTGCCTGCTATATATGGCTCAAAAGACTTTCACAAACAGCCCACTCTGGAACGGTGTATGGGGAAAACAAGGGGACGATGTGGGGACCGATTCGCCTCGTATGGGGTCTTTCTACATTAGTTCCCACTGCAAATGGTTGGGCGCTCTCGCAACTTCTAATGCTATGGGCTGCATCCGTTATGGGCGTTGGCGTCGCCAATATGGGCACGGATGCCGCAATTGGCGCATTCTCAGAGGGAAGGGGTATGGTGTTACAGCCGGCCATGCCTAGCACGATTCAACTTAGCCGCGATCTGTACCAGGCCAACCTCTGCATGCACGCTTACAACGCTGGCTTAGCTATGACTGGGGCCAACGGTGGCATCCCGGCTAATCAAGATGAATACGTACAGATGGTGCCGAGCGGGAGTGGATTAGTGCTACGCAATTCGGCTGGCAGGAAGTTCTGTGGCGGCGCCGACATCGACGCATTGCGGCTGAGGCCACAGGATCAGTCCACCAATTGGTTCAGCGGCACGATCGACACCTTCAGGTTGTACCAAGCACATTTACAAGCACTGAGTGTGATGCAACGCGCGCTCTCGCCAGCTGCGCAGCAGTTCGTAAATGGGGTTATCCAACAACAGTCAAACGAGAACATTACCCTTCCGGATGCTGAGGTAGCAATTCAATCGGCCGCGCAAGAATACGAAAATACGATACAACGTCAAGCAGCAACCACATCAGGCGATGTTGGACGACTAGCCGGCCAATTGAGTACGTCAATTCGAGATGCGGGATGGTGGTCGCTTGGTGCCTGGTATCAGACGTTCGCTCAAGCGAATAGCAAGCTTTCTGACGCCGTATCGTCTGTTGCGCGTGTCTACAAAGAACAGGTGAACAGTAGCGCGGGTATTGGTGCTCTACGTGAACAAGTTGACAGGGCCTTCCAGTTGCAGCAAGCGGGATCGAGCGCAGCGCAACCACTAGGCACGGCAGGAAACGCCACCGAAAAAGATGGCGGGAAAACGCTGGGTTTTCTATTCTCTGGCCTTGGTCAGAAGTTAGTCGCCGCAATGACCAGCAGCGGGAGCGAAGAACGCGGGACCATGAATCCGCTCATCAAAATGAAAAACCTTGGCGACTATACTTTGGTTGGCACGGAAACTGCGTTTGGCACATGGGTTGGCCTGAATGCCGTAGTCGCTGGTGCAGATGCCACCATCTGGGGTCAAGCTACCAATTTTGTAAGTGGACTAGGTAAAGCGGCCGAAGCTGCGCTACGGGCCACAGAGCCGATGCTATTTATCTTGTTAGTGCCACTGTTATTGATTGGTGCCGGATTGTCGCTTTACTTACCGATGATCCCATTTATTACTTGGTTTGGCGCAATCATCAATTGGCTGGTGATTGTGGGTGAAGCTATTATTGCCGCGCCTTTGTGGGCGATCACACACCTTGGCGAACAAGGTGACGGTATGGGCCAGCGCACAACACATGGCTATATTTTCCTGCTTAATGTAATGGTTCGGCCGATTTTGATGGTAATTGGCTTTTTCCTGGGCGGCGCTGCCATGGTCGAAGGTGGAACAGTCCTGAACAAGTTTTTTGGAATTGCAGTTGCAAATGCACAGTTCGATTCGATCTTAGGAATTGTAAGCGTTATTGGATTCCTGACCATTTACTACATGATTGGGGCCAATCTAATACATACGTGCTTTAGCCTGATATTGGTGGTACCAGATCAGGTAATCAACTGGGTTGGTGGCATGGCTTCTGCCACGTTGGGGCGTGAGACGCAAGGCGAGGTGCGGAATGCGCTTGGCGTCTTCTCCGGTAAGCTCGAACGCCTTGTGCCTGGTGGTGGAAAAGCGGGTCCCAAAGGTGGCCAGGTTAATCCAGGTAACGGAATAAAAGGATGATTATGAATCTGCTCATCGTTCTTGCTCAAGTGATGCTCTTCGGGGCGTCACTTATAGGAGTTCTGTTCGGTTGCCTGGGACTGTTCTATGGCATTTCGGATGGAATACGATGGATCCTACTTTCCACGGCAGGCCTTGCAATCGCTGTTATTTGGTTTCGAATATTTACCGGTCGCGCGGTCGGTAGACTGGAGGCCCAAGTCAAGAAGATCGCGCCAAATGGTTATGAACCGATCATCGAGGCTAGTGCGCCGGCTCAGGGCCAGTATATAGGTATTGCGCCGAATATCGGTAGCGTTGTAGTAATCGATAAGAAGCGTGGAATTGCACAGCACATGTCAATCGATAAGGTGCAGCGCTGGGAATTCGAGGAAGACAAGAAGGGCTCGACCTTCTTAGTGTTGTGGTTCCGCGATCTGGCTCTGCCTTCCGTTCGTGTGTTTGTTCCTGAAAAGAACGTCGATGACACTGCTTCACGATTACGAACGGTATTACAGTTTTAACGCAAAGCAGACTATTGGGAGCATGACAGTGAGTAACAGCGAAAAGCATAGGCGAACGGGCCGTCTCCCGGCCCTTCGCTGTTATGAGGACGAAGAGGCGCTTGTCAGGGAGAAGGCGGCCGACTGCAACATGAGCGTCGGCCAGTTCACGCTGGCCGCCGCGCTAGGGCGGCCCACGCGTAGCCAGGTCGACGGACACATACTCAACGAGCTGCGGCGCCTCGGCGGCCTGCAGAAGCACCTGTTCAACCAAGGCGGCGGCGTGCTGTCGAAGGAATATGCCGCCATCCTGGTCGAGATCCGCCAGGCGATCGCGCGCCTCGAGGAGTGACATGCAGGTCGAGATCACGGAGCGGGCCAACGGCCCGCTTTTTTTATGTACCTGGTCGTGCTAATGCGATGCAGCGCCGGCCGATATGCCAAGATGCCGGCGTAGATACGAAATCGTCCGATAGTTGGCGTTAAACACCCTCTCTGCAAAGCCGCCCTGGCGCCGGAGCTCGTCCACATGCTCAGGTGAAAAGCCGATCGTCGCTAATACGGCGTCGTCACCGCGGGCAAGCGCCCGGTTGACGGTGCGCATCATAGCGTTGGCGCGCTGCAGTTGCAGGATGTCGGGTCTAAGATCGAACCCTTTGGTAGAATCACAAGTTGCCATGTCGTCACCTCTAAGGTAGGTGGTGGTGTGGAAGTCCTGGCGTCGTGTTAGCGCACGTCGCCAGGGCGCTTTTCCGGATCAGGACGATTTGCTCTCCTTCCTGGTCCTGGATGGTTTCTCGGCAGGCTGTGCCTGAACTTCGGTTTGCACCTTGGCCGCGCGTTTTTCTATCAATCGCTGTTCCTCCAGGTACACCGCCTCTAGATCACCCAAGTGCTTCAAAATGGCCTCACGGGCATAGAAGCTTTTCGTACGTCCAGTTGCCGCTGCTAATTCCTCCAAACGTTTCTCGATGTCTTGAGGAAGTCGAAGTACAAGCATAGATCCTCCGATGTCGTGCTATACATGTATAGCATAGTACGCCGATTAAATCTTGCTAGTACAAATTGGGGCTGTCTTTGATGCGGCTCACCGGCATCAGATAATTGGTCGGGACTTCACCAGCGCAGTCAACCAGTTGCACCGGGACCGTCAACAGGTACCGGCGTACGACTGCGCCTGGCGATACGAAACCAATTCCCTCTCGGTAGGTTTAGGTGACAGATCGAAGATGCCCCAGATGATCCGCTCCGGAGTCCTCGACGGCGCCCGCGCCTGCCAGGGATCTCGTGGCTCCGCTTGTCGATTCGCGATCCCGTCGGATCGTCATTGGCGGTTCCGTTAAATCGTCAACTGCGATGTCAACGCGCTCCTCAACTTTGTCGTCACCTACAGGTACGGTTGGGGTGCTCCTTTTCCGTGATCCGTCACGGTCCACTACAGGCAACCATTGTGCTTACCGTCGCTGCTCTCGGTTGCTCACCCGTTACGTCTTTGTGGCCTTTGGGGTCTCGGGGCGAAGCCCTGAGCAGGGAGGTAGGCGGCGCATAGGGAGTGGAACGACTGGCGCGCTGCCGGTTGTACGGACGCCAATTTGGCGGTAGTACAAACCCTACCCTGTCCTTCGCTTAGGTGTGGTGGTAGTTGCTTGTGCTTGGATTTTTCAGCAGAAACACGTAGGGCCTCCCAAGGAGGAGGACGTTGACTGAGTTTGAACCGCCCTGAAGATTGGCGGCGCTTGTCGATCGCCAATTTGCCCTGGCCCATACAGGGCCAGAATGGACGTCCCACCACCACCACCACCATCACCAGGAGCGGCATATGGCAATCGACGTGTACGTGCAGATCGACGGCATCAAGGGTGAATCGGCAGACAGCGAACACGCGGGTTGGATCGAGTGCGCCTCGGTCAACTGGAAGCTTCGCCAGCCCAAGAGCGCAACGTCATCGACGGCTGGCGGGCACACCGCCGAACGTGCTGAGCTGTCGGACGTGGTGTTCACGAAGCTGTGTGACCTGGCGTCGCCGATCCTTGCCCAGCACTGTGCGATGGGCAAGACGATCCCGAAGGCGAAGTTCGAATTCTTTCGGGCCGACGGGCAGGGCACCCGCGTCAAGTACTACGAGGTCGAGCTGGACAACGTCGTGGTGGGCGAGGTGTCCCAATCGGTAGCTGCCGGCGTCGGAATGCTGGACCATGTCGGGCTGAAATTCTCCAAGGTGAAGTGGAAGTACACCCAGCAGAAGATCGCGGGCGGCGCAGGCGGCAACACCGCCGGCGGATGGGACCTTGCCACCAACCGGGTCGCGTGACATGGCCGCATCGAACCTGCAGCGAATCGCTGCTGTCCTGGCCCTCATGCTGGCGGCGACCTCTGTGCCGGCGTCGCAGGCCCAGGACGACGAGCACCCCTTCATTATGCCTGGCACGCCGGCCAAGACCGTTCCCGCCCCGTCCCCATGGTTCACAGGCGCGCAACTGCTTCGCCAACTGGAGCAGGGCGATGCCGGTGCCATCCAGTACCTCAAGGGCGTGTACGACGCCACCGAGAGCGGGTTGTGGTGTTACACGGACCGCCGCAAGGTGAAGCTGCCCAAGCAGTCGCCCGAAGCCATGCGTAAAGACGCGGTGGCCTACCTGCATCAGCAGCCGGCCGCGAAGCTGAAAGACCGCGCTGCGGTGCTGATTGTACAAATGTGGCAAGACCGGTGGCCATGCCCGCCCGATGGTTGCTGCCCCTGATCTTGGAGGACACCATGCTTGTGACCCCGCCGCCCTACTCGTTGTTGCGCATGCACTATCCCGATCCGTTCAACGTTCCGGCCGAAGAGCTGTGGCAATGGATCGGGCATTCGGAAAAGATACTCGACTCGGACTGGCGCAACACGTGCGCGATCCGCATGAGCCTCGCACTTCTCGGCGCTGGCTTTCACTTCCCCACCGGATTCCTGAAGGTGAAATCCGGCAAGTATCGTGGCGAGCGGCTTGAGATCAAGCAGGAAGTCCTGGCTAACCATCTAACCAGTGCTTGGGGAGAGCCTGAAAAATTTGGCGCAGCACTGTTACGCGAGCGGATAGGCGACCGGCGTGGTGTGATTCGCTTCATCCAGTTGTGGGGGCCATACGACCCGCAGGGACACATCGATCTGCTTTCCCACGATGAGTATCACCGTTTGGCGTGCGAAGGCGGCCATGTGTACCCGCACGCCGTCGAATGCTGGTTTTGGGAATGCCCATAGAAGGCCCAGAAAGGGCCGTAGCGGCGTTTTCAGAATTAAAGAGGGCGAGTGTCGTGACCGCCCAAAAAAACGGCTCCTACGCTCGCTATGTGGCTTGGCGGGCGTTCCTGTCGAGGTTATGAAACTATGCGGACCACTAGGCCTATCTTGGCCACATCAAGGGAACCATCTTTTCTGGAAGACCATACGGCCGTTGCGTACCAGTTGCGTGTCATCGCGCCATGTAGCGGGCCGCCGGCTTGCCGGCGGTGAGGCGGTAGGAGTCGGCCCGGTAGGGCTTGGCCGCTTGCGGCCAACTCCGTAGCCCGCCGAAAGCATGGCGCGACTTGTTGGCCGTGGCGTACCTGGTGTTTCGTCCACGCGCCGCTAGGCGCGTCCTTAGCTCGCTTGCGGGCTGTCGATAGGCCAGGAGGGGAGCCGGCTTGTCCGGGGAACCTCGCGCAGCGGGGTGCCCGGCCGTCAGGCCGCAACAGCGCTTGCGTTCTCGCGGCTTTTCCACAGTCGGCGGCGCTCTTGCTATCGGTAAAAATATATAGGAAGAACTAAAGGCAAAACCTTACAGGTTTAGGGGGGGTCCGATTCGGCGCGGTTGGGGGGTCCGATTCGGCGTGGTTTTGGG
>Ga0068852_100001953_pt1 | contig 14041 bp, 16 predicted proteins | sample KBSCornC22_FD_66594 | JGI IMG/M metagenome (GOLD analysis project Ga0068852, IMG submission 66594) | Corn rhizosphere microbial communities from Kellogg Biological Station, Michigan, USA - KBS Corn C2-2 | ecosystem: Host-associated > Plants > Roots > Rhizosphere > Soil ... | reverse complement strand
GCGCTTCGGCGCGGCACGCGAGGAGGTCCCTGCATGAGAAATCGCATCGCCGTTTTCGCCGCAACGCTCGCGTGCGCGCTGGCCCATGCACAGGCGCCGCAGGGTTGCGATACGCCGGAGTCGCACCGCCTCGATTTCTGGCTCGGCGAGTGGAAGCTCACGTACACGCAGAACGGCAAGGAAGGAACGAGCCACAACCGCATCGCGAAGACGCTGGACGGCTGCGCGATATTCGAGGAATTCACGGGCCCGCCCGGCGTGCCGCTGCAGGGACGCAGCATGTCGATGTTCGACCGCGTGGCGATGCGCTGGAAGCAGGTGTGGGTGGACAACAGCGGCGCCTGGCTCGATTTCGCCGGCGACCCCGCGGCCGATGGCGGCATGGTGTTCTCGCGCGAGCTCACGCGCAACGGCCAGCGGATCATGCAGCGCATGGTGTTCAGCGATGTGAAGCCCGCCTCGCTGCGATGGCAATGGCAGCGCTCGCTCGACGGCGGCGCCACGTGGGCCACGCAATGGGACATCCGCTACGAGCGCGTGGGGAAGCAGGCGGGCGGCGGCTAAAATAGCTCCTTTCAGCCGAGCTGCCGTCCTCATGCCCGTCATCACCGACAAGAAGGCCTTCGAGAAGGCCATCCCCATCCTCGCCACCGACCGCAAGCGCCTGCCGAAGCTGATGGAGGCGCTGTCGCCGGCCGAGCGCCGCTGGGCACAGGCCGCCGCGTTCGAGGGCGCGCCGAACAGCTTCTGCGCGCTGGCCGATGCCAAGGGGAACGTCGCGCGCGTGCTCGCGGGTGTCGCGGCCGCCGACGATCCGTGGGCCCTCGCGGCATTGCCGATGAAGCTGCCCATGGGCCGCTACGAGATCGGCAAGGGCGCGGTTAACGTGGCGCCGCACGATGCGGCGTTCGCGTGGGACCTGGGCTCGTACCAGTTCACGCGCTACAAGAAGGCGAAGCGCACGCCCTCGGAGCTGCAGGTGGAGCTCTCGGGCCGCGTGGTCGAATCGCTGCAGCTCGCGGAGGCCGTGCGCCTCGTGCGCGACCTCATCAACACGCCCACCGAGGATCTCGGCCCCGCCGAGCTTTCCGATGTCGCGCGCGAGCAGGCGGAGCTCTTCGGCGGCGAGTTCCAGGAGTGGGTCGGCGACGATCTCCTCGCACAGAATTTTCCCGCGATCCATGCGGTGGGGCGCGCGGCATCGCGGCCGCCGCGGCTGATCGAGATCCGCTGGGGGAACCCGAAGAACCCGCGGCTCGCGATCGTGGGCAAGGGCGTGTGCTTCGATTCGGGCGGGCTCGACATCAAGGGCGCGGAGGGCATGCGCCTCATGAAGAAGGACATGGGGGGTGCGGCACACGCCATCGCGCTCGCGCGCCTCGTGATGCAACGCAAGCTGCCGTACCGCCTGCACCTGCTCGTGCCCGCGGTGGAGAACGCGATCGCCGGAAACGCCTATCGGCCCGGCGACGTGATCCGCACGCGCGCGGGCCACACGGTGGAGGTCGGCAACACCGACGCGGAGGGCCGCGTGATCCTGTGCGACGCGCTCGCCTACGCGGTCGAGCGCAAGCCGAAGACGCTCATCGACTTCGCCACGCTCACGGGGGCGGCGCGCGTGGCGCTCGGGCCGGAGCTGCCGGTGCTCTTCGCCAACGACGAGAAGCTCGCACAGCGCCTGCTCGACGCGGCCGATGCGACCTCCGACCCCATGTGGCGCCTGCCGCTCTGGCGCAATTACCGCCGCCTCTTCGACAGCGACGTGGCCGACTTCAACAACTCCGGCCGCGGCGGTTTCGCCGGCGCCATCGTGGCCGCGCTTTTCCTCGACTACTTCGTGCCCGACGATATCGCGTGGGCGCATTTCGACGTCTTCTCGTGGAACGACGTCGCGCGGCCCGGACGTCCCGCGGGCGGCGAGGCGCAGGGACTGCGCGCGGTGCTGGCAGCGCTGGGCTAGCGTGCTGCGAAGGGCGCTCATCGCGCTCGTGGCGATCGCGCTGCTGGTCGCGGGCGCTGCCTTCCTCGCGTTCAACTATCTCGACGTCGCCGTGAAATGGGCGTTCGAGCATTACGGGCCGGACGTGACGGGTGTTGCGGTGAAGGTGCGCGAGGTGCAGATCTCGGCGCGCAATGGGCGTGGCAGCGTGCGCTCGCTCGAGCTCGGAAACCCCTCCGGCTTCAGCCCGGCGCAGGCGCTGCGGTTCGGCGAGATCCGGCTCGCGATCGACCCTTCCACGGTCGCGCAGCCGGTGGTGGTGATCCACGAGATCTCGGTCCAGGATGCGTCGATCCTCTACGAGCGCGGCAGCAGCGCGACCAACCTCGAGACGATCCAGAAGAACATCGCCGCGTACGCCAAGCGCGCGAGCACTGACGACGCGAAGTCCGGTGCCGCCGGCAAGCCGCAGAAGCGCCGCTTCATCGTCGAGCGCCTCACGCTGCGCGGCGTGAAGGTCACCATGACCAATCCCGCGCTCGCCGGGCAGGGCATCAGCTTCGACCTGCCCGACATCGCGCTGCACGACGTGGGCCGGCGCCAGGGGGGCCTCACCGCGAGCGAGCTGGCCGACGTGGTCGCGAGCGCGCTCATGCAGCGCATCGCGCAGAAGGTGCTGGGCAGCATGGAGCTGCTTCGCAAGGGCGGCATCGAGGGCGCGATCGACGCGCTGAAGGGCATCTTCCGGTAGTCTTGCCGCGCGGGCGGGAATCCAGCCTTCCGAATGGGTCCTTGCCTGCACGGGACGCCAACCGCTGGTGTGTCGCTGGCCAAGCGCTGTTTTGTCGCTGCTTTACGACACTTTCGTCGGCGGAACTCTTGCGCCATCCGGGCTGTCGATTGTCCGGAGCGGCCGGCCTTTCGACCGCGCAAAATTCAGGGAAACGACCATGATTCCGTTCAAACGCTGTGTGGCCGCGGCGCTGTGTTCGCTGGGCTTCGCGTTACCGGCCTCGGCCACCACGTATTCCGTCGACTTCACCGACCTGTGGTTCATCCCGTCCGAGAGCGGCTGGGGCATCAACCTCATCCAGCAGTCGGACACCATGTTCGCCACGCTCTTCGTGTACGGCGCGGATACGCAGCCGCACTGGTTCGTGGCCTCGGCCCTCAAGGGCACCAACGGCACCACGTTCACGGGCCAGCTCTTCGAGACCAACGGCCCCGTCTTCACCGCGCCGTTCAACCCTGCCGCGTTCAGCATCAGGCCCGTGGGCACGATGACGCTCTCGTTCACGAGCGTTAGCACGGCCACGCTCGTCTACACGGTCAACGGCCAGAGCGTGACCAAGTCGATCCAGCGGCAGTCGTTCACCGCGGAGAACCTGAGCGGGTCCTACCTGGGCGGGCTCACGGCGACGGGCAGCGGCTGCGGCAATGGCGCCACCAACGGTCCGGTGCTCATCTTCGATACGCTCACCGTCACCCATACGGGAGGCAACGTCGCCGCGCGCGTGGACTTCTTCACCGCCTCCGCGTCGGGTGCGCCCCAGCCCGCCGTCTGCAACTTCAACGGCGCGTACTCGCAGACGGGCCGGCTCGGCAGCGTCTCGGGCGCCTTCAACTGCAGCTTCAACGGCGTCGCGGGCAACGCCGGCACCTTCACCATCTCGCAGATCGACGCCCAGGTGAACGGCTTCACCGGCGCCTTCCAGGGCCACGACCAGTTCTGCACCAGCTACAGCGGCTTCTTCGGCGGCGTGCGCGACGTGCCGCATTGAGCGTGCGCGGCGTGCCGGCAACGTGCGATCGCGGCCCTTCGGGGCCGCGATTTTTTCGCGCGTTCGCGCGGGCACTGCACGCTCCCCGGTAAAATGCGTCGCAGTCGAAACTTCCCCCCGGAGACCGCATGACCGCCATCGTCGAAGTCGTCGCCCGCGAGATCCTCGATTCGCGCGGCAATCCCACGGTCGAGGCCGATGTGCTGGTGGAGTCGGGCGCCATGGGCCGCGCCGCGGTGCCTTCCGGTGCCTCCACCGGCTCGCGCGAGGCGATCGAGCTGCGCGACGGCGACCCGCAGCGGTTCTTCGGCAAGGGCGTGCAGAAGGCGGTCGACCACGTGAATACCGAGATCTGCGAGGCCATCCTCGGGCTCGACGTCTCCGAGCAGGCGCACATCGACCACGTGCTGGTCGACCTCGACGGCACCGACAACAAGTCGCGCCTGGGGGCGAACGCCATCCTTGCCGTGTCGGTCGCCTGCGCGAAGGCAGCCGCGGAGGAGTCGGGCCTCTCGCTGTACCGCTACTTCGGCGGCAGCGGGCCGCGGCGCATGCCGGTGCCGATGATGAACGTGATCAACGGCGGCGCGCACGCGAACAACTCGCTCGACATGCAGGAGTTCATGATCCTGCCCGCGGGCCTGCCCACGTTCCGCGATGCGCTGCGCTGCGGCGTGGAGGTGTTCCAGACGCTGAAGAAGATGCTCGACCGCGAGGGGCTTTCGACCACGGTCGGCGACGAGGGCGGCTTCGCGCCGAGCCTGCCCAACAACGAGGCCGCGATCCAGTGGATCCTGCGCGCCATCGAGGAGGCCGGCTACCTCGCGGGCTCCGACGTCCTCATCGGCCTCGACTGCGCCGCGAGCGAGTTCCACAAGGACGGCAAGTACCGCTTCGAGGCGGAGAATCTCTCGTACTCCTCGCAGCAGCTCGTGGACCTGCTCTCCACGTGGTGCGACAAGTACCCGATCGTCACCATCGAGGACGGCATGGCGGAGCAGGACTGGGACGGGTGGGAGCTGCTCACGCAGCGCCTCGGCAAGCAGGTGCAGCTCGTGGGCGACGACGTGTTCGTCACCAACACGAAGATCCTCTCCGAGGGCATCAAGCGCGGCATCGCCAACTCCATCCTGATCAAGATCAACCAGATCGGCACGCTCTCGGAAACGTTCGAGGCGATCGAGATGGCCAGGCGCGCGGGCTACACCGCGGTGATCTCGCACCGCTCCGGCGAGACCGAGGATTCCACCATCGCCGACATCGCGGTCGGCACCAACGCGATGCAGATCAAGACCGGGTCGCTGTCGCGCTCCGACCGCACGGCCAAGTACAACCAGCTCCTGCGCATCGAGGAGGAGCTGGGCGAGGGCGCTTCGTATGCGGGGCGGGATGCCTTCTACCAGCTGCGGTGATCGCGCGCGCCGTCGCCCCGGGCGCCGCTGTTGCGACGCTGATCGTCGCCCCGGGTGTCGCGGTTGCGACGATGGCCCGGGGCCCAATCTCCCGATCACGATGACGTGAAGATCCTCGCCGCCATCCTCGCCGTGCTCCTCGTCGCAATCCAGTATCCCCTCTGGATCGGCAAGGGCGGCTGGATGCGCGTGCGCGAGCTCGATCGGCAGGTCGCGGCACAGCACCAGGCCAACGGCAAGCTCAGGGCTCGCAACGACGCCCTCGAAGCCGACGTCCGCGACCTCAAGCAGGGCTTCGACGCCGTCGAGGAACGCGCGCGCGTCGAGCTTGGCATGATCAGGAAGGACGAGATGTTCTACCAGCTCGTCGTGCCAAGAAAATAAATCGGGACGTACCCCATTTCCCGAATAGCGGGATGGCGTTCTGTATACGGGAAATGGGGTACGTCCCCATTTTGGGGTTCAGCTGCCGCGGCGGGCGAGCCAGATGCCCGCGAGAACGACGGCGCCGCCGATGAACTGCTGCGTGCCCACGGCCTCGCCGAAGAGCCGCCAGGCGACGAACGCGGCGACCACGGGCTGGATCAGCAGGCTCACCGAGGACAGCGAAGCGGGCAGGTGCGCGAAGGCATAGGCGATGAGCCCCTGCCCGAGGATCTGCGTGACCAGCGCGAGGCCCACGACGACCAGCCAGCCCTGTGCACTCGCGGGCATGAACGGCTGCGGCGAAAGCAGCGCCACCGGCAGCAGCGCGATCGCGGTGATCGAAGTGCTCCATGCCATCAGCCGCACGGTGGCGGCGCCGTCGTCGCGCGCCACCTTGATCGCCAGCATGTACCCCGCATAGAACACCGCGGTGAGCGCGCCCAGCGCATCGCCCATGAGGCGCTTGCCGCCCACGCTGAAGTTGGGCCCGACCAGCACGAACATCCCGGCGATCGCGACCACCATGCCGACCAGGAAGACGCCCGTCACCCGCCGCCGCCACAGCAGCCATCCCGCGAGTGTCACGAAGATCGGGGCCAGGTTGGCGAGCAGCGTCGAATTGGCGACCGAGGTCCACACGATCGACCAGTGCCAGACGCCCAGGTCGCCCGCGAAGAAGAGTCCCGCCGCCACGAGCGCCCCCAGGTGCGCACGCTCGGCCGCACGTGCCGCGCCACGCACGCGCAGGGCGCCGAGCCACAGCAACGGTGCGGCGAGCGCCGTGCGCCAGAACGCGCTCGCGACGGGCCCGGTCTCCGACAACCGCACGAGGATCGGCGCGAACGCGATCGCGCAGCCGCCCGCGAGCAGGCACAGGAAGGCACCGGCAGGAACGGAAGGCCGCGCGGCGGCGGGAAGGGAGCTCATCGTGGAGCGAATATCATATCGGACCGCGCCCTGCGCCCCCCCGCTGCATGCCCGACGCTTTCCTCTCCCAGGTCCTGCTGCTGCTCTTCGTGGTCGACCCCTTCGGCAACGTGCCCGCGGTGAACGCGATGCTGGCCCGCGTCACGCCCGCGCGGCGGCGCCTGGTCGTGCTGCGCGAATGCGCCATCGCCTGGCTGCTGCTGCTCGCGTTCATGGCGTTCGGGCGGCAGATGCTGGTGCTCATGCATCTCACCCCGTCGTCCTTGGCCATCGCGGGCGGTGTTATCCTCTTCATGATCGCGATCCGCATGGTGTTCCCGCAGCCGGGGGGCATCTTCGGATTGCAGCACGAGGGCGAGCCGCTCATCGTGCCGCTGGCCACGCCGCTCATCGCGGGCCCGTCGGCGCTGGCGGCGGTGATGCTCCTCGCCTCCGACGAGCCGCGCAACGTCATGCTGCTCGCGGGCGCGCTCACGGCCACCATGGCCCTCGCCACGGCCATCCTGCTTGCCGGCGAGAAGATGCAGCACGCGCTGGGCGAGCCCGCGATGCAGGCGATCGAGCGCCTGATGGGCCTGGTCCTCACCGCGCTCGCGGTGGAGATGCTGCTGGGCGGCATCCGGGCCTTCGTGGAGGGACTTCGATGAGCAAGGCATTCACGCGCGAGGACGACGACGCGCCGGAAGACGATTTCGAGGGCGAGGAGCAGAACCCGATCCCGCCGGGCTCGAAGAACTACATGACGCCCGCGGGCTGGCAGCGCATGCGCGACGAGCTCAAGTGGCTGCTCAACACCGAGCGCCCGCAGGTGACCAACGTGGTCTCCTGGGCGGCGCGCAATGGCGACCGTTCCGAGAACGCCGATTACCAGTACGGCAAGAAGCGCCTGCGCGAGATCGACCGGCGCATCCGCTACCTCACCAAGCGCCTCGAGGCCGCGGAAGTGGTCGATCCCGCCACCCGCGAGGACACCGACCAGGTCTTCTTCGGCGCGACCGTCACGTACAGCAACAGCAGCGGCGCGGAGCAGACCGTGCGCATCGTGGGCATCGACGAGATGGATCCGTCGCACCACTACGTGAGCTGGATCTCGCCCATCGCGCGCGCGCTCATCAAGGCCCGCGAGGGCGAAACGGTGCCGCTGCGCACGCCCGGCGGCATCGAGGACATCGAGATCCTCGAGGTCCGCTACGAACCCATTCCCATGGCACCCTTCGAGCCGGTCCGCACGGCCTGGACTCCCAATACATGACCCGTAAATTGCTGCAGTCCCTCGCGTGCGCGGCCTTCGCGCTCGCGGCTCCCCTCGCGTCCCATGCCGCGGCCTTCCTCTGGGAAGTCTCGTCGATGACGGGGCGCGTCTACCTCTACGGCACGGTGCACGCGGGCAAGCCCGATTGGTACCCGCTGCCGAACGTCGTCGAGAAGGCGCTCGAGGATTCGACCGCGCTCGTGGTGGAGGCGGACATCAGCGACATCGAGGGGATGCGCAAGTCGCAGCCCGCCAACTACGTGCCGCCCGACACGCTCGCGAAGCACGTCGATCCCGCGGCCTACGAGCGCTTCAGGAAGCTCCTGCCGCGCTACAGGCTGCCCGAGGCGCAGGTGGTGCAGATGAAGCCCTTCATCGCGGTATCGCTGCTGGTGTTCGCCGAGTGGGCGCGGCAGGGCTTCCAGCCCGAGCTTTCGGTGGACGGGTACCTCATCCAGAAGGCGCGCGAGCAGAAGAAGCCGGTGCGCGAGCTCGAGGGCCTGGAGACGCAGATGCAGCTCATGGACTCGCTCACGGAAGAGGAGGGCAAGCGCATCTTCCAGGGCACCGTCGACGCGCTCGAGAGCGGCCTCACCGGCGAGCAGATCCAGGGCATGGTGAAGGCGTGGCAGGACGGCGACCCGAAGGCAATGCTCGACACCGCGCGCCGCTACAACGAGAACGTCGCCGGCGCGCGCGAGTTCGAGGAGAAGTTCGTGTGGGACCGCCACGAGGCGATGCTGCAGAAGATCGAGGGATTCCTGAACCAGTCGCGCGACCGCGATTTCGTCGCGGTGGGCGCGCTGCATCTCGCGGGACCGCGGGGACTGGTGGAGATGCTGCGCAAGCGCGGCTATCTCGTGCGCCAGCTCGGCACATGAGCGCCCGCACGCCGCGCGAGGGAGGCCGCCTGCTGGTCGACCAGCTCGCGCTGCACGGAGCCGATTGCGCGTTCACCGTGCCGGGCGAGAGCTTCCTCGCCGTGCTCGACGGCTTCCACGACCTGCAGGACCGCCTGAAGCTCATCGTGTGCCGCCACGAGGCGTCGGCCGCGAACATGGCCGAGGCGTACGGCAAGCTCACCGGGCGCCCCGGCATCTGCCTCGTCACCCGCGGGCCCGGCGCCACGCACGCGGCGGTGGGCGTGCATACGGCCTTCCAGGATTCGACGCCGATGATCCTCTTCGTGGGCGACGTCGGCAGCGACTTCCGCGGCCGCGAGGCGTTCCAGGAGGTCGACTTCGCCGCGATGTTCGGGCCGCTCGCGAAATGGGCGGCACGCATCGACGACGTCGACCGCATCCCGGAGTTCGTCGCGCGCGCCTTCCAGGTGGCCACCTCCGGACGCAAGGGGCCGGTGGTGCTGGCGCTGCCAGAGGACATGCTGCGCGAGACGAGCGGCGCGCCCGATGCGAAGCCCTATGTCGCGATGGAGCCGCATCCGGGCGCCGACGACATCGAACGGCTGCGCACGTTGCTTGCGGGGGCGCGCAATCCCCTCGTGATGCTCGGCGGCACCGGCTGGAGCCGGGAGGCCTGCGACGACATCCGCCGCTTCGTCGAGGCGAACGCGCTGCCGTGCACGTGCGCCTTCCGCTTCCAGGACCTGTTCGACAACCGCCATCCCAACTACGTGGGCGACGTGGGCATCGGCATCAACCCGGTGCTCGCCGGGCGCGTGAAGATGGCCGACGTGCTGCTGGTGATCGGCGCGCGCCTGGGCGAGATGACCACCAGCGGCTATTCGCTGGTCGAGCCGCCGGTGCCGCGGCAGAAGCTCGTGCACGTGCACCCGTCGCCGGACGAGGTGGGGCGCGTTTTCCAGCCGGAGCTCGGCATCGTCGCCGCCCCCGTGCCCCTGGCGCGCGCCCTCGCGGCGATGGCGCCCGTCGAGAGCCCCCCGTGGGCCAGGGGTGTTGCGGAAGCGCGCGCCGACTACGAGGCGTGGACCGCGCGGCGCGAGATCCCGGGCCGCGTGCAGATGTGGGAGGTGATGGACTGGATGGACCGCCACCTGCCCGAGGACACGATCTACACCAACGGCGCGGGCAACTTCAGCGTCTGGCTGCATCGCTTCCATCGCTACACGGGCCTGCGCACGCAGCTCGCACCGACCTCCGGCGCAATGGGCTACGGCGTGCCCGCGGCGGTCGCGGCGAAGATCGTGCATCCCGGGCGCACCGTCGTGTGCCTCGCGGGCGACGGCGATTTCCTCATGAGCGGCGTGGAGCTCGCCACCGCGGTGCAGTACGGGCTCGCGTTCACCACGGTGATCGTGAACAACGGCATGTACGGCACCATCCGCATGCACCAGGAGAAGCACTACCCGGGTCGCGTCTCCGGCACCGCGCTGCAGAACCCGCATTTCGCGGCCTTCGCGCGCTCGTTCGGCGCGGTGGGCGAGATCGTCGAGGAGACCAGCCAGTTCGCGCCCGCGATGGAGAAGTGCCTCGCTTCCGGCAAGCCCGCGGTGATCGAGGTGCGCATCGATCCGCAGGCGATCACGCCCACCACGACGCTGGAGAAGATCCGCAGCGCGGCCCTCGCGTCGAAGGGCGAAAAGGCGGTCACCTGACTGTCACAATGGCTGCGTAGACTGCGGCGGGAGCGCTCCATGACAGAACACATCAACAAGCAGTTCGACCAGGATCTCGAGGCCATCCGCTCGCGCATGCTGCAGATGGGCGGCCTCGTGGAGTCCCAGATCCGCGATGCGATCGCGGCCTTCCTCGATGCCGCGCCCGAGCGCGCTGCCAGGGTCATCGCTGGCGACACCAAGGTGAACGACCTCGAGCTGCAGATCGACAACGAGCTGGGGCAGATCATCGTGCGCCGCCAGCCCGCGGCCTCGGACCTGCGCCTCATCCTCGCCGCGAGCAAGATCGTGACGGACCTCGAGCGCATCGGCGACGAGGCGGCGAAGATCGCCCGCATGGCCAAGGACGAGCAGGCGCCCGCGGGCAACCACCACCGCATCGTGCCGCTGCACCACATCTCGGAGGTCGCGATCGGCATGCTGCGCAAGTCGCTCGACGCGTTCGCACGCCTCGATGCGGCCGCCGCGGCGCGCGTGGCGGCCGAAGATGTGGCGATCGACGAGGAATTCCGCTCGATCATCCGGCAGCTCATCACGTTCATGATGGAGGACCCGCGCACCATCACCGCCTCGCTGCAGGTGGTGTGGGTGGCGAAGGCCTTCGAGCGCATCGGCGACCACGCGAAGAACATCGCCGAGTACGTGATCTACATCGTGAAGGGCCGCGACGTGCGCCACATCCCGCTCGCCGAGCTCGAGAAGGAAGCGCTCGGGCGATGACCGCGTCGATCCTCGTGGTCGAGGACGAGCCGGCGATCCAGGAACTGGTGTGCGTGAACCTCGCCCGCAACGGCCACCACGTGCGCCGCGCCGCCAACGCCTCGGAGGCGGAGAGCGCCATCGCCGAGGCGTTGCCCGACGTGATCCTGCTCGACTGGATGCTGCCCGACGGCAGCGGCCCCGCGCTCACGCGCCGGCTGCGCGGCACGCCGCGCACGCGTGAAGTGCCCGTCATCATGCTCACGGCCCGCGCGAGCGACGACGACAAGGTCGCCGGCCTCGAGGCGGGCGCGGACGATTACGTGACCAAGCCGTTCTCGCCGCGCGAGCTGGAAGCGCGCATCCAGGCGGTGCTGCGGCGGCGCGCGCCCCAGCTTTCCAGCGAAGCGGTGGAGATCGAGGGCCTCATGCTCAACCCGGCCACGCACGTCGTGAGCGGCAACGGCCAGGAGCTGCGCATGGGTCCCACGGAGTTCGACCTGCTGCACTTCCTCATGACGCACACCGACCGCGTCTACAGCCGCGCGCAGATCCTGGACCAGGTCTGGGGCGACCATGTCTTCATCGAGGACCGCACGGTGGACGTGCACATCCGGCGGCTGCGCGATGCGATCCGGCCTTCGGCGCACGACGACCTGGTCGAGACGGTGCGCGGCGCGGGCTACCGCTTCCGCTCGTCGCGCTGAGCCATGGCCGCGTGGATCCTCGCCGCGCTGTGCGGGGTGCTCGCGGCCTTCCTCGCCTACCACCTGCGGCAGCTCCGCGTTCTCATCCGCTGGCTCGAGCGCGGCGACACGCCCGATCCGCCACGCGCCCGCGGCCTCTGGGACCTCCTGCACGCGGCGATGCATCGCGGGCGGCGCGAGAGCGCGCGGCGCGAGGCGGACCTCGTGCACGCGCTCGCGCGCTGGCGGGACGCGGCACGCGCCCTGCCCGACGGCGTGGTGCTGCTCGATGACGACCGCATCGAATGGTGCAACGACATGGCGCGCGTGCACCTCGAGCTCGACCCGGTCCGCGACGCGGGACTGCCGCTCATGCACCTGGTGCGCATTCCGGAGTTCGTCGATTACCTTCGCGAGGGCCGCTTCGACCGCGCGGTGACCGTGCGCACCGGCGCGGGCGCCTCCGAGCGCGTGCTGTCGATTCGCGTGGTCGTCTACGGGCACGGGCAGCGGTTGATCCTCACCCGCGACGTGACGCAGCTGGAACGCGTCGAGCGCATGCGCAGCGAGTTCGTGGCGAACGTCTCGCACGAGCTGCGCACGCCCCTCACGGTCATCGCGGGTTTCCTCGAAACCCTCGACGACGAGCCCGACGCGGCCGCGCGGCATCGCTACATCGAGCTCATGTCGGAGCAGTCCCGGCGCATGCTGCGGCTGGTCGAGGACCTGCTCACCCTCTCCGCCCTGGAATCGGCGCCGCCCCCGCCCATGGAGGAAGTGGTCGACATGGGCGGGCTCGCCGCGCGGCTCGCGGCGGAGGCGCGCGCGCTCTCGGGCCGCCGCCACCGCATCGAGGCCGAGCCCGCGGCGGCGATCGACCTCATCGGCAGCGAGAAGGAGCTCGCGAGCGCGTTCGGCAACCTGGTGAGCAACGCGGTGCGCTATACGCCCGATGGCGGCGTCGTGAGGCTCGCGTGGCGCGAGACCGACGAGGGCGCCGAGTTCGCGGTCGAGGATACGGGCATGGGCATCGCCCCCGAGCACATCCCGCGGCTCACGGAGCGCTTCTACCGTGTCGATCGCGGCCGTTCGCGCGAGAGCGGCGGCACGGGCCTGGGGCTCGCGATCGTCAAGCACGCGCTCATGCGGCATGGCGCCACGCTCCATGTGGACAGCGTCCCCGGCCAGGGCAGCCGCTTCCGTGCGCGCTTCAGCGGCGCGCGCCTGCGCGCGCGGCAACAAACCGCACTCTCCTGACACGATTTCGCCACGATTCGAAGCTAAGCTCCAGGGTGTGCGCACAAGGCGCACGAATCCTGGAGGTCGTGTGAGCAGCTTCGCCATCGATGGACGCATCGTCTTCGATCCCGCGGAAGGATTGAGCGCGCTGGCGCGCGCCATTCCGGCCGGCGTGGAGCATGGCGTCGCCGAGATCCGCCGCCGTGTCCTGAACGAGGATGGCGATGCGCGCGTCCACCTGCTGGAGCTGGTAGGTGCGCTGGCCCGCGAAATTCGCGGACGCGGCGACCGCGTCGAGACCGTCGAGGTCGACTGACCGCTCCGCCTGTGGCCGCCGCGCCACGGGCTGTCGAATTCCCCCGCGACCCCCGTTCCTGCCGAGGGATTTCCCGCTCCGCCTTCTCGCGCGATCCTCATCGTCTTGCCGACGACGGGGATGATGCCGCATGCCGATCGCGCGACTCGCAACGCCTGCCGGGCCGGCGTCGTCCATTTCCTGTCCGCTGATTGTCACGGGGCTTGCGTAACGTGATGGCCATGAGCTCCTTCCACATCGCCACGAGCGACCCGCTCGAGCCGTTGCTCGCCTTCCATCGCCGCACCGAGAAGCACCTGGCGCAGCTCGCCACGCTTGCGGCCGAGCTCGAGGGCCGCGGCCCCGGCCCGCGCACGAGCGCCGCGGCACTCTCCATCCTCGACGTGCTCGGGCGCTCCACGGCGGAGCATCATGCGATCGAGGAAGCGCAGCTCCTTCCGGCGATCGAGCGGCGCATCGCCGATGCCGGGGCGCTCGCCGAATTCCGCGAGCTGCGCGTGCTGCTGCACCACGAGCACGCCCGGATCGCGCTCGCCTGGCGCCCGCTGCGCCGCCCGCTCGAAGCCGTCGCCGAGGGCCTGCAGCGTCCCCTCGACCACGAGGCGATCGCGGACTTCCGGGCGCTCTGCACGCGCCACATCGTGACCGAGGAAGCGGCGCTGCACCGCTTCACGTTGCGCTACCTGCCCTCCTTTCGCCAGCGCGCCGCCGCCTGATTCCCACCGCGGTCACGAAAGCGTCACGGCGCTGACACGCGCATGACTTGCC
>Ga0068852_100001950_pt1 | contig 14049 bp, 13 predicted proteins | sample KBSCornC22_FD_66594 | JGI IMG/M metagenome (GOLD analysis project Ga0068852, IMG submission 66594) | Corn rhizosphere microbial communities from Kellogg Biological Station, Michigan, USA - KBS Corn C2-2 | ecosystem: Host-associated > Plants > Roots > Rhizosphere > Soil ... | reverse complement strand
GCCTCGGCGCCCGAGCCGACGGAGAAAGGCGCAAGCGACACCCTTGCCCGGCTCCAGCGGCTCGCCGAGCCGCAGCCGCTGACCAGGCCCGCGCCGAAGGTGGAAGTGCCGCGGGTGCCTGAGCGGCAGGAGGTTGCGGCCGAGGGCGAGGACATGCCGCTGATCGAATGGAAGCGGCCGGCGCTGACCGTCGGCGCGCTGTTCGTCGCCGCGGGACTGATCGGCGCGCTCGCCGGCTCGTCGCTGCTAGACCCGCAGCACGCGCAGCAGGAGCCGAGCGGGCGGACGTTCGGTCGCCCGACGGCGAAGGTGGCCGCACCTCCGGCCGTAGCCGTAGCGACCGACCCGGTTATGGCCGAACCCACGCCTGCGGTAGCCGCTGCGCCGCGGCTGACGCATGATCAATTGCCAAAGCGCCCGCATCCGGCGCCCGCGCCGGCGCCGCAACAGGCGGAGGACAGCTTGCCGGCGGTCGGCCAGGTCGCCGACGCGGCGCCCGTCGCCGATGCAGGCACCGACGTCGCGGCTGCGCCTTCAGCGACCGCGGAAACGATCGCGGCGGCCGGCCTGCCGCTGGCGGCGAAGGTGATGGAGCGGACGATCGAGCGGATCGGCTATGCCTGCGGCTCGGTCGCGTCGGCGACCCCGGCCGACGGCGAGGCCGCGGGCGTCTACAAGGTCACCTGCACCTCGGGAGACAGCTATCGCGCCGCGCCGGTCGGCGGACGCTATCGGTTCCGCCGCTGGAGCCGCCACTGAGGGCTACTCCTCGGTCCTCACCAGCACGGCCTCGCCGATCAGCAGGAACAGCACGAACGGCGCCCAGGCGGCGACCACCGGCGGGTAGGTGCCGGCATTGCCCATCGCCAGGCTGAAATTGTCGGCTACGAAGTAGGCAAAGCCGAGCGCCATCCCGAGCGAGGCACGAAGGAGCAGTTGGCCCGATCGCGCGAGGCCGAACGCAGCGACTGCGGCGAGCAGCGGCATTAGCAGGGTCGAAAGCGGTCCGGACAGCTTGTGCGCGAGGCCCGCACGCGCTTCGTCGGTCGGGCGGCCGGCAGCCTCGAGCTGGCCGATCCGCTGCTTGAGCGTCCAGTAATCGAGCTCGGTCGGGTCGACCTTGGCGATCGTGAACTGCTCCGGCTTCACATGGGCGAGCCCGGTCGCCGAGGGATAGTGGCGCACCACGTTCTGATTGGCGTCGTAGATCGAGACCCTTTGCAGCAGCCATCCGCCCCGGCCGGCGTCGGGGCTCGCGCGATCGGCGTTGATGACGCGCTGCAGGACGCCGGCGCTGCGGTCGTAAATGCTGACGTTGCGAAGGACCATGCGGGTGCCCCGGCCACTGATCATCCCTGCGCGGATGAGGTCGTCGCCGTCGAGCAGCCACACGTTGGCGGATACGCCGCTTGCCGGTGGGATCGGCTCGTAGTCGTTGTTGGACCAGGCATCGACCACCCGCGCGCTGTTGACGACGACGCCTTCGTTGAACGCGAACAAGGCCGCGGCAATGCCGATGCTGGCGACGATCAGCGGAGCGAGGATCTGGTGGGCCGAAAGCCCGGCGGCCTTCATCGCGACCACTTCGCTGTTCTGGTTGAGGCTGACGAACGCAATCAGCGTCCCGAGCAGCACGGAGAACGGGAGGAAGCGGGAAATCAGCAGCGGAATGCGCAGCGCGACATAATGCCATAGCGCGGCGTCCCCGTTGCCGGGAACGGCGAGGATCTTCCCCGCTTCCCCGAGCAGGTCGAGGGTTTCGAGCACGAGGATCAGCGCGAACAGCACCGCGAAGCTCCGCGTCAGGAACAGCCGCACCATGTAGAGCGCGAGCCGCCGCGACGGGAAGAAGCCGAGGTTGATCATGCTTCGGCCGGCGCCTCGGGCCGCCGCGGGAGCATCGACCGGAAGGCCGAGGCGATCTTCGCGAAGAAGCGCTCGAGCGCGCCGATCGGCTGCCCGCCGGGGCGGTGGGCGAGGACATGGTACATCCACACGATCAGCGCCGCGAACAGGATCAGCGGGATGCCGAGGGCGAGGATCGGATTGAACTGCCCGTGCGCACCCATCTGCTGCCCGTACTGGTTCACCTTGTGATAGGCGACGACGAACAGGATCGCGACGAAGATGCCGAGCCCCGACGAGCTGCGCTTCGGCGGGACGGCGAGCGACACGGCGAGCAGCGGCAGGGTGAACATCATCAGCACCTCGACCAGCCGGAAGCCGAGGTTGGCCTGCGCTTCGATACGCTGGTGCTCGTTGGTCGCCCCGCCGCCGTAGCCGACGCGGAACAACTCGTGCAGGTACAGCTCGTCGGATTCGCTTCCACCGCGACGACGGAACTGGCTGATCGCGGGAAGGCTGACGGGCAGCGTGTAGGTCTTGAACGCCAGGGTGCGCGGAGTCGTGAACTTCGGCGATTGCTGGATCAGCCGGCCCTCGGTCAGCCGGAACAGGATCTCGTCGGGATTGTCGGTCGAAAGGAACCGTCCGTGAAGCGCGGTCGCGGCGACCGTCATCCCCTTGCCGTCGTCTGTCTCGACGAAGATCCCGTGCAGCTGCGTGCCGTTCTTCTCGCTTCGCTCGATGCGCAGCGTGATGCGCTTGCCGAGCTGGTTGAACTCGCCGACCTTGATAGCGGCGCCGAGCGCGCCCGAATTGAGGTCGAAGCGCAGGCTTTCGTAGCGATATTCGGTGTACGGCTGGATGTAGCCGACGATCGCCAGGTTGATGAGCGCGAGGGGGACGGTGAAGGCGTACGGCACCCGCAGCAGGCGCCCGTAGCCGACCCCAATGCCGCGCAGCGCGTCGAGCTCCGACGACAGCGCGAGCTTGCGGAAGGCAAGCAGGATTCCGAGCATGAGGCCGATCGGAATGCCGAGCGAAAGATATTCGGGAAGAAGGTTGGCGAGCATCCGCCACACCACGCTGACCGGTCCGCCGGCGTCGACGACGTACTGGAAGAGCCGAAGCATCTTGTCCATCAGCAGGAGCATGGCCGCGAGGATCAGCGACCCGAACAGCGGAATCGCGATGTTCCGAGCGAGATAGCGGTCGATCAATCCGACGTAAGGCAGCTTCGCGGGCAAAATGAAGTCGTCCCACCACCATCATTTGGCCGCAAAGGCAGCCGAGATTCCAAGGCGGACCGGTGCGCCCAAGCGGAAGGGCGGCCAGTCCGTTGGACGCCCTATAGCCGACCGGCCAGTGAATTCATGTTGAAAGTGTCACCAGAGACCGAAGCAGGACGACCGGCGCACGAATGCGCCGGCGGCGAAGGCTGCGCGGCGTGGCACAAGCGGGTCCGGATCGCGCTCCTGTCCAACCCTAAGTCGACCGGGAATCTCGCGCAGCTGCCGCAAATTCGCGAATATTGCGATGCCCACCCGGACATCTTCCACTACGAGGTCGAGCAGGCGAGCCAGATCGCCGACGCGATGCGCACCATCGCCCGAGTGAGGCCGCGCGTGCTGGTGATCAACGGCGGCGACGGGACCGTGCAGGGCGCGCTGACCGAACTCTATAATGGCGGCCACTTCGGCGACAGCCCGCCGCCCGTCGCCGTGCTTCCGAGCGGCAAGACCAACCTCATCGCGCTCGACCTCGGCGCGCGCGGCGATGCGATCCAGACGCTGGAACGGCTGATCGAGCTTGCCCGCAGCGACGACCTCGAGCGCTATACCGTGGCCCGCGAGCTGATCGCGCTGCGGCGCCCGGGCTCGGAAGACCGGCCGGTGATCGGCATGTTCCTGGGCGGCGCCGGCCTTGCCGAGACGATGCTCTACTGCCGGCACAAGATTTATCCCCTCGGGCTGCCCAACAGTGTCAGCCACGCGCTGACCGCCATCGCCTACATCGCGCAGCTGCTGCTCAAGGTGAAAGGCAGCTTCCTCCCGCCGCGGGCGACGCAGACGGACCTCGTAATGCCCGAACGCGCCACGATTTCGGGACGCTTTGCGTTCCTCGCCGTGACGACGCTCAACAAGATGCTCCTGTCGCAACAGATGGGCGGCCAGGGCGGCGGCCCGCTCAAGGTCGTCGCGATCGAGGAGCGGCCTTCGACGGTGCTCCGCGCGATCCTCACCGGCCTCACCGGCGGCTACAAGGGCAAGAAGATGCGCGGCATGCACTTCGAGGAAGTCGACCAGGTCACGATCGAGGGCGAAAGCTCGCATCTGATCCTCGACGGCGAGACGTTCCGGGCCGAGACGGGGCGGCCGATCCACCTGATGCCCGCGCAGCCGCTGTCGTTCGTGAAGCTGGCGGCGTAGCAACAGCCGAAATGGCCGGCCTGCGCGAGCTCGTCGCCGCCGAACTGGGCGCGCCGGTCGACCGGCGTGTCACGGAAATGGCGGAAGCGATCGCGGCCAGGCACGACCAAGCGTCACGGGCGGTGCTGTTCTACGGCTCTTGCCTCCGCGAGGGCGCGCTCGAGGGCCGGATGCTCGATTTCTATCTGATTGTGTCCGATTATGAGCGGGCGTACCCGAAGCGGTGGCTGGCGGCGGCAAACCGGCTGATTCCGCCCAACGTTTTCTATTTCGAACATGACGGGCTGGCGTCGAAATATGCCGTGTTGAGCGAACGGGATTTCGCGCGCGAATGCTCGCCGAGGGCGTGGACCGTATCGACCGCGGCGCGGTTCGCCCAGCCGTCGCGGCTGGTGTGGAGCGCCGACCAGGCCGCGGCGGACCGGGCAGTCGCGACCGTGGCGACGGCGGCTCCGACACTGGTCCGCTGGACGCTTCCGCTCGCGCCCGACGCAAAGCCGCTCGACCTGTGGATCCGCATCTTCTCGCTGACCTTCGCGTCCGAGCTCCGGGCCGAGCGGGCCGGCCGCTCCGCCGCCATCGTCGATGTCGATCCCCAGCGCTACAAACGGATCACGCGGGTGAGCATGGGAGCGATCGGCTCGATTCCGGTCGGGCGGAGCGGCGAAGCGGGCGCGGCGCGATGGTGGCGCCGGATGCAGCGGTGGGGAAAAATCTATTCGGTGTTGCGGCTCGCCAAGGCGAGCCTGACCTTCGCCGGCGGTGCGGAATATATCGCGTGGAAGATCAACCGGCACGCCGGCACGGCATTCGCGCTCAAGCCATGGCAGCGGCGTCACCCGCTGCTGGCGGCGATCACGCTTTTGCCGCGGCTGCTGAAGTCCGGGGCGATTCGGTGACGTTGCGGGCCAGCGCCGCGGCAACGGCGCTGGCGAGCGCGCCGACGGTGAACGGCTTCCGCAGAAGCTCGTAGGCGCGCAGGTCGTCGCTTTCGCCTTCGCCGACATAGCCCGTCACGAATAGCACCGCGAAGTCGTGCGGGCTGGTCTGTTTCAAGTGGCGGATCAGCTCGGGCCCGGTCATCTCGGGCATGATCACGTCGCTGATGACGAGGTCGAAGATTTGGTTGCGGAAGAGCTCGATCGCTTCCGCGCCGCCGCCGCAGGCGACCGGCTCGTAATCGAGGTCCTCGAGCGCGCCGACGGTGGCGGTGCGCACGCGGGGGTCGTCCTCGACCAGCAGGATGCGGGCGCCGGGAACATGCGCCTCGGCCTCGGTCGCACGCTGGACCGCGGGGTGGACGCGGACCTGCGCCGCCTTTTCCGTGCGGGGCAGGTAAATCGACACGCTGGTGCCTCGGCCGAGCTCGCTTTCGATTCCGACCTCGCCGCCCGACTGGTGCGCGAAGCCGAAAATCTGGCTGAGGCCGAGGCCGGTCCCCTTGCCCACCGGTTTGGTGGTGAAGAAGGGCTCGAACGCGCGATCGAGCACGTCGGGCGCCATTCCGCAGCCGGTGTCGGTGACGCTGATCTTCAGATATTCGCCGGGCTGGATATCCCCGACCTCATTGGCCGCTAGGCGCACATTGTCGGTCGAGATGCGCATCAGCCCTTCGCCGTTCATCGCATCGCGCGCGTTGACGGCGAGGTTGACGATCGCGTTTTCGAGCTGGTGCGGGTCGACGTAGATCGGCCACGGATCGCCCGAAAGGTCGACTTCGACGCGGATTCGCTCGCCCAGCGTGCGGTCGAGAAGGTCGGACATTCCGGAGATCAGGCTGGTCGAATCGACCCGTTCGGGAAGCAGCGGCTCCGACCTTGCGAACGACAGCAGGCGCCGGGTCAGCGCGGCGGCGCGGGTCGCGCCTTCCATCGCGTTGTTGAGGTGCATCATCACCTCGCGGCGCGGGCCGTTGAGTCGGCGCAAGGCGAGGTCGATCCCGCCGACGACGACCGCGAGCATGTTGTTGAAGTCGTGGGCGATGCCCCCGGTGAGCTGGCCGACCGCTTCCATCTTCTGGACCTGCCGAAGCTGCGCCTCGGCGGCTTCACGCTCCTGCGCTTCCGCTTTCAAGGCCTGGTTGGCTTCCCACAGCTCCTGGGTGCGCTCGCGCACCGCGAGCTCCAGCGCCTCGGCGCGCTCGCCCTCGCTTTCCGCGAGCCTCCGCGCGAGCGTGTTCTGGCGCAGCGCGATCACCGACACGACGCCGAGGAAGATCGCGCCTAGGCCGACGATGATTCCGAGCCAGCTCAGATAATTGGTGAACTGGTCCGCCTGATCGGAGAAGATCTGGCTCTGAACCATCCGGTTGCGGAGCGACTCACGCTCGGCGTCGATGAGGCCCTCGAGCGCGTTGTCGAGCTGCCTGCCGGTGTTGATCCGCCCGGGCTCGTCATGCGAGGCGGCGTAGAAATAGCTGATTCCGGCCTCGCCCTGCTTCGCCAGGGCGGCGCGCGCGGCGAGCGACAGCTGCTGGCCGCGGAGGTTGTAGAGCCGCTGGATGTCGAACACGCGGCGCTGGAGCGCGGGATTGCTGCGCTCGAGCGCCTTGAGCTGCTCGATCTGGTAGCCGGCAAGCTCCCAGTCGCTCGAATAGATGTTGCCGCTGCCCTTCGGGTCCTCGTCGAGCACGAAGCGCGCGAGGGCGGCCTCGGCCCGGGAGACATTGGCGCTGACGTTCCGCACGATCAGCGCAACCTGGTACGCGTGGCGTTCGGAGGTCAGCGCCTTCTCGCGCGCATCGTTCGCCGATTTGACGAGGAAGACCATCAGCACGAGGACGAGCGCCGCGACGAGGCCCGCCGCGGCGGCTCCGCCTCGACGCCAGTCGAAGCGGACTTGATCCTCTTCCCCATCCCCGATCATCCGCTCAGTCTAGTCGCGTTAACCATTTCGGGGAAGTGAATGTTGGGTAGCCGACGGCGGCTGATACTCAGCTTATACAACCGGTTGCACGGCCTGCCGCAGCGAACATGCCGAGAATTTCGCCGACCTGGTCCTCGCTGTGGAGCGCGCACAGCGAGCAGCGCAGCAGGGTCATTCCGGCGGGCGTCGCCGGCGGCCGGGCAAGATTCACGTACAGGCCCTCGCGCAGGAGCGCTTCCCACATCGCCGCGCCGGTCTCGAGATCGGGCATGATGACGGCGATGATCGCCGACTGGGGCTCATCCGTGCCGAGCGTGAAGCCGAGCTGGCGCAGGCCGGCGTGGAGACGCTTGCTATTCTCCCACAGATGGGTCCGCTTGTCGGCGCTGTCCATCAGCTTGCCGATCGAGGTCGCGGCGGTCGCGACCACCGAAGGCGGAAGCGAGGCGGTGAAGACATAGGGGCGGCAGACCAGGCGCAGGATCTCGAACTTCGGATGGTTCGAGACACAGAAGCCGCCGACCGTGCCCACGGACTTGGAGAAGGTGCCGATGATGAAGTCGACCTCGTCGATCACCCCCTGCGCCTCGGCGACGCCGCGGCCGCGCTCGCCGATGAAGCCCATCGAATGCGCTTCGTCGACCAGGACCATCGCGCCCGCCGCCTTGGAGACGGCCACCATTTCCTTGAGCGGCGCGACGTCGCCGAGCATCGAATAGACGCCTTCGAGCACGACCAGCTTGCCCGCTTCCGGCGGGAGGCGCTTGAGGCGCTTGTCGAGCGCTTCGACATCGTTGTGGCGGAAGGGCACGATCTGCGCGTTGCCGAGCGCGCAGCCGTCGTAGATCGAGGCATGGCTGTCGATGTCGAGGATGATGTAGTCATCCTTGCCCGCCATGGTCGAAATGACGCCGAGGTTCGCCTGGTAGCCCGTCGAGAAGACCATCGCGTCGTCCATCGCGTAGAAATCCTTCAGCGCCTGCTCGACGGCCTTGTGGCCGACATAGGTGCCGTTGAGGACTCGGCTTCCGGTCGTTCCCGAGCCGAAATCTTCGAGCGCCTGCTTGCCCGCCGCGATCACGTCGGGGTCGAAGGTCATCCCCATGTAATTGTAGGTGCCGAGAAGGATCGTGCGCTTGCCGTTGCAGATTGCGACGGTCGGGCTTTCGACCCTCTCCATCACGAGGTTGAACGGATCGGTGACGCCGCCCTGGAGCAGCGTCTCGCGCTGCTCGATCAGCGGGTCGAACTTGGAGAAGAGGTCACCCACGGGCGGCGGTGAGCCTCTGGAGCGCGTCGACCAGCTGGCCCACCGTCTCGATCTCGGCCTGCATGTTCATGGTGATGATGACGTCGAATTCGTCCTCCACGTTGGCGACGAAATCGAGCACCGTGAGGCTGTCCCACTCGAGGTCCTGGGCGAAGCGCGTCGCCTCGGTGATCGCGGCGCCCTTCTTGTTGAAGGGCTCGATCAGCTCGAGGGTGCGGGCGTAGATTTGCTGGCGATCCGGCATGGTGGCCCCGTTAGTGCTGCGGCATTGCTTAAGCAACGCAATCGGGCGCGATTGCGGCGCTGAGCGGGCGCACGGGGGCGAGCGGTCACCGACGCAGGGCGCGCCAGGCGAGAAGAGCCCAGCCGGCGATCATCGCAAGCCCGCCCAGCGGGGTCACCGCGCCGAGCCAGCGCGGCGCACCGAGCGCCATCGCGTAGAGGGTGGCGGAGAAGAGGATCGCGCCGCCGGCGAGCATCCATCCGGGCAGGCGGGCCCAGCGAAGCCCTGCAAAGCCGAGCACGAGAACGCCGATCGCGTGCCACATCTGATATTCGACCGCGGTCCGCCACCAGCCGAGCTGCTCCGCGCCGATCCGTGATTCGAGCCCGTGCGCGCCGAAGGCGCCGAGCGCGACGGCAAGCCCGCCGAGGAGGGCGCCCACCGCCACCAGATGCACGTCAGTCCCCCCACCGGATTTTGATTTGCGATCCATGAGATCGAGCTTCGCTTGTGGCGGAGATGTTCGCAATGGCTCAAACTCGCACTGACGCGTCCCCTCCCTGGAAGGGAGGGGTTAGGGGTGGGTGCGCGAAGCGCGCTCTGCTACGGCTGAGCCATGTCGCGCCGCGTCAAAGTCGACACAACCGAGCGTGCTCGCGCGCTGCGTTCCAATGCCACGCGCGAAGAGCGCAAGATGTGGGAAATGCTGTCGCGCTACCGGCCGAAGTTCACGCGGCAGCTCCCGATCGGACCGTACATTGTCGATTTCGCCTGCCGACAGGCCAAGCTGGTGGTCGAGATCGATGGCGGACAGCACGCCGAATCGGAGCGCGACATCATCCGCGACCAGTGGCTCGCGGACCAGGGGTGGAGCGTGTTCCGGGTGTGGAACAGCGATGTGCGGCGAAATCCGACGGGCGCGGCTGAGGCAATCGTTGCACGAGCCGCTCCCTTCCAGGGAGGGGAGAAAGCGGCGGCCGATCGCTTAGAGCCACCCTTGCGCCCGGTACCAGTTAGTGGTTTGCTTGAGGCCGTGGATTGTGTCGATCTGCGGCCGCCACAGGCCGGGCGGGGCGGCGCGCTTGGGCTCCACCACCCAGTTGCGATGCGAGAAATAGGCGGCGCGGTCGACGGTCAGCTTGGCGCGCTCGCGGCGGAAGAGCTGGTCGGCCCGGGCGGCGAGCCGCAGGACGATGCCGGGCGACGAGACGATCGCCGGCTTGCTCCCGACCGCGCGGCCGAGCGCGCGAGCGAACTCGCGATGGGTCCAACCGCCAGGCTTGCCGTCGTCGGGCTCGATCAGGATGGCCGAGGACGCATCCGCGACGGCTAGCGCGAGCAGGAGCCGGGCGAGGTCGTCGGCGTGGATCACCGAGATCCGGCCCTTGGGCGGCATCAGCATCACGCCGAGCTTGGCCATGCGGAACAGCTCGAGGGTCTCGCGGTCGCCGGGACCGTAGACGGCCGGCGGCCGCACGATCGCCCAGTCGAGGCCGGAGCGCATCACCAGCTCCTCCGCGCGCGCTTTGGACGCGCCGTAGAGCGACAGCTTCGGCTCGCGCGCGGCGAGCGAGGACACGTCGACGAAGCGGCGGACTCCGCCCGCCGTCGCGGCCGCGAGCATCGCCAGCGTTCCTTCGACATTGCCGCGCTCGAATACTGCGGCCGTGTGGCCGGTGATCACGCCCGCGACATGCATGATCGCATCGGCGTCGGCGACAAGCCGCTCGAGCGCGGCACGGTCGTGAAGGTCGCCTCCGACCCAGGTCACATGCTCGCGCGGCGACTGCTCGCGGCGGGTCAGAGCGACGATCTCGTGCCCCGCGGCGGTGGCCACGTCGAGGAGGTGCGACCCGACGAAGCCCGTGGCGCCGGTGACCGCCAGCCTCATAGAGGCGACCAGCGCCCCTCATCGGCGGGCTCGGCTTCCTTCGCTTCCCTGGCTGCGGAGCCGAGGCGCTCGATGATCGTGTCGAGAAGCGGTTCGAGGCCCTCTTCGAGCGGGGCCGAGATCGGGAAGACGGTCGCGCCGGATTCCTTCTCGAGGGACTTTGCCAGCTTCGCGCGCGTCTTGTCGTCGAGCAGGTCGGCCTTGGTGAGGGCGATGATCTCGGGCTTGCCGGCGAGGCCCGCGCCATAGCCTTCGAGCTCGCCGCGGACGACTCGCCAGGCGTCGAGCGGGTCCTCGGCCGACCCGTCGACGAGGTGGAGGAGCACTCCCGTGCGCTCGACATGGCCGAGAAAGCGGTCGCCGATGCCGGCGCCCTCCGCCGCGCCCTCGATCAGGCCCGGGATATCGGCGATCACGAACTCGCGGCCCTTGTGGCGAACGACGCCGAGCTGCGGGCGCAGCGTGGTGAAGGGATAATCGCCGACCTTGGCAGAGGCGTTGGTCACGGAGTTGAGGAAGGTTGACTTGCCGGCGTTGGGCAGGCCGACCAGACCAACGTCGGCGAGCAGCTTGAGGCGCAGCCAGACCCACATCTCCTCGCCCGGCGTTCCGGTCTGGTGCTGGCGCGGGGCGCGGTTGGTCGAAGTTTTGTAGCTGGCGTTGCCGCGGCCGCCCATGCCGCCCTTGAGCAGCACGACCTGCTGGCCCAGTTCGGTCAGGTCGGCGAGCAGTGTCCGCTCCTCGTCGTCGGCGAGGATCTGGGTGCCGACGGGGACCTGGACCACGAGATCGTTTCCGCCCGCGCCCGTGCGGTTCGACCCGGCGCCGCCCTTGCCGCGGGGCGCACGGAAATGCTGGGTGTAGCGGAAGTCGATCAGCGTGTTGAGGCCGGGGACGGCTTCGAACACCACGTCCCCGCCCTTGCCGCCGTCGCCGCCGTCGGGCCCGCCGAACTCGACGAACTTCTCGCGCCGGAAGCTCACCGCGCCCGGGCCGCCGGCACCGGACTTCACATAGATCTTGGCCTGGTCGAGGAAATGCATTGCGCGAGCGCAGTTACGCGATGGTGGAGGGCAGGGGAAGTTAGGTGGATCCCTGAGCGTGATGAGGGACCAGCACGAGGGTGTTGCTTTCGACCCGCCACGACTGCAGCCGCGTCAGGAAATTCATTCCGAGCACGTCGAGCTCGCCTAGGCCGGGGGCAGTGACGATCTTCAGGTTGCGCGCGACGATGTTGCCGACCTTGAGCTCGTCGATCGAGCCGGTGCGCGCGGCGGCAATGCCGTTGGCGGTGCGGAGCATGACGGGCGCGATGTTGGTGCCGGTCTTCACGCGGGCGGCATCGGCCGTCTGCTCCGACAATGCGGTGACGGTCGCGCCGCTGTCGATCAGCATCCGCCGCTTCACGCCGTTGATCGACGCGAGGACCCAGAAATGGCCGTCGGGCGCCATTTTGACGTGCAGCTCCTTGCCCGAGACCTGCTGGTCGTCGAGGCCGAGGCTGCTCGTCAGGCGCGACAGCTCGGGCTGGTAGGGCGCCTGCTGCAGCACAACGAAGATCAGGAAGGCGAGCAGGCCGAGCGAGATCGCGAAACGAACCAGGCGGCCAATGACCGGGATTCGCTGGAGCAGCATGATGATCAGCGCGGCCCCGACCGCGTAAATCGCGAGGTGCTGCCACTCGGGAAAGATCGACGGCATAAGCGGTGAATGTGGCGCTCCGCCGAGCGCCGGCCAAGAGGCCCGCAGCAAGTCGGCGGACCCCTGCGCTGCGGCAGCCGAACGATTCAACACCGAAACTAGAGGCACTTCAAATGGTTGAGCGCGTTCTTTTACCTAGATTAGCCAGCGAGCGCACGCCATGTCGGAACGAATCATCGCCGTCGGTCTGCTTACTCGGCGCGACCTGGAAGTGCTCGGGCCGACCTTCGATCGCATCTGGCCCGTCGAGGAAGCGCCGCATTTCAACGAGCTGCTCCGCGCGATCGACGACGCCGATCAGCGCCTTCAGCAGCAGAGCAGACGGCCGAGTTGATCAAAACCGTTTGAGGAGGCGGTCTACCGTGTCGTCCGCCGTCTCGTCCTTGTCGCCCGCATCCTTCGCGTAGCGCTCGAGCGCCGATCGCACGAGCTCGATCTGCTGGTCGGTCAGATGCTCGATCCCGATGAATTTCTCGCGGGCCTTGTCGACCGCTCGAAGGAGCTCGTCGAGCTTGGCCTGCATCGCCGCCGCGTCACGATTCTGGCTGTTCTGGATCAGGAACACCATCAGGAAGGTGACAATCGTGGTGCCGGTGTTGATGATCAGCTGCCACGTGTCGGAATAATGGAAGACCGGACCGGAAACGGCCCAGACGAGGATGATCAGCATGGCCGTGATGAACGTGAACGGCTGTCCCGCAGCGGTCGAAATCCGGGTCGCACAAAGGTTGAAGAACTTTCGCATAGCGCCGTAACGCGCATGCAACGAATTTGGTGCCGCTTAGCTGAGCTCGCCGATGAACATCGCGATCGACGCGGCCGCCATCACCGCCGTCGCGGCCCAGCCGACGATCAACAGCGGCGCGCGTTCGGTGAACCGGCCCATGATCTCGGGCCGATGGGTGACGATCATCAGCGCCGCCATGATCGGCGCCGCGGCGACGCCGTTGAACACGGCACTGAAGAACAGCGCCTTCATCGCGTTCAGCCCCGACCAGTCGAGGCCAACGCCGATCAGCGTCGCGGCGACGATGATGCCGTAGAAACGCATCGCCTGTTGCGGCTTGTACTCGAGCCCGCTCTTCCAGCCGCGCGCTTCGCTGACCGCGAATGCGGCGGAGCCGGCGAGGACGGGCACGGCGAGCAGCCCGGTGCCGATGATGCCGATCGCGAACAAGGCGAAGGCGAACTGGCCGGCAAGCGGCTTGAGCGCTTCCGCCGCCTGCGAAGCGCTCTGGATGTCGGTCTGGCCTTTGACGTTCAGAGTCGCCGCGGTGGCGACGATGATGGTCATGGCGATGACCTCGGAAAAGCCCATGCCGATGAGGGTATCGATTCGCATGCGCCGGAACTGCCGGCGTGCGGCCCGCGGCCGTTGCTTGAGCGGGCCAGCGCGCGTGGTGGCGACCTCTTCGGCCTCCTGCGAGCTCTGCCAGAAGAACAGGTACGGGCTGATCGTGGTGCCGAACAGCGCGACGACGGTCAGGAGCGCATCCTTGCCGAGCCTCGGCGGCCAGACGAGACGAAGAAGCGCCTGCGACCAATCGACATGGACGAGGATCAGGACCCCGACATAGGCGAAGAGGCTGAACGTCAGGACTTTGAGCACGTTCGAATATTTCCGGTACGGGACGAACAGCTGGAGAAGCGCGGAGGCGAGCGCGAAGACGACGACGAAGATGTGGCTGCCGACGCCCGCCACCATCGCCGAGACGGCCGCCATCGCCGACAGGTCGGCGCCGATGTTGAAGACGTTGGCGACGAGAAGCAGGCCGACCAGGAGCGCGACGACCCAGCGCGGGAAATGCTGGGTGAAGGTCTTGGCGAG
>Ga0068852_100001944_pt1 | contig 14073 bp, 9 predicted proteins | sample KBSCornC22_FD_66594 | JGI IMG/M metagenome (GOLD analysis project Ga0068852, IMG submission 66594) | Corn rhizosphere microbial communities from Kellogg Biological Station, Michigan, USA - KBS Corn C2-2 | ecosystem: Host-associated > Plants > Roots > Rhizosphere > Soil ... | reverse complement strand
TATCCGAGAAATCGCGAAGGTCGCGGGTGTAGTCGACAAGGCGCTGGCCCCCGATGTTGAGACCTGAAGACAGCCCCCCGAGGCTGAGACCCGAGGACTGTCCTCCAAGGTTGAGGCTCAGCGAAGAAATGCCGCCTAACGGAGAAACGGTGCTGTTTTGCGGTTGCACGGCAAAGAATTCGATCTGGTCGTTTTGCAGCAGCGGCGACAGTGCGCTGAATGGGATCGAACGTGCGGCATCGAGTCGTTTGGTGGCCGGGCTGTTAACGCGTGGATTGCTGCCGGACCAGACGATGCCGACGCGCGGTTTGCGCTTTTCTCCCAGGCGTACTTTCCAGCTTTCGGATTTTCCAGCATCCGGTTGCAAGTAATTCGCGGCAGGGATGTCATTGAGGGAAAACGTCTGGCAGGCGAGCGGCAGGCTCATCAGCGGGCACTGCAGGTCGAACGGCGGCAACTGCTCGCCGGTAGCCAGCACGGCGCTGACGCCTTTGATATTGGCCATCAGGAGTTTGAGCGCCGGTTGCACTTGCAGGATGATGCGGGCGCCACGTTCGGCCAGCATCGGAACGTAACGCGCGAATTGCAGCGTGTCGCCGAAACCTTGTTCGGAATGCAGCAGGATGGTTTTGCCCTGCAGCGATTCCAGGCCCAGCCACAGCGGCTGGTTGAAGTAGCGCTGGGTCTTGCGCATCTGTTCGGTTTGCCAGCGCTGTTCGTACTGGCGCCAGCCGGCTTCGAGATGGCCCAGCTTCAGGTTGGCCAGGGCGGTGTTCCAGCGCGCCGACTGGAAATTCGGATCGTTCTGCGGAACCTTGGCGTAGGCGGCGATCGCTTCGTCGTAACGTTGCAGTTCTTCCAGTGTCACGGCGCGGTTGTACAACGCTTCGGCGGAATCAGGCATCAGCTGCAGTGCGTGGTCGTAGTCAGCCAGCGCTTCTTCCAGCCGGTTCTGTCCGACCAGCAGGAAGGCGCGGTTGGCGATCGCTTCGGCGAAATCCGGTTCGATCTTCAACACCTTGTCATAAGTCGCCATGGCTTCGTCGAGACGATCGAATTCCTTGAGCGTGTTGGCCAGGTTGAACAGCGCTTCCGGATATTCAGGCGCCGCTTCGACGGCTTTTTCGTAGCAGGTCAGCGCTTCGCGCAGACGACCCAGGTCATTGAGCGAGTTGCCCTGCCTGAGCCAGGCCTGCGCATGGTCGGGTTTGACGGCCAGCACGCGTTTGTAGCAATCCAGCGCTTCCATGTGGCGTTTCATGGCGCGCAGCACGTTGCCGCGCCGGTAGAGTGCCTCAGTGAAGTCGGATTTCAGCGCCAGCACCAGGTCGTAACCGCGTAGTGCTTCCGTGTTGCGTTCCGTGTCTTCGAGAATGGTGGCGCGGTCGAACAGGGCGTCGATATGGGTCGGGTTGATCTTGAGTGCGGCGTCGATCAGGTCCAGCGCTTCCTGGTAGTTCTTGCGATGCAGTTCAAGCATGCCGAGCAGGTACAGGGCCTGGAAATGTCGGGGGAATTTGGAAAGCACCTTGGTATACAAGGCTTCGGCCTTGTCGAGTTCGCCGCTCTGGTGGAGCGCGACTGCTTGCTGGATTTGCACTGCGGCGGCTGCGGGATTCTGGTTAGGGCGCATAGATGAGGTCGGTTACTGAATTGGGTTGCTGGTTCGCGTGGCAAGCCGTCAAGCGAGGCGTCAAGTCTGACGATGCTACACAAAAAAGCCTCTGTCATGTCGGAATTTGCCGCAGTTCGCCAGCGCGGGAGGGCGTTTTCTTTTACACTCGCAGAGCCTCAAGGGCGCCCCCGCATTCCCGTTTCACCAGAATACTTACGGAGCTACAGCATGTCTTACGCCATTCCCGTTCCCGCCGTCACCAGTGTCCCCGTGGTCGGCGGTGATCCTTTCCCGGTGCGCCGCATTTACTGCGTCGGCCGCAACTATGCCGCCCATGCGCGAGAAATGGGCCACGATCCCAACCGCGAAGCGCCGTTTTTCTTCATGAAGCCGACCGATGCCATCGTGCCGACCGACAGCGCCGTGCCGTATCCGAGCAAGACCAATGATTACCAGCACGAGATCGAGCTGGTCGTCGCGCTGGGCAAGGGCGGCCGCGACGTGCCGGCCGACCAGGCGCTGGACCTGGTGTTCGGCTATGCCGTCGGCCTCGACATGACGCGCCGCGACCTGCAAGGCGAAGCCAAGAAACTGGCGCGCCCGTGGGACATGGGCAAGGGCTTCGACCAGTCGGCGCCATGCGCGCCGCTGCTGCCGGCGTCCAAGATCGGCCATCCTGACCAAGGTGCGATCTGGCTCAAGGTCAACGGCGAAGTGCGCCAGCAGGGCGACCTGTCGGACCTGATCTGGAACGTCGCCGAGACCATTTCCTACCTGTCGGGACTGGTTGAGTTGTGCCCCGGCGACCTGATCTATACCGGCACGCCGGAAGGCGTCGGCGCCGTCGTCAAGGGCGACAAATTGCATGGCCACGTTGACGGACTGGTCGATCTGAACATCACGATTGCCTGATTTTCCCTATGGGCGCCGCTTCGGTGGCCGGAGCGGCGCCGGCTTTGCATTGTCATTTTGATATCGGCAAGGCAAAGCGACATCAAACTGTCATGAAGCCAAATTGCCGGGCGGCGTATAATAGCGCTTTGTCGGGCGATTTCCTGTCGGCAATTCTTGACGCGAGCCTCCTGTCTTTCCTGCGTGATCTTGCATGAGCGGCGTCGCGCGATATGTCAAACATCCGTTTTTACTGAAAGCTACAGAGCCTCTTCGCGAATGTATCCGCCGCAATCTTCTGTGCAGAATATTGTGTCGCATTGCATGATTCCACGCAGGGTTCGCCTGAGGACACTCTCCAAACATGCCTGAGCAATTGCCCGAAACCGCAACACCAGAAACGCCTGCCGTCCGCTTCGAGGACTTCGGCCTCTCTCCCGATATCCTGAAGGCGCTTACAGCGCAGGGCTATGTCCATCCGACGCCGATCCAGGAGCAAGCGATCCCTATCGTATTGCAGGGCCGCGACGTCATGGGCGCCGCGCAAACCGGCACCGGCAAGACCGCCGGCTTCTCGCTGCCGATCATCCAGTTGCTGCTCGCCCACGCCAGCGCCAGCATGTCGCCGGCGCGCCATCCGGTGCGTGCGCTGATCCTGACGCCGACGCGCGAGCTGGCCGACCAGGTCGCCGATAACGTCAAAGCCTATTCCCGTTTCACGCCGCTGCGTTCCACCGTGGTCTTCGGCGGCGTCGACATGGCGCCGCAAACTGCGACCCTGCGCGCCGGCGTCGAAATCGTCATCGCCACTCCGGGCCGCTTGCTCGACCACGTCCAGCAGAAGACCGTGAACCTGTCGCAAACGCAGATCCTGGTCATGGACGAAGCCGACCGCATGCTTGACATGGGCTTCCTGCCGGACCTGCAGCGCATCATCAACCTGTTGCCTAAGCAGCGCCAGAACCTGATGTTCTCCGCGACTTTTTCGCCGGAAATCAAGAAGCTGGCTTCCAGTTTCCTGAACAATCCGGTCACCATCGAAGTGGCGCGCAGCAACGCCACGGCCGAGCGCGTGACGCAGACGATTTACAAGGTCAACGAAGACGCCAAGAGCGACGCCGTTGCGCACATCATCCGCGAGCGTCAGCTGAAGCAGGTGATCGTGTTTTCGAATACCAAGATCGGCGCTTCCAAGCTGGCGCGCCAGCTCGAGAACGACGGCGTCAAGGCCTCCGCCATCCACGGCGACAAATCACAGGGCGAGCGCATGGCTGCGCTGGAAGCCTTCAAGCAAGGCCAGGTTGAAGTGCTGGTGGCGACCGACGTCGCGGCGCGCGGCCTCGACATCACCGACCTGCCGTGCGTGATCAACATTGACCTGCCTTACAACGCCGAAGATTATGTCCACCGCATCGGCCGCACCGGCCGCGCGGGTGCGTCGGGTGATGCGATTTCCCTGTTCTCGGACAAGGATGAGCGCCTGTTGGTGGACATCGAAAAGCTGATCAAGATCAAGTTCGTGCGCGCGGAATTGGCCGGCTTCGTGCCGCGTCAGCGCAGTGAACGTGGTGAGCGTACTGAGCGTGGAGAACGTTCCGAACGCAGCAGCAGCCGCGGCGAGCGTACTGAACGCGGCGACCGTGGTGAGCGCAGCAGCAGCGCGTCGGGCAGCAGCCCCGAGCGCGATGGCGAGCGTTCCAGCGTGCGCCGCGATACACAATCCTACGGCCGCAGCGGTGGCGGCGGTGCACGTCGCGAAAAGGTCGATCCGTGGTTCCTGAAGCCGTACGAACCGACTGCCGCACCGGCGCCGATTGACGCTTCCGTCAACGCAGCCAAGCCGGCAAGCAAGCCATCGAAACACAAGGTGGCGGCACTGTTGGGCGGCATGCCCAAGCGCTGATCAGATTTTCAGATCAGTAAGGCGACGCTGCCATGCCGGCAGCGCCTGCTCCCAGAATGCGGTGACTTCGGTCGCCGTTGTCACGTCCAGCCCCAGGAAGGTCGCGGCACGCTGTAATTCCTCCAGCGGACGCGTCAGATCCAGCGCCTGGGCACCGTTCTGCTTCGACAGTTTTTCACCGTCATGGTGCAGCACCAGCGGCACATGCAGATATGCCGGCGTCGGATAGCCGAGCAGGCGTTGCAGGTAAATCTGGCGCGCGGTTGAACCGAGCAGATCGGCGCCGCGCACGATGTGCGTCACACCCTGGTCGGCGTCGTCCACCACCACCGCCAGCTGATACGCCCAGAAACCGTCGGCGCGTTTCAGCACGAAATCTCCCGCTTCCGTCGCCAGGTGCTGGCTCTGCGGGCCCAGCCAGCGATCCGTGAAGCTGATTTCTTCGCCGTCCTCGCCAGTGTCAGGCACGCGCAAACGCAGCGTGCGCGCCTGCTTGCCCGGCTCCAGTCCGTGGCGGCAGGTGCCGGGATAAATGGCGGCGCCGTCGGCCCCGATGCCGAGGCTGGAGTCGGCGATTTCCTTGCGCGTGCAGCCGCAGGGATAGACGTGCGCGGCAAGCCGTGCGCAGGCATCCAGGTAGCGCTGCTTGCGCTCGCTTTGTACTTCCACCGGGCCATCCCAGCGCATGCCCAGCGTATGCAGCGCGGCTTCGATTTCCTGCGCGGCGCCGTCCACGGTCCGTGTTTCGTCGATGTCTTCGATGCGCAGCAGCCAGCATCCGCCGTGTACGCGGGCATCGAGATAGCTGGCCATGGCGGCGGCCAATGAGCCGGCGTGCAAGGGGCCGGAGGGAGTGGGGGCGAAGCGGCCGACGTAGTGGCCGGTGCCGCTTTCAATGCGGTTCTCAGTATTCATGATGGGAAGCGCCGCTCAGCAGCGCGCGCTGGACTTCGGGTTGCGACAGATGGTGCAAAAACCATTTCAGCGATTTTCACTGTTCCGCCTTGGGCCAGGCGATCAGGAAGTTCTCGTGCGGTTTGCTCATTTGGGTTTGTTTTTCGATCAGCGCACCGCTGGCCAGGTGCGGCGCGGCCCAGTAGCGCGGCAGATGGCCGCAACCGAGTCCGGCCAACTGCGCCTGCAGTTTGGCCGAGACCGTCGGCACGGTCAGCGTTTCCTGTCCGGCCAGCAGGCCCATGGTCAGGCCGGGATGGTTGCGGCTGCTGTCGCCGACGGCGACGGCGCGATGTTGGCGCACCAGTTCCGGCGTCAGCGGTTCCGGCGCGTGGGCCAGCGGATGGTTCGGCGCTACCGCGAACACCCATTCGATCGTGCCCAGCTGGCGCGTCTGGAAACGGCCGCTGGTGCGCACGATTTCGGGGCCGTCCAGTGTCGCGCCGATGACCAGGTCGGCGCGTCCGTCCAACATGTCGTCCCAGGTGCCGGACAGCACGCCGGGAGTGAAGCGCAGGCGGGTGCCGCCGGCTTCGCGGTCGAACGCGGCAATCAGCGGCAGCATGTTGGCGAACGGGATGATGCTGTTGAGGACAATGCGCAATTCGGTCTCGCGGCCGGTGGCGGTGCGTTTGACGCGTTGTTCGAGATCGTCGGCGGCGGCCAGCAGGTGGCGGCCTTCGGTCAGCAATTCACGCCCGGCCGGCGTCAGTTTGGCGCGGTGGCCGCGCCGGTCGAACAGCAGCACGTCCAGGTCGTCTTCCAGCTTGCGTACGCTGTAGGTAAGCGCCGACGGTACCCGGTCGAGCGTCACCGCAGCGGCGGCAAAACTGCCTTTGCGGTCGATCATGTCGAGGATTTGCAGGGATTCCAGCGTCAGGTTCATGCGATTGTTTAAATTTTTTGAATGAGATGTCTAAATTGTAGTGCTTATTCTGCGGCATGCCATTGGATATAGTGTAAATCAGCACCAAAAAATTTGTATGAATTCAGCAAGTACTGCACGACGTCCTGCGGGGCGTTATGCTCGCCGATGCAGCAAGCGTTCGCTGGTTTTCCATCGGTTTTTACTCACACAACAAGGAAATCAACATGAGCAAAGTCGCCATTGTTTACCACTCCGGCTACGGCCATACCAAGAAGCAGGCTGAAGCCGTCCAGGCCGGCGCCGCCGCAGCCGCAGGCACCACCGTCGACCTGATCGCCATCAACGCCGAGGGCAACATCACCGACGCCGACTGGGCCACGCTGGATGCCGCCGACGCCATCATCTTCGGCTCGCCGACCTACATGGGCTCCGTGTCCTGGCAATTCAAGAAATTTGCCGATGCCACCTCCAAGCCATGGTTCACGCAAAAATGGAAAGACAAGATCGGCGCCGGCTTCACCAATTCGGCGACGATGAACGGCGACAAGTTGTCGACCCTGCACTACCTGTTCACGCTGGGCATGCAGCAAAGCATGATCTGGGTCGGCACCGGCCTGATGCCTTCTAACTCCAAGGCGGCGCAGCGCAACGACATCAACTTCGTCGGTTCTTTCTCCGGCCTGATGGCGCAAAGTCCATCGGATTCGTCGCCGGAAGAAGGCCCGCTGCCGGGCGACCTGGAAACCGCCAAGCTGTTCGGCAAGCGCGTGGCGGAAACCACGGCGCAGTTCAAGAAATAAGCGGGCCGTTTTACCTCGCACCCGCCATGCAAAAAGCCCACCGCGAGGTGGGCTTTTTTGTTTTGCCGGAGCCGGTTGGATCAGGCCGAGGCTGTCGATGCTGGTTCTGTAGCAACCGCAGCGCCGGTCGCAGTTTCAGGCGCGCAATGCGGGCACGATTTTCCCGGCACATAGGCCGGCGACAGTTGTTCACGCGGTGTCACCACGGCGCGGCAGGCGAAGCACTGTGCAGTCTGGGTTTCCTGCAGTTGCGGATTGAGCGCAGTGCGGTAGTCAAAGACAAAGCAATCACCCTGGTAATGCGCGCCGCCGACTTCCTCGAAATACTTAAGGATGCCGCCTTCGAGCTGGTAGACGCTGTCGTAGCCGATGTTCTGCATGTGAATCGCAGCCTTTTCGCAGCGGATGCCGCCGGTGCAGAAGGTCACCACAGTCTTGTCGTTGAGCTCGTCCTTGTGTTCGGCGATGACTTGGGGAAACTCGGTGAACTTGTTGATGCGGTAATCGATGGTGTTCTCGAAGGTGCCGACGTCGACTTCAAAGGCATTGCGCGTATCGACCATGACCACCGGACGGCCGTTATCGTCGTGGCCCTGGTCCAGCCAGCGCTTGAGCGTGACGGCGTCGACGAAGGGCGCACGGCCTTCTTCCGGCTTGATCAGCGGATGCTTCATCGTGATGATCTCGGCCTTGAGCTTGACCAGCATGCGGTTGAACGGCTGGTGCTCGGAATAGCTTTCCTTGACTTCGATGTCGGCGAAGCGCGCGTCGGCGCGCAACCACGCCAGGAAAGCGTCGATATCGGCGCGCTTGCCGGCCAGGAACAGGTTGATGCCTTCCGGACTCAGGATAACGGTGCCGCGCAGATTGTGCTTCTGGCAAAACGCCAGGAACACCGGGCGTTGCTCCACCGTGTCGCTGAAGGTGATGAATTTGTAGGCGGCGATGTTGACGAACGAATGTTGCGTTTCTTGCATGGTGATAATGCCTAAGTCTTTGAATTAACAGCATTATAAACGCCCCGGCCTGGTTCTGCGATGGCTGCGGGGCGCAATCTGCGCGCGCCATGATGCAGATCAAACAAGCCGGCGGCGAATTCGCGGCGATGAAGGGCGTCGGCAAGTCCCTCAAAAAAGCAAATTCCGGCCGGACGCCCTGTCATGGCACGGTAAAATAGCGGGCTATGACTACACCGCAATTCGTACATCTTCGACTCCATTCCGAGTATTCCATCGTCGACGGCCTGGTCCGCATCGACGACGTCGTCAAAGCGGCCGCCAAGGACGGTCAGGCCGCGCTGGCGATCACCGATCTGGCCAACCTGTTCGGCATGGTCAAATTCTACAAAGGCGCGCGCGGCAAGGGTGTCAAACCGATCGCCGGCTGCGACGTCTGGATCAGCAACGACGACGACCGCGACAAGCCTTCGCGCCTGTTGCTGCTGGTCAAGGACCATCACGGCTACCTGCAGCTGTGCGACCTGCTCAGCCGCGCCTGGCTCACCAACCTGCATCGCGGCCGCGCCGAACTGCGCCCCGAGTGGCTGGAACAACTGCGCCACGAGGAAGGCGGCAACGGCCTGATCGCTTTGTCGGGCGCGCATTTCGGCGACGTCGGCATCGCCATCGAGAACGGCAACGTGGCGGCCGCCGAGCGCGCCGCCCAGCGCTGGAGCGAGGTTTTTCCGGGCGCTTTCTACGTCGAAATCCAGCGCGCCAACCAGCCCAACATGGAAGTCCAGGTGCGCCAGTCGGTCGCCCTGGCGGCGCGCCTCGGCTTGCCGGTGGTGGCCACCCATCCGATCCAGTTCCTGTCGCAGGATGAATTCGTCGCCCACGAAGCGCGCACCTGCATCGCCGAAGGCGAGATCCTGGCCAACGCACGCCGCGTGCGCCGTTTCAACGAGCAGCAGAATTTCAAGACCCAGGCCGAGATGGCGGCGTTGTTTGCCGACCTGCCGGGCGCTGTACTGAACACGATTGAAATCGCCAAGCGCTGCAACCTCATGCTGACGCTGGGCAAGCCGCAGCTGCCGAACTTCCCGACGCCGGACGGCATGACCATCGACGATTTCCTGGTGGCCGAAACCAAGGTCGGCCTGGAAGCGCGCCTCAAGCATCTGTATCCCGATGAAGCCCGTCGCGAAAAGGAGCGTCCTCGTTACGAGGCGCGCCTGAAGTTCGAGAACGACACCATCATCAAGATGAAATTCCCGGGCTACTTCCTGATCGTGGCCGACTTCATCCAGTGGGCCAAGAATAACGGCGTGCCGGTTGGTCCGGGCCGCGGTTCAGGCGCCGGTTCGCTGGTGGCGTATGCGTTGTCGATTACCGATCTGGATCCGCTCGAATACAACCTGCTGTTCGAACGCTTCCTCAATCCTGAACGGGTATCGATGCCCGACTTCGACATCGACTTTTGCCAGGAAGGGCGCGATCGCGTCATCCAGTACGTCAAGGATCGCTACGGCAAGGAGGCGGTCTCGCAGATCGCCACCTTCGGCACCATGGCGGCCAAGGGCGCGGTGCGCGACGTCGGCCGCGTGCTCGATCTCGGCTACAACTTCTGCGATGGCATTTCCAAACTGATCCCGTTCAAGCCGGGCAAGCTGGTGACGCTGGCCGATGCCATCGAAGAAGAGCCGCTGCTCAAGGAGCGGCTGGAGAACGAAGAAGAAGTGAAGCAACTGGTGGGCTTGGCCCAGCAGGTCGAAGGCATCGCCCGCAACATCGGCATGCACGCCGGCGGCGTGCTGATCGCGCCCGGCAAGCTGACCGATTTCTGCCCGCTGTACACGCAGGGCGGCGACGCCGGCGTGGTGTCGCAATACGACAAGGACGACGTCGAAGCCGTCGGCCTGGTGAAGTTCGACTTTTTGGGCCTGACCACGCTGACCATCCTCGACCGCGCGGTGCGCTACATCAAGCAGCTCGATCCGAACATGGCCGATTTCGACCTGGCCCGCTTGCCGCTGACCGACCGCGCCTCGTACGACCTGCTGACCAAGGCCAAGACGGTCGCCGTGTTCCAGCTTGAAAGCCGCGGCATGCAAGGCATGCTGAAAGATGCACGGCCCGACCGTTTCGAAGACATCATCGCGCTGGTGGCGCTGTACCGTCCGGGTCCGATGGACCTGATTCCCGATTTCTGCAAGCGCAAGCACGGCGAAAAATTCGACTATCCCGATCCGCGCACCGAAGGCATCCTGTCCGAGACTTACGGCATCATGGTGTATCAGGAGCAGGTGATGCAGATGGCGCAGGTGGTCGGCGGCTACTCGCTCGGCGGCGCCGACTTGCTGCGTCGCGCGATGGGCAAGAAGAAGGCAGAAGAGATGGCCGAGCATCGCAACATCTTCCGCGAAGGCGCCGCCAAGGACGGCTTGTCGCAGGAGAAGGCCGACGAAATCTTCGACTTGATGGAGAAGTTCGCCGGCTACGGCTTCAACAAGTCGCACGCCGCCGCCTACGCGCTGCTGTCGTACCACACCGCCTATCTCAAGGCGCATCATCCTGCCGCGTTCATGGCCGCCAACTTGTCGCTCGCCATGGACGACACCGAAAAGATCAAGATCCTCGTCGAAGACTCGCTCGACGTTTGCGGCCTGAGCCTGCTGCCGCCCGACATCAACCTGTCCGACTACCGCTTCATCCCGGTCGGCGAGCCCGGCAAGAAGGCCGTGCACATCCGTTATGGCCTGGGCGCCGTCAAGGGTTCCGGCCAGAGCGCCATCGAAGCCATCATCGCGGCGCGCCAGGACGGACCGTTCAAGGACTTGTTCGACTTCGCCAAGCGCGTCGACAAGAAGCAGATCAATCGCCGCACGGTCGATTCACTGATCCGCGCCGGCGCCTTCGACTGCTTCGGCGTCGACCGCGCGGTCCTGCAAGCCACGGTCGGACTGGCCTGGGAAAACGCCGAGCAGATGGAAGCGTCGGCCAACCAGGTCAGCCTGTTCGGCGGCGACGACAGCGATCTGGAGACGCCGCTGGAATACGTGCAGGTGCGTGCATGGAGCGACAAGCAACGCCTCACGGAAGAAAAGACCGCACTCGGCTTCTACCTGTCCGGCCATCTGTTCGACGCCTATGAGAAAGAAGTGCGCCAGTTCGTGCGGACCAAGATTTCCAGCCTCGAGCCTTCGCGCGACCCGCGTTCGCTGGCCGGCATCATTACCGGCATCCGGGTGCAGATGACCCAGCGCGGCAAGCTGTTGATTGTCTCGCTGGACGACGGCAGCGGTACGGTCGACGTCACGGTCTACGGCGAACTGGCCGAACCCAACAAGGCCTTCTTCAAGGAAGACGAACTGCTGATCGTGCAAGGCAAAGTGTCGGAAGACCGCTTCAACGGCGGCCTGCGCATCTCGGCGGAGAAGGTCATGGACATCGGCGCCGCGCGCATCCAGTACGGCCAGCGCGTGGTGGTCTCGCTCAACAAGGGCATCGATCCCGCGCACCTGCGCGACGCGCTGTCATCCTATCGTCAGCCGCAGGGCTTACCATTCGTGATGAAATACGTGCAGTCTGGCGTCGGCTGTGAAGTCATGCTGGGGGATGCCTGGCGCGTGGTGCCGAGCGACGGCTTGCAGGTGTCGCTGAAAGAATCGTTCGGACAAGAAGCGGTTGTGGTTGAATACTAATAAGAATTTACAAGTATGTTTTTTGAGATGCGGATGCAAAGGTAAAGAATAGTGGTACACATATCTAAAATAATTACCGTCGTATTGTTTATATGTTCATCGCTGGCGCTCATTGTCCCGGATTTAGCAAATGCATGTTTGTTTATCCTGTTTTTTGTAGGGCTTGCGTTGCTATCGATGCGGAATGTACGCGATGAAATTAATTTTTCCGAAATGTGGCGTTCCTATTGGCCTTTAGTATTGGCAATGACAAGCCTTTTATTAGCGGTATTTATTCATCAGTTGGGTATAGGAATATTTCATGCGCGGGACTATGACAGACCTTTGCGCTTAGCCATGTTCGGGGTCATTTTTTTTGCCGTTCTTTGCGTACCTTTGCGCCAGCTTATGTTGGTGCAAAGCGCGTGGACGATTTGCGCGCTTTTGGCGTGCATTAAAGCATCATTGATCACTGACGGCGGGAATCTACCAAATACGGGGAGCGTGGGTTTTTTAGCAGGCATAGCGTTTTCCAACATGGTTTTGTTGGTGGGTATGTGGGCCCTAGTGTCCCTCTATTGGTGCTCAAGGACTTGGTCAACAGCATTGAAACTTATTACCAGTATGCTTACGCTGTATGTTACCTATATGGTCAAGACAAGAGGAACTTGGTTGGCGCTGCCTTTTTTTGCGATCTTCTTCGTTTGGTATTTCAGAGCAATAAAAGGGCGATACAAGTTAGCCATAATTTTGCTCCCTATCCTTTTGCTGGCAGGCGCATTTTTTCAGAATGATATGGTTAGAAAGCGACTATATGACGTGCAATCTGATTTAATCGCATATCAAAATGGCTCGAACAAAGATACTTCGGTGGGCCAGAGATTGGAACTATGGAAGGCCTCAATCCTTATGTTTAAGGATGAGCCGATCTTTGGTGTCGGAAGAGATGATTTTAAGAAAAAACTGACGCAGTATGCTGAAAAAAATCAAATAACCCCTACGATAATTGCGATGCCCCATTCTCATAACGGGATGTTCTTTCATGCGGCGTTGTGGGGTATTTGGGGCCTGATTGCTTGGATAGCGACTTACCTAGTTCCTCTTTTTTATTTCGGAAAGCACTTACGGCACGTCGACTCTCAAGTAAGAGCTCCTGCTGTAATGGGGGTAATACTCTGTATAGGATTTTTGATTTTTGACATGACCGATGTCATGTTTTTTTGGGTAACGTTGAACGGCCTATATGCAATTAATATTGCGATATTCTTAGCCTGTATTGTCAAGGCAAAACGAGCATCGAACCAAGATATTTCTACCCACTAGCCAGCGGCGGCGGGATTTACTCCGCCGCTTTCTCTTCCCGCCACGTCTTTACGATGCCATAGACACTGTCCGGCGTGATCCGGCGCATGCAATCACAAGTTGGCTCCTGAATCCTGCGGCAATCAGGACAGCTCTCGTCCACCGCAAGATTTTTTGACTTGGTGCCGATGGCGGCCCAGCGTCCCGGATGCATCGGACGCGTCGGCGGAAACAGCCCCAGCGTGCGCTGGCCGATCGCGGCCGACAAGTGCAGCGGACCGGTGCCGCTGGCTATCAGCCCGTCCGACTGTTTGATGAACACCGTCAGCTGCGCCAGCGTCATCGTGCCGCAGACATTGGTGACATTGGACAACTGCAGCAATCCAGCCGCATTCTCTTCCAGCCATTGCCCTTCCTTGTCGCTGCCGGTCAGCCACAGATGGACGCCGGGATCGGCAGCCAGCTTTTGCGCCAACGACTGGTAGTGTCCGATCGGCCATTCGCGGCCGTGACCGTTGGATTTGGTATGGAGGATCAGATTGAATGCATAGGGTTGCAACGTCTGTGCAATGCCGGCATCGGTCGGGATGTCGAAATGATAAAGCGCCGGCAATTGGGAGCGATCCGGAATCGTGTAGTCGCCGTAGGGACGCAGGAAGCAGAAATTGATCTGTGCCTCGTGGTCTTCGGACAGGCCCTTGCTGAAGCGCACGCGGCGGTTGCAGTAAAACAGCAAATACAGCTTTTGCCGGGCGTTGCCGATGCGATGGCGGATCCCCGCGCGAAACGCTGCAACCGCCAGCTTCTGGTCCGGTTGTGCAAGGATCACCGTGTCGATGTCCGATTGTTTCAGGTATGCCGTGATCGAGTCGCCAATGCTTTCCACTTCAATCACTTCATCCACGTCGGTGCAATAGCGCACGACGGGGGCCGCGTAAGCGCGGCACAGGAAACTGATTTTCGCCTTGGGATTCAGTTGCCGCAAGCGTGCCACCATCGGCAAGGTCAGTACGACGTCGCCGATATTGTCGGTCCGGCAGATCAGGATATGGGAGCTTTGTATTGGCATTTCTCTACTGCGAATTCGTTGGGAGGGCGGAGTGACTGCGCTGATTATTT
>Ga0068852_100001942_pt1 | contig 14080 bp, 13 predicted proteins | sample KBSCornC22_FD_66594 | JGI IMG/M metagenome (GOLD analysis project Ga0068852, IMG submission 66594) | Corn rhizosphere microbial communities from Kellogg Biological Station, Michigan, USA - KBS Corn C2-2 | ecosystem: Host-associated > Plants > Roots > Rhizosphere > Soil ... | reverse complement strand
GCTGCTCGGGAAAGAGGACCGTTCCCAACAGCCCCCACTGGATGCCGGCCGCGAGGTTGGCGGCGATCGCGAGATGCCCCCAGAAGGCGGGGTTCGAGCCCGGATCGCGGCGCCGGTAGAGGATCACGCCGATGAAGCGGAAGACCGCGATGGCGGTGGCGCCGAGGAACCACACGACGCCGCCCGTGTTGTCGCCGATGTCGACCAGCACGCCCAGCGTGAGCACGGCGACGAGATACGAGAACACCGCCGCCGCGGGGGCGTAGCGATAGAGCTCGTCGACCTGGAGGGCTCGCAGCCCAGGCGAGGGCCCCGGTCCTTCAAGCGGCGGGGGGCCGCTGGGCTCGGGCTTCTGCACGAAAACCTCGACGCGCGCCGGAACGGGGACATTCTGCCGCGTCCCGGCAAGCGGATGTGACCTGCATCACACATGTAACACGGGGCCGAAGGCCCCGCGCGGATTCAGTTCTCGAGCTGCCGGTAGACGGCGGTAGCCACCTTCGCGAGCGCGGGACGATCGAGCTCGCCGGACAGGGCGTAGCCGCACTCGGAATCCATCCAGTAGAAGACGGAGACCGGGCCTTCCTGCGCGAAGCGGAAGGCGGTGAGCGCATCGCCCTTGTGGGGGCGCGTCACGTAGAGCGTCAGGCGCTTGCCCGACTGGTCCTGGTACATGAACTGCGCGACCGGCCCTTCGTTGCCCGGAAGGAGCCGTCCGCCGAGGAGCTCGAAGCCTTCGCGCGCGAGCACCGGGACCTTGAGATCTATGCCCAGGCGCTTGGAGAGCCACTTCACGAGGTGCTCCTGCTGCGTGGCATCGACTTCCACCGGGTGGCGCACTTCCGAGGCGTACACCAGGTGCGCACGGGCGGCACGCAGCGGCAACTGCGAGGACGCGAGCGACGGATCGCTCGAAAGGGGCGCCACCATGGAGACCATCAGGCCGATGGCCACACCGATGCCGACCAGGATGGCGGCCTTGGCATGCGCGATCCACGCCGGCTGGCGCAGGTGCATGCGCTCCGGGATCGGCTCCGTCATCACGGGCTCGAAGAACTGCTTGATCTGGGCCGTCTGGTCCGCGTAATCGTCGCGCAGAGGGTCGGCGCTCATTGAACCACCTTAAGGCCGCTACGTTGTTGCGCCGCTTCGCCGTTCATCACGCGCCGCAGGCGCTCGCGCCCGCGGGAGAGCCGCGACATCACCGTGCCCATGGGAATGCCCAGGGCGCGGCTCACGTCCGCGTAGCTCATGTCCTCCAGCGCCACCAGCAGCACGACTTCCCGCTGCTCGGGAGCGAGCGTGCCCAGGGCACGCTGCAGGTCCAGCACATCGGCGCGCGTGACCCCGGGGACCGGTGCGGCGAAGCTATCGTCCACCTCCTGGTCCGAGGAGATCTTGCGCGACTTGAGCTGGTTCACGAAGACGTTGTGCATGATCGAGAAGAGCCACGCACGCAAGTCCCCCGGCCTCCAGAGATGGAACTTGCGCACGGCACGCTCCAGCGTGTCCTGGACGAGGTCGTCAGCGCCATCGCGATCGCCCACCAGCGCGCGCGCGTACCGCCGCAGGTTCGGGATGTAGGGGACGATGAGCTCGTAGTCCATGGCCGATGAACATGCATATATACCGGGCTTATTCCCGGACCTCTACGATACCGTGTGGCGTGCGGATTTGGGCGGAAATTCCCCGGCCGTGCGGGTCCGGACGGATCGGTTCCGCGGGATCGAGGCCCGCCTGCGACAACGCGTGCAGTGCAGCGGCGGCCTCGGGATGGTATAAGACCAGCGCCTCCAGCCGGCAACCCACGTCCGGCAGGAACTCGCTCGGGTGTCCGCCCGATTCCCATTCGATGATGGTGGGGGCGATCCCGTCCTGCGCAAGATGGCCGCTGCGCGACACCGCGATCCTCCAGTGGAAGCGTCCGCGCGAAAGCGCGAGCACATCCGATTGTCCCGCGGCTGTCGCGGCCACGGCTTGACCCATGTCATCCGTACGCGCGACCCAGTGGATCAGCGCGGGGCCCCTGGCGAGGCGCTGGGCCATGGCCGGCGAATCGAGCTCGAACCAGCGCGGACGCCCGGGGGGCGGCGCATCCGGGTCGATCGCGATCACCTCGAGGTAGCGGCCGGCCCCGAGCGAAAGCAGCCGGTTGTGCGTGCCCATGGTGGCGTGCTTGCCGCCGGGACTGGTGGGCACGCCCAGGCGGGACTCGACCCAGGCCGCGCCCTCCTCGAGGGTTCGGGCCGCCACGACCAGGTGGTCGATCAGCAGCAGCACGGCGATTCCATGGGGTGCGAAATGTTTCGGATGAAACCAACGGGACCGGATCCCCGCCGCGAGGTTCCGGCCCCGCGCGTGCTCAATCCAGCGTGATGCCCTCGTCGGCCATGACCTTCTTCACCGCCGGGCGGGCCATGACCCGCTCGATGAGCGCGGTGTAGTTGGCGAGCGAGCGCACGTCCATCTTCTGCCGGTTGGCCCAGCGGTAGAAAACGAGCAGGTAGGGATCCGCCACCGTGTACTGGCCTGCGATGGCCCACTCGTGGCCCTCGAGCAGCCCGTCGATCTCCTCGAGATAACCCTCGAACATCGTGCGGCCCTTGGCCTGGATCGACTGTTGCGCCGCGTCGTCGTCGGCGTAGCGCGCCGAGCGGACGATGTGCCCATACGCGGGATGCACCGTGTTGGAGAACCACGCCAGGGTCGACACGAGCTTCGCCTGGTCCCAGGTCTTCTTCGGCCACAGGTTGGCCTTCGGGTAGCCGCCGCCGAGGTACGTGAGGATGCCCACGTTCTCCGTGAGAACGTTGCCGTCGACCACGAGCGTCGGCACGCGTCCCCGCGGATTGAGCTTGAGGTATGCCTCGCGCCGCTGGTCGCCCGCGGCGAGGTCGAGCTTCCCGGTCTCGTACGGTATGCCGACTTCCTCGAGGGCGATGTGCGAGGCGAACGAGCACGCACCGGGCGCGTAGTACAGCTTGGTGGACATCCGGGACTCCTTGGGCGGTTGGGGTTTCGAGGCAGCGCGTGAGGTCTCAGCGGGCGGTGCGCGGCGCGACGATCCGCGCTGCGAGCGCGAAAGCCCGCGCGATCCACGGCCAGAAGAGCAGGACGAAGGCCAGCGTGGTGATGGTGCCGACGAGGCTGTTGGACCAGAAGACGCGCAGGTCGCCCTCCGCGCCGATCATCGACAGCCGGAAGGCATCCTCGGCGCGGCTCCCCAGCACGAGCGCCAGCGTGAGCGGCGCCAGCGGGATGCTGATCTTCTTGAACACGTAGCCCAGGACGCCGAAGCCCAGCATCAGCCAGATGTCGAACATCGCGTTCTGGATGGCGAAGGCGCCGATGGCGCACGACACCACGATCATCGGCGCGATCGCCGCGAACGGCACGCGCAGCACCGCGGCGAAGAACGGCACGGTCGAGAGCACCATGACCAGCCCCACGATGTTGCCGAGGTACATCGACGCGATGAGCCCCCAGACGAATTCCTTGTGCTCGACGAAGAGCAGCGGGCCGGGGTTGAGGCCCCATACCATGAGCCCGCCCAGCAGGATCGCGGCCGTGCCCGAGCCCGGGATGCCCAGCGCCAGCATCGGCAGGAGGGCCGCCGTGCCCGAGGCATGCGCGGCCGTTTCCGGGGCGAACACGCCCTCGATGCGTCCCTTGCCGAACGATTCCTTGTCCTTGGAGAAGCGCTTCGCGAGGTTGTAGCCCATGAACGACGCCGCGATGGCGCCGCCGGGCGTGATGCCGAGCCAGCAGCCGATCACCGACGAGCGCAGCAACGTGGCCCAGTATTTCGGCAGGCTCTTCCACACGCGCAGCACGACCGAGAGGCTGATCTTCGCGGCGTGCCCGCGCAGCGACAGGCTCTCCTCCATCGTGAGCAGGATCTCGCTGATGCCGAAGAGGCCGATCACCGCCACGAGGAAGTTCACCCCGCGCATGAGCTCCGCGCTGCCGAACGTCATGCGAAGCTGGCCGGAGACCGTGTCCATGCCGATGCCGGCCAGCAGGAGGCCGAGCGCCATCGAGATGATCGTCTTGTGCTTGTCCTCCTTGCCCAGGCCCACGAACGAGCAGAACGTGAGCAGGTACACCGCGAAGAACTCCGGTGGACCGAACTTGAGCGCGAAGTCGGCGATGCGCGGCGCGAGGAAGGTGATCAGCAGCACCGCGACCAGCGAGCCGATGAAGGACGACGTGAACGCGGCGGTGAGCGCCTCGGCGGCCTTGCCCTGCTGCGCCATGGGGTAGCCGTCGAAGGTGGTCGCGACCGACCACGCCTCGCCCGGGATGTTGAACAGGATCGACGTGATGGCGCCGCCGAAGAGCGCGCCCCAGTAGATGCACGACAGCATCACGATGGCGGACGTGGGATCCATCGTGAAGGTGAGCGGCAGCAGGATCGCGACCCCGTTCGGGCCGCCCAGGCCCGGGAGCACGCCCACGAAGATGCCGAGCGTGAGCCCGACCATCATGAGCGCGAGCGTCTTCCACGTGAGCAGGACCTTGAAGCCCAGCAGCAGCAGCCCGAGTGATTCCATCTAGTAGCCCAGCATCCGCTCGAGCGGGCCCTTGGGCATGATCACGTCGAACGCGACCTCGAACGTGAGGAACATGACCAGGGCGAAGAGGTATGCCGTGAGCATCGATTTCCACGCCTTGATGTGGCCGACCCAGATCATGAAGCCCGCGATCAGCAGGAAGGCGGCCACGTAGATGCCGAGCACCTGCGTGATCGGCACGAACGCGAGCGTGGGCAGGAAGACCTGCAGCACGCGCTTCAACTGGCTGCGCATCACGAAGGGCTCGCCCGCGTCGGGCGGGAAGAAGAGCTCCCGCACGAGCCCGTAGACGCTCGCGCCCGCGCAGATGAGCGCCACGTAGAACGGGAAGTAGCCCGGCATGGGACCGGTGGATTCCCAGCCGATGCCGGTGCGCCAGTTGTCCCACATGAGCAGCGCGGAGAAAGCGAGGACCACGGCGAGCGTGATGACTTCCACCGTGCGCAGCTGGGCGGCCGGCCGGTCCGCGCCCTGCGGCGGCGTTTCGGGAACGGGCGCGCTCACTTCGCGACGAAGCCGGCTTCGGTCATGAGGCTCTTGTTGAGCGCTTCATCCTGCTCGAGGAACTTGACCATGTCCTTGCCGGTGATGAAAACCGGCTTGAGCGCCTGCTTTTCCATGTAGTCCTTGTACTCCGACGTCTGCACGATTTTCCTGAAGAGATCGACATAGAACGCGGTCACCTCCGGCGCCACCTTGCCGGGAAGGAACATCGCCCGCAGCATCTGGTAATCCACATCCACGCCCTCTTCCTTGCAGGTCGGGATGTCGCTCCACGCCATCTTCTCCGTGACCTTGGCCTTGTACTCGATGCGCTCCTTCGAGAAGAGGCAGAGCGGCTTCACCTGTCCCGCGCGCCAGACTTCCAGGTTCTCGGAGGGGTTGTTCACGTTCGACTGGATGTGGTTGCCGACGAGCTGTGTCGCCGCCTCGCCGCCCGACTTGTACGGCAGGTACGCGAACTTGGCGCCCGTTTTCTTCTCGAGGAAGACGGTGAGCACGTGGTCCTCGCGCTTGGAGCCCGTGCCGCCCATCTTGAACTGCGGGCTCGCTTTCTTCGCGAGGTCGATGTACTCCTTCGTGGTCTTCGCGGGCACATCGTTGTTCGTCCAGAGCACGAACTCGTCCAGGGCGACCACCGCGACCGGAGTGAGCTCGCGCCAGTCGAACGGCACCTTGGCGGACAGCGGCAGCATGTAGATCAGCGAGTAGGCGATCAGCACCTTGTTGGTGTCGTCGGGCTGGCTCTTCATGTACATCAGCGCTTCGGCCCCGGAGGCGCCGCCCTTGAGCGTCACGATCACGGGCGCCTTCATGAGCTTGTTCTTCTGGATGGCCGCCTGCATCATGCGCGCCATCTGGTCCGAGGCGCCGCCCGCGCCCGCCGCGACCACGATCTCCACCGGCTTGGTGGGCTCCCATGCCAGCGCCTGGGTGCTGCCGAATGCGAATGCGAATGCGGTGGCCGCTGCCACGCAGGCCGCGATTGTCTTGCGGATCATTGCCGTCTCCTCCGTCTATTTTTCCCGGTTCAACTTATCACAGCCGCAGGATGAGGGACGATGTGTCGAAGCGGTTGCCCCCCTTCTTCTGCACGTCGCCATAGAACTGGTCCACGAGCGCCGTGACCGGCAGGCTCGCGCCGTTGCGCTTCGCTTCCGCCATCGCGATGCCCAGGTCCTTGCGCATCCAGTCGACCGCGAAGCCGAAGTCGAACTTGCGCGCGTGCATGGTCTTGCCGCGGTTCTCCATCTGCCACGACTGCGCCGCACCCTTGGAGATGACCTCGAGGACCTGCTCGGCATCGAGCCCGGCCTTCTCGGCGAAGGCGATGCCTTCGGAAAGCGCCTGCACGAGGCCCGCGATGCAGATCTGGTTCACCATCTTGGTGAGCTGCCCCGCCCCGCTCTCCCCGAGCAGCGTGACCGCCCGCCCATAGGAATCCATCAGCGGCCGGGCGCGCTCGAAGGGCTCCTTCTCGCCGCCGCACATCACCGTGAGCTTGCCGTTCTCGGCGCCGGCCTGGCCGCCGGAAACGGGCGCATCGATGAAGCCGATGCCCTTCTCCTTCGCGGCCGCGAACACCTTGCGGGCGACATCCGCCGAGGCCGTCGTGTGGTCGACCAGGATCGCGCCCTTCTTCATGCCCGCGAGGACGCCCTCGCCGCCGGTCGTCACCGCGAGCACGTCGTCGTCGTTGCCGACCATGGTCATCACGAAGTCGCAATCCTTCGCCGCTGCCGCCGGCGTGGCTGCCGACTTGCCGCCGTGCTTCCCGACCCATTGCTGCGCCTTCGAAGCGGTGCGGTTGTACACCACGACGTCGTAGCCCTTCGCCTTGAGGTGGCCGGCCATGGGGAAGCCCATGACGCCCAGGCCGATGAATGCGACTTTCGCGGACATGCTTTTCTCCAGATTGGATCCCGGACCGTTGCGCCGGTTGGCGCGTCCGGGATGACGATTTTACGTGGCGCCGCTGGGCGCGTCCGGGACGATGATTTTACTTCGACGATCGATCAGTTCACCGGATTCGGGGGCTCGCGCCCGTCGAGCACGGCCATCATGTTAGCGGCTGCCGTGTTGCACATGACGAGCCGGGTCGCGCGCGAGGCGCTGCCGATGTGCGGCGTCATGACCACGTTGCGCAGGCCCAGGTAGCCCGGGTTCACCTTCGGTTCCCCTTCGAAGACATCGAGGCCGGCGCCCGCGATGCGCTTTTCGCGCAGCGCCTCCACGAGCGCCGCGTCGTCCACGACGCCGCCGCGCGCGGTGTTCACGAGGATGGCCGTGGGCTTCATCTTCGCGATCTCGGCCGCGCCGATGAGGTGGTGCGTCGCCGGCGAGTACGGCGCCATGACGACGACGAAATCCGACTCGGCGAGGAGGCGGTCGCGCTCGACCCACGTGGCATCGAGGCGCTTCTCCTCCTCTTCCGCAAGACGCGAGCGGTTATGGTAGATCACGCGCATGTCGAAGCCGCCCGCGCGCCGCGCAATGGCCTGCCCGATGCGCCCCATGCCGATCACGCCGAGCGTCGCATGGTGGATGTCCTGGCCGAGGAAGTACTGCACGCCGAAGGCGATCTTCCACTCGCCCGCACGCACGTAGGCATCTCCTTCGGCGATGCGGCGCGCCGCGGCCATGAGGAGCGCCCAGGTGAGGTCCGCGGTGGTGTCGTCGAGCACGCCCGGGGTGTTGGTGACGCGGATGCCGCGTTTCGTCGCCGCGGGCACGTCGATGTTGTTGTAGCCCACGGCGATGTTCGAGATCACCTTGAGCTCGGGGCACTGGGCGAGGACCGCGTCGTCGAAGCGGTCCATGACGGTCGCCATGGCGCCGCTCGCGCCCCGCAGCCGGCGCACCAGCTCCTCCGGCGCCCACGGCCGGTCATCGGCGTTGTGATCGACCTCGAAGCGCTGCGACAGCGACTCGACGACCTCGGGAAGGATGCTGCGAGTGATGAGGACTTTTTTCATTGCCTGTTTCGTCACCCCGGCCGCTGGGGCGTTGCATGTTTTCGTCACCCCGGCCGCTGCGGCCGCAGCGATGGGCCGGGGTCCAATTTCCTATTTGTACAATACCCGCGGCAGCCACAGCCCGATGTCCGGAAAGATATAAAGCAATGCGAGCGCGAGCACCTGGATCCCCATGAAGGGCATCATGCCGGCGAAGATCGCGTTCAGCGTCACGTGCGGCGGTGACACGCCTTTCAAATAAAACGCGGCCATCGCCACCGGCGGCGAGAGGAACGCCGTCTGCAGGTTGAGCGCCACGAGCAGCCCGAAGAAGAGCGGATCGATGTTGAACTTGGCAAGCAGCGGGATGAAGATCGGCATGAAGATCACGATGATCTCGGTCCACTCGAGCGGCCAGCCCAGCAGGAAGATGATCACCTGCGCCATGATCATGAACTGCACCGGCGTGAGCCCCATCGAGAGCACCCAGCGCTCCACGATCTCCTGGCCGCCCAGCAGCGCGAACGCCGCCGAGAAGATCGACGATCCCACGAAGAGCCAGCACACCATCGCCGAGGTCTTGGCGGTGAGGAATGCCGATTCCCTCACGATGCCGAAGATCTTCATCTGCCAGGTGGCCACCACGCACCAGGCGGCGATCGCGACGATCGACATCCACCCCACCCACACCGGCGGGCCGGACGCGAGCACCTCGAACTTGAGGAGCAGGAACCAGACGACCGAAACGCCGAAAAGCACCCACAGCGGGATCCACGTGCGCCACACGGGGCGGCTCACCTCCCGCGGCTTGGCCACCAGCGCGTAGACCGCCGCGAGCGCGAAGCCGCCGAATGCGCCGATCGCCGCCGCCTCCGTGGGTGTCGCGAGGCCGAACACGATCGAGCCCAGCACCGCGAGGATCAGCAATGCGAGCGGGAAGAACGACGCGAGCAGCATCTTGAAGATTTCCAGCCGCGCGAAGTTCATCATCACGTAGAGCACCGCGAGCAGCGCCACGCCGATGCCGAGGATGATCCAGAAGACGTCGGGCGTGGGATCGCGCACCCAGTCGGGAGGTGCGGCGGGCTTGGCCGCCACGGCCGCCTTCTGCTCGACCTTCTTCTGCTCGGCAGCGGCGATCGCCTCGGCCCGTTCCCTGGGCTGGTCGGCGGCCGTCGGCTCGGTGGGCGGCTCCGCGAGCCCGCCGGCATCCTGCGGGGGCTCGGCAAGGCCGCCGCCCTGGTCGCCTCCAGCGCCGGGCTCGCCGGTCGATTCCGTGCCGCCGGTGCTGATGGCGATGCCGCTGATGTCGGCCTCGAAATTCGGCTTGGTGATGGCGTGCCACGTGAGGCCCATCAGCACCACGAACGCGATCGCCGGCGAGAGCACCACGAGGAGCTGGCGGCGCGCGTGGCCCGCGGGCAGGGCGGGCGCCGTCGTGGCCTTGAGCGCCCTGAAGAGGCTCGGCACCGCCTTCGGCCCGTACGAGGCGGCGATCGCCGCGTTGGCCGGCGGAATCGGCACGAAGCGCTCGCTTTCGGGCAGCGGCGGCGCGAACTGCGGCTTGATCTTGGCGAGCACCATCACGTAGCCGATGTAGAGGCCGGCGAGCATGATGCCGGGGAAGAACGCCCCGGCGTAGAGCTGCACCACCGACACGCCCGCGGTGGCGCCGTACACGATCAGCATCACCGACGGCGGGATCAGGATGCCGAGGCAGCCTCCCGCGGTGATGACGCCGGCCGAGACCTTCACGTTGTAGCCCGCCTTGAGCATCGCCGGAAAGGCGAGCAGGCCCATCAGCGTGACCACGGCGCCGACGATCCCGGTGGCGGTCGCGAACACGGCGCACGTCACCAGGCTCGCCACCGCGAGGGAGGCGGGAATGCGCGCGAGCGCCACGTGCAGGCTCTTGAAGAGCTTCTCGATCAGGTTCGAGCGCTCGACGAGATAACCCATGAACACGAACAGCGGGATCGAGATCAGCACGTCGTTCGACATCACGTAGTAGGCGCGCTGCACCATGAGGTCGAGCGTGTTCCTGATCGAGACCTGCGTGTGCCCGCCCGTCTGCATGTAGTACGAGCCGAACGCGAAGATGATGCCCATGCCCATCAGCGTGAACGCCGTCGGGAAGCCCAGCATGATGGCGACCACGATGAGCGACAGCATCAGCAGGCCGAGGTGGCCCTGCGTGATCTGCGACGGCGGCGGCAGGGCCCAGAAGGTGAGGACGACCACGAAGGCCATGATGGCGAGGCCGAACCAGACTTCCTTCCTCATTTTCCGCCCCCCTGCTGCAGGTACCGGTCGAGCTTCGCGATGTCCTCGTCCTTCACGTGCACCATCTTCTTCAGCTTGTCGACATCCACCTCCTCCACGTCCTGCTCGCGCGAGGGCCATTCGCCCTGCCGGATGCAGATCACGCAGCGGATGATCTCGACGATGCCCTGCAGGAGCACGAAGGCGCCGGCCACGGGGATCACCGTCTTGAAGGGATAGATCGGCGGGCCCTCGGACGTGATGTTCGAATGCTCGTCGATCGCCCAGGATTCGCCCGCGTAGATGTATCCCGCCCAGCAGAGCGCGACCACACCGGGGATGAAGAAGCAGATGAAGAGCACGAGGTCGATCCACGCCTGCAGCCGTGGCGGGAAGAAACCGTAGAGCACGTCGCCGCGGACGTGCCCTTCCTTCGCCAGCGTGTAGGCGCCCGCCATCATGAAGAGCGTGCCGTACATCATGATCATCACGTCGAACGCCCACGGGTGCGGATGGTTCAGGACGTAGCGCGAGAACACTTCCCACGAGATCAGCAGGGTGAGGGACAGGATCAGCCACGACAGTGCCTGTCCCACCCAGGTGCTCACCTTGTCGACGAAGAGCAGCACGTTCTGCATGGATGCTTCCTCGAAAAAAAGCACCATGCGGCCGTGGCCGGATGGTGCTTTCCTGGCTATGGGGCGTTCAGGTCTTCTTCGCGGGCGCGCCCGAAGCCGCCTTGCCGAAGTAGTGCACGTAGGCCATGCGGCGGTTCACGTTGTTGTCCATGTCCCACCGCACCGCGCGCTGCGCGAAGGCCTTCTGCGAGTCGATGATCTCCTTGAAGAGCGCGTTCTCGCCGGCCTTCTTGTCGGAAACCTTGTCGTAGGCGACGAGCTGCTCCTGCAGGAGGGCATCGGGCGTCTTGTAGAACTTGACCCCCTGCTTGGTCTCCATCTCGGTGTAGTCCTTCGAGTACCGGTCGATGGCCTTCCAGCACAGGTCCGCCGAGGCCGCGTCCACCGCGTTGGCGAGGATCGCCTGCACCTTCTGCGGCAGCGCGTTGAACTTGTCCTTGTTGAACATGATCTCGAACTGCTCGGCGTTCTGGTGGTAGCTCTGCAGCATGCAGACCTTGGCCACGTCGGGGAATCCGAGCAGCCGGTCGGAGCTCATGTTGTTGTACTCGGCCGCATCGAGCAGGCCGCGGTCCATGGCGGGGACGATCTCGCCGCCCGGCAGCGCGTTCACGCTGGCGCCCATGTTGGTGAACATGTCGATCGAGATGCCGACCGTGCGGTACTTGAGGCCCTTGAAGTCGGCGCTCCTGGTGATCGGCTTCTTGAACCAGCCGAGGGGCTGCGTGTACATCGGCCCGTACGGGAACGACACCACGTTCGCGTTGATCGACTGGTAGAGCTTCTGCAGCAGCTCCTTGCCGCCGCCGTAGCGGTGCCACGCGAGGAGCATGTTGGCATCCATGCCGAACGCGGGGCCCGATCCCCAGAGTGCCAGCGCATTCTGCTTGCCGTAGTGATACACGAGCACGCCGTGCCCGCCGTCGAGCGTGCCCTTGGATACGCCGTCGAGGAGGCCGAAGGCCGGCACCACCGCACCGGCGGGCAGCACCTCGATCTTCAGCTCGCCGCCGGTCATGTCGTTGACCTTCCTGGCGTAGTCGAGCGCGTACTCGTGGAAGATGTCCTTCGACGGCCACGTGGACTGCCAGCGCATCGACGTGGGCCCGGTCGCCTGCTGTCCCTTGCCGATCATCGGGAAAGCGAGCGCGGCGCCGCCCGCGCCGGCGGCCAGGAACTTGCGACGTACGGGATTCGGCGCCGGGACCGTGGCGCTCGCCTTCAGGTCTTTCATGGCTCTCCTCCTCTGCATTTGTGGATGCCGCCGCGCCGGGCCTTCAGGCGCCGTGGACTCTGGGGGTCCTTGGGTCGCTGGCATCGTATGCCCCGTCCTTGGCAAAGGCAACAGACGCAAGCCGGCCCTGCGCAGTAAACACGCGCGGCAAGGCGAAACGTCCTGCGCGGGCGTTTATTTCGCGGGTGTGATCGCCGGCGTGGAAGTCGCCGCGGGCGTGCGCTGCGCGTGCGGCTCCCAGCCATGCAGCGCCAGGAGCACGAAGAAACCCACGACATAGGCGACGGCCACGTGCCAGCCGTGCCGCACCCATTGGCCGACGGACTTGGCCTCCGGGAAGGTGTTCGAAAGGGCGACACCGGCCGACGACCCGAACCAGATCATCGAGCCGCCGAAGCCGACCGCATACGCGAGGAATCCCCAGTCGTACCCACCCTGGTGGAGCGCCAGCGCCGTGAGCGGGATGTTGTCGAAGACCGCGGAGAGGAAGCCCAGGCCGAGCGCGGTCGGCCACGATGCCGCCGGCAGCTTCTCGACCGGCATCATCGAGGCGGTGAGCACGAGGGAGAGCAGGAAGATCGTCCCCTTCAACGAGGACCTCAGCAGCCCCCAGTCGGGACGGCGGATCGGGGCGGTCACCACGATGGCCGCCCAGACGGCGAGCCCGATCACCGGGAAGCGGTCGAGCGCCGCGGGATATTTCACGTTCGCGAATACGTTGGCGACGATGGCTGCAACGAGGATGAATGCCACGACCGCCACCCGCGCGTAGTCCACGCGCACGCCCGGCGGCGGGTCCTTCAGGATCGGCGACCACGCGTGCTGCTGCTTCGCCGCGACCACGCCGAAGATCGCGAGCGCCGTGCCCGAGGCGATGAAGGCTTCCAGCACGTCGCGCGGATCGACGCCCGAGATCCACATCATGGTCGTGGTGGTATCGCCCACGACGCTGCCGGAGCCGCCGCCGTTGGACGCGGCGACGATGGCGGCGAGGTAGCCGATGTGCACCTTGCCGCGGAACACCGCCCGCGCGATGGTCCCGCCGATGAGCGCGGCCGCGATGTTGTCGAGGAAGGACGAGAGCACGAACACCATCACCAGCAGCATGAAGCCGCCCTTCCAGTCGTCGGGCAGGATCTTCGGCAGCTCGATCGGGACGTTCGAGTCCTCGAAGTGCTTCGAGAGGAGGGCAAAGCCCATCAGGAGAAAGAACAGGTTGGCGAGCGTGACCCATTCGTGGCCGAGCAGGCCCACGAAGCCCGCCACGCCCGCGCCCTGCGGAAAGCCCGTGAACGCGATCTTGTAGAGCGTGACGACAGCGAGGCCCGTGACGGCCACGCGAAACGTCTGGTCCTGGAAGAAGGCGATGCCCGCGAGGATGAGGGCGAAGAGGAGAAAGTCGACCGGGACCGGGCCCAGCATCAAAGGCTGTGACATGGGCCGGAATTGTAGCCGGTGGCCTGCGGGCGTTGGCGCATACATCCCTTCTCTTGATTCAGGCCGGACCTCGACGGGGCGGTCCCTTGTCGACCCGGACCCTTGACGGCGTTGGAATCGGTCGAAGATGACCGCAGTACTTGAGCGGGGCTTCGAGCGGCAACCACCGCATCGGCGGCGTAGCGGGCAAGAACCTTTACTTGGCCTGTGATTCTGCGAGCAACCACCTCGGGGTCCTCTCGAAAGGGACGCGCCCCGTCGAGGTCCCTCTGAACGCCACGCGGCTTGCCTCGACCACGCTATCGCGTAGCACGCCGCTACAGCCTTCTCGCGAAGGCCACGCGGCCCCCACACAGTCCGTTGATCCAGCGTGCCGATTGCTGCAAGCAGCGCAGCACCGCACGCCCCGGTGTCGGAATGGACAATGTGACGCTGCAGTCGACGCGCGCGAGCGCGGGAAGCAGCGGGCTTTCAAAAGGG
>Ga0068852_100001939_pt1 | contig 14087 bp, 8 predicted proteins | sample KBSCornC22_FD_66594 | JGI IMG/M metagenome (GOLD analysis project Ga0068852, IMG submission 66594) | Corn rhizosphere microbial communities from Kellogg Biological Station, Michigan, USA - KBS Corn C2-2 | ecosystem: Host-associated > Plants > Roots > Rhizosphere > Soil ... | reverse complement strand
TATTGACACGTCAGATAGAATTAAAGAAGGAGTAGAGGAGTCGTCGTGCGCCCGCGCAGGACCTCCGCACACCACTCGGACGCGTGTCCTTCCAAGGAGTTTGGGCTATTGTCGAAGTAGTGACTCCCCTCCCGTAAGTCGTTTTGTTTAGAATGAAACAGGAGATTACCCGGGAGGGGTAGCACAGGAGCTACGCGGCCTTCTCCTGCATGCCCTCTTGGACCGGCAGGAACAGCGTGAACACGGTCCCATGATGCACCGGATGCTGCGAGCTACGAACCCACATGCGCCCGTGGTGCCGGCGCACGATGCCTTCGGAGATCCACAGTCCGAGGCCCGTGCCGCTCAGTCCCTTGGTCGTATAGAACGGCTGGAACAGCCGTCGCCGCACGGCCTCGGGCATGCCGTGACCGGTGTCCGCGACCGCCAGCCGCACGCCGCGCCGGCCGGCCGGCTGCTCGGTGGCCTCATGCGCCCGGACCACCAGCCGCCCGCCCTGCCGCATGGCGTCGATCGCGTTAGCGATCAGGTTGTTGAGCACCTGGCGAATGTCATTCTCGAAGCAGAGGATCTTCCTCTCGGTCGAGTAGCAGGCCTGCACGCGAATACCCGAGTTCGTCAGCCGCCCGTGGTACAGCTTCAGCACCGCATCCAGAAGCTCCGCGGGTGACACCCAGGTCGGCTTCGCCGCCTGCCGATGAAATCGCAGCGTCTGCGTCGCAATCTGCGAGACCCGCGAAAGCTCGCTCTGCGCCATATGCACGTAGATCCGCACGTTTTCCGGAAGGCTCTGATTTTCCGAAATCAGGTAAAGCAGGTTGGTGATTGCCTCCAGCGGATTGTTAATCTCGTGCGAGATGGAGCTGGCCAGCCGCCCTACCGCGGCGAGCTTCTCGCTCTCCACCAGCGCGGACTCGGCTCTCTTCAGGTGGGTGATTTCGAGCCACGCGGCCGTGATTGCCTGCACTGTTCCGTCGTCACCGTACACGGGCGCGTAGCTGACGTCCCAGACGCGGTGCTCGCCGGGGCGGGTCGGCAGCACGCCCTCGACGATCTGGTTCTTCACCGCCTGGCCCTCAGCGGCAACCTCGAACATCTCCAGCAGGCCGGGAATCGGAGCAACCTCATCGAAGCGCCTTCCAATCACCTGCTCCGATGGCAGCCCAAGTATTTCGGCCTGACGTCCGTTGAGCCGCAGGCAGCGGAACTCCACCGGATCGAACTGCGCCAGCCCCACCGGTGCAGTTTGATAGACCGTCTCCAATTCCGCCCGCTGGCGCTCAGTCTCGTGCAGTTCCGAGGGCTCCAGCCGCGATCCCCGTTGCGGCGGCGGCTCCCCAAAAGCCGGAGGAACCGGCTCGGCGGAACGGATCGGGGAGTGGTGGACAGCATGTGTCATCGGGCCCAGTCACTGGCTGCCCAGGAGCATTTCCCAAGGCGCCATTCTCATAGGATGCACGCGCAGAAAGGAAATTCACCCGCTACTTTCAGTATCCGAAGGATCGGAGTGGATACTCTCGGAGCGTAGCCGGTTCTCCAGCCGGCTCATCATGGAACGGAGTGCTTCCATCTGGGCCTCCAATTCCTTCACCCGTTGGGCCAAGATGGGCTCTGACGCCGGGCTTTCCGGCTGCCAACCTGGGGGCTGCTGGGCGATGCGATTGGGCCTCACGGTCTCCGCAACCGGCCCGGAGAGGAGATGCATGTAGCGGAGCTCCCGGGAGCCCGGCTGGCGCGGCAGTGCGGCTACGAGGGGCCGAATACCTCGGGAGAGTGCTTCGTCCCCGGAGGGCTCTGACGCAAGGCGGTTCAGCGTACTCTCCACGGCGGCGATGTCATCGAAGGCATACATGCGGTCGGCGCGGGTGCGGAGCTCGCCGGGCGTCTGCGGGCCGCGGAGGAGGAGCAAACAGAGGACAGCGGTCTCGTCGCGACGCAGATTCAGGACGGTCCGGGCGCGGTGCTCGAACTTGGGCACGCGGGCATCACGGTTCACCGACGTAAGTCCATGCTGCTCAAGCACGTGTAGAGCCTGCCGGACCTCGTCCTCGCCAAGTTCCATGACCGGGTCGCGGCTGGACTTCTGGTTGCAGCCGGCGAGCAGCGCGTTGAGCGAGAGCGGGTAGTTCTCCGGTGTGACGATCTCCTTTTCTATCAACGTGCCGAGCACACGGGCCTGAACGGGGTCGAGGATCATAGGCTTAACAGTGCCACATCGGAGCGGCCAATGGGCAGGTGTCGATCCCACAATTGGGGAAAGTTACTGCGACAGAAAGATGACATTCGGCGGACAACCGTCGCGGGTTGCCTGGGTTAAACTGGATAGGTGAATCGAGGAACGCACATCTCATTCGCGTATGCGGATTCACGCAGTCAAACCCCTGGGGAGCTTTCGAGCGAATGCATTTCACAACCAAGATTGTGGCGCTCGCCGCAATTACCGCAGTATCCGTAGGTCTGGGTCCTAATTCCAAAGCCTCAAGTCTCCGCACAAACAGACCGACGACCCTACGCTCGATAGAACCGAAGCCGGAAGAGACGATTGCGTCTGAGCCGGAATACCGGCTGCGTCTGCACCACCTCCACACGGGCGAAGACATCGATGTGGTCTACCGCATCGGCGACACGTACCTGCCACAAGCGCTGGAGCGGCTGAACTACTTCCTGCGTGACCACCGGACACAGGCCGTCAGCCACTACGATCCAAAAGAGTTCGATGTGCTGCACGAGCTGATGACCTCGCTGGGCCGCCCGAACGGCGTGATCGACATTGTCTGCGGCTACCGAACACCGTGGAGCAATAACTTCTTGCGGACGCGCAGCGCGAACACGGGAGTTGCGGAGCACAGCCAGCATATGCTGGCCAAAGCAATCGACATACGCGTCCCGGGAGTCAACACACTGACCCTGCGGAATGCAGCCCTGGCCCTGCACGCCGGCGGCGTCGGATTTTATCCGGAGTCGCAGTTTGTGCACGTGGATGTTGGGCCCGTGCGGCAGTGGCAATACGGACGATAAGTTAGGAGATAGCAGGAAAGAGAAAGCGGTCGAGAGAATCTCGACCGCTTCGGCACTCGATTGGATTCAGGCTTAGAAGTTGACCCGCGTGCTGAACTGCAGCTTGCGAGCCTGGTTTGCCTGATTCGAGTACTGGCCGAAGTTCGCAGAGTCGATTCCGGTGCCCGGAGCTGCGAAGTAGACCCGGTTTGGCAGATTGAATGCATCGGCCTGGAAGATCAGCTTGACCGATTCGTAAATACCGAACTCTCTGCGCACGCTGAGGTCGATGTCTGCCAGATGTGGCGCATAGAGCCCGTATGGGGCAGTGCGTGCAGCATTGCCGTATGTATAAACCGCGGGGTCCTGGAAAGCCGCTTTGTTCAGGTAAGAGGTACTCCTGACCACCGCAATCGTTGTGGGATCTGCCGGGCTCTGACGGGCGCTGCCGCTGAACCCGGGCGTCATGTTCGGATAGCATGAGGCGTCGATAATGCCGCCGCCGGTGCAGGTCCCAGTGATAGACAATGGAGCTCCGCTGGCTTCTGTGAAGATTCCAGAAATCTGCCATCCGCCAATGATGTTCCGGACAACGAGATTATCACTGTTGAACCTTCGTCCCTGTCCAAACGGCAGGCTGTAGACGACAGTAGTGCTGAGCACCTGTCTGTGATCGATAGAACCGACGGAATACTCAAGGTAGTCTGCACCGGGCAAACGAACGCCGGCGAGATCATCCATCTCCTTGCTGAAGGTGTAATTGACCATGTAGGTCAGGCCGCCGGTGATTCGACGGTTCAGCGTCGCCTGGAGCGAGTGATAGTTCGAGTTGCCGACGTCGAGCCATGGATCGCTGAGGCTGTTGTATTGCGGATAGGGCTTGAGCGACTGGGCAACGGTTCCGGTGAAGTTCGGAAAAGGGGAAGCTACGGTGAAGCCAAGAGCCGCAGCCGCCGCGATAGATGACGCATTCAAAGTCTGAGTGAGAACTGACTTGAGCGGAAGATACTTCACTGGAATCTGGTTGGTGAACTGACCTGCGACAGCGGCACCTGGCAGATAGTGACCTACACTTCCGCTATAGGCCAGGCTAAGGGTTGTGCTCTTGCCGAAGGAGCGCTGGACGTTCAAATAGAAGTCCTGATACTGCGGCGGCTGAGCACCCTTTTCGGGATCACCGTAGACGAGGGTCTGTGCGGTGCTGGGGCCCGCACCGATGGCAGCGGCGCCCGACGCCGTCGCAGAGATAAATCCAATTCCATAGCTGGGATTCAGGTAAGGAGGAGGATTCGGGTTTGCAGGTACGCCGTTGTCCCAGTAGTAGGGCGGCTGGCCGGTTACAGTGCTGGACTGGGCTGCAGTTCCGTTGAAACCAATCTGGCTGAGACCCTGACGCCCATTGGTGCGCCCACCGACGCCGCCAGCATGCGCGTAGAACATGCCGTATGCGGCACGGATGGCCGTGTTGTTGCCGAGCTTATACGCAATGCCGAGGCGCGGCCCGAAGTCCAGCCAGTGCTGCTTGACCGGCGTATGGCACCCGCAGCTATCGGGACCATTTCCCGCGAACTGCAGGGCGCCCAGAATGTTTCCGGCCACCGGGTTCGGCAGGTTCGGATTGAAGAAGGACATGTGGTCATTCACTTCCGTAAATGGTGACCAAACATCCCAGCGAAGGCCGGCATTGATGGTGAGGTTGGGGGTGACCTGGATGTTGTCCTGAATGTACGCGGCGTTCGTCTTGTACCGTCCGCCGGTTTCTGCCACTGCGTTCTGCACGATGCTGCTGCTGTCTACCGCCCCCAGCAGATAGCTGGCATAGGCCAGACCGGTGCTCGTGTTGATCGCGCCGGTGCTATTGAAATTTGCAGTTTCGTTTGGGCCGAAGGTAAACCCAGCCTGGGTTCCGGTAAGAGGAGTGTTCTCGTTATCCTGCAACGCCTGCCATTGGTACCCAAAGGTGAAGTGATGGCGGCCCTTGGTCCAGAGTATGTTGTCCTGGACGGTGAAGGTCGTCTGCCACTCGTTGAAAGCATGGGAATTTGTGCCGTCCCAACTCACTGGTATGTTGTTACCACTGAAGCTGACGTCCGGGAAGCCGGTTGCCGCGATCCCGGGAGGTAGTCCCTTGAGTCCCGCTTTGCTCGGGTAGTTGCCGTCGCCGGTGTTGCTGGTGAGCGGAATGAACAATCGGCTGAGGCCATAGCCAAAGTCATTTATGAGACTAGGCGAGATGACATACGAGTCATGGAGTTGCGCCATCGTGGTGTACTCGATGACGCCACGACCATCGGTGTACGGAATGGGCAGCGCTGAGTTGGACGTCGCAGTTTGACCGCCGAGTGAGCCAACGATGGGGTTCGCATACTTGCCTCGCGTGAAAATGCCATAGAGACGGTTCTTCTGCGACATGTCGTAATCTATGCGCATCGTGCCGTCATCGTTGAGGACCTGGTTGGGCAGGACAGCGAGATAGTTCTGCGCGATACCGGAAGAAGTCGGGTTTGGAAGATAAGATTGGAAAGACTTCGCCACCGCCGAGAGGCGTGATGGCGGGATGACATTCAGCACGCCGTTATAGGAGAACTGTTGACGGCTGGTGCAAGCGCCGGAGGAGGAAAACGTGAGGCAGGTATTCGGATCGTAGATTGGATTTGGGAACTCGCTGAAGTCTCCGTTGCGCTCCTTCAGCGTGGGAATGTTCTGCTGTGTTGGCAGTGTCGTGGCGGAGAAGCGGTAGCCATCGTAGTTCGCAAAGAAGAATAGTTTGTTGCGAAGAATCGGACCGCCGATATTGCCGCCGAACTCGTTCTGGTGCTCGGGGCTGCGGTCGGTAGTGAAGAAGTTCTTGGCGTCGAAGACAGTGTTGCGGAAATACTCGTACACACCGCCGTGAAAGTGGCCTGTGCCGGCTTTCACGATAAAGTTGGTGACGCCCTGGCCTTCATACGAAGCATCGGCGCCGGTGGTCGCGACTTGGAACTGGTCGACTGCTTCGACCGATACGCCGAAGGCAAGATTCCGTGTGTCGCTCTCGGTTCCGGCGCTGGTCAGCGGCAGTCCTTCAAGGTAGGTCTCGTTCTGATACGTCTGCCCTCCATTGAAGGAAGCGGTGCTCGGGCCGGCAGCCTGGACGCTGAAGCTGTTGACGCCGACCGCCAGGCCGATGAACGCAGAGGGGTCTCGGGCGGACTGGTTCATGGCAAGCGGCAGAGCATCGTACGTCTCGTTGTTGATGTTCGAACCGATCTTGAGGTCCTCAGTCTGGAGAACTGGCGGCGCATCTGTCACGGTAATCGACTGCGCGGAGGTGCCAAGCGCGAGCTGCGGGTTAAATGCAACGGTCTGCAGCGCCGCGACCACGACATTCCTCTGGGTGAGAGAAGCGAAGCCAGTGGAAGTGACGTTGATATCGTAAGTGCCGGGCTGGAGCAGAGAGATGACGAACCGGCCAGTTCCCGTGCTGGTGGCCTGGGTTGTAACGCCTGTCGCGGTGTTCATTGCGCTGACCACCGCGCCCGGAACGACAGAGCCCGAGGGATCAGTGACAGTGCCTTCAATGGAGCCCGTACCGCCGGTCTGCGCAAACGAAGCGATGGGGATGACTAACACGAGGCAAACGGCCATAAACGCCAGTAGGAGTGAGAACGCGGATGGCACGGTTTTTGCAGGAGTGCTCATACTTACCTCGCGAGTTCCACAGTCTGGTGAGAACGTATTTCTCATCTCGGCGGCGGCTGCGTCGGGGCCGCGTATACGAGTCTTGGCCAAAGTATTGGCCTGACCTGAGTCGGTTTTCTCGGAACGGCGAGAATTATCGTTGTCGCTTTGAAACGTTGTCAATAGAGAATCACGCCCAAGCGAGGTTTTCCTATACAGATTTCAATTGGTCCTACGGATCAAAAGAGCGAAGCCGCCACGACTTGCGGCGGCTTCGATTCCGAGAGTGCGTTGGAAGTTAGAAGTTGATGTGGGCCGCGAACTGGAAGTCGCGGGGAGTGCCGGAGGCGCCACTAATTGTTCCGAAGTTACCTGCACTTCCGGTCCAAGTCTCGTTCGGAGCGTTCATGGTGACCTTGTTCCAGACATTGATGCAATCGACCTCAAACACAAGCTTCGCGAAGTCTTTCAATGGGAAGGTACGATGAAGTGCGGCATCCAGATTCTGTGTTCCGGGCTCCATCAGATTGTACGGCTTCGTGCGAGGAGCGTTTCCAATCAGGTAGATCGGTTGGCTGGGCTTCTGAGTGCAATCTTTTCCCCCACTGAACGGGGATACGTTGGTGGGACATTGGAACTTGGTTGTATCGATGTAGCTGATCGGCTGGGATCCGGAACAGAATCCTTGAAGATTGCAGGCGGTTGTCCCATTTGGTCCAGTTCCGTAGCTACCGCCAATGCGAGCGTTGTAGACGCCAGGTGCAACGTCAGGCATACACTGGCCCTGGCCCGGATAGGTGGTTCCGGCGCAGACGCTGGAGATAATTGGCGCCGGGCTTCCGGAATGATACGTATAGATCGATGAGAGTTCCCAACCTCCGGCAAGATTCCGCACCAGCCAGGAATCGGTGCCCACATGCCCCTTGCCAAATGGCAGGTTCCATGCCCCAAAGGCATGCAGGTTTTGAGGCGTCGCGTCGGCGGTCCAGGAGCGCTCGATTCGATCCTGGTGCCAGTCCTGGCCTCCACCCGAAATCGCTGCGCCTGGGATATCGAAGCCGCTGCGGAATGTACCGTCGTCCCCGATATTCTTGGAGTAGGTGTAATTGATATTGAAACTGAGACCATGCGCCATGCGTTGGAGCAACGTGATCTGCAGCGAGTGATAGCTGAAATTACCGACGTTTGCGCCCCACGTGTCGCTTACACCGCTGTATTGCGGGAAAGCAGTAAGGCCCTTAGCGAGCGTTAGCGTGGAGCTGGTTGGATTCTTGTCCGCGGCTGCGACAAAGAATCCAGGTACGTTGACACCGGCCATGACTGACTTGGCCTTGGCGAGGTTCGCTGACGTTGCGGCCGCGATGAGGATCGGCGTCTTGCCGGTCGAGTCGGTGACCGAACCCAACCCTGCCAGGTACTTCGGATCGAGTTGGTCAGCCCAGTAACCGCGAACATTGCTCCCGGTATTCAGGAAGTGCGACTGATCGCCCACGTAATTTACGGCGATCGTCATGTCTTTGGTTATGCCGCGCTCAATGCCGGCGTTCCAGAAGGTGAATTCCGGCGCACGACCTGAGAAGTAAGGATCGGCGAACGAAACGCCACCGGCGTTGACGAGCTTTCCAGTCGTGGGGTCAAGGTAATTACCAGTGTTGAGGGTCTGGCTTGCGGCCGTGATGTTGACATTACCGAGCGCGTATGAGGCGCCCGGGATATAAGCGGTGTTTGCCAGGCCCTTCGCCTTCCAGTCTGCCGAATTGTTCAGGTAGAAGGACGGACCCGCATTTTGACCCGATGTTGATTCAGGAGTGCCGATCACTGACGTGTTGAACCCAAGCTGCCCGGTGCCACCGGCATTACCGCCACGCCCGCCAACACCACCAGCCTGAGAGAAGACGAGTGCGCCACCCGCGCGGAATACGGTTTTGTCATCCACGGCGTAGTTGAGGCCGACACGTGGTCCGAAGTTCTTCCAGAAGCTCTGAACCGGCGTGCGGCAGTTGCAGCTCACGCCGCTTCCGCCGTAATTACCTGCAAACTGCACTAGCCCCGGCGTTCCGGTCAGAGGATTCGTCAGATTCGGATTGAGAAAGCTCCAGCGATCCTTAACTTCATGGAACGGCGGGAAGTAGTCCCAACGAAGGCCAAGGTTGACGGTCAGCTTTGGATTCACCTTCCAGCTATCTTCGGCATATGGGGAAGCGACGTGATACCGTCCGCCGACCTCCGTAACGTTGGCGAGCCCGACGGAAGGAGTTCCACCAACGGCCCCCAGCAGATAACTCGCATATGAGAAGCCAGAGCTGGTGCTGAGCGTGCTGGCGCCTGCGTTGTAGTCGGCCGTGGCATAGTTCGTGAACGGCATGTTGAGCTCGCTTGTAGGACCGACTGGAGCGGCGGTATTGATTTGCTCCCACTGATAGGTAAAACCAAAGGTCATTGTGTGTTTGCCCTTGGTCCACTGAAAGTTGTCGACCAGAGCGTACGTGCTGGGCGTAACCTCTTGCGTGACATACGAACCACCTGCGTTAGCAAAGCCTGTGAGGGCGACTGTTGTGTTACTCACACCTTTGGCACCGGTTGAGCTGAATGTTGAGGCCGGGAATTCTGTGCTTGCCTGGCCTGGGGGTACATTTGTGAGGCCCATCGTCGCTGGCGAATACTGCGTCTTGCCGTCCGTCGCGTTCACCTGCGGTTGCGGGAACCGTGTGAAACCAAATTTGAACTGGTTGGTCATACGGCTGTTGATCGTGAACGCGTCCTCCACATCGAATACTTTCGGGAATATCTGCGCGATGGTGCCCTGGGTGTACGGAAGCGGCATGCCGTTTGAGTAGTTGTTCAGATACTGCTGCGTGCCGAGTGCACCAATTGTTGAAATGCGCTGGCGTGAGCTGATGTCCCAGTCAAGCCGATAGTCCACGAGGTGATTGTCCCAGCCCTTAGGCCATCCACCGACCCAGTTTCCTGTCAATGAGGACGGATTGGTCGGCTCCGGCAGGAAGGACTGCATCTTCTGTGCAATGGGAGAGATAGAGCTCTGCGGAATGACGTTGTATGTGGGAACGCCGTTCTTGGATCCGATGAACGGCTTGCGCGTGCAGACGCTACCGGAGCAGGTAGTCGAAGTTGGGTCGAAAAGGAATGCAGGGTTATCAGCGCCCGTACCGGTCAGGCCTGAACCTGGATTACCGTTCAGCTCCGTGAAGTCGCCCTGCCGCATCAGCATGGATGGAATTGTGTAAGCGGATGGATTCACTCCAAGACGGGAGTGAAACTTGTCATATGCAACAAAGAAGAAGAGCTTGTTTCCGGTGAATGGCACCTTCCCGCCGAAGCTGAGCGAGAGCTCATTCTCATGCTCGATTGACTTCGGAGAGGGAACTTTCTCCCCTGAGGGCAACGTGGTGGTCGTGGCCTTGCAGGTGAAGCACCATGCGTCGAAGGCAGTGTTGCGGACGAAGTCCGCGGCCGAACCGTGATACTTTAGTCCGCCCGATTTCATCGTGAAGTTCGCGGCTCCGGCACCCATGTACTCGGCGGGAGGCGTGCTGGTGATGACCTGGAACTGGTCGACTGCTTCAACGCTGAGGGCCAGTGACACGAGACGATTGTCACCCTGTTGATTGATGGTCTCTGCGGGCATGCCGTCGAGGTAGAGCTGGCCGAGATAGTTGGCTGTGCCGCCGATGATAGGCAGACGCGTACCGCTCTGGGCACCCGGAGCTAAAGCAGCAAAAGCCGTCGGATCGCGCTGCGTTTGGCTGGTCATCTGCAAGGGCAGCACGGAATAGGTCGAGTTCTCCATAACCATGCCGACGGTTGCGTCCGTGGTGTTGAGGACCGGGGGCGCCGCTGTGACAACGACTGTTTCGGTTGCTTCGCCGACATCAAGCACTGGGTTGAGACCGACAGTGCCAAGCGCGTTGACGGTGATGTTGTCCTGGCGGAAGGTCTTGAAACCCTTGCTTGTCACCTGGAGTTGATACGCACCAGGAAGCAATGGCGCGATATTGTAGGTGCCGGTGCCTGAGCTCGTACGGGTCGTCTTGACCCCGGTGGCGGTGTTTGTCGCGGTGATAGAGGCGTTGGGAACCGCCGCACCGGTCGAATCCGTCACGGTGCCGCTGATGGCGCCTTCGCCGCCTGTCTGGCAGACAGCGCTTGATGGAACCAACAGCAAGAGTGCCGCGACAACTGCCATCGAGGTGTAGATCGCTGCACGCAGGAAATCGGAGATGCTTCTGGGTAGATTCGTCATTTGAGCCTCGCAAATGGGTGAGACAACGGTTCCGCGTCTCGCTCTGAACGCTCTGCGGGTAACCGCGAGGATTATCGGAACCTTAACATACGACTGTCAAGAGAGAATATATTTCTGTATAGAAACCGACATATGCTGGACAGGCTGGCCAGCCGAAGCGGACATCAGCCTAGGCAGGCTCAGCGAACACTGACGTTTGCGTCCACATCGACGACCAGAGATTGGTGATCCACCACCATGGAGTGCAGCTTGAGCAGGTCCAGTTTGAGCGCATATCCGGTGCTGGCGATCGATTGGCTGAGTAGTTTTCCGATGAGGTCCGCGGCGTTGACCTTCATCTCCGCCGGGAGTTTGTGGCTGAGGAACGGGACCAGGAAAAAATTCAGCTCACGCGATTCGCTGAGGTGATCGATGTGGGCGTCGCGAAAGCCGATGGACTCGCCTTCTGCCTCGGGCACGAGCGACACGTCGGCGTCGGCGGTCAATCCAACGCCAAGGCATGTACTGCGCAAGCCGGTGCCGAGCTTCGAGTGGGTGTGGACGTGAACGACGACGCGATCGTCCTTGAACAGCACATGAGGGGACTCGGCATAGACATAGCAGGCCGAGTGCGCGTCCCCCCGCATGTAGTACCGTCCGTCAGGGCCGCTGAAGAGCTGCGCCTTTAGCGTGCGTTCGAGCGCGTCGGCCGAGACTTTGACCTCAAGCGCTTTCACCGAATGCGTGTGCAGAAATGCGAGCGAGAGCAAGATGGAACTGCAACGCCACAACGGGACTAACCGCATGAGCTTAAGGATAAGCGATGCACATTAGACAATTGGCGGCAGCGATGCAGCATTGGTTCGGACCCCCACCAGGCTTGTACTCGCCGAAACCGAAATCGTTGTCCGGATCGTTGGCGTTGCCGAGTGCGAACCGCCAGCCGAAGTCCATGGAGAGTCGCTCGCGGAGACCGGTGGGAGCAGGGCCATGGAGCGCCGCAGCCGCCTGCATAGGATTTCTGCCGGGCGGAGTTAGAGTTCGGCTGGTCCCGCCAATGAATCGCCGCCGGGAACCACACCCGCCGAGGCAGCAAGCCCCGCTTTCACCAGATCACGCCTCGTCCACTTACTCATTCGGTCGTCCTTCACTCCTACTTGTTGTGCAGAGTAGGGCAAATCCGGGCGGCTCTGCGCCGCCATCCACTTTATCCTCTTCCGATTACTGCGAACGCTCGCTCGCTACATCGAGATCTATTTTTTTATTGCCGGCAGCTTTTTTTTGAGCGTCGATGAACCGGCGAACACGATCGAGTGTGCGAGCTTTCCCAAACACGATCATGGACTCAAGCAACGGTGGACTAGCCGTCTTGCCAGTGACAATTGCTCGCAGCAACATGAAATTGTCCTTGACCGACCACTCCTTCTCGCTGCCCAGCTTCTTGAGCGCCGGTTCAAGCTCTTCGACCGTGAAGCTCGTGGCCTCAAGAACAGCCAGCTGTTCGCCGGCGAAGACAAGGGCTTCCTCAAGCGTGCGCTTCTTCGGCACGAAGACCTCGGGGGGGGGCATTACCTCGTCCTTGAACAGGAAATCGGCCATGTCGCCGAATTGAGCCAGCGTTTCGATGCGGGTCTGCACGAGGGGAACGATGCGCCTCAGGTGTTCATCGGAAAAGACTATGTTGCGCAGTTGGTCGAAAAATTGTTCGGGGGAGAGAGCGCGCAGGTACTCGCCATTCAGCCACTTCAGCTTTGCGAGGTCGAAGACAGGACCGCCAAGTGAGATCTTTTCAAACGCAAACTTCTCGATCATCTGATCGAGCGAGAAGATCTCAGCTTCCAGATTTTTCGCGCGGCTCTCACCGCCTTCGGGGTTTCCGCTTGCGGGCATTCCGCCACCCATCAGGCCGAGGAAGTTGAGGATCGCCTGCGGTAGATAGCCGCTCTCGCGGTAGTAGATCAGCGACACCGGATTCTTGCGTTTGGAGATCTTGCTTTTGTCGATATTGCGCAGCAGCGGCATGTGCCAGAAACGAGGCAGGTCCCATCCGAAGGCCTTGTAGAGCAGCACGTGCTTCGGTGTGGATGAAATCCACTCTTCGGCCCGGATCACGTCCGTGATGCCCATTAGGTGGTCGTCAACTACATTCGCGAGGTGGTACGTCGGAAAGCCGTCCGACTTCAGCAGAACCTGATCATCGACGTTGGTATGCGAGAACTTCACTTCGCGGCGCAGTTCGTCGCGAAAGCTGGTTTCGCCTTCAGCAGGAACCTTCAGGCGGATGACGTGCGGCCGTCCTTCAGCCAGATAGGCATCGAGTTGGGATTGCGGCAGCTCGCGGTGTGCGCCGTTGTAGCGGGGCGGCAGCTTGGCAGCGAGCTGTGATTTGCGCATCGCCTCAAGCTCTTCCGGGGTTTCGAAGCTGCGATACGCGTGGCCTGTCTCAAGCAATCTTGCGACGTGTTAGCGATAGATCGCGGTGCGTTCCGACTGGCGGTAGGGGCCGCATGGGCCGCCGACGTCCGGTCCCTCATCCCAGGTGATTCCAAGCCAGCGCAGCGCGTCGAAGATCATCTGCTCGGAGCTGGCGACGAAGCGCGCCTGATCGGTGTCCTCGATGCGCAGGATGAACTTGCCATTCCGCTGACGCGCGTAGATGTAGTTGAGCAGGCCGATATATGCGGTACCGACATGGGGATCGCCAGTAGGCGAAGGAGCAATGCGGACGCGGATAGGAGCAGCAAAAGGCGGTGGATTGGTCATGATTGGGTCAGCTCTTAATGGTAGCAGGGCAGCATAGGCCGCCCAGTCACGGGTTCGCAGAGGTTCGTAAAGACAATGTGAACCCATCCGTGAAAGTCGTGCAGAATGGACTGATGCAAACGTTTTCAGAGTACATGGTCCGGCTCTCCGGGCTCGTTGCAATTCTCGGTTTTGCCCTTTGCTCTTCTGCGCAGGTGGATGTGCTGACCGAGCACAATGACAATTTCCGCACGGGCGTGAACGCACGAGAGACGATCCTTTCGCCGGGCAACGTGAATAAGAACCAGTTCGGCATGCTGTTCAAGCACGTTGTCGATGACCAGCTCTACACGCAGCCGCTTGTCGTGACGGGAGTGCATGTAAATGGCGGAACGCACGATGTGGTGTATGTGACGACTGTCAACAACAGCGTCTATGCCTTCGATGC
>Ga0068852_100001929_pt1 | contig 14135 bp, 7 predicted proteins | sample KBSCornC22_FD_66594 | JGI IMG/M metagenome (GOLD analysis project Ga0068852, IMG submission 66594) | Corn rhizosphere microbial communities from Kellogg Biological Station, Michigan, USA - KBS Corn C2-2 | ecosystem: Host-associated > Plants > Roots > Rhizosphere > Soil ... | reverse complement strand
AGCTCCACCGCAAACTGGTCTCCCTTCTCCGCGGCGGATATCACCGCCCGGCAGGCCTTATCCGCATTGGCCGCCGGCAAATGCCGGTCCAGCAAGGTCAGCCGCCCATTGCGTATACCCTCTTCCGCCTTGCTCACCACCACCAGCAACGACGCCTCGGTCTCCAGACAGCCGCTCTTGCCGCAGCTGCACAGCTTATTATTCATGAACAACGGCAGATGACTGAACTCACCTGCAAATCCATCGCCGCCCCGGAATATTTCTCCATTCAGGATCATCCCCAATCCAATCCCCCACCCCAGGTTGATCACCATGGCGGAGCTTCTGTTCCGTGCCGCGCCAAATCTGAACTCGGCCAGCGCTATCAGGCTGGAGTCATTCCCGATATAAGCCGGTATCCCGGTCCTGGCCGTTATAAAATGCGTCAGCGACCCGTCGGCGACATCTAAGAATGTATAATTCACCCCTTTTTTGCCATCTACAAAGCCTGGCATACCGATGCCGATACCAGCAATATCTTTTTTGGGAATACCCGACTCACGGACATACGCATCGATATTGTCAGCCAGCATCTGCGCCGCCCCCGGATGATTTGCCAGCGGCAATTCCACTTCCTTCACACGCGTGACAGGCCTGCGCTGCATATCCATAAGGACCATTCTCGTAAAATACTGGTCCATGGCCACTGCAACGACATAAAAAACATCGGGTCTCAATGAATAAAGTAAAGGACGCCGGCCACCTGTTGAAGGGGCATAGCCAGTCTCGACAATGACATTCTCCTCCAGTAATTCATTTAGCATCTTTGTCACCAGGGGAAGACTGGTATGCGTTAGGGTGCTCAGGTCCGAGCAGCTGGAATTATCTGAAAAATATAGCTCTTTGACGATCCTTTTCTTGTAGAGTACATTCTTATCCGTCATAGGATTAATAAGAGTTTGCGAAACAGGTTTTCCATATGAAGGTAACCAAAAAAGTGCCTGTTTTATATACAACTCTCAATCAAAGACTTATATCTCTACAAGTAATTATAACTGTTCGGTTTCGATATAGTTATTGTTTCAATTTGATACTGCGCAGCACCCATCGCCCTATCTCGTCGCCGCATACGAGCCCACTCTCGATGGCGGCCCGATAGTGTATCCCCCCATAAAACCGTGAGATAGCGGCCTCTTTCGCAGCAGCAAGAAAAGAGGAGAAATGCCGGACAGGCAATCCAAATTCCACCTCCGAGCTGTCATTAAAGGAAAATTGATCTCCCAGCATCCCGGAAAGAACCACCGCCGTGCTCTGAGAAATGATACTGTGCCCGCTGACATATTCCGGGAAAGGCGGTGTTTGCAGCAACGGCCTCCAACCCTCATTGATATACGCATCGATATAGGTCTCGGGGCGAATGACATTGCTCCGGTACTTCTCATCCCAACAGGCAATGAACGCATCGAACAAGGCGATCGACGCCATCGTATATACGGCCGATGATTCCAGCATCGATAACTTTTTCTGCCGGGCGGCAATCCCCACTATCGACATCCAGTGTCCCCCGGGAGATATCTTTTTCACGGCATAATGCAGGTGTCCTTCCATGGTGACGGCAAAGGGATTGCAGTCCCAGAAATTGGCGATATCCTTTTGATCCTGTGTCAGCTGATTGCCCATGACATACACATCGTATGCCTGCCGGTAGAATATACTCCCCGTATCCTTGCTGAAAGACGGAGGAGGGGTGGATCTGAACTGACTGCAGCTGTCCAGCGTCACGGTCCGTATCCTGTTCCAGTACGGCTCGATGGCCGCCATATAAGCCGGAGGAGTAGGGATCCACTTGCCCTCTTTTTTGATGAACCGGTAACGGGGCAGCTTGCGTGTCTCCTTATATTGATCTTTATCCGCCCATGCCATAACGGAGTCTGCAGCCAGGACGCCATAGCGTAGAGAAGCATCATAGATAGACCGGTCCAGCCCACGGTATCCACGGATGATGGCCTGCAACGAATCCTCCAGGATGGATTCGCTGAACACCAGCTTCTTTCCTACCAGCAGAAACGCATATACGGCAGACAGCCCCCCATCGATCTTTTCCCCCGGCGCGGGCAAATCGGGAAAGGCTTTCACCTGTCCATACAGGCTCCGGTAGTCCCCCGGGTACGCTTTTACCAGCGTTTCATAAGCCGCCACATTCGCATAGAGATAGATACGGCTGGCCACGGGCGGGGAAAAAATATCATGCACGATGACATCTGTAAGTGCCTTCTCTGCCCGGTGCAGCGCGGCGCCATTGGGTGCGCCTGCGCCCAGTACCGAACAAGTATTCAAACAAACAATTATATACGCCAGTATTTTCATTTAGCATTTACTTTTAGCACCTGTACAGCATCGTCATTTTTGGCAACTACCAGCAGCTTCTCCCCTGAAGGATTTCTGATCTCCACCAACCTCCGCACATCTCCCCCGATATAAAGACCACTGACGGCAGGGTCCACGGGCTGATAGCCCCCGCCGGCAACGCCTTTCAGCAGCAGCCCTAGACTCGCATCACATCTGCCCAGCTGCGTACGGTAGGGAAAGAAATTACCGGCGATAAGCACATCAGGTATGCCATCGCCGTCAAAATCGTCCACGACGGCGCCATAGACCTTTGAGAATTGGGCCATCAGCGGCAACGCAGTAAAACCCATCCGTCCCTGCCCTTTACTATGCAATACGCCGGACGCCATCGCCTCACATTTATAAACCCTGGCCTCTGCGATCTTGTCCTTGGAAAATATGTCTTCCAGCTTCGCGTCCGCATAGTCTTTATAATGGACAAACTTTTTTCGCAACGGTACTATCTGATCCAGCAGCTCGTCTCGTGACGCCATGGGATAGCTCTTACCCTGTATATAATAGCAAAAGATAGGGTCTATCGCTCCATTGTCATCCCAGTCGGCGACATAGATGCTCATCGGCTCGCTGACGGAAGCCTTGAACTGATCGTTGTACCCTCCATTCCCCAATAACAGGTCTTCACCTCCCAGGGCCGCAATGCAAGACCACATCCCCGTAAGGTGTGCCAATCCGGCCCGGTCTGTCACATCGGCGAGCACACCTTTCTTATTGTCGATCAGCTTTACGGACATGAACTCTCCCGCCAGCACCAGCTCGGGAAAATGATCCTTATCCATATCCATCCACAAGGCCGTCGTGACCATGCCAGGCATCCGTAATGCAGGACATGCCTGATCCGTAACATCCGTAAAATGAATAACGCCGTCGTGTGAGTCATTCCGAAGCAAATAGCTTTTGGAAGGCAGCGGGAACGATCCCGGCTGGCCCCTTCCACCGATGAAGAGGTCCATATCTCCATCGTTATCAAAATCTCCCGCAGCTATCGCCAGCTTGCTGCTTAGCATCGGCGGTAACGCGCCATCCGGCGCTTTGCTGAAATTCCCCTTTCCATCGTTGATAAAGAGCTGATCCTGGTACTCCGGCGAGCCATCGCCGTATTCATTGCCCCCGCTGACAATATACAGGTCCAGATCTCCATCCTTATCCACATCGAAGAAGAGCGCGTTTACCTGCTCATGGACAGAATCCTGTATCCAGGGCTGCCGGACAGATTCCACAAAATGACCTTCCTTATCCTGGAGGAACAAATGCCCGGGCAATCCAATGGCGCCACCGACAAAGACATCGGCCAGTCCATCGCCATTGACATCCCCCGTTGCCAGGGCAGGACCTTCACGCGACAGCTGATAAGGCAATAGCACCTCGGACTTGAAGTCCACAAAATCATTTTCCTGGTGCCGGTAAATAAGCCCCGAGCTTTGTGTGACATCCGTAAAAAGGCGGGGCCCTGGGCCTGAGCTCACAGCAACGGCGCCAGAAGCATCCTTCTCGTATAAATTCATCGTCTGATCTGCCTGTACGCTGGTGAGCACCGTCTCTTTTCCCGAAGGCCAGATCACTGACAATTGCCGGATGGAATCCTTCATTGAGAAGCCAAAGAACAGTTCCGGAGGCATTGAGGATTGATACCCACGTACAGGATACAGCTCTTGATACTGCTTTGTCCCATTCTCCGTGACCAACAATGCCTTCGCCCCATAAGCGTGGGTGTTCATCCCCTCTCCTGTCAGGCGCAACAGCAGATAATGATTCTTCCTAAGCTTGTCCTCCTCATTACGATAGACAAGGGCAGGCTCGTTGTTATTACAGACCACCAGGTCCAGGTCTCCGTCATTGTCCAGGTCGGCATAGGCGGCCGCGTTCGATACGGTCGGCTGCGATAGTCCCCAGTCGGTGGTGGCATTGGAGAAAGTAAGGTCGCCGTTGTTACGAAAGATATAATTGTTCAGCTTGTTGGAAGGCATCTTCTGCACGAGATCATAGGTTTGAAAATTCTGATTGCCCTGCCTGGCCGCCGCAATCTTCGCATCGGGCACGGTATATTTCAGAAAGTCCATGTCCGTGAAGTCCCGCAAATATCCATTGCTGACAAAAAGATCCTTCCAGCCGTCATTGTCAAAGTCTGCAAACAAGGGAGACCAGCTCCAGTCCGTATTCGATACCCCCGCCAACTGTCCGATCTCGCTGAATCGAAGGTTTCCATGCTCATCGATGCCCTCGTTCAAATGCAGCATATTCCGCATCTGCTGGTGATAATACCCGCTGTCCAGCAGCAAATGATATTCATCATACTCATCAGGCCCCTTCAGCAGCTTCTGTCGACGATTATCCTCAGGCAGCATATCCAGTGTTATCACATCGGGCCTGCCGTCATTATTATAGTCCGCAATATCGCTGCCCATAGAGTATTTCGATATGTGCGTAAAGCTCTTGTTCAGCGATTCTGTAAAGTGTCCGTTACGGTCGTTGTGATAATAACAATCTTTTTCCGAATAATCGCTGGTGGTATATATATCCGGCCATCCGTCTCCATCCAGATCGCTCACGGTGACACTCAATCCAAAATTGAGAGCATTGTTTACAATGCCGGCGTCCAGCGTGACATCTGTAAAATGTATGCGTCCGGACGCATCCCGGTCGTTACGGAACAGACGATTGCCGAAATTAAAGTTTGGCGTCGAGCGGGTCTTGCGCGTATTGAGAAAAGGGTTATAGGTGTGATTGGAGTGATTCAGCAGGAACATGTCCAGGTCCCCATCCTTGTCGTAGTCGAAGAAGACAGCCTGTGTGGATTGTGTACCAGGCGCATCCAGTCCATACTCCACCGCCATGTCCTTGTATACGGGGACGCCATCCTTGATACCCTGACAGATAAAGAGCTCGTTGCTCAGCTGAGACGGGTCGGCGTATTTACCGGAATGGCAGACATAGATATCCAACAGACCGTCCCCATTCACGTCCGCAATGCTTACCCCCGTGCTCCAGGTGCCATTGCCTTTCACCCCGGCCCGGTGGGTCACATTCTCGAATTGGAAGTTCCCTTTATTGAGAAATAACTTGTTGGGCGTCGTATTGCCCGAGAAGAAGATATCATTCAACCCGTCGTTGTTCAGGTCGGCGATTCCCACTCCCGCACCATTATACAGGTATTCATAGCGCATGACGTTGAGACTGTCGTCCTCCCGGATATTATTCTGAAATGAGATACCTGTCTGCCTCTCGTCCATACGGGTGAAAAGATGTTTGCCGGCAGTCTGTGCGCAAACCTCCAGGCCGGCGAGCAACATTGGCCCCAATATCAGCAGCAATTTTGTCTTTTTCAATACAAAGAATTTATTCGAGATTGATATTTTCATCTCCCTCCTTGTAGGGCATAAAGATCATCATCAGCGTCATCATTTCATCGGTGGTTTTCATATCTCCATAGGAAAAGACATTTTTCGGCGGGCTGTTCGGATTAAAGGGGTTATCAGCGGTGTTGTCGTAGGTGCCTTCAATGTGTATAATCGAGCCCTTAGGTATCCTGACAAGCTTCTTGAAGCGATAAATTTCTTGCCAGCGGAAATCCCATCGTGGGATATGCACCAGCCGGATGGTGTCGCCCGCTGGAGTGATGGCATAAGCCAGGTATTCCTTGCCGAGAAGGTGCATATGAGGCCATACATACAACACGGACTGATCTTCACTGGGGTTGGTCACTTCCAGTGTAAATTTCTCAACCTTGTTGGCCTTTACATAAAAAGGCGGGTCTATCTGGTGCTCGCCGATACCCCCGGAGCCAAAGCTCACTACCTTTACGCGGCGTTCTACGGGTGTCTTCTTGAAAAAAAGATTGACACCCATTAGGACGGATTCATCCGCGGCGGAAGGTGCAAAATGAACAGTCAGTAAGATCACTCCTCTCTTCGGCATGACCCAGCCAATGTTCTTTGGGTAGGATTCGTAGCTTGTCCCTGGTATCCAACCGCCGTAATAAGTTATGGTTTTCCGGTAAGGCTGGTACTGATCGAACTTGCGTCTGTCGTCCTCGGTCAGGTTCAGCATCGCGTCGGTGTGATAGATGTCGATGGCGGGATCCGGAACGGGATGGATGGCGTAGTTGGCATGGTGTATCAGCTTTTTGTTGCTGCAGTAAAGCTCGATGGCTTCTACATTCGCGGAATCCTTCAGCTCGAAAGGTATCTTGAAAATGACATAACGCTCCATATTATCTCCCATGAGATGAAAGGTGTCGGCAGCCTTAAGTTCGAGGTCGGGCGGGCGGGAGTAGCTGGTGCCTGGTATGGATGCCTGTTTCAATTCCACGGTATCCGGACCATCTCCCCTGGGCGCCTTATTGTCGATCCATTGTACGATCAGAGATTTTTCCTTTTCTGTGAGCGATCTGTCGTTGGCAAAAGCGACGTAGTGATTGTCGGCTTTCCAGGGAGGCATATATCCCCGACCGATCACATCCTTTATAAAAGACGCCCTTTTGGCGACATCTTCATAGGTGATAAGCGAGAAGGGACCTGTCTGGCCGGGTTTATGACAGGTGGCGCATTTGCTGCGGATGATGGGGGCCACATCCTTAAAGGTCACAGACTGACCGCTGGCTGCCGCCAGCAGGCATACGGAAAAAATGCTCAGCAGGGTTCGTTTCATAACTAATAATCATTGATCAGACATCCGACAGGCTTGTTATATGGGACATGCACTGGCTTGTCCGCCAGGGTCTCGTCGATAGCATCCCTCAGATAAAAAACAGTTGCGCGAGCGCTGGCTCCGCCCAATTCTTTTATCCAGTTGTCGATGGACCCGTGGTAATAAACCTTCTTCGGTCCACGCACCAGGTACGCTTCAGGGGTAACTTTCGCCTGAAGGATGGTGGATATGGTCTTTCCCGTATCGATATAGATCGGCCAAGTGACCTTATACTTGTCCCTAAACGCTTTTACATCGGCCGCCGTGTAGGCCTTGCCCGGAACGATGCCCGTGAACTGTACACGGTCTCCATACTGCTTATACAGCTGATTCAGCGTAAGGGTATAATTGCGGCAAAGAGGGCATTCAGTTGAAAGAAATACGACGACCTGCAGCTTCTTTTCGTCCTCCAGCAGCGTAGCCGGACGCCGCAGCACCTCCTGAGCGGAGATCCCGGAGAGCACCGGTACACACAACACTATCAGCAAAAGGGTCCTCTTCATATTCCTAAAATTAAAAAACTCCGGGCTATTGTAGCCCGGAGTTCGCGTTTATTTCTCGTGTGATCAGGGCATATCCCACCATACGCGGCCATAGGCGTCGTTAGGTCCGTTGCCCCAATTGGGGTCGGCGGCCATAGCAGTGATGGCAGCCTGCTGATTCTTATAGTTGGCATCGGAAGCAGGCAATACGGAGATACCTGCCCTGCGGGGCAGGGCAAGTACAGTACCGCTGGCCTTGGGTACATCCCATGCAAGCACAGACGTTGAATTGGGAAAACCCGTACGTTTCCACCAGGCCCATGCTTCGCTGGGTTGACGGAAGAAGTCCAGGTACGCCTGGCAGGCGATCATCTCAACACCTTTGGCGGGATTATAAGCCACACCTGGTGCACTAAGATAGGCGGTAATATGTGCAGCGTCTACGGGCGTGAAGCCAACAACACCAGCCTTTCCAGCCCGGTCGCTGTAAAATTGGATAGAGGCAGTGATACCTGCTTTATACCAGGTGGCAGCATCGTCGCCGGTGATGGCCCGTGCGCCCAGCTCGGCACGTATAAAACAGTATTCTGCGTATGTCAGCAATGGGAAGAAGGCGTCGCCTGTACCCGCTCCGTTACCATCTCCTTCGTCAAAGTTGGGAGCGAACAGCCGGTGCTGTAATTGAGAAATAAGGCTGTCGGAGTGCTGGAACAGGTTCTGGTTCGCGACAACATCGTCCGGGCTGGCAGGAGCTCCAACAAAAGTGCCGGTTTTAATTGCGGGCCGGTAAAAGATACCTTCGCGAGGGTCTGCATTAGCAGTCATGAAATTGACAACGGCGCGGCTGGCATTGAATCCAACGGGATTCCAGTTGCCCGTGGCATTGGCATAGGCTGGACCGGTATACAACACCCAGCTGTCCGTATAAGCTGACATTTGGTTGGCATCGGCCAATACTTCTGTGGCAATGGCCTTCAGCTTGTTGGCGTCCCGCTTCATGAGGCGCATCGCCATCTTCAGACGAAGCGCATTCCCTATCTTGATCCAGGCCGCCGCTTCTTCTATGTTTGTCAAAGGTTTGCTACTGTGATAAGCAGCGGGGAAGAAAGGATCCTTGCTACCTATAGCCGTTTGCGTGCTGGCATCTGTGCTTTCCAGGCTGGCAACAGCCGTCTTCACCTGCAAATCCAGCGTATCGAACAAGGTTTGCTGTGCATCATAGACCGGTGTGGTGGTTCCACCATAACGGGCCTGGAATGCTTGTGAATAAGGGATGTTCCCATTGATGTCTGTGACATAAAAAGCATAATAGGCCTTGAAGATTGAGGCAATACTCATCAGGTTCTTATACTTCGGCTGATCAGCGGCGGAAAGCTTTGACACCAGGAAGGGGATGTCGGAAAGATATGTCCCTACCCTGCCATAGAAGATCTTGCCATAGCGGTAGTTGAAATTACCCGTTACACGCGCAAAGCCAGAGGAGTTGCCTCCCGAATTGACGGCATACTGCATCCACAAGTTCTCGGCGCGGAGCACGTCATAATAATACTCGAAATCATCCTGGCAACCAGATGCCGCCGCCAGGAACTGATCCCCCGGGGTCACCGAATAGAGCGTGTTCGGGTTGAGATTTGCCTCGACAAAGGCAGATTTCTTACAGGCCGCTATCGACAGGCAGGCCACAGAAAGGGATATGATATATTTTTTCTTGTTCATAAAGTTAAATTTTGTGGGTTACGGTATTAGAATCCGGCTTTAACAGAAAAACCTAAGCTTCTGATGTAAGGTAATCCACCATATTCGGCAAATCCAGCAGAATTGTTGTTGTAAAAACCCTCTGGGTTGATACCATCCTTCGCCGTCTTATACAGATATCCCAGGTTCCTGCCTGTCACCGACACGCGCAGCGAGCTGAATTTGATCTTCTTGTAGATGCTGGAAGGCAGGTTGTAGCCCACAGATACTTCCCGTACAGCTACCCAGGAGTTCTCGAAGATAGAGTACTCACGGATACCGCTGGACCACTGCGAAAGGTTCTCATAGTAAGCATAGGCCGGAATGGGTTTGACGATATTGGCTTTCACCGCATCAGCATAGCTCATGCCACTCACATCCGTACCGCCGATGACGATGCCGTCGTTGAACACACCGTCGGGAATGATGCCGTCGTCATGAGAAGCGCCACCTGCATCGGTATAAGTCACACCACCGGATGCCGCATTACGTCCCTTGAGCGAGTTTTTGAAATTGCCTGTCTCGGAACCATACTGATGCGATGCGGAAGCCATCAGGCCGCCTATCTTGGCATCGACCTGGACGCTCAGGTTGAAGGCCTTGTACTGGAAGCTCTGTGTAGTGCTGCCGAACCAGTTCTCCATGATGGTACCCAGGTTCTTGGTGCTCCCGTCGTAGTCCTGGCTGCGCATATAGCTGTAATAGTTGCCAGTAGTGCCATAAGGAGCAAGCCCCAGCACCTTTTTACCCGTGGAAGCGCCGTTCTTGCCATGATAGGTCGCATATCCATAACCCGTGATAACTGCGCCATATTGCTGTCCGGCAATGGCCTGGGCAGAAGCGTCGGCGCCAAAGGCCAGCTCCATAGTATAAGAATCCACACCGGGATAAAGGCTGATGATCTTATTCCTGTTGCGGGTAAAATTAAACGTAGCGGTCCAGTTAAAATCCCTGGTCTTTACCGGCACTGCCGTCATTAACACTTCGATGCCCTGGTTCTGTATCTCACCGGCGTTGATCACGCGTGAGCCGACACCGCTCTCAGCAGGCGTTCCCAGGTTCAGTATCTGGTTGAAAGCGTTCTTCTTGTACCAGGCAACATCAAAGTTCAGCCTGTTGTCAAAGAACCGGATGTCCGCGCCGAGCTCTAATTCGCGGCTGCGCCTGGGCTTCAGGTTCTGGTTGCCCAGCGTGTTCCCATTAAATGTATACACCTGCTGGCTTCCGTTACCAGGAGTATTGAAGGTTCCTGTCTGACCATAGAAACCGGTGCTGGTGGTTGTATATGGATCGGGATAGCCGCCAGACCAACCCAGGCTCGCCCTCAGCTTACCAAAGGAAAGGACCGAGGAATTCATATTCTTGAACTGGGGCAGCTCCGTGAAGGTCCACGCAAGACCAAAACTGGGATAAATTGCCGTTATGGTGCCATGTCCATCCTGGTAAGCCAGTGAGGAAACCCAGTCATTACGCAGACTAACGTTCGCAGTCAGCATATTCCTCCACGTAAGGTCGCCATAACCATATACGGCATCCTGACGGGTGGTAGCATAAGGACGGCTGGTATTGTTCACCGACACATTGGCCGGGCTCACGGAGTTGGAGATAGTATAAAGCCCGGGGACATTCAGACCGCCATTGGTGGTCAGGCTTGTATAAGTGCCGCCCAGCTCTCGATAGGTCTCGCCACCTGCGGAGAAATTCAGGGCATAGTCGCCAAAATCCTTTGTATAGGTCAGCAACCCTTGTACACGGATGTTCCGGTAGCTGCTCTGTATGAGCTGATATTGGCCACCCGAAAAGTTTGTACCCGTACCTCTTGCTTTGTCTTCTGTAATATCGTTGTAGTTGTTTACGTTGGTGCGGATCAATCCCGTCAGGCCTGGGGCCAATTTGATCGTAGCATCCAGATCCGCCAGCAGATTGTTCTCTTTGCGGATGGTATTGTCCTCGAAATACTGCCACATCGTATGCGCCAGGTAGTAGGGATCCTTGGTAGATCCGTTCTTGACACCGCCTACTGCCGAGTCGATGTAGTGATTTTCATAATAGCTGATCGGAGCATTGCGCGGCATCAGGTAAGTGAAAGCAAACAAGGGACTGAAGTTGCCGCCCTGCAATATCGGATTCCTGATACGGGTAGCAGTATAGTTCACACTGGCATCCAGGTTGATGAGGGCCCCTATCTTATGTGTAGCACGCAGTGTAAAGGAGTTCCTGTCCATCCGGTTGTTCGGCATCACACTGTTATTGTTCAGGTTGGAGTAAGAGAAGCGATAAGTGCTACCCTCATTACCTCCTTCTACAGCTATATTGGTATTAATATATTTGCCGGTAATAAAGAACTTCAGCGGGTCATTAGGAACCCAGGGTCGCATGACACCGTCCAGATCCTTTACCATATGCCCGTCGAACTTAGGCCCGAATGAATAACCGCCATTTGGTACGAGGTAAACGTTGACATTGGCATTGTCTACGATGTCATTGCCGCTGCCGTCCTTGTCGAAAGTGGGCTTGATGCCCCCGCCGTAAATGTTCTGATAATCCGGCAACTTGTATGCCTTGTCAAATGATTCGGTATGAGAGAAAGTAACACCGAGGTCCTTGCGGGCATGGCCTTTCTTAGAGGTAATAAGCAATACGCCGTTCACCGCCATCGAACCATAAAGCGCGGTGGCTGCAGAACCTTTTAGGATGTCGATGCTTTCATAGTCATCCGGGTTCAGGTCCTTGATGATGTTCCCAAAGTCCTTTGTGGCTCCCCAGGAGTCAGCGCCCGTTGTAGTTGGCTGGATAAGGATACCGTCCAGCACGATCAGCGGCTGCGTATTCGGGTCCAGCGTGGCATTGCCACGTATCCGGATCTTCGAGCTGGAGGAAGGACCGCCGGCGCCCTGACCGATAAATACACCTGCTACCTTTCCCTGCAACGCATTCACAAGGTTGGCATTGTTGGCACGGACCAACTCGTCTCCCTTGATCTCGGTGACGGAATAGGCCACTTTACGAATGTCTTTCTTTACACCAAAGCCCGTTACGACCACTTCGCTTAGGCTCTTGGGGTCCGCATGCATGGAGACATTGACGGAGCCCCCTGTAATGACTACTTCACGTGTCAGGAGCCCGACACCCGAGAAAACCAACGTACCTCCCATAGGAGCACTAATTTTAAATCCACCAAGTGCATCCGTAGTAGTACCGCCTTTACTACCCTTAACTGTTACTGAAATACCCGAGAGGGCGTTGCCTACGCTGTCCCTGACGGTGCCGGTAATGGGCTCCCGATTCTGGGCCAGTAGCGCTGTACTCCACATGCAACATAGCATGGTCAGGAGTAAGAGAGTCTGTGACTTTCTCATCGACATGTAGTTTTGATTTTGAATTTTTGTTATTCTGGTTCCAACTTTCATATGGCCCGGTCAATCATCTAGTCAATCATCTGATGTGCCTGCCTTTTTTTTATAACACCTTTTTCATAATTGTCCATTACCAGCGCTGCAGCGCCGATCAGCTCCGCATTGAATCCCAGGGCCGATAGCTCGATGGCTGTATTGGCAGACAACCTGGGGATACAATGTTCATTCAGTGCCTGCAGCAGAGGTATCCTCCATATCTTTCCCGCCAAAGAACCCCTGCCACTGAGTACGATCGCCTCCGGATTCAGCAGATGGATCAATATTGCCACTCCTCTTCCTATATGATACCCTGCCTCCGAAACCAACTCCACCGCAAACTTGTCACCCCTTTCCGCCGCCTTGATCACCGCCATAGAGGCCTTGTCCGGATCGGCGGCCAGTATTTCAGGCGTCAGCGTCGTCACCCTCCCCTGTCGTATCCCGTCCTTCGCCTTTTCTACCACCACCAGCAGAGAAGCTTCCGTTTCCAGGCATCCACTCTTACCACAGGAGCACAGCTTATTATTCGAAAAAAGAGGAATATGGCTAAACTCCCCCGCAAGCCCTTCATGTCCTCTGAACAGTTCCCCATTCATCACCAGCCCCAGACCGATGCCCCAGCTCAGATTGATAACCATTGCGCTTCTCTTGTCCTTCGCGGCGCCAAATCTGTATTCGGCAAGTGCGATAAGGCTGGAGTCATTTTCTATATATACCTGCACCTTCAGTTTGTCCATCAGGTGCTGCGGTATCCCGCTGTCACCAGACTCCAAAAAAGAATAATTCACTCCCTTCCTGGCATCTACAAAGCCGGGCATCCCAATCCCTATACCTGCTATCTTTTCTTTCTTTATACCGCTCCGTTGAATGTGATGCTCGATCCTCTCCGCGAGAATGTCCAACGCCTGCGGATTCTTATCAAGGTGCAGCTCAAACTTCTCACAGTTCGTTACATTCCGCATATGCATATCCATGATGACTACCCGCGTAAACAGTTGGTCCATGGCTACCGCCACTACATAAAGTACATCCGGCCGTAGAGAATACATCTGAGGCCGCCGACCACCGGTAGAAGGCGCATAGCCGGTCTCAATGATGTATCCCTCGTCAATGAGCTCATTGACCATTTTCGTAGTGAGCGGAAGGCTTTTCTTGGTTAAGAGGCTAAGGTCCGAGCAGGATAAAGTCTTGGCGAAATACAGCTCTTTTATGATCTTTTTCTTATAGAGTATAGTTTTGGACATTTTTCGCCTTTCTCATGTAAATATATTGTTAAGTTACGAAACTTTTATAAAAAATATAAAAAGTCATACTACTTTTTTACGAAGTGGTTTGAAGTCAATAGAATATAGGTGATATTTTAGCCAGTTTTTACGAAAACTATAGCAGCAATTCAAATGCCGCGGGATGCGGCCGAGCCTGAAGGATAGATATCAGCGGCTCATTTTCCACT
>Ga0068852_100001925_pt1 | contig 14146 bp, 10 predicted proteins | sample KBSCornC22_FD_66594 | JGI IMG/M metagenome (GOLD analysis project Ga0068852, IMG submission 66594) | Corn rhizosphere microbial communities from Kellogg Biological Station, Michigan, USA - KBS Corn C2-2 | ecosystem: Host-associated > Plants > Roots > Rhizosphere > Soil ... | reverse complement strand
GATCTTGAACTCATCGGTGTATTGTCGATCTGCTACATCCTTCTTGCCCATAACTTCCTCCGTTCATCAGACATTTACTCACAAATCTGATGTACGTGAAACCGAGGCAAGATCACTCAGCCCCACAGGTCAACATGTTGTGACAGGATGCAGCGACGGTTCGGTGCAGGTTTGGGACACGGCTAGTGGGCAAAGCGTGCTCTTACAGGACCCGACCGACAGTGATATTCCTGCAATCCGAAGCGTAGCATTTAGCGCGGACGGATCCTTCGTAGTTGCGGCAAGCACGGATGGTGCAGCTAGGATGTGGGATCTCAGGACACGTCGTATCGTTGCCCGTCTTGAGCGAGGTGGAGAACCGTCATATCAGGCCGCCACATTTAGCCCAAATGGCAACTTCGTTCTCAGAGGCGGACCGGACGATGTGGCCGAATTATGGGAGATTGCGACCGGCAAGGTGAAGGTGGTATTCCAGGGACACGCCGATCGCTTGAACTTCACACGCTTTAGTCCCGACGGCAGCATGGTCCTGACAGGGAGCTCTGACGGCACAGCGCGGATTTGGAACGCCGACACAGGCAAAAGCTTAGTTGACTGGCAAGGACATGCAGGTGAAATTCGAGGAGCTGCATGGAGTGGCGACATGAAGTTTGTCGTGACGACCAGCAGCGATCGGACCGCTACCGTGTGGAACGCTGCCACTGCGCGCGCCGTAGCGGAGTTAACCGGACATACCGGACCCGTCAATGATGCGGCAATTAGCCCGAACGGGAAATTTGTCGCGACCGTAAGCGATGATGGGACGGCTCGCGTTTACTCCTGGGAGGAGTTTGCTCCGATTGACGACGTTCTATCCATCGCTCCCAAGCGCGTGACGCGCAGTTTAAGTAAGGAAGAACGGACGACTTACTTGCACGATTTGCGGCCGCCCAAAGCATCCACCAAGTAGCTTCGACCAGCGCAACCCGCAGCAAATAGCGTAGCGTGAGACGGCCATGGGAAGGGAAATATACGCCTTCAGCAGACGTGCGGATTCGAGCCTGTAGCAACGTACGCATGCTCAAAGTCTATCGCGCAGTTCGGGCGACTTATTGAACGGTACCCGGTTGCAACGCTGTACGTTGAGTAGAACGCCATACCGCTCCTCGGAGTCGGCTCAAGTTTGAACTTGTTCTCCGACTTGCTGAAGCTTGATGACTACGAACTCGGCGGGTTTTAGCGGAGCGAATCCGACGAGTATGTTTACGATGCCAAGGTCGATGTCGTTCTGTGTGGTGGTCTCGGCATCGCACTTGACGAAATAAGCGTCGCGCGCGCTACTCGCCTGGAACGCACCCTGCCGAAATAGATTTTCCATGAAGGCGCCGATCGAGAGACGAATCTGCGCCCAGAGCGGCTCGTCGTTGCGTTCGAACAGCACCCACTGCAATCCGCGGTACAAGCTCTCTTCGATGAAGAGCGCCAGGCGGCGTACCGGAATGTATTTGTATTCATCCGCTGCCTGGTCGGCCCCGCGCAGCGTGCGTGCGCCCCATACGACACATCCGTTTACAGGGAACGACCGTAGACAATTAATCCCAAGCTGATTCAAGCGGGCGTTGTCCTGATCGTTTACGTTTAACTGTAATGCTTGGACGCCATGTAATACCGCATCAAGTCCGGCGGGCGCTTTCCACACACCGCGGTCCACGTCGGTGCGCGCCATAACGCCCGCGACCACGCCGCACGGCGGGAACGTTTGAAGCTGACCGTTTGTCAGTGGGTCGATCTCCCGAACGCACGGAAAGTAGAGCGCCGCGTTGCGGGCATCCGGGCCGAGCATGTTAAGTGCGCTGTGTCCATCGATCGCATTTTGCACGGCGCAACCTGAAGCAGCGGCCCACGCTGGGTCAGGATCGACGATGAGCATGGCCCGCCGCTTGACGCAGACCTTCAGCGCTTCGCGATACACCGAGCCGCTGGTTGAGGCGCCGGCGTTCTTCGGAGGTATGCACAGTATGTTGAAGAGATCTGCTTTGGTGAGCGCGTGAAGACCCGTTTTGCCGTCCGCATCACCGTTGATGTCTTCGTCCTGCAAGTCGGTGCCGTCACTACCACCACTTCCGGTCGCCGCCTCTATTGTGCTGCCCGCGAGCGGTCTCTCCGTGGGCATGTCACCTTTCACCCGCACCAGCGCCGATTCATGGTCAAGAACCAAAGGCAAGTAACGGATATCCGTACTGGTTGTGGACACCGACGGGAATGATTCGTTGGCGACTTCGCGTCCATCGGCGAGGCGGTAACGGAGCGTGAGATTGAAACGTGTCTTATCGGTAGCGGGAGGCGAGCTCATCGATAGATTCTTGTCGGTTTCGGAATCGACGCTCGCCTCAATGCGATTTCCCCATTCGCCCGCGCTCGTTGCCTCCAGCACAAGTGTTCGAGGCGTACTGTCGCCGCCAGACAGCGTAACAGTCGCGCGCTTCGCATCGGGATGGACGACGCGAACGATTAGCGCGTGACTTCCGCCATTGAGATAAAAATCGCGGACCGCATAGCTCATCGGACTCTCAAGATCGAGTGCGCCGAACCGCCGCTCGTAATCTGGGAAGCTCGTGATGAGCACCGGTTCATCCGTCGGGCCGCTGATGGCCCTGCCGATGAACGCTGTTATGGAGGTGGGGACGCCGGCTATGGTGCGGAGTCCACCCGGTACCTCCTCGATGTATACGCCGGGGTAAGACGGTGCCACTGCCATCGCTTTAGACTCCTTGCAAAAAAACCATCGATATAGATAAGCGGCGATTCGTCGTCGCATCTCGTTACAAAAGATTCGTTTATCTGGCGCGCTCGTAAATGCTTACCTCACCAGTGACCCGTGAACGTAACCGCTTATACAGTATGCGTGTCGTACGTATCGACGGTAGTCCTATACAAGACTTTTGATGAATATATTGGCGCACTGTTCCCATGAAACGCAGCTTCACGCGTAGTTCGACACGCAATGTCTCGACTCGATGAATCACAGGTATGAGCCGATCCGCCACTATAAGCGATCAACCGATCGCCGAGGATTCCTTCGGCTAACCCATTGCAGAGGCAGTACGCTCAGTACGTTTCTTGACTTCATAAATGTGAGATCAGTATGATCATCACGTAAAAAGGAGCCTCCAATGAGTAAAGACGCAATCGCAGGCGTTTACACACAAATGTTATCGGATCCGTCATACCGACACGTCGTCGCAACTAACCCCGACGTGCTCAACTCATGGGACTTAACCCATGACGAAAAAGCGGTACTTATCGAAGAAGCACGGCGCAAAATCGACGCGAACTCAAATATCGAGTCGGGTCCGGTGATGCAGCATCTGGTAACGAAGCGAGGTCCCATGTTGTCGCCACCAATCGCATCGGGTTTGGGCGTTGCGCTCAACCAAGCTGCGGGCTTGCCGCTCGGAGCACTGAACGGCCCCGGCTTCTTGTCTAACGCCGCGTGTTGCCCTTGGGGAAAACCGATCATCGGTAAAGTGCGACAACAGATTGAGTCGTCGTGACCCCGTGCTGCTAACGAAGGCGGATCGCGAATCGCGCTTAGGTGGGCGATGGTCCACACCGCATCTTCCGGATCATTTGCTGCGCCTTGCGGCGGTAGAACGTGCAGCAGGCCACGTTATCGCGGGGTGGGTGCCGAAAGTTCCTGAGCTGGACCAGAAGCTTGCTATTGCAGCAGAGTTTGAGAGTGCATTGCTTCGAGCGGTTGCATTACGCAAGCACGCGCTGGCATTGTTAGAGCGTGATGATTGCCAGCTCAAGACGGACCCGTCTGTAATCGAACCGCTTCACAATCTCGACTGTTCTACAGCTACCGTTGATACGCTAAACGGCATATTGGGAGACGTGCGGCGCTTTTTGCGCTCTCGCTACGGCGAGCTTGCGGCCTCCCTGGATCCGCTTTTGGACACACGGCTGTTAGCAACTCTTGATGCTGCTATTTGCAGCCTTGCATCGGACACATCACCGATCGGTACGCCACGACTGCCGTACGCAGCGAACGATGCTTTTGCTCGCGCTCTAGACATGTGCTGGAACGGCGATTCAGGAATACGTGTGCCGTTGGATTCGCTGCTGTGGCCTCCAACAGACCGGGTACCATTCCCAGCCCGGCCTCAAGGACGTCTTCGGCCCCCGACGGGCGTCCGGGCGCACATTCGCAAAGCGTCACGACTAACACAGGAGGACCTCGCCGGCGAGCTTAACGATAACGTCATGGCTGAGCTGTGCGCGTTAGAGCTGTTGTGCCGATGTTCCTATGAACATCCTGGGCAGCCGTGGGAAACACACCTGGCAATGGCGCGACATGCAACCGACGAGGCGCGCCACGCGGCGATCTTCCGGCGATTGCTTTGCGCTAATGGCATTGACGAATCGATACTGACTCAACATGGCGCTAACTATGAGTACGCCTACGAGTTTCCCGAATGCGAGACGGGCAGCGAACGCGAGCTTGTGTGGCGATTACTTATTCTCAGCACGGTTTTGGAAGCGCTGGCCATCGATAAACTGCCGGTCGAGATCGGCGGACGAGATTTCGTAGGTCAATATGAATTCGCTCGAGCGCTCGACTATATAGCGACCGACGAGCTTTTCCACGTCGAGAACGGACTGCGATTAACTAGACAATTATGCGATAAGCTAGGCTTGGATCCGATGCTGGAGCGGGAACGAGTGCATGGTAGATTCTTTGGCCGACAGCGCGATGTGCGTGTGGATTACCTAGCAGCCGACGAGGAACGGGCGGCTGCTGAGATTGCTATACTCGAGGCGCCTGATCCGGACGGTGTGCCGTACGTTTCGCGGACGGAAGTGGAGTTGCGGTTGCGCGCCTCATGTACGCTCGATGAATGTCGGCAGGTCGAGCGCTGGGGCTATAACCAAGTTAAGCACGAACTACTTGCCCGCTAAGCGGACAGGACGGTCATATAGCACGTCCTGACATCGGTAAGATACATCAGGCATCGATCTGTATACGCTTGCTCGTTTAGCGATGAGAAGTTGTAATGCCGCCTTCCGCAAGCACTCTTCGTTAATCGAGCGAACGAAGCGCTGCATGCGCATTGGAATTGGGGGACATCGACTGCGTCCACGTCTCTACGCGGAACGAGTCGCTCGCTGCCAAGACCTTCGGCGTATTGACCTTGCTGCCAGTCAACTTCGGATCATTTAGCTAGCGCCGCCTTCCCGGTCGCAGCATATGTGGTAAACAGGAGCGCCGCTTCTTTATGGCCAGCCTTGGTTGCAAGCGCCATAGCGTCATCACCGTCCTTGTTTCTTAATCTCAGGTCCGCTCCTTTATTCAACAAAAACTTGATATTTTTCACATTGCCGTAAGCGGCCGCCACCATTAACGCCGTCCACCCGTTACCACTTGTGACGTTCACACTGGCACCTGCCTCAAGCAACGCTGTAAGTACATCAGTATCTGTCGGAGCAGCACGCATTAATGACGTCAGGCCTCGCGCGTTCCTTGCCTCGATGTCTGCGCCAAGCTTTAGTAGAGTTCGCACTACCGTCGGCTGATTCCTGCCGAAATTTGCACCGTTTCCGTCAGCTGCAACCATAAGTGCGGTGTCTCCGACATTATTAGGTGCGTTCACTGCGGCACCTTTCGCAATCAAAGCACGCACGACTTCGTCTAAACCCTTCGCCGCGGCCCACATCAGTGCAGTACGTTCGTTCCCGCCCGGATCGATGGTTTTCGTATTGACATCGGCGCCCCGCTCGATAAGTAGCAGCGCAACACGCGAGCGTTCCTTGTCGATTGCTAACAGCAACGGCGTCGGCTGCCACTGCACCATGGATCTTGCACGTAATTCCATATTTGCGCCTTTTGCGAGCAGCGCCTGTACGATCTCTAGTTGTTTTTGCTGCAATTCTTGTGATGGCGATGCAGCGGAGATCGCGTCTGCTGCATGGTGCAACGGAAGCCAACCTTCACGAAAGTCCGGATTGACGTTCGCGCCTCGGGATAGCAGCAGTTGTACGCCCGCAACATTGAGCCCGCGCGCCGCTTCGCTCAACGGCGTTACATCTCCCTTCTGAAAATTAACGTCGGCTCCGGCGTCGAGCAGTGTTTGCATGAGCTCGGGGCGGTCGCCATAAGAACCGTCAAGCAAGGCGGTGTTAATCGCATCGTGGCTCGGTTTCTGTGCCAATAAATATTTGAAGATTTCCGCGTGTCCGAGTGACCAAGACAGCGCCCGGTTTACGTCGGCGCCCTTCTCCACAAGTCGCTTCGCCAAACTTAAGTGGCCCTCGCTGGCAGCCGCCATTAATGCAGTACGGTCGCGTCGATCTGGGGTATCAGGCAACATGCCAGCCCGCAAAAATAGGTCCACGGCCCGCTCGTCATTCTTCATCGCCCGTTCCACGAACGAATCAGCGTCGTATGCGAGCCCCATTTGCACAATCTGTATGCGCAGCTTTTCGGGTGTGACGACCAGATAGGGATACGCCCAGATGCCAATTAGAGTCGCAGCCAACACGAACGCCGGAACATAAACCGGACGGCGCTTTACTATGCGCAATAGTTTGTGGCGCCATGCGGGTGCGAGAATATGTAGAAGGTGGCTTACGTCCTGATCGAAGCTGGTATCCCGAATTTCTATGGCATTTTTATGAGCCAGTGATGCGAGATCGCCGGGCAAGTCTTTCGCCTTCGGCATACGTGCACCTTGCAGCAAGACTGGAACGACCCTGACGTTGTTTTGCAGGGCGGTGACGATTTCAAGTCGAACCGGATCGTCCTCATTGGCGAGGCGCCAGTGCCCTTCATCGTCTGTCGCAGTTATCCAACGCGGCCCGATGAGCGCGAGCAATACGTCGGACTGCTTAACTATGTGTTCAATGGCGAGAACGAAGTCTTCGCCGGGAGGGAGACTGTCAATATCGCGACAGACTTGGTCGCGACCTAACTGTTCGGCGAGACGGTCAAAGATGCGCCCTGCGTGACCGACCGAGTCCTCGCGTCGATAGCTAATGAAGATCACGCGGACACCTCCATGGACATGCTTTCAGTCTGAGCGAAAATACCACAAGCCGCAGTCCTGGCCAAAGCGGCCAAAACCGATAAGCGCTGCGCCGCCCAATCTTCCAGAATTGACCATGAGCATTGGAATACTCATCGATAGGCTTCGCCCTTTATCGCCGCAAGCGAATCACGCCCCGTCTGCGCTGAATACTTCTATCGCTCGCTTTGTCCAGAGGACTCAATTCGAGCACAATAGGAGAGATACTGCGGCCAAGAATGGGCGCTTGCATATAGCCCGTGCAGGAGACCGAATGAAGAAAACTCTATTTGTTATATCGGATCTGCATCTCGGTGGCGCTCCTGCTGTCGACGGCAAGCCCAGCTTTCAGATGTGCTCGGCAGCCGGACAGGCACGGCTTGCACAATTCATTCGTCACACCGCTGAGCAGCGCTCTTCAACGGTTGATGTCACGCTCATTATTGCGGGCGACATCGTGGATTTCCTCGCTGAAAAAGAATTCACTGCTTTTACGATCAAAGACTCGCTCGCTGGTCAGAAGTTGAGCAGCATCATGAGGCGAACTGCGGAAGTCTGGCGCAGCCTGCAGTACTTTGTGTCTCAAGGCGGCCAGCTGGTTCTGCTGCTGGGCAATCACGACATCGAACTTTCCCTCCCCACACCGCGCCGTCTACTACTCGACAAACTCGGCCCAGGTCGCATCGAGTTTATTTATGACAACCAGGCGTACGTCGATGGTCCAGTCATCGTTGAACATGGGAACCGTTACGATTCATGGAACGTCGTTTCGCACGACCGATTGCGAGAAGTGCGATCCGCCTTGTCACGTGGAGAAGAGGCTCCGCTATTTGAAAGTCCAGCAGGTAGCCTAATGGTAGTGAACATTATGAACGGCATCAAAGGGAGGTTTCCATTCGTCGACCTGCTGAAGCCGGAAGACGCGAGCTTACTTCCGCTGCTGGCAGTGCTGGATCCGTCCTCGATGAGCGCTGCCACTAAGGCGATCGCGTTGTGGCGGAGACAGTCACAAGTCAAGTTTGACGACGAGGGAATTCCGTTCGATGTCCAGAACATCGCGCACATCGACAGCAAGGACGAAGAACTCGTTGCGCTCGCGATGTCTCTATATGGTGACAACGCGGACATCGGCGCATTCGACAAAATAAAAGACTTCTTCGAGCTGTGGCAACTCGCCCATAGCGAAAACGATAAGGACGAGCAGTTGCTTAAGCTCTATGTCGCTCTGCATGCACGCGCGGAAAGTACGTGGCAAACCTTCGACGTCAACCATGAGACGGACGTTTACAAGAACCCGGCCCGCGCGAGCGCCGATCGCGGCTTTAAAGTCGTGGTCTATGGACACACGCATCTCGTAAAGAGACTGAAACTAAACGACCAGGGAGCCGTATATCTCAACAGCGGCACGTGGGCAGACCTCATGCAAGTCCCGGAATCGGTACTGATGGGCGACGAAGAGGAAGGAAAGCGAGCTCTCAAAAGCTTCGTCGATGACCTCGTCCACAACCGGCTCGAGGCGTGGCGGCGCCAGATAGCCACTTTCGCGCGGATCGATCTTGATGACAATGGCCTTACAGGCGCAGATGTGTACTTCTTCGAGGGGCCTCACGAGATCGAGCGTGTGCCCGACGGGCCGCTGCAGCGCTTGCGGCACCGACAGGAAGCGGCAGCCCGCCAATGACTGATGTCGCTTTCGAGGCGATGAAAGCCGCGTGCGCCCGGGTCATTGCGGGGCCTGCCAAGGGAACCGCCTACTTAGTCGACGCGCAGCATGCTATCACCTGCGCTCATGTGGTGAAGCCGGTAGGCCCGGCGGGCGCCGTTGATGTTCATTTTCCTTCAACATCGGTAAAGGCGACGGTAGGCAGCGTGGATTGGGAGGCAGATGCGGCCGTGCTCAAGCTTGCCATCCCGTTGAACGGAATCGCGCCGCTCAGGCTCGCCGGCACCGTTGCTCGCAAAGCGCCGTGGGAGGGTTACGGGTTCCCCGGGATCGCGAAGGGCCAAAGCCTTCCGCTCGAGGGCGCCGTAATGGATCCTGATAGCAAGGACGATCAGAACGTCCCCGTGTTGCTGCTGAAATCAGACCAACTCGCAGCAGGGCAAGGCGCTGCGCTGCACGGCTTTTCCGGCAGCCCAATTCTCGTGCAGGGCTTCGTCGTGGGGCACCTCAAGCGCTATATCAAGGACAATGAAAGCCCCCTGCGGCCTGCATTTGGCTACGTCTATGCCACGCCATCGGCCGCAGTGTTGAAGTTGCTGGGCGCTCCGGCGGCACTGACAGTCGTTGAGCCGCCCCTGCCGCTGTTCCCGACGCAGCAGCTCGCAGCAAGGCGTGACGAGGGCTACGACGTATTCATCAGTTACGGCTCGACAGACCGCTCGTGGGCGAACGATCTCTTCAAGCGTCTCGAGGGCGTCGGTTTCAAGGTGTTTATCGATCAGCGAGAGCTGTTGCCTGGACAGGCGCTCGCAAGCGGCCTTCAGACGGCACTCGGCCGATGCAAATCGGCGGTGGTCCTCATCAGCAAAGCATGGTCGCAATCGGCTTGCTGTCTGGAAGAAGGGAACGTGTTGCTTAAACGAGCCATCGAGAATCCCGACTTTCACCTGGTGCCCGTGCGGCTCGACGAGTCACCGCTTGCGCCGATGTGGGACAGCAGAGCGTGGCTCAATTTTTCAAAGAGCCCATCGCCGGAGGGTCACGAGTTCCGTCGCCTGCAGTTTGCGCTGATCGGAAAACCTGCGCCCGCCGACGATGCACCGGAGGTTCGCGTCTTCAAAGCAGAGAGCGAGGCGACTGACGAACTGATCGCCGCTTTGCAAGCAGCCGCAGCCGGCGGCCCGAATCGCGTGTACAAGTTATGGGAGACGTGGCGAACCAACAAGATGCCCGACGGGCCGGCTCATCTGTTCGCGTCCGAGATTCTGATCAGGCTAGGAGATCTCGAGCGGGCGCTTGAGATTCTGGAGCTCGCGAAACCTGGAAATCGCGCCGACCAACTACGCGCACTTGCGCTTGGCAAGCTCGGACGCATCGATGAAGCGATAGAGATCCTCAAGCGACTGTATAACGCGAACAGGACCGCACTCGACTCGGAAACGGGCGGAATACTCGGCGGTCGATACAAGCAGCGGTGGATTACGAGCGGCTGCTCGAACAAAGCAGACCTGCGTGCATCATTCGAGACTTATCTAGAGACGTATGAGCGCACGAGCGCCCCATATACCGGTGTCAATGCGTCGGCCATGGCACTCGAAATGGGCAACAAGGTCGAATCGAGCCGAATTGCTCGTAAAGTGCTCATGACCCTCAAGGATGTGGATGTAGAGAAACTTGACCACTGGAACCGCGCTACCCTCGCAGAAGTTTACCTGCTGCTAAATGATGTGAAGAACGCGAGGAAATGGTACGGCAAAGCGGTTGGCTATGAGCCAGAGATGCATCAGGATATTGCAGTCATGCGTGGACAGGCGCGCCGCATTCTGGTGAGGCTCGGGCACGCTCGTGACGCCTTCGATGAGATACTTTATATCCCGCGCGTGGCTGCGTTCGCGGGCCACATGGTGGATGCGCCGAGCCGCACAACACCGCGCTTTCCGGAGGACAAGGTTGGCACCGTTCGCAAGGCGATTGTCGAGCGCCTGAACAAGTACGGCATCGGCTATGGCTTTAGTTCCGGTGCGCGAGGATCCGACCTGTTGTTCGTAGAAGAACTTAAGAAGCGAGGAGCGTGCGCCTGCATATATCTCCCGTTTCCTCGATCTGACTTTAAAAAGACATCGGTGGACTACGGGTGGGATACACGATTCGATCAGGCGCTGCTAGGCGACAACGTGGACGTGGTAGAGCTGTCTCCGGAGGTGCCTGCCGAGCCCGAGCAAGCCGCCGCTTACGGCGCGTGCGTTGAAAAGATCTTGGAGGCGGCGGTCAAGAAGGCGCAACTGCTCGATCAGGAACCGATCCTCATTACCGTATGGGACGGCGATCCTGGAGACGGCGCCGGAGGTACTGAGAATGCAGTGCGTGCGTGGAAGCTGGAAGGTTACGAGTTGGACACGATAGACATCTCCACGCTTTGACGCAGGCGGTGCTCCGTACTCTCGAGCCACAGGCGAACCGTTGCACGCCGTATGAACCTACGCCGTAGAGCCGCCACGCACTTCGGCGTCTGCATGGAACCGGAACCATCTTCAAGTAGTCACGAGTGCAGTTATGCCAGTCGAGAAAACGATTCGCAAACGCTAGGAACCGGCGCAACTGTTGCCGCTATGTAAACCGCGCATCGAAGATATGGCAGGAAGCTGCGGTACATCCACGCAAGAGTTTTCGCGATCGCGTCAATTGGGATGGATGACGATCGAGCATCCTGCGGGTCTTTCCGCGCACCACTAAAACCTGCGCCCGCAAATGAGATCTGCCTAACTTCACCCTCCTGGAACCCCAACCGGAATCGTAGACCACGCCGAGCGAGTTACTTCTAGGTACCCGAGATCCGGCTGCGAATCGCATGTCTTCGATAGCAGCCAACATGATGTCCGGTGCCGCCACGAGTCCCAGTCGACTTTTAGGCCCCGGAAAAGTTTTCGACACTCGTGCGCAGGCGAGTTATGTCATGCTTAACAGCATCGACGCGATTTGAGCTGACCGCAACTGTGCGATGTCGCGGCCAGAAGCGGTCACTCAAGTAGCCGTCGCCGACCAGACGTTCGGATCCTTTGAGCGTACGCTCGTCCATCGCAACGCGGCATAGCTGCTGTCGGTCGAAGCCATACAGTCGCGATGGAACCGATGCCAAGTGTAACAGGCCACGCCCAGCGCCACGGTTGCAGAGCAGTTCGATCTGCATATGTCAAAATAAGGTAGTGCGAAAACGACATGCATTAAGCAACTTTCGGTGACTACGAGGCAATGGCACTACCAAAGCAAGGCACACGGCGAATCACGGTCGATAACGCGAACTATCGATGGGGAGTGTACGGAAAGAAGCCTCTGGTTGCCGTGCGCATCGAATTATTCGACAGCCCTGGCCAGCAGCTCGTCGCAAAACTGTCGAACACCGTCCGGAATTCTCTGGGCCCAGGCGGCAACCAGCATGGAGTCCGTGCCGTTACGCCCGAACTCGTTAAGCGCATCATATTGATCGGCCTTGATCGCGGCTGGCAACCGGATCATGACAATCTCCCACAATTCCATGTAGACGACGCAGATGCATTGTTTCCGGTAAGTCTCAGCTCTGAACGAAAACTTCTCCGAGCGGTGGTAATCACCCCGTTCGATCCTGCTGGTCGAAGAGTTCTCGATACTGTTAACGGCGCTCTCCGAGAAATTGGCGTCAAGACGTATGACTTCCGAGATCTTCCGCCCGGAGCATCACTAGCTAATGCAATTACTGCTGCGATTCGTGAGGCTGATTTCTTAGTCGCGGATGTGACCCGCCAGAGCCCGAATATTCTGTTCGAGGTCGGCTTTGCCGCCGCACTTGCGAAACCCACGATTCTTTTGGTTGACGGTACTGTTGCAGACAAGATGCCGTCGGACCTGGCGGGACTTAGCTACCTCACATACGACCCGAAGAATTTCCGACCACTTCACGATTACCTTGGCCGCGCTGTACGACGATTGACTGATCGGGAGGGCGAGCGATGATGCCGGCCAATCCGCTGTGTTTTGTGGCGATGCCGTTCCTCCCGGAGTTCAACTACTTCTACCTCTTCCTGCAGAAGTATCTCGGCGAACATCATCAGCTTCAAGTCGAGAGGGGCGATCACCGGATCCTGACAAAGCCCTTAATCGACAAAGTGCGCGAGCAAATTAGGGGGGCGCACATACTCATCGCAGATATTTCAGGCGCTAATCCAAACGTCTTATACGAGGTGGGCCTTGCGCACGCCTATGGAAAGCCCGTGCTCTTCCTAACGCAAGACCCGCCCGAGCAAGCGCCAGTCGATGTTCGACAATTTGAGTTCATTCCGTACAATCTTGCTAACCACAAGGAATTCCTGGAAAAGCTCGATAACGCAATTCACAATCTCTTCAGGGATGAGTATGCGGGCCTGTTTGAATTAGCAGGTCAACTTCTCCGCGAATTCAACGCGTCTAGCGGCTCAAACTGCGCAGCGACCTCTGAGGCGGAGTTTCATAGCCGCGTTGCGCGAGGTGCCCGCACAGAAGGCCTTCCCGATAAGAAGGACGATTTGTATATGGCCGAGTTTCTGCTGCCGAAGGTGGTTCAAGACTCTACAGACATTAGAACCATGAAGCGACTGACCGAGTGGTTGGGAGAGAAGCTTAAGTCGTCCGCTACCATGTCAGCGCTTGCAAACTCTCCCGAGCAGACGAGCCGAAGAACGGCGCGCCGTTGATCTCACGCGGTTAAGGAGACGGGCCTTTCTTAAACTAGCGGCAGGTTACCGTCGGTACTTAGCTTAGGCGGCCGACAAAGACACTTAATCGCAATAGGTGTCTGCTATGACTCGCGCGAGTCATACATGATTATCAATTTACAAGGCACCTACTATCACCGCCAGAGAGCGTAATGGTCGCGCGCTGCGCATCGGCATGGACCACGCGAACGATTAGCGCGTGACTTCCGCCATTGAGATAGAAATCGCGGACCGCAAAGCTCATCGGACTTTCAAGATCGAGTGCGCCGAACCGCCGCTGGTAATCCGGGAAGCTTGTGATCAGCACCGGTTCATCCGTCGGGCCGCTGATCGCCTGCCGATGAACGCTGTTATGGAGGTGGGGACACCGGCTATGGTGCGGACTCCACCCGGTGCCTCCTCGATGTATACGCCGGGATAAGACGGGGCAACGGCCATCGCTTTAGACTCCTAGCTAAAGAATCATCATATGGATAAGCGGCGACGGCGTCGTCGCATCTCATTGCGCAAAGTTTGTTTATCTGATGCGCTGGTTGATCGAAGGGTTAACGCGAGTCGTGGATATGCGCATTGCGGGTCGATAGCTTACGGCTCGACTCTTAGCTTCACGGATATGAGCGACAGCAAGTAGCCACATCCCCTCTTCCGTTCCTACCGACGTGTCCAGATGCGACCGTAGTGGGAAGGGATGCTCAGCCAAACTTCCTGCAATGCTG